>Ga0209265_1000544_pt1 | contig 10584 bp, 4 predicted proteins | sample GraSoiAngelo_103_FD_185872 | JGI IMG/M metagenome (GOLD analysis project Ga0209265, IMG submission 185872) | Grasslands soil microbial communities from the Angelo Coastal Reserve, California, USA - 14_0903_05_20cm (SPAdes) (version 2) | ecosystem: Environmental > Terrestrial > Soil > Grasslands ...
CGCTGCCTCGCGTATAACGCACAACGTCGCCCACGGCGTATTGCCACGGACCATTGTCGATCCGCTCCCGTAATCTCTCGCCTCGCCACCAGCACTCCGTATTTCTCTTCGTGCGCGTCGATGTGGCCGACGCGCTGCGATGCCCTTCTTGCATTTCCTCATGCGTGATTTCCAGCTTTTCCTCACGAGTCTGATGCGCCGCTATCTGGGCGGCACCGGCACCGCGAAGACCATGCTCCGAAAGGTGCTCGATCGCAGGACACCTCCCAAAAAATCCAGAAGCTCGCTCCAAGTTGCTCAGGAATTTGGTCCTCAATAGGACAAAGAAGCATAGCCGGCGGCGGAGGCTGGTAGAGAAGTGGCATCTCCCTCTCACTCCCGCTTTTGAGCGCTCCCAAATGAGATCGCTCTCGTGCGCCCAGAGCGCAAACGGACTATCGCCCTCGTCCGCGCTGCAACCACGGACGCAGAGTGGAGGGTCCTGGTGCCTTGCGAGCGGGAATGACTATCGTTCCGTCGCCAAGCAAATTGGGATGACCGTCACAGCTCTAAAATCAAAGGTCTCGCGCTGCAGGCACCGCCCAAGTGCGGTTGCGGCGCGAAGTGCGTCTTGAGTTGCCAGGTTAGCTCTTAGCCAGCACTCGCTGTTTATTGTGTTCGACGCGGTTGGTACTCCGGGTACTCCCGACGAGTAGGAAAGCTTTTTCAATCAACAAATCCTTTAGAGCTGTCTGAACAGTGCCTGGGAACCGCTGTGCATATTGCCGAAGTTTCGATGGGTCGAGAAACTGTAACTGTAATTCATCAAAGGGCGTAGGAGGTCCTTCCTGGCGCGTCAAGTAAATCCAATCGAGCAACGCCTTTTCAGGGTCCGCGATGAGATACCTGTTGTAGCGCGTTTCCTCTCTTCGTAGCCCCAATAAAGGTCGGGAGATATTTCCCGGTACTCCGCCTGGAAAAAACGAAGCTTGAAAATTTCAATCAATACCGAAGAGAGGGTGAACTAACATTAAGATGACCCAAGACGAACAGGGACACTTTTTCCGGAAACTCTATCTCAAGGTAATGGTAGGCTAGACGCCCACCCAGCAACTAGCCAAGTACTTGCCTTTGTCGTGAGGAACGCTATGCAGACCTTGGTTCAAACCTGCGTACCCAGAAGGCTTTTGTTTGCCAGCTGGTTCGCCGCTTCTTTGCTCACTGCCATGGCGGGTCTGGGACAGCAACCCGAAACGCGCATCACGGAAGAAATCGACGACACCAAGCGGGCGACCATCGCAGGCTCGCGCCCGCCCATGGCCAAGCCTGAAAACGACGCCGGGCGCATGGACCTCCGGATCGAGCTGCAAGGGATCAGCATGGTCTTCTCCCGAACCGCCGCTCAAGAGGCGGACTTACAAGCGTTAATCGCTGCGCAGCAGGACCCTGCTTCGCCCTCTTATCATAAATGGCTTAGTCCCGAAGAATTCGGCGCGCGCTTCGGCGTGGCCGATTCCGACCTCGCAAAAGTGCAGTCGTGGCTGGAAGGTCGCGGCTTAACCGTAGATAGCGTCTCCCGCAGTAAAGGCAGCATAAGTTTCTCTGGCGCAGTCGGGCAGATTGAAGCATCCTTCGGAACCGAGCTCCACTACTACAAATTGAATGGTGAGACACATTTTGCGCCGTCGCGAGATGTGAGTGTGCCGGCAGCGCTTGCCTCTCTGGTAAAGACCGTCACGAATCTTTCGACCTTTCGACCGAAATCCCACATCAGCCACCAGGGGCCAAGGCGCGCCGTTAGTCCAGATTTCACCTCCAGTCAGTCAGGCAACCATTTTCTGACGCCAAAGGACGTGGCCACGATCTACGACATCAATCCAGCCTATAAGGCCGGTTATAACGGCGCTGGACAGTCGATTGCGGTGGTTGGGCAGTCGGCGATCGTGTTGTCGGATATCGAACACTTCCAGACCGCTGCGGGTTTCGCCGTCAAAGATCCCACGCTTGTGCTCGTTCCCAACACAGGTACCGCAACCATCAGGTCCGGCGATGAAAGCGAATCCGATCTGGACTTGGAATACACCAGCACCATTGCGAATGGCGCGACCATCTATTTCGTCTATGTAGGCAACAACGCAAACAATAACGTGTTCGACTCCATCCAATTCGCAGTGACCAACAAGACTGCGCCGATCATTAGCGTAAGCTACGGCCGTTGCGAGACCGCGCTTGGATCTTCGGAATATTCGAGCCTCAACGCCATACTGGCCCAGGCCGCCAGTCAGGGCCAGTCCGTGATCGTTGCGTCGGGCGACAGCGGCTCGACCGACTGCTATGGAGACCCGCTCGTTAGCAGCGCCCAGCAACAGGCCCTGGCGGTGGACTTTCCTGCGAGTAGTCAGTACGTAACCGCCATGGGTGGAACCGAGTTTCCACTGGCTGATGTGGCCTCCACAAATACCACGTATTGGCAGGCGGCCAGCGGCAGCGACTTCGTCAGCTCGGCTCTCTCCTACATTCCCGAGCAGGTGTGGAACGACGATTCCTCCTTAGGGCTCGGTTCAGGCGGCGGAGGTGTCAGCACGTTCACATCTAGACCCAGTTGGCAGACCGGCGTAACCGGCATTCCGTCGGGAACGTTCCGTTTCGTGCCAGATATTTCGCTGAGCTCCTCGCCCAACAACGCAGGGTATCTTTTTTGCTCCAGTGACACTTTGACCAGGGTCACGGGAAGTTGCACGAACGGGTTTCGAGATAGCAGCAATGTAAATCTGACTGTCGCCGGCGGTACGAGTTTTGCGGCGCCGATTTTTGCCGGAATGTTGGCGATCATCAATGACAAACTGAACTCCACCGGACAGGGGGTCATTAACTCCACTCTCTACACTCTTGCGGCAAACTCCGCTACCTACGCCTCTGCATTCCACGACATCACCACTGGCGGCAATCAATGCACTGCCGGGACAACCATCTGCTCGACGGCTGGCGCGTCGCAGTATCCCGCTACGAGCGGCTATGACGAGGCGTCAGGCTTGGGTTCGCTCGACTTTTTCAACTTGATGACGGCTTGGCCGGGGTCTTCCCCGTCATTGGTGCCTTCGAAGACGACCCTTTCGGCAGCAACCACGACGCCGGCTCCTGGTGCGACCGACGCCATCACAATTACGGTGGCTTCCGGATCGGCCTCAAGCACCGCCACGCCGACGGGCACGCTGACTGTCACTCTCGACGGAACTTTGCAGACCTCGTCTCTTCCGCTGGCGAATGGTTCTGCGACCTACACTTTCTCTTCCACGACTCCTGGCGCTCATGCCATTGCGGCAACTTACTCCGGTGATTCGACTTATGCTTCTTCTACCGGCTCGTTAACAGTGACGGTGCCTCCTCCGCCAGTGGCGATGGCCCAGAGCGTAACTACTGCGGCGAACACTCCCAAAGCCATTACGTTGACTGCCACGCCTGGAACTTCTGGCGACACGCTAACCTACGCCATCGTCACCAACCCCGCGCACGGCACACTCACCGGAACGGCGCCGAACGTGGCGTATACTCCCGCCCCTGGTTACGTCGGCCCGGACAGTTTCACTTTCGACGCCACGGAGACTGGCGTTGTCTCCAACCCGGCCACGGTTAGTATCACCGTTTCGGCCGGCCCCCCACCGCCAGTGGCCAACAACCAAAGCGCGAGCACCAATAAGAACACAGCCGTCGCTATCACCCTGACCGGGACTCCAGGCACTTCAGGTGATACCCTGACCTTTGCCATCGCGACTAATCCTGCGCACGGCGCATTGACCGGCACTCCTCCCAACATGACGTATACTCCTACGGCGGGCTATGTGGGACCGGACAGCTTCACTTTCAATGTGACGGAGAGTAACGGAGCTACCTCCACAACTCCGGGCACCGTTTCTATCAGCGTGGTCCAGGCCCCACCGGTAGCGTCGAAGACCACGCTTTCTGCGGCAAGCAACACGCCGGCTCCCGGTGCGAGCGACGCCATCAGCATTACCGTCGCTTCGGCACCAACTTCGAGCACGACTACGCCGACCGGGACGGTGACCGTCGCCGTGGATGGAACGACGCAAACGCCACCGCTTACGCTGACGAATGGATCGGCCACCTACACCTTTTCCTCGGCCGCCGCCGGCTCTCACACCATTGTCGCTGCCTATTCCGGCGATACCACCTATGCAGCTTCCAGCGGCTCGCTAACGGTAACGGTGACGGCGCCAACGCCGGTAGCGTCGAAGACCACGCTTTCTGCGGCAAGCAGCACGCCGGCTTCCGGTGCAAGCGACGCTATCGCGATTACCGTGGCTTCGGGATCAGCTTCGAGCACGGCCACGCCAACCGGCACGGTGACGATCCTGGTGGACGGAGTAACCCAGTCTCCACCCCTGACACTGGCGAACGGCTCCGCCACCTATACCTTTTCTTCCGCAGCGGCGGGTACTCACACGATTACGGGCAATTACTCCGGCGACTCCACCTACGCGACATCAAGCGGCACACTTACCTTGACGGTGACTGGCGGATCCTTCAAGCTTACGGCCAGCAACGTGACGGTGCCAGCGGGGAGCCCAGGCAGCTCAACGGTTACCATTACACCTCAGAATGGTTACAAGGGCACCGTCGCTTGGACTGTCTCAAGCAGCCCAGTTCTAACGAATGGCTGTTTTTCGCTGCCGCGCGTGACCGTTTCCGGGAACGCTCCGGTTGCGGTCACGTTAACGGTATATACGATTGCCTCGGCGTGCTCAACATCTGCCGCAGCCAGAGCGGCCGACCGCACGCACGGCATTCTCGGCTCGATCGCCAGCAACAATGACGGGCCCTCGCTTTCATGTTTTCCTGTTTGTCAAGCCGCTGTGGCTCTCGTGGGCCTACTTTTTGTCGGGCTCTTGAGCCGGCGTTCCCTACGGCTCGGCACCCTAGCTGCTTTTTGCCTTCTTGCAGCTGTGGGACTCGGCGCATCTGCTTGCGCGGGTGCAGCTTCGTCGACCTCGGCGGGAAACGCCGCAAAGGGATCCTACAGCGTCACCATTGTTGGCACCGATACTGCCTCTGCCTCCATAACGGCATCGACCAGCATCACGCTAACAATTGACTAAGGCTTCGCCTTTTCCCCAATTTCTTCCGTCGACTACGGAATGCCGAGCATCAGCGCCACAACGACGACGGCCAGCCGTCAGGCCCCGCTGTTGGCTTCGCTCGCGAGCCACCTTTTCGTGGCTCGGAGCTCGAGGGTAGCAACCGAAACCAAAATTTCAAATCATGGGTCCAACGTGGCGGCGGTTTCACAGACCGCGCGAGAGGAACTTGTATCGCAGCTCGGGTTGATTCTATTAGGGTTAAGGAGCGGGGGGACTCTCTCCAAATCTGCCCTTCCGCGGCGAGAGTCCAGCAACAGACCAACAGGCATGAACGGGCAGTTATGCTAAACTATTGAAGCAAATCGCGGAGAGGTCGCAGAGTGTCTGAATGCGGCGGTTTGCTAACCCTGTCTGCCCTGGCTGCAACATTTCCCAGAATGCGGCGGGATCTCCTTCGAATGCCGATTCGAAGGACGACCCTTGCAAAACTTCATCGCTACTCTCGCTGAGTGCATTTACAGCAAGTACGAAAGCAATTGACGCCTTCGGAGCGGCTGGCGTTGGGAAAAGCGGAGTTTACGTTGCAACAATACGAACCCGCGGCGGACGCTCTCGGCCAAGTGCAAGGCGTCAACAGCGAAAATGCCGAGGCCAGCTACTGGCTCGCGCGCACCTACCAGGCCCTGGGCGCCGAAGCGTACGCGCAACTGGAGGAATCTTTTCCCGATTCCTGGCGTACGCACCAGTTGCGTGCGGAAGGCTTCGCCCTTCGCCAGGATCTCGACGGCGCCATCAAGGAATATCAGGCGGCCTTGCAGTTGCGTTCGAACGAGCCCGAACTTCACGAAGCTCTTGGCCAACTCTACCTCGACAACCATTCTGACGCCGAAGCCCAAATCGAACTCCAGAAAGCATTGGAACCGGATCCGTCGCGCACGCACGCGCTTTTTCTTCTTGGCCGTTTGTATGTGCAGAACCGCGAGAAACGAGAAGGCTCTTTCCTATTTACAGCGCGCTTTGCGGCTTCAGCCCGATTTGGCGGAAGCCAGCGAGTTGCTGGGAACAGCCTAAGTGCGCTTGGGACAATTCGCTAATGCCATCCCGAGGCTCGAAAAGGCGGCGCCCTTTGAGCACTACGGGAACGTCCACTATCAGTTGTATTTGGCCTATCGCAAGCTTGGCCGATCCGAGCTTGCACAAAAAGCGCTGGCTCGCTCACAGGATCTCCGTCGAAGCTCCCTTGAGCACGACCAGGCGATGGTAATGGGCTCTCCTCAGGTGCAACCTGAACCGCAATGACGATAGACTAAATCTTCTTCTCTACCCGGGCGTGCAGGAACCTACGGTGTCTACCGTGCACGGATGGCAAGATTCTTATGGCCAATGGAATAGCCTGGTCACACCGTATCCCCCTAGCGAGGTTGAAGTATTTCGGCGAGAAGAGGCGGTTGGGGTGGAGCCGTTGAGGGGAGTAACGGAAGGCCGTTTGTTGTTGCCACATCGTTTTTGTAGCGCTCTTTTGTCGAAAAAACAGTCCTTGCGCCAGGAGAATGGGCGTATGATGGCGCCGCAATTGCATGCGCTGAAGGGTGCAAACATTGAACAAGGACAAACTGCAGCGCGTCCGAGGCGCGCTGGTCTTAACGATGGTGTTTTTCTCACTATTGGCAGCGGCCTTCTGGCCGGCCCTTTGGCGTTCCATGGCGCAAGATCAATCCGCGAATCATCCGTGGATGGACAAAACGTTATCGCCGGATCGGCGCGCCGATCTCGTGCTTCAGCAGTTGACGCTCGAGGAGAAATACGGTTTTCTCCATGGAAATGGCATGCCCGGGTGGGGGCAACCGCGGCCAAACGCGTATCTCGGGAATGGCGGCGCTGGTTTTGTTCTCGGTGTGCCGCGACTGGGCATACCCATGATCCAGATGAGCGATGCAGCCTACGGCGTGCGCAGCAGCGGTGAAAATGGCCGCTACTCCACGGCGCTGCCGTCCGATGTGGCGGCTGCCGCAAGTTGGGACGTGCATGCAGCCTGCGCATACGGCGCGCTCATCGGCCGCGAATTGCGCGCGCAAGGCTACAACATGACTCTTGGCGGCGGTGTGAACTTGACGCGCGAACCTCGCAACGGACGGACATTCGAATATATGGGTGAAGATCCGATCCTCGCCGGCACGCTCGTTGGCAATCGCATGAAATGCGAACAGGCGCAGCACTTGATGGGCGACATAAAGCACTACGCGTTAAACGATCAGGAAAGCGGGCGCAATGCGGTGAACGTGATCATCAGCAAGCGCGCCATGCGCGAGAGCGACCTGCTGGCTTTTCAGATCGGAATCGAAATTGCCGATCCTGCCGGAGTGATGTGTTCCTACAACGCCGTCAACGGCGACTACGCCTGCGAAAATAAGTACCTGCTGACGGACGTGCTCAAGAAGGACTGGAATTTCAAAGGCTTTGTGCTTTCGGACTGGGGTGGGACGCATAGCACCGAAAAAGCGTCCGTCGCCGGACTGGATCACGAAGAGCCGGAAGATATTTTCTTTGGAGAGAAATTCAAGCAGGCCGTGCAGGCAGGCAAAATTTCCACCGCCGAACTGGACGATCACGTGCATCGCATTCTGCGCGCGGAATTTGCCAGCGGCATTGTCGATGATCCAGTAAAGAAAAACGTGGTGGATGTCGAAGGGGGCTTCGAAACCTCGCGCCGCATTGCCGAACAGAGCGCTGTCTTGCTGAAAAATGACCAGGCGATTCTGCCGCTGGATCGCACCAGGCTGCATTCGATTGCCATCATCGGACCGAACGCCAACACCGGCATGATCTCCGGTGGCGGTTCCGCGCAAGTAGATCCGCCCGGACGCGGCGCTCCGAAGTGGAAAGAGCATGTCTGGTTTCCCACATCCCCGTTGAAGGCCATAGCCGCAAAAATTCCAGGAGCGGCCGTGGAGTTTGACTCTGGCGCGGATCCGGCCTCCGCAGCGGCTCTCGGAAAGAAATCGGATGTCGCCATCGTCTTCGCTTATCAGTGGACCAGTGAAGATTTCGACTTGCCCAATCTTTCGTTGCCGGAGAATCAAGACGCCCTGATTGGGCAAGTGGCCGCCGCCAACCCGCGAACGATCGTCGTGCTGGAAACGGGTTCGGCGGTGACCATGCCCTGGTTGAATCAGGTCCGCGCCGTCTTAGAAGCGTGGTATGCGGGCAGCAAAGGCGCCGATGCGGTCGCGAACATCCTGTTTGGCGAAGTGAGCCCCAGCGCCAAGTTGCCCATGACTTTCCCGCGCAGCGAAGCCGACCTGCCGCATCCGCACCTGGTAACACCGCCACCGGAAGCGCCGGGCAGAAGAAATGGGGAAGCCAAGCCTACTTTTGAAGTGCACTACGACGAAGGATTGAAGGTCGGCTACAAATGGTATGACGCCGAAAACAAGCCCGTCCTTTTTCCGTTCGGCTTCGGACTTTCTTACACGACCTTCAGCTACTCAGGCCTGAAAGTAAGCACAGGGAGCGACACGACGGTCAGCTTTGCCTTAAAGAACACCGGCAGCCGCGCAGGCGAGGAAATCGCGGAAGTCTACGCGGCGCTGCCTGCGGCCGCGGGAGAACCACCAAAGCGTCTAGTCGGTTGGGACAAAGTGCATTTGAACGCGGGCGAGAGCAAAGAAGTGAGCATGGCCGTGAAAACTTTTTATCTCTCAATCTACGACGAGGCTTCCAATAGCTGGAAGCTAGTGCCAGGCACTTATACGTTGATGGTGGGCGGGTCGTCGCAAAACCTGCCGCTCGTCCAGAAGATCGACCTGAAATAGGTCCTTGAGATACGGAAATGGAAATACTCGATTCCACAGCTGTGGCTCAACCCAGACCCGGCTAGGGCGACTCCCGGGACCATTTGCCTGCTTTTGAAATACTGCGTTCGGGCAATCAGCGTTCTTCGCCGCTGAGGGCCAATTCGATTTCACCAGCGTCTTTTACGAGGGCGGTCCCATCAGCAAGAGTCAGCTGCGGCTTCTTAAGGATAGCGGCCGCATCCGAAAAATAAATCAGAGCAAGTTCTTTACAGTGCATGGTGACCAGGCATTGCTCCGTGATGGCCGTCGCAAGCGCGAGAATTTCGCGCCGGTGATCGCCGACTTTTGCCGAGCCCTTGCTGGGTTTTGCCAGGTCTTCCCCGAGTAAGTCGAGCCGATAGGTGAATCCGCCTGCGGTATAAAAAAACTTTTTCTCCTGGTGCTTGTTGTAAAACTCATCGAGACGTGTCCGGAGATCGTGGACCAGGTGCGCAACGGCATCCGTATTTTCTTTCTTGAGCGATTTCAACCTCTTCTCAGCCTGCATCGCGAGTTCGACCAAATCGCTAGGAGCCCCGACTTTCTGCAGGTCCTGCTGAATGCCTAGCGCCCAACCACCCGCTAGTTCGCTGGTTTCCGGCCACCAAGCCTCGACCATCTGCATGTTCCACCCGATCCTGAAACAGGCGTCGGCTTGCTGGTTTTCATCCTTGCGGGAAACTCCAGTCGTAATTGGAGGCACGTTCGTCACGTTGACTGACGGTGACGCATCCGGCCTACTCGTCGTTGTCTTTTCCGGAGACGCGATCGGGGGTACTGCCGGTCGCTTCTTCAACAAAACAATTACATTCGGATAGTTGTATTTTTCAGCCAGGGACAGCGCTGTATTTCCGTCGCGATCACGCAGTTCGACATTCGCCCCTTTATCTAGCAAAGCGCGCACCGTATCGGCGTGGCCCTGACGGCTTGCCTCCATCAACGCTGTCCGTCCCATATCATCCCTTGCGTTCAAGTCCGCCCCATGCTGAAGCAGGACATTCACCGTGGCCGTATCGCCGCCGTACGCCGCCCGGATCAAGGGCGTGTCCTCGTACTTATTTTTCGCATTCACATTTGCGCCCTTCTCAAGCAAGGCGCGCACGACGTCGGTGCGCTTCGAGAAGGCCGCCCAGAACAACGGCGTCCAACCTTCCTCGTCCTTGGCATTCACATCGGCGCCCTTTTCCAACAAGAGCCTCACGGTGTCCGTATAGCCCTCAACCGCTGCTTCCATCAGGGCGGTCCTTCCTGTGTTACCGTGTGCGTCCACAGCTGCGCCTTTGTCAAGCAACAGCCGCGCGATTTCGGTGTGGCCGGTGAGCGCGGCACTCATTAAAGGCGTGCTTCCGTAACCGCCTCTGCCGTTGACGTCCGCGCCCTGCTTTAACAGGCTTTGCACCGCAACAATATCTCCGCTCTGGGCAGCGTCCAAGAGTTGCTGAACGAGGCTCGGGCGGCCCGCTGCGGGTGCATTGGGGAGGGCCGGTTGCGTAGCAGGGGCCGAAGCGGTGCCAGGAGTCGCCGGTAGTGATGCCCCCGGCTTGTTGGATACCGCTTTTTGCGGGGGTTTGCTCTGCGAGACCAGCAGCGGGCGTTTGAGTACGGCAATAACTTGAGGATGCTTGTGTTTTTCTGCCAAGGAGAGGGCTGTGTCTCCATTCCTGTCACGCGCGCTC
>Ga0209265_1000545_pt1 | contig 10583 bp, 8 predicted proteins | sample GraSoiAngelo_103_FD_185872 | JGI IMG/M metagenome (GOLD analysis project Ga0209265, IMG submission 185872) | Grasslands soil microbial communities from the Angelo Coastal Reserve, California, USA - 14_0903_05_20cm (SPAdes) (version 2) | ecosystem: Environmental > Terrestrial > Soil > Grasslands ...
GTCGGCAACATATAGCTCCTTGATGATTAAATTCGGCTTCGCCCGATAAGTGAACGGGACGAAATAATAAACGAGGAAACCAACCAATTCGTCGCCTGATTCGGCGATGAGACAGTGAAAATCAGGTGGTGAACGGCGGAATCCCTGTTCGCGCAGCACTTCCTCAGTCACAGCGAAGCCGCTGACGTATTTTTCAAACTCCGCCAGCTCGCGCATTAACGGAAGCACATTGCGGACATCCGCTTCGACTGCCTTCCTGACTCGCGGCTCTGTCATTTTTGAACGAAGGCGAAAAATTTCACAGTGTCTCTCTTGATCGTCCGGGAAAGTTCGTGCCAACGAGACGTTGGCACCGGCACGCGAGAAGCGCGCGCTACCCTTCCCAATAAAATTTCGTCGGGCGGCTGATTTCCGAAGGAAGACTTTTGTGCACCGGGCAATTGAGCGCGGTTTGTTCGAGCACTTCGCGATGCGGTGAATTCTCCGGCAACGGGATGTGAACGTCCGACGGTAACCCGATGATGCGGCGCGGCGCGTCCTTCGACATTTCTTTCTTCACTGATACGGTCATTCCGCGCAAATCAATACCAAGCTCCTGCGCTTTAATTCCCATGGTGGTGCTCATGCAAGTGCCCAGGGCTGTGGCTACGAGGTCGGTGGGCGAAAACTCTTCACCTTTGCCTTTATTATCGGTCGGAGCGTCGGTCGCGATCTTCGATTGCGAAGGCCCGTGGACAGCGTCGCAATGGAGTTCGCCGGTGTACTTGATCGAGATATTAACCATAACGAAATGTAACGTATGCCTCTGGCTTGCGAAATCGAAACAATCTATCGCGGCGAAATAGTCGCACTCTCCTGAATCTTATCCGTGTGCTGCGCGAACTCATCGCGAAATACTCGAGTAAGGTCAATATCGTGAAGAGTGATCATGTCGGTATCATGCTTTTTGTGCTCGTCATTCTGCCAGCCTTCGTTCCACCAACAGAAACCGATGATGGCTGGCCATCGATTTGAGAATAAATCTTCGAGCGCGGATTTTGCCCAGTGCGCCGCGTCGATATGTCGATTATGTAAATCGCAACCGAATTCGGCGATGATGATTGGCTTGCCCGGAGCAATTCTCGTAAGGCGCGGGTAGGCTTTCCGCATTTTGAAACCAAAACTTTCCGTTCCATCGCGAGTCACCGGTGTGGTTGGTCCGTAGGCGCTAAGACCGACCCAATCGCAATAATTTTCGCCGGGAAAATAATTCTCGAAGGCATTCCATTTTCGCTCTGGCTCATCCAGCCAATTCACATGCCAGGCCCACAGCAAATTGTCCGCGCCTTCCGCGCGCATAAGATCGACAATATGGCGATATGCCGCGATGTAGCGCGCGGGCCCCTTCTTCTCGCCGCCATTCCATTTACCATTCCAGCTGAACCAATTCCCGTTTGGCTCCGTGCCCCATTCGATCAAGATAGGCGATCCAAAACTCTTCGCGTCGGATGCCCAGGCGCGAAGATCGACATCGAAATTCCCGGCAATAATTTTCTGAAGAGAAAAGGCCTTCTCTGAATGCTTTTGATCGACATTGGAACGCAACATCAAACGGACGTACGGAATTTTCTTGAGATCGCGGATCCAGCTACACATCGCGACTGGGAATTTTCGAGATTCAAACCAGTTATTTGAGAAATAAATCCAAGCGCTTTGCTTGCCGACAGCTTGCTCGTAACGCGCGACATCTTCGGGCGTGACATCGTGCTCGGTTGGATCGTGCTCATCGGTCCCGACCCCGCCCCAGTAGAATCCGTGGTAAAGTTTTCCGGCTGGCGGCGTTACAACGCGTGCTGATTCACCATGAAGCTGCGCAACACACGCGAGTCCGAGCAAAGAGCGAGATATCCATTTCGCTGTGTTCACAGGCGCCAAACATAAAACGAAAGATGCTGCGGTCATACACCGCCGATCAAGGCGCCAACCGTCGGGCCCACTTTTGTTTGTGCCACATAACCGGTGTGCATGACGGAATCATTTCACGTTTTCTGAATTTGCTTGCAGTTACGACCGATCCGTTTCGTCTGGGCGATTCATGAAGTATGAACAAAAAAGTGACTGGCAAAGATCTAGCGAGGGAAGCGCCGCGTAGTCCGCGCATTCGCGTCGGCGGCTACGCGATTCTTGGACGCACGATTGACAAATGCCGCGCTCTCGTGGCCGGCAACATCTGGGAATATCATTTCGATTGTCCGGTGGATAACATGCTCTTTGGCTTCAAAGGCGTGAAAGGCGACGATTTCAAGGCGCAGATCGAGCAGGGCGCGAGCGATCAGGAAATGGTTGAATGGCTTCACCGAAACGGCGAAAAGAAAACGCAAGATGAGATCAAGCGCTGGGGCGACGAGGTCATAGCGACCCGGCCTCACGATGATCCGGAACGACGCGATTGGTTTGCCGAGCAGGTGAAGCCGCTCGGCCTTGATCCAGCGAAAACGACCTTGTTCGAGTGGTTGGAGGTGGATGACAAAGCATGTCACGCGAAAGCGGCGTGAATAATATTTAAGGGCTTCGCGTTCGGCTGGGACCCGGAAACTACCTTGGCGCATCCGTGTTAACCAGCCGCCCGCAAATCCGATGTATTCAACTCGCTGGGGCGTGTTGACTTCATCTCTGTCATTCACCAACGTGCGGGCATGCAATGTCTCGCGGTGTTTGCTCTTATTATGCCCGGGCTGATAGCCGCTGCCGAGCTGCCGCCAAAAATTCCGCTCCGCGATTTCTTCAAAAATCCGCTAAGCAGCAGTTATCTGCTTTCGCCCGACGGGAACACGCTCTCTTATCTCGCGCCATGGGAAACACGCATGAACATTTTCGTTCGGCCCACCGCAGGCGGCGAGGCTAAACGGATCACGTCTGATAAGGAGCGCGATATTCGCGATTACTTTTGGAAGGGAAACCAGTTCGTTGTTTACGCGCAAGACAACAAGGGCGACGAGAATTTTCATCTTTTCCGGATCGATTTGAAAACTGGTGGGGTAAAAGACCTGACCCCATTTCCTAAGGTGCGAGCGGAGCTTGTCGACGATCTCGAAGATATTTCCGAGCACGAAATCGTCATGATGATGAACAAGCGGAATGCCGAGGCTTTTGACGCTTATCGATTAAATGTAGCGACCGGCGAGATGAAGATGACCGCGAAGAACCCCGGACGCGTGGATCATTGGGTGACCGATCACAAAGGCCGGATTCTCGCCGCGACGGAATCCGACGGCGTCAACGCGACACTGCTTACGCGGCTAGACGAAAAGGCGTCATTCAAGAAAGTCTTGTGCACAAATTTCCGCGAACGCGTGACGCCGGAGTTTTACTCCTTCGATAACAAGGAAATCTATGCCACCTCAAACATCGGTCGGGACAAGGTCGCGATTGTAAAGATTGATCCGGCGACAGCCAAGGAAACGGAGACGATTTACGAAAATCCAGAGGTCGACGTCGATGGGCTTGCGTTTTCGAAGAAACGGAAGGTCCTAACTTACGCGGAGTACACGACCTGGCATGAGGAGCGGAAATACCTCGATCCGCAAACCGAGAAAATGTACTCAACGATCGAGCAGAAGCTTCCTGGCTATCAAATTGATCTAGTCGGCAACGACCACGAGGAGCACAAGTTTGTCGTCGCCGCAACGAGCGATCGGACGCCTGGCTCGCGCTATCTTTTCGACGCGAAAACCAACGAACTAACCAAGCTTGTCGATGTGACACCCTGGCTAAAGGAGGATCAACTCGCGCCGATGAAGCCGATCGATTACCAGAGCCGCGATGGCCTGACCATTCACGGCTACCTCACTCTACCGCTCGGGCGCGATCCGAAGAACCTGCCCGCAGTGATGATTCCGCATGGCGGCCCCTGGGCGCGTGACGAGTGGGGTTACGATCCGGAAGTTCAGTTTCTCGCGAACCGTGGTTACGCAGTGCTGCAAGTAAATTTTCGTGGCTCGACCGGCTACGGCCGAAAATTCTGGGAAGCATCGTTCAAGCAATGGGGTAAAACGATGCAAGACGACGTCACTGACGGTGTCCAGTGGCTGATCAAACAAGGCATTGCCAACCCTAAGCGCATTGCGATTTACGGCGGGAGTTACGGCGGTTACGCCACGCTGGCCGGAGTTACCTACACGCCCGATCTCTACGCGGCAGCAGTCGATTATGTGGGCATCTCGAATTTGTTTACGTTCATGAAAACGATCCCACCCTATTGGAAGCCGTTTCTCGATCAGATGCACGAGATGGTTGGCGATCCCGAGAAGGACAAGGATTTATTCACAGCAATGTCACCGGCATTGAACGCCGACAAAATCAAGACGCCGCTTTTTGTTGCCCAAGGCGCGCAGGATCCTCGCGTCAACAAAGCCGAATCAGATCAAATCGTGCAAAGCCTTCGCAAACGCGGGGTGGACGTCGAATACATGGTCAAAAACAATGAAGGTCACGGTTTTAGCAACGAGGAGAACCGGTTTGCATTTTACGAGGCGACGGAAGCTTTCCTCGCAAGGCATCTAAAGCAAAAGAGCTGAAGATCTCTCGCGCACGAGGAATCCAGAAGGAGAAGCCGGAAATTCTTCACGTCTTGATGAGCGGCGGGGGAATATCTTCGGTTGGACCAACGTCGATACCGTGGCGCAATTTACTGTGTCGTATTCCGTAGAGGAAATAAATACAAAGGCCGATCGCGAGCCATACAAAGAAGCGTATCCATGTTTCGATTGGCAGACTCAGCATCAGCACGAAGCAAAAAACTACGCCCAGAACCGGGAACAACGGAACCAAAAGCACACGGAATGGGCGCGGACGGTTGGCCTCTGTGCGCCGTAAGATAATCACACCGAGGCAAACGAGGAGAAAGGCGAAAAGCGTTCCGATGTTTGTGAGATCGGCGAGCGAGCCGATGTCGGTCAACATCGCGACGCCACCAACGATGATGCCTGTCCAAATCGTCGTGATGTACGGTGTGCGGAACCGCGGGTGAATTTTCGCAAAATACGGCCACAGCAAACCGTCGCGTGCCATGGCCATGAAGATGCGGGGTTGGCCGAGTTGAAAAACCAGCAGGACGGAAGTAATTCCAGCAAGCGCGCCAGCACTGATAAGTCCTTGCGCCAACCGATGACCGGCGAATGCGGTCGCGACCGCAGCCGGATCCCCAAGGTACGTTGTATATATCCGCATCCCGGTGATCACTGCCGCCATCAACACATAGAGCACGGTGCAGATGATGAGGCTTGCAATGATTCCAATCGGCATGTCCCGCTGCGGATTTCTTGCTTCTTCGGCCGTAGTCGACACGGCATCGAATCCGATAAAGGCAAAGAAGACGATCGCGGCGCCACTCATAACGCCCCCAAAGCCGCTCGGCAAAAAGGGATGCCAATTGTTTGGTTGAACCATGAAGGCGCCGAATGCAATCACGAAAACGACGACTGCGACCTTGATGATGACGATGGTCGCATTGGTCCGCGCGCTCTCACGAATTCCGTAAATCAAGAGCGCAGTCACCGCTGCGACGATGAGAAGCGCCGGGAGATTCACGGCAATCGGCTGCCCGGCAATGACTGGCAGCGTCGTCGAAGAATAATTTGTGAGTGCGTCGCCTCCGGTCGCGACTATACCGCTGGCAGTCCGGTAATCATTTACCAGCCAGAGCGGAAACTTCAGGCCAAAGAGGCTGCCGCACAATCTTACGAAATAGCCCGACCAACCGACTGCAACCGCCATGTTCCCGACCGCATATTCAAGAATGAGATCCCAACCGATGATCCACGCGACGATCTCACCGAGCGTCGCATACGAATACGTGTAGGCAGAGCCTGACACTGGAATCATTGAGGCAAGCTCGGCGTAGCAAAGGGCCGCGAATCCGCACGCGATGGCGGCCACTACAAACGAAAGCATAACAGCCGGACCAGCACCCGGCCGACCGAATACCAAGGGCGCATGCGTGATCCACGACTGAAAAAAATTCAGGACCGGCGTTTTCCAAATGGAGCCGATGGCGTGCGCCTGCTCGCCGGCCGCCGCCGTTCCCGCCAGAGCAAAAATTCCAGTGCCGATGATGGCGCCAATGCCGATGCAGGTAAGAGCGAACGGCCCGAGTGCGCGCTTCAGCTGGCGCTCAGGCGCGGCCGCCTCCGCCATCAAATGCTCCGGGCTTTTGGTTCTTAGGAGTTGAGACGCCACTCGGTTTACTGGTTAGGCCGATCCATCGCGATTGGCTGCGCATCGTGGCATCACGCTGGGCACGCGGTCAATCTTAAGTTTTGGCCTCGATTTCTGATTCATGCGACCGACGCATGGAAAACATTCTAAATAGACGTTCTGAGCGCATCTTCGTAGTCTGGCGAGGGAATGTCGGACGAAACGACCAAGTCTATCCTGGGCGACGCCGCGACCTCGTCCGTCGAAGAACCGGGGCGAAAGCGTTTCTTTCGTTCGAAAAATCAAGAGCGCCCGCCGCTGACTCACTGCGAAAATTGCGGCACGCAATTAAGTGGCAAGTATTGTTCGGTCTGCGGACAAGCGGCGATCGATTACCGGCGCTCCTTTCGGCATGTGATTGTCGATGTTCTTGATTCGTTTCTGAATTGGGACTCGAAATTTTTCGCCACGCTCGGGCTGCTCATCGCAAGACCGTGGCGGCTAACGAACGAATTTCTCGCTGGTAAGCGTGTCCGTTATGTGCATCCGGCGCGGCTTTATTTGCTCGCCAGCATTTTGTTTTTTTTCGCCGTCACCTACTGGGTGAAATCAGCGCACCTGAATCCAAAGAACCTGACACCTCAAGCGCGCGCCGAGATCGAGGCCGACCTCGAAAAGAAGAATCTAACGCCAGAGCAGCGGGCGAACGTAGAAAAGGCATTGAAAATTCTGCCTCCGGAGACAGCGAACAAGATCGAACGGGCTATCAAGCCCAAGGAAACGCCCACCGAGACTCCCACGACGGAAAGCGCACCGGACAAAGAGCTTGAAGCAAAGGAGCCCGATCGCTCGGGGAAGGATTCCGCATCGCCTCCCAATGGATTCGAGAAGTGGATTGAGGGCCGGGCCAAAGAAAAACTCGGCGAACACGGAACAAACCTTCAGTTGTTCCTTATCACCATGATCAGCAATCTCCCTTACATGGTGCTCTGCTGCATCCCGCTCTTCGCCTTCGTCCTCAAAATTCTTTATTTGCGCGAACGCGTTTTTTATATCGACCATCTCGTCTACGCTCTCCACATCCACACGTTCGCCTACCTCGCGATCATGTTGATCGTGCTCGCTACCATGGGATTGAATCGGATCGTGCCCGGCCTTCTGGCCGGATGGATTGTGGGAGTTCTCTGGGCGATCTTTGCCGTGCAAATTTTTCTCTCGATCCGCCGGGTTTATCGACAGGACTGGTTTATGACCGTTTTCAAATTTTTCGTTGGCGGATTCGTTTATCTGATAGTTCTTTCCGTCGCGCTAACTGCGACCTTCTTCATTACACTTGCAATGCCATGAAAAAAATAATCGCTCTCGCTTTCGTCTTGATCACTTCCAACATCGCAGCATTTGCTGGGGAGCATCGCATCGCTTTCGAGCGCACCGACGCTGTTTACGTCGCTAATCTTGATGGCACGGCCGAGAAAAAAATTGCCGATGGAATTTTTCCCGCAATTTCGCTCGACGGCACGCAGGTCGCATTTAACACCGTGGAAAAAACGAGCGACACGACTTATATCCGCCACATCGCCGTCACGGATGTCGCCACTGGCACGACCACGGTTTTCAAGGATGTCCCGAGTAACAACAGCTATTACCCGACGTGGTCGCCAGATGGAAAGCGCATCCTATTTACGCTGCGTCAGAATGAGGTTTGGGACCTTGGCCTCATCAACTCAGATGGAACTGACTTTCGCGTTCTGAAAAAAGGCGCACAGAATGAGGTCACCCGTTATTCGCCGATTTGGGCGCGCGATGGTCAATCAGTTTTTTGTCAAGACATGACGAACATTTACCAACTTGGCCTAGACGGTTCCGTTCTGGCGCAATGGAAAATCCAAAAGATCATTCCAAGGGGCGATATGAGCGGCGACTGCCGAATCGATGTTTCACCGGATGGAAAACACCTCCTTCTCGGCATCGAGATGGGTGAGGAAGCCAACCGCAAAGATTGGGACGGGCCGGTGCCGGCGTTGTGGTCCTTCGATCTCGATTTGCAGCACGCGGTGAGAATTACTCCGAAAAAGCTCTTCGGCTGGGACGGTGTTTGGATTAATAACGCCAACGTTTTGTTTCTCAGCCAGCAGTCCGGTGAGAAAGAAGCGTCAATTTATCGAATGTCGATCAACGGAAAAGATTTGAAGCGGCTGATCAGAGATGCACGCTTTCCAAGTGTCAGTGCGCCATGAGCCGACTCTGTTACCCCACGGCATGAAGACATCCGCGCTTTGCATCTTTTTCTCCCTGGCTCTGGTCACATTCGCTGTTGAGACACAGCGTAAAATCGCTTTTGAGCGCGGCAACAATATCTGGGTAGCGAATATTGACGGCAGCCATGCAAAAAAAATCGCAACCGGGGCATTACCTAACATTTCGCCTGACGCCACTCGACTGGCGTTCAACACAGACGAGGACTCAAAGACGAGGCCCGGTCCCGAACGTCATATTGCCATCGCCAATCTCGCGGTCGGCAAAGTCACAGTCCTCAGAGACATCCCAAGCGACAACTGCTTTGGCCCAGTCTGGTCGCCGGACGGCACGAAGCTCGCATTTTCGATCATGGCTGAGAAGGAGTGGCACCTCGGCCTTGTGAACGCGGACGGCTCCGGCTTTCGTTTCGTAAAAAATGCGGGAATAAAGAGCGACGCATTCGGAGCGCCGACCTGGTCAGCCGATGGCAAATCGATCTTCTGCCACGATCTGGACAATCTTTATCAGATCGATCTCGACGGGAATGTTCTCAAGAAATGGCCCCTGCCGAAGGTCTTAACCGAGGCGGGCATGAACGGCGGTGATCGGCTCAGTGCTTCGCCCGATGGTAAGACGTTGCTGATGGACGTCGATCTTGGCGCAGAGCACGAGCGCAAGAATTGGGATGGACCGCAACCAGCGATCTATAAATTCGATCTGGCGACGGAGAAAAGCACTCGTGTAACCGGAAAGAACGATTTCGTTTGGGACCCTTGTTGGTTAACGAATGAAGAATTTCTCTGCCTGATCCAAAAAGAGAACGAACGCGAACCGTCGCTTTACCGCATACCGATTACGGGCAAGAACCCAAAACTGCTCGCGAAACATGCGCGGACGCCCAGTGTAAGCGCGCCGTAAACCCTCCTCTGCCGATTTAGCTCAGAAGCTCTCTAGCTTTCGCAAGCGCTTCCGCGATCTTGCTGACGTCCGTCCCACCACCTTGGGCGCTCTCTGGCCGCCCACCGCCTTTCCCGCCAACAATCGGTGCGATTTCCTGAATGATTTTGTTCGCCTGAAATTTCGACGTCAGATCTTTTGGAATTGCGACAATTAAAGAGACGCGCCCATTTGCCGCCCCGGCCAGAACGATCGAACCACCGAATTTCGCCTTGAGGACGTCCGCAACCGCACCTAGCAATTTGCCATCAGCGTTTGGGATCTCGGACACGCATGAATCGTTCCCGGCATGCGCTGCCGCCAATTCGTTTGCGATGGTAGCGGCACGACTCTGCAACTGCGCTTCGGCGGCTTTGGCTGTCTTCTTTTCCCATTCGCGAACATCGACATCCAATTTTTCGAGACGTGCCGCACGCGCGTCGATCTGTTTTAGCATTTCAGACGTCTCCGCCAAGTTTTCAAAAGGAGGCAACCGGGCAACGTCAGGCTTCTTCCGCGCTAAGGTTTCAAACTTCTCTTGTTGACGCACAGCTTCGTGCTCTGCCCAGCTGCGCGCCGCATCGCCTGCGACCGCTTCAATACGCCGGATTCCCGCCGCAATCGCTTCTTCCTTTACGATCCGGAATGGACCGATCTCACTTGTCGATCTTACGTGCGTGCCACCGCAAAGTTCCATGGAGTAACCATTGAGAGCGCGCGGCGTTCCGCCGACTTGCAGGACGCGCACTGTGTCGCCGTATTTCTCGCCGAAAAACTGAATAATGTCCTTTCGCTTCTGGACCTCTGCGTACGGAATTTCCGTCCATGAAACTGCCGCGTTCTCAGCGATTTTTTCGTTCACCAATCTTTCTACATCGCGCACTTCCTGCTTCGTCAAAGCTGCGCTTGAAAAATCAAATGTCAGTTTGTCCGGGCCAACGTAACTTCCCTTTTGCGCCGCATCGCGCGATACAACTTGGTGCAAAGCCCAATGCAGCAAGTGCGTCACCGTATGATGCCGCTCGATCGCATGTCGGCGATCGGCATCAACTGAAACGCGAACCGCCTCGCCTGGCTCGGGACCGCGACCTTCGACAAGTGCGGCGCGATGAATAAAAACGGCACCGCGCTTTTGCGTATCCGTTACGCGAAGTTGACCGACTTCCGTGCGATCGTGACCGGGCACGTGCAGCAAACCTTTGTCGCCGACTTGGCCGCCCATTTCGGCATAGCAA
>Ga0209265_1000546_pt1 | contig 10578 bp, 5 predicted proteins | sample GraSoiAngelo_103_FD_185872 | JGI IMG/M metagenome (GOLD analysis project Ga0209265, IMG submission 185872) | Grasslands soil microbial communities from the Angelo Coastal Reserve, California, USA - 14_0903_05_20cm (SPAdes) (version 2) | ecosystem: Environmental > Terrestrial > Soil > Grasslands ...
TCCTCGCCGTCGTGGACCGGGAGGAAGGCGGCCGGGCGGCCCTGGAGCGGACGGGGCATGGCGTCGAAGTCCTCGTCACCGCCACGGACCTGGGTCTGCGATGACCGCGCCCGGCGACGTGACGCTTCATCGCGGAATCCCGGTCACGACTCCGGCCAGGACAATTGCGGACCTGCGCGAAGCGATCTCCGCTCATCGCCGTGGTGCTGTCGCCCGCCACGAACTGCGCAAAGTGATCCGCCAGGCGAACGTGCTCGGCCTGCCGATCGGCCACAGGGATGCCAAGGTCCGAACCCGTAGCGAATTGGAGGGTGACTTCCTCCGGCTCTGTCGCCATCACCAGCTGCCGGCTCCCGAGGTCAACGTTCGCATTGGTCGCTACCTCGTCGACTTCCTATGGAGAAAGACGCGGCTCGTGGTTGAAACCGACAGCTACCTCTACCACCGTGGTGAAGTGGCGTTTCAGGACGATCACGCTCGCGACCTCGATTTGATGCGTCGCGGTTTCGAGGTGCTGCGACTCTCAGAACTACAGCTGAACGAGAGATCGGACGAGGTGGCGGAAGTCTTGGCCACGAAAATTGCGCTGGCCGGTGAAGCGGCCAAACGGAGTGGGACGACAGCGGACTAGCCGGAGTCGGGCGAAAGTCCAGGGACGAAGAGGCGGACAGTCGTGCCGTGTCCGGGGCGCGACTCGATCGTCAACTTGGCGCCGATCAGCAGGGCGCGCTCGCGCATCCCGGCGATCCCGAGCCCGCCCTCGGACTCGTCGAAGGCGAAGCCACGGCCGTCGTCTACGACCTCGAGCTCGACCCCGGCCCTGCCGTCGCGACTCAGAGTCGCCGTGATGTGTTCGGCGCCGCTGTGCCGCGTCGCGTTGGAGAGTGCCTCTTGGGCGACTCGGTAGACGACTAGCTGGGTGTCGTCGTCGAGGTCGGAGAAGTCGCCGTCAGCTGCGAACTCGGCCTCGATCTCGCCGCGGGAGAGCTGCTTGACCTGCCCGGCAACGGCGGCGGCGAGGCCGAGGTCGTCGAGTGCGGTGGGACGGAGCTGGCGAGCGAGTGAGAGCAGCTCCTGCATTGCCTGGTTGGCGAGCGCCTTGGTCTGGGCCAGTTCAGTCTCCAGCTCCGGGGGCGCCCCTTCGCGCGCCGCCTCGAGCCGCAACAGCAGCCCGGTGAGCGACTGGTTGACCTCGTCGTGGAGGTCACGAGCGACGCGGGCTCGCTCTTGCTCCTGCGCCTGCAGGGCGGCGGATCCGGCCCGCCGGCGCTCCGCTTCGAGGCGCCGCATCATTCGCAGGAAGGCGAGCTCGATCCGCTCCACCTCCTCGGTCTCGCCGACCCCGTCGATCGAGCGCGGCAGCAGCGGGCCGGGGCGGCTGAGGTCGACCTTCTCCATCTCCTCGATCAGCCGCTCCAGCGGGGCGCGGCGGCGGCGCATGATCAGCAGGCCGGTGGCGAGGCCGACCACGGCCGCCAGGAGCACGACGATTACCGCGAATGTCATCGGAAGGCCGCCGGCCGCATCGAGCAAGCCTAGGTGGTCCCACCGCCTTCAATAGGGGATGGCCCCTATGGCCCTCTCGGCCCGGCGCGCTCATACTGAGGTGACCCCCTAAAGAGGAGCAACCGCATGAAGACAACCAAGCAGTCGACCTTCGGCGCGACGATTCGCACGACGATCCTGATGGCCTCGCTCTCGGGGCTGCTGGTCGTGATCGGCGCCCTGATCGGCGGAGCCAGCACGGCGGCGCTCTTCCTCGGCATCGCCCTGCTGATCAACCTCGGCTCCTACTTCTTCAGCGACAAGATGGCGCTGGCGATGAGCCGGGCCAAGCCGATCGACGAATCGGAAGCACCGCGGCTCTACGAGATCGTCCGGGAACTGAGCACCCGCGCCGGGTTGCCGATGCCGCGCCTCTACATGATTCCCCAGGACCAGCCCAACGCCTTCGCCACGGGCCGCAACCCCAAACACTCGGCGGTTGCGGTCACGCGCGGGATCACCAAACTGCTCTCCGAGGATGAGCTGCGCGGCGTGCTGGCCCACGAGCTCACCCACATCCGCAACCGCGACATCCTGATCCAGTCGGTTGCCTCGGCGATCGGCGCCGCGATCACCTACATCGCCTACATGCTGCTCTGGTTCGGCAATGACGACGAGTCGCCCCTGGCCTTGGTCGGCCAGCTGGCGACCTTCCTGTTGGCGCCGATCGCGGCCTCGATCATCCAGCTGGCGATCTCGCGCCAGCGCGAGTACGCCGCCGACGCCGGTGGGGCGGAAATCTGCGGCAACCCTGAGTCCCTGGCCAGCGCCTTGCTGCGCCTGGAGCAGGGCGCGGCTGCGATGCCGATGCAGGTCAACCAGGCGGCCGAGCCGCTCTACATCGTCCAGCCCTTCAAGGGCAAAGGGATCGCCGGCCTCTTCTCGACCCACCCCCCGATCGAGGAGCGGGTCAAAAGGCTGCGCCAGATGCGCCCCAGCCTCTGAGGTCATCTTTCGATACGCCCGAAAAGGCCCGCGAGAGCGGGCCTTTTTTATGGATACGGAGGCGTCCTATTGACCGAAGGCACATTTAAGAACTAAGCTGTACGCGAAACGGACAGCCGTATCGTGACCATGGCTAAGGCCAGCGCCAGCTCCAAAATCGACACCCACCGTCGCCTCCCGCGAGGTCGACACGCGCTCGCCCCCGACGACGTCCTGCGCGACCAGCGCGAACGCCTCCTTGCGGCGGTCCCAGCGGTGGCGGCGGAGCGTGGCTACGAAGCGATGTCGGTGGCCGACATCGTCAAGGCCGCCGCCGTCTCTCGCAATGCCTTCTACAAGAACTTCAGCGACAAGCAGGACTGCGTCGCCACTGCCCATGAGCTCGGCCATGAGCACCTCTTCGAGGTGCTCTCGGTTAACTGTTACGAGGGCGGGACCACCGATGAGCGGGTCCGTACGTCGCTCGCAGCGGCCCTCGAGGTCCTAGCCGATCGACCCGCACTGGCCCGCTTCCTCTTCGTCGAGGCGCCCTCGGGCGGAGATGAGATCGCCCTCCGCTACCACGAGTGGCTTGGGCGCTACGGCACTCTGCTGCGTTCGCCCTCACCTGACCTGCCGGTCAAGTCTGTGCCTGTACCTGAGGTAGAGCAGGTGATCGTGGGCGGCATCGCCTCCCGCGTCGCCAGTGAGGTGTTGCGGGGGAGGGGGGAGCACTTGCGCGAACTGGCTGACCCCTTCCTCGAGTACGTCCTCGCCTTCTATAGCCCCGGCGAGGCCGGGCCGCGTGAGGGCCGGGTCCTTGCATTCGAGCCCGAGCAGGCCGACGCCGCCGGGTCGTACGAAGAGCGCCGCAAGCGAGCCGGCGCCTAGTCCCGGCGATTCCGCGAAGGAAGTCACCGCAATTCAGTACTTCTCAGAAATACCACGTGCGTACCTTGACAAAAGCAAACGAGCGTGTTTACATCCCGCTCGTCTTCTCATAGGTACGAAGACGGTATGGCTAACGCCTAGCAGCACCACAGGGACATAACCGAGCCTCGAGGAAGCCGCTAAGGGAAGCGGCGGGCAGAGGGGCTCACGGGACAAGGAGAGAGCTACGTGAATCGCCACGCGGAAGCATCGTTCGCGGATCCAACCCGGCACCGGGCCATCGGCCTCGGTCGCTTCACCGTGGTCTGCCTGGCGATTGCTGGCCTCGTCGCATTCCTGGGGATCGGTGCGCCCACAGCCAGTGCGATCGACACCTGCCCCAACGTCGTTTTCCGCACTGGCCCCTCCGCCAAACTGCCCGAATGCCGTGCCTATGAGCTGGTCTCGCCGAGCTTCACCGGAGGCAAGCCGCCGACCTTCGAAGGCTTCCTCGGCGACCTGCCGGGAATGTTCGCGACCGACACCGTCACACCCCAAGGAGACAGCGTCGTCTACAACACCTTCGGTGGCGCCCTCAGCGGCTTCTCAGGCACCGGCTACGTCGATCGCTACCGGGCGAGGCGGAGCGCCGCAGGCTGGGTGACCGAAGCGGTCAGCCCAGGCGGCGACGAAAGGAACAGCGGGATCGGCGATGGTCCCGGAGGCGTCTCCTCCGACCATGAATACGCCGCCGAAGGGGCCGTTGAACCCACTGAGAAGTTGGTCGGCCCGGGCTTTGCCGGCGTTGGATACATGCAGATCCTCAGAACCCCGAACGGCTATGAACCGCTGGCTCAGGGTTCCCTCGGCGTCGATTCAAACAATAAGGCGGAGGCCTACTGGATCACCGCCAAAGGCACGCACGTGATCTTTGGCGCCCGGAAGAAACTGGAGCCAGGGGCCGGGGAATTTGTATCGCCGACACATTCTGAACCAGTTGTCGGCGAAGAAAACGTCTACGACCGCACCCCCGGAGGCCCGACCCACGTGGTTTCCCTACTCCCGGACGGCACCTCTCCCCCGCGAGGATCCAAGTTCCTGGGAACGACCAAGAACGGTGTCGAAGTTGCCTTCCGGGCTGCCCCTACCCTTAATCAAGGCCAAGGAATCTACGTACGCCGCAACGATTTCGCCACGCAGGAAGTGGTCGCGTCCAACGGCGTCGCGGTCGGTAGGAAACTCGAATGCGAGCCTCGTGGATCCGAAGGAACTTTTTCCTATCAGTGGCTGCGCAACGGCGTCGCGACCGGAGACACCACCGGCACCTACACCACCACCGCTGCGGACGAAGGCAGCGTCGTGGATGGCTACCAAGGCAAGACTCTCCCTCCGCATATCTTCCAACTCGCCATCGAACCCCGCGGCAGCGCGGTCGCCACCGTTGGCTCCCCCCTTACCTGTGTCCTCGCCTCAGCCGACGACACAACCAGCGGTTTCACTGTCACCTACCAGTGGTTGAGCGAAGGCACTGCGATCGGCGGCGCCAACTCCGCCACCTACACCCCGGTCGAAGCAGACGCCGGCAACTCACTGCAGTGTCGGATGACGCTGAGCAATACGAGCGGCGCCAGCGTTGCCTACAGCCGCGCTCGCGCGATCTACCGACCCGCACCCCAGGCAAGCGCGAACCCGGCGATCTCCAACGCAACCAGTCCCGGAGACCTGACGCCGGCGGTCGGCGATGAGCTCACCTGCTCGAGCGGGACCTGGAGCGCCAGCCCGAGCTTCGCCTACCAGTGGCTGCGAGGCGGCGAAGAAATTGCTGGGGCCACATCCGCCACTTACACGACCGAAGCGGCCGACGAAGAAAAGGCCGTGCAGTGCCGCGTCCGCGCGACGAACGCCGGCGGCACGACTGAGGCGGTCAGCGACGGAGCGGCAGTCGATCCGCAACCCGCTACGCCAGCGCCCGAACAGACCTCTCCGGGCAGTGTCTTTGGCGCCAGCCCCGAATTCTCAAGTGCTGCCCCGGTGGGCGAAACACTGTTTTGCAGCGAAGGCAACTGGGAAGGTAATCCCAGCTTCGCCTATCAGTGGCTGAAGGACGGCACGGCGATCGGCGGGGCCACCTCGAGCACCTACACACCCACCGGGGCCGATGTCGGCGCCGTGGTGCAGTGCCGCATCACAGCCACAAACGAAGGGGGAGCGACGGTGGCCGTTGCAACCAATGAAGGCACCAAGGTCGTTGTTCGCTATTTGGAACATGCGTCCCCCACGGTGACGCCCGATCCCAGCGCCCGTGGCTTCACCTTCGACGGCATCTTCAACGGCCGCGTCTTCTACAGCGACGTCCCCCCCACCGGACAGTTCTACGGCGAATTCGGCAACCTCTACATGTATGACCTGGACGAAGAAAAGACGAAGACGATCGAGGGCCAGGGCGACGCTTCGATCATCAACGTCTCCGAAGACGGTTCGCATGTGTACTTCGTTTCGACCTCGGCACTGACGGGGCCCGAACAGAACCAGTACGGCAACGCCGCGGTTGCGCCGGCGAAAGGCACCGGAACGCTCACCGCCGGATCGAGGGAAGTGACCGGGGTCAACACCAGCGAAGGGAACTTTCAGCCGGGGATGGCGATCCATGGGCCGGGCATTCCCGCGCCTGAACAGGGAGAACTGATCGAACGGGCGACAACGATCACAGCGGTCGGGCCAGGGACGCTTACGCTGTCCGAGAAAGCCACCGCTTCGGGTCCCGTCTCGCTGAGCGCAAGCGCGCCCAACCTCTACGTTTGGACGCCGCAAGGCGAAAGCACGAAGTTCATCGCCACGGTCGCTCAGGAAGACGTGGAAAGTGGCGGCGAGAACACCACGGCAGGCCTCAACACTTGGGCGAAGGCTTTGACGACAACAGAGGCGACCTTCGGCTTGGGCAGGGCCTCAAGCCACACCCGCTCGACTGCGGACGGCAGCGTCCTCGCCTTCGAGTCAACCGGGCAGCTGACCGACTTCGACAACACCGAGGCAGACGCGGCAGATTGCGGAAGGGTCGGAAGAAACGGGCTACCGACACCAGGTCAGGGCTGCGATGAGGTCTATCGCTATGACGCGACCAGCGGAGAATTGACCTGCGTGTCCTGCGGACCGGGATCCGGACCGGCAACTGGCGAAGCGCGGCTGCAATCGCTCAACGAGAACGGGGGCCTGGAAGGCGTCGCCCCGGCGACACCCAACTCACCGGTGGAAAGCCTCACCGCCGACGGCAAGATGGTCTTCTTTGAGTCGACCGAAGGCCTGGTGCCGGAGGACGGCAACCAAACCAGGGACGTCTACCGCTGGAAGCAGGGCGCCGGCGTGGCCCTGATCTCTACCGGCCAGGGCGTGGGCGAAAGCGCCCTCTACGGCGTTACGCCTGACGGCTCTAACGCGATCTTCGGCACCCGCGAGAAGCTCCTGCCCCAGGACCTGAACGGCACAGTGGTGCGCCTCTATGACGCGCGCATCAACGGCGGCTTCCCGCCTCCCGAGGAAACCGTGACCGAGCCCTGCGCAGGGGACATCTGCCAGGACGAGGCGACCGCGGCCCCCCAGCCACCCAACGTTGCCAGCTCCTCGCTCAACGGCGCAGGGGAAGCAAAGCCGAAGCTTCGCTGCGCTAAGTCCTCGCGCCGGATCGTGCGCAAGGGCAACGAACGCTGCGTGCACCGCAAGCACCACAAGCGCAAGCGAGCCCACCACAAGCGGAGGGCACCACGGTGAGGGGCGCCAAGACAAAGGCCAGGAAGGCAACGAAGGTGAGCAAGGAGAGAGCGAAGATGAACGTCCTGACCCCGAGCGGTGCCAAGCGAGGCGGCACCCTCGCGATGCTGCTCGCCGCGGCGAGCCTGGTGGGATGCCTGCTGGCGGCGCCGCAGGCGGGCGCAATGGTCGATGACTTCGGTCTTGCCTCGACCTCGGCCTCGCTCTCCACCGAACAAAGCGGCGGCCATCCCGACTTCGAAACCAGGTTCGTCAACACCGCGGACCCGACGCGCCCGGTTGGCAACTTCGAACAAGATTCCCCCTGGGCTGCGCCGCGCGACATCGTCAACGAGCTGCCCCCGGGCCTTCTCGCCAACCCCTCGGCCTTCCCGACCTGCAGTGCGCACGTCTTCCTCGAACAGATGATGAACCTCGACGAAGCGGTGGGGGAATTCTTCGGCACCGGCCACATCAGGGCGAAAATCTGCCCGAAGGACTCGCAGGTGGGCATCATCAGCCCGGGCCTCGCTGACCCCACTGGATTCATCAACTTCCCACCCGGCCTGCTCCGCGAGCCCCTCTATAACCTCGAAGCACCGGGCGGCAACAGCGGCATCGTCGCGCGCCTGGGCTTCATCGGGATCGTCGAGCCGCTCTTCATCGACGTGCGGCTTGACCCCAAGCGCGGCTACGCGCTGACCGGGGACCTGGCCAACACTCCGGCCGTCGTTCCGGTGAGCGGCTCCTATAACACCTTCTGGGGAGCCCCGACCGACCACAGCCACGACCACGAACGGTTCAACTGGTTCGAAGGGTTCGTCTGCGGCGGTCCGTGCAATCCCGAAGAAGCGATCGAAAGCGGCCTGCAAGTGCCGACCGCCTTCATGCAGAACCCGACCAGCTGCGGTCCGGCAAAGATCACCACTACCCTTGACACCTACCAGCGGACCGAAGGCGGAGACTCCGACCTGGCCTCGCTGGCGGATCTCAGCGGCTGTGAATCGGTGCCCTTCGAACCGACGATGTCGCTGGAGCCGACGACGCGCAGCGCTGCGGCGGCGAGCGGCCTCGACGCCAGCCTGCACATACCCCAGGACGGGCTGAAGGAACCTGACGCGCCCAGGACGGCAGACCTCAAGGAAGCGACGGTCAGCCTGCCCCAAGGCTTCACCCTGAACGCCTCGGCCGCCGATGGCCTTGGCAGTTGCAGCCCCTCCCAGATCGGCATCGATCCCAACGAGCGCCAGATCGTCGGCATCGGTCCCGAGGGCCCGGGCAACAGCGGCTCCGGCGCGCGCGTATCGCTCTCCTTCGGCGGCCAGCAGACGCCGATCCTGGCGCAGCTTGCAAGTGCGGGAGAAGTGCAATCGGCACTGGAAGCGCTGCCCAACGTCGGCGCCGGCAACATCGCGGTCAGCGGCCGCCTCGGCGGGCCGTGGACCGTCGACTTCCGCGGTGCTCTAACCGGCAAAGACGTGGCGACGATCACCGGCACCCGCAACGAGCTGCAGCAGCTCGCCCTGCACGTCCAAGGTGGTGTCGGCACCTACAAGCTCGGCTTCGAAGGCGAAGAAACCGCTGCACTTGACTACCAGGCGAGCGCCGGCGAAATACAGGCCGCGCTGGAAGGTCTGGCGAAGATCGGGGCCGGCAACGTGGAAGTGTTCTCCGCCCGCAATGCGAACGTCACCGGCGGGCCGGTCTTTCGGATTGGCTTCAGCGGCGCGCTCGGACAAAAAGACGTGCCGACGCTGGCGCTCAACGCCGAACTGAAAGGCAGCGGGCAGATCGCCCAGCTAAACGTGCTCGCCGAGGGCGGCTCGGAAGTCATCACCGACACCGTCCAACAAGGCGGCGAAATCCGCTTCAACGGCGAAGAAGCCCACTGCCCGGAATCCTCCAAGGTAGCCACCGGGGAAATCCACACCCCGGTCCTAGGCGAACCACTAAAAGCAAGCTTCTACCTAGCCAAGCAATCCGACAACCCCTACAACTCGCTCTTTGCCGGCTACCTGGTGGCAAAGGGAGCGGGCGCCCTGGTCAAGGTGCCGGCAAGGATCGACGTTGATCCTGCCACCGGCCAGGTCACCACCACCTTCACCCAGAACCCCCAGCAGCCCTTCGAAGACCTCGAACTGCACTTCAAGGGCGGCAACAGGGGCCTGATCACCACGCCTGATCAATGCGGCACCTATCAGTCCACCTATGAACTAACCCCATGGTCGGGCAACCCGCCGCTCAAAGGCACGAGCGAATTCACTCTTGACGAAAACTGCGGGGCAAAGCCCTTCGCCCCCGGCTTCCATGCCGGCTCAGAGACCGCACTGGCGGGATCGTTCACGACCTTCGCAACCGAGGTGACCAACGAGCCGGGCGCCCCGGCGCTGCGGGGCATCGACGTCAACCTGCCAGAAGGCCTGGCGGCCAAGCTGGCGGGGGTCTCGACCTGCCCCGATGCGGCATTGGCCTCTTTGCCGACCGCGCCGGGCACAGGTGGCGCCCAGATCGCCTCCCCCTCCTGTCCTGCCAACTCCCAGGTCGGAACCGTGCAGGCAGGAGCGGGCTCGGGCTCCCCCTTCTACGTCAAAACCGGCAAGGCCTACCTAGCCGGCCCCTACAAAGGCGCCCCGCTAAGCCTCGCGGTACTGACTCCAGCGGTGGCCGGACCCTTCGATCTCGGCAACGTCTTGGTCAGGGTGCCGATCTCGCTCGATCGAAAGACGGCAAGGGCACACGCCGCATCAGACCCGATCCCGACCATGCTCTCGGGCATCCCCCTGGACCTGCGCGACGTGCGGGTGCTGCTCGACCGCCAGGGCTTTGCCCTCAACCCGACCAGCTGTGAACCAAAGTCAGCCGACGGAGTGATCACAGGAACCGGTGGCGCAAGCGCCAGCGTCTCTGACCGCTTCCAGGTGGGGGAGTGCGCCGCCCTCGCCTACAAGCCGAAACTGAGCCTGAAGCTGAAGGGCGGAACGAAACGAGGCGATCACCCGGCCCTGACCGCGGTCTTCCGCCCCCGCCCGGGAGACGCCAACACCTCCTACGTGCAGGTAGCCCTGCCCAAATCAGAGTTCCTTGACCAAGGCCACATCGGCACCGTTTGCACCAGGGTGCAGTTCGATGCAAACGCCTGCCCTGCGGCCTCGATCTATGGCTCGGTGACGGCACAGACCCCGTTGCTCGATCAACCGCTCACGGGCAACGTCTACCTGCGCTCCTCCGATAATGAACTGCCCGACCTGGTGATGGACCTGAGGGGACCGGCCTCCCAGCCGATCCACCTCGAAGCTGACGGGCGCATCGACTCGATCAAAGGCGGGATCAGAACCACCTTTGAATTCGTTCCCGATGCCCCGATCACCAGAGTCATCTTGAAGATGAAGGGGGCAAAGAAGGGCCTTTTGCAAAACAGCCGCGACATCTGCGCCTCCACCTTCAAAGCCAACGCCTCCTTTGCCGCCCACAACGGCCGCACCTTGCAAACGCAGC
>Ga0209265_1000551_pt1 | contig 10551 bp, 9 predicted proteins | sample GraSoiAngelo_103_FD_185872 | JGI IMG/M metagenome (GOLD analysis project Ga0209265, IMG submission 185872) | Grasslands soil microbial communities from the Angelo Coastal Reserve, California, USA - 14_0903_05_20cm (SPAdes) (version 2) | ecosystem: Environmental > Terrestrial > Soil > Grasslands ...
CGCAGGCGCTCCCTCCCGGCGCAGGTGGGCGCGCATCGTACCCTCGTGCTTCCAGCCGAGCCCCGCGACCGTCTTCTTCGCCACCTCGTTGCGAGCGGGGATGCGCCCGTAGACGCGGTGGGCACCGAACTCCTCGAAGGCCTTGGCCAGGGTCAGCGCCTCGGCCCGGCGGCCGACCCCCTTGCCGCGCACGTCGTCGCCGATCAGGGCGCCCAGCTCCGGCGCGGTCTGGCGAAAGAGGCCGTAGAGGGCGGTGAAGCCGACCGGCTCGTCATAGCCCTCGACCTCGATCGCGTACTTGCGGTCTTCGCCCGAGTCATCCATGGCCCGGCGGACCCAGGCCTCCGCTTCGGCCTCGGAGAACGAGTCCCGCTGCTCCATCAGCGAGGCGGTCGCCGCCGGGTTGTTGAACCAGCGGTGCACGGCGGCGACATCGCCAGGTTCGAAGCGGCGAAGGCTGACGTGAGGTCGATCGGCCACGGGCGAAACCTTATGCCGTCCACCCCTCGACCAGGTGCAACGCTTTACGGCCCGCTGAGAGCTGTAAAACGTTGCAGCGATCAATCTGGGGCGAGGCCGTGGCCGGTGATCAGCAGCCAGAGGGTCTTGGCGAGGATACGGGCGTCGAGGAGGGCGCTGCGGCGGTTAACGTACTCGACGTCGAGCTCGATCCGCTGCTCCCAGGGAATGCCGGCGCGACCCTGCACCTGGGCCCAGCCGGTAACGCCCGGGCGGACCTCGTGGCGGCGGTGCTGCTGCGGTGTGTAGTCGAGCACCTGGGCCGGGATCGTCGGGCGCGGGCCGACGATCGCCATCTCGCCGCGCAGGACGTTGATCAGGTTGGGGATCTCATCGAGCGAAGTGCGGCGCAGAACGCGACCGACGCCAGTGACCCGCGGGTCATCGCGGGTGACAACCGTGCCGACCCCCACCGGATCGGAACCGGCGACCATCGTGCGCAGCTTCAGCATCTCGAACTCCTCGCCGTTCAAGCCGACGCGGCGCTGGCGGTAGAGGACCGGCCCGCGGCTTCCCAACTTGATCGCGATCCCGGCGATCAACAGCACGGGGGACAAAAGGGCAAGCGCCAGGCAGGCGAGAGCGACGTCAAGGAATCTAGGCATTTCCCAGCCACCGATGAGGCCTGTGATCAAGGACGCAGGGAGCGTGGCGTGCTCTGCACGCGAGCGACCGAGGACGCCGATATGCGCCGGTCACAGGCCTCATCGGGTGCCCGGGGCCTTCTCCCAGGTGCCCGGTGCACCGTGGCGGAAGCGATCCCAAAGCCCGGCGGCGATCGAAAGGGTCGTCATCGCGTAGTAGCGGGAGACCCGCAGCGGCCCGACCGGGAAGCTGCCGCCGAACAGCGCCGCAGCGATCGCGGCGACCTGGATGCCGTAGGTGACGACGTAGACGGTGCCGCTGCCCAGCAGGGCAAGGTTGGCGAAGAAAGCGACAAAATGCAGGAATGGGGTCAGGTAGCGCAGCAGGCGATGAGAGAAGAGCTCGAAGGCGTAGAGAGTGGAGTAGCCCCCCGGCGAGATCATCCCCTCGCCGACGACGATGTCCCAAATGCCGACCATCATCCGTCGTTTGCGGGCGAACTCGCCCTCCATCGTCGGCACCATCTTCTCTTCGGCGCGCGCGGTCGGCACGTAGAGGGAGCGCTTACCGCGCTTGGCCAGGGCGAAGGGGAAGGAGAGGTCGTGACTACCGGAGGGATCGAGGGGCAGGTAGTCCGCGGCGCGCACAGCATAGATCGCGCCGTTGCCGGCGGTAATCCCGGCAAGCGAGGACTCCATCTCGCGGACCGACATCTCGTAGCGCCAGTAGGCGCCCTCGAGGTTGTCGCCATCGGCGTCGAGGAAGCGCACCTGGCCGCAGACGTAGGCGACTTCGGGGGCGACGAAGGGGGCGACGAGCTGACGCAGGGCGTCTGCGCGCCACTCGCTGTTGGCATCAGAGAAGGCGAGGATCTCGCCGGAGGCCCGTTTGGCGGCAGCGTTCTGGGCCACCAGCTTGCCGCCGCGAGGCAGTTCGAGGACGAGGTCGGCGCCGGCGGCGCGAGCGCGCTCGGCGGTCGCGTCATAGGAGCCATCGGAGGCGACGATCAGCTCGAGCAGCTCACGCGGGTAGTCGAGGGCGAGCGCGTTGGCGACCTTCGCCTCGATCACCTCCTCCTCGTCATAGGCGGCGACGATTAGGGAAACGCGGGGCAGATCGCCGGCCTCGACCGCCGGCTTTCGTGGCCGCCGCAAGGCGACGAGCAAACGCAGCAGGAGTGGATAGCCGAGGTGCGTGTAGACGATCAGGGCGGCGGAGACCCAGAAGATCGCGGCAAACATCAGGCGATTATCGGCTTCCGGTGCGCTTTATGCGGTCATAGGACGGATAAAGCGCACCGGAACACCGGTCATCGCCCCAGTTCTTCGTACAGAGCCAGGGTCTGGGCGGCGGTGGCGTCCCACGAGTACGGGCCGGCGGCGGCGGCCTGGGCGGCGGCGGCCAGTCTCTCCCGCGCGGGCGCATCGGCGGTCAGCTCACTCAGGACCGAAGCCAGCGCCGTGGTGTCGCCGGGAGGCACGAGGCGAGCCGCACCTGTCGCCGCGACCTCGGGGAACCCGCCGACGGCGCTGAGCACCATTGGCTTGCCGAAGGCGAGGCCGGTGTAGAGCACGCCGGAGTGCTCGGCATCGCGGTAGGGCAGGACGAGGAGATCGGCGCGACGGAAGATCGCCGGGATCTCGACGTCCTCGACGAAGCGGGTGACGAAGCGGACGCGTCCCGGAGTCGCCTGCGCGGCCGCCCGCAGCGGCGCGACGTCCATGCGCGGGTTGCCGACGATCCAGAGCTCGGCTCCCTCGACCTGGGCGAAGGCCTCGAGCAACAGGTCGAGGCCCTTGTAGGGACGGAGCAGGCCGAAGAAGAGGATCACCGGCCCCTCGGCTCCCTCGAGCTCAAGCGGCAGCGGCTTCTCCTCGGGTAGGCGGGTGAGGTAGTCGAAGCTGCCGTGGGGGATGACGCGGACACGGGCCGGATCGACCCCGCCCTCGTCGCGCAGCCGCGCCGCGCCGTACTCGGAGTGGGCGATGACCGCGTCCATGCGCGAGAAGATTCGCTTCGCGACCTTGGCCTCGCGCCGGCTGGGAGTGGGCGGCAGGATGTAGTGCGCGGTGAGCAGGCGCGGGTGCGTGGCCGGCAGCAGAAAAGCGTCCAGAGACGGCACGGTGAGCCACTGGTAGTGGACGACGTCACCATCCAGCGCGGCGGCGAGCCCGCGCATATCACGCAGGTGCTCCGCAGCCTTGAAGACGCGTCGGCCAGGCGCCTCGAGACCGCGCTCGGCACTGCGACGATAAAAGCACTCGCGCACTCGGTAGCCCTCGGGCTCAGGCACCGGCCCGTAGAGGAAGCGGCTGGTCAGCAGCTCGACCTCGGCGCCGCGGCGAGCCAACGCCGCGGCGAGCGCACGGTCGTAAGGCGGCGTGAAGGCCGAGGGGTCGACTAGTTGGACTTTCATCACAGGTGTCCGGTCACCGGACACGGCGATTATCGTGACCGCGGTGGCACCCACGCTCTCCTACTGCGTCGTGAACACGAACGGCCGCGATTACCTGCTCGCCTGCCTTGAGGCGATCGAGCGCACGCACCCTGAGGCGATCGAGCGGGAGATTCTCGTCTTGGACAACGCCTCTACGGATGGCTCAGCGGAGGCAATTCGCCGACGCGGCGACATTCGCCTGATTGAGCGCGAGCAGCGCACGGGCAAGGGTGAGAACGACTCAGCCCTGATGCGGGAGGCGAAGGGCAAGTACTGCCTGCTGCTCAACGAGGACTCGGAACTGCGCCCGGGAGCCGCCGCGGCGCTCGTCAAGGCTCTAGACGCAGACCCGAAGGCGGCCGCGGCAACGACGCAGCTGCTCGACTCCGCGGGCAAGCCCGTGCCGTGCGCCTGGTGCTTCCCCGGCGTCGGTACCGCCCTGGCCGGTGCTCTCTTTCTTCACCGCTGGCTGACCGTGCAGAGCAAGGGCAGCTCAACACGCCGGGTCGACTGGGGCCAGTCGAGCGCCCTGCTAGTCCGCCGCGAGGCGGCTGCTGAGGTCGACTTCATGGACCCGGCGTTCTTCGTCTACTACGACGAGTGCGACTTCGCCAAGCGCCTCGCTGAGGCCGGCTGGCACAGCCTCTTCGTCCCCGCTGCCGAGGCGATCCACCACGACCAGCTCTCTACTGACCTGGGCGCAGGCCTCCCTCGCATCGTCGAATTCCACCGCAACCGCAACCTCTACATGCGCAAGCACCACGGTGGGGTAGCGGCGCTCGCGGTGCGCCTGCTCACCGCCTGGTCCTACGCAGTACGGGCGCTTGCCGCCACTGCTATGCCCAGCCAACCGAAACGCATCTACTGGGCCCACGCTCGCCAGGCGCTGTTCCCCGAGCGCGGAACGAGCATTGCCGACAGGGCGCGCCCCTGACTAGAGGTGAGCGTCCTCGTCGCGCAGCTCGGCCTCGTAAGCCTCGGGGACAGAGCCGTCGACGCCAGCCGCAACCGGGCGCAGCGCCTGCAGGCCGGCGAGTACCTCGGATGGGTGGCGCAATCGAGCCAGCCAGCGGCGCTCGCCTTGGCTGAAGAAGCCGGTGACGAGAAGGGCGAACGGGTAGGCGAGGGCAAAGAGAAGGCGCAGGACGAGGCCGGTGAAGCCCTCGGTCGGCAGCAACAGTTCGCCGAGTCCGACGAGAACGGTCGAGACCGCCAGGACCCGCAGCAGGCGGCCCCATTCGTAGGGCACCGGGAAGAGGCGCTGGGTGAAGACGTACATCAGCGCCAGCACGACGATGTAGGAGGCGATGAGGGCGATGCCGGCCCCGACGATTCCCAGCGGCGGCACCAGGGCGAGGTTGAGCGCGATGTTGGCCGCGAGGGCGGCGGCCGTGGCCGGGAAGTTGAACTCGGTGCGCCCCGTACGACCGAGGATGACCACTAGCACCATGTAGAGCGCGTAGAGGGTGGCCGCGGCGGCTAGCAGGCCGATCGCCTTGTATGAGCCGAAGAATTCGGGCGCGGCAAGGGCGCGGACGAGCCAGCGCGAGAGCAGCCACATGCCAGTGACAACGAAGGCGCAGCCGGCGACGAACAGGGTGACCACGGTGGCGTATACCCGGCGCGCCTCGTCGTCGTCGCGGATCGAGTAGGCGAGCGGCGGCCAGGCAAGCTGGAAGCCGCGGACGAGGACGGTGACACCCTGGGCGAACTTAACCGCGATCGAGTAGAGGCCGGCGTCGGGCAGGCCGGCGGCGTGAACGATGATGATCCGGTCGACGAAGTTGAGCCCGTAGAGCGAGAGCTCGGCCGGCATCGTCGGCAGGCCGAAGCGCATCAGCCGCCGCAGCAGGGGTCGTTGAAAGCGGAGTGAGAGGCGGCGCCGGTGGACGACGAGCAAGGCAAGCACGACGGCGGCGCCACTGGCGTAGCTGCCGATCAAAAGGCCGCGGGCGCCCTCTTCCATGCCGACGACGAGAACTACGGTGAGGGCGATCGCCGCCAGCACGTTGATGATTGTGGTGAGGAAGAAGGCACGCGCCCGCTCCTCGAGGCGAAAGAGGGTGAGCAGGTACTCATTGAGGGTCAGCACCCAGAGGCCGACGATCGAGATTCGCGCCAGGTCGGGCGCTGGCTTGTTGAGCAGCGCTTCGGAGATCGGTCCGGCAAAGGGCAGAGCGATCAGCGCCGCGATCGTGGCGAACCAGAAGAGGGCGGCAAAGGAAGAGGAGACGACGCGGGCCGGGTCCTCGTCGTCCCTGTAATAAAAACGCAGCAGCGCCTCGATCAAGCCGAGCCGGATGACGATGCTGGCCGAGACGACGGCGGCGAACATCACTTCGGCGGCGCCGTAGTCGCCGGTCGTGAGGTAGCGCGTGTAGAGCGGCAGCAGCGCCACCGCGATCAGCTTCGAGAGGTATCCGGACACGGCTCGACCCTACGTTGCTGCGCGGCCGCCAGCGATGCCCCGGCGGCCAGGAGAACCCAGGTGATCGGGTCCTCATAGAAGCCGGCGTAGGCCATGGTATGGACGAGCAGGGCGACGAAGGTGGCGAGGATTGCCACGCGAGCCACTTGGCGCGCGGGTCCTGTCGCTGCAGGGGACCCCCCACCCCCTCCGGTCGTTAAAGCGTCCTCGGGGGCGGACCCCCCTACAGCGCCACCCGCGCGATAAGTGGATAGGCGAAACAGTGCGGAGCGCAAGCCGTCGCTCATTGTCCACAGCGCTGTTACGACGAGAGCCCAATAGAACGCGAGGCCTACGAGTCCTTGCTCAGCTGCAACGGTGATCGGCTCGGTGTGGGAGACCGAGACGGGGGCTTTCCGGGTCTTGACGTGCTTGCGGTAGGCCTTAGGAAAGCTGCCGGAACCGTAGCCGTAGATCGGTCGTTGGCTGAAGAGATGGACGCCGCCGGAGACGAGGTTGGCGCGGCCGGAGGTGTCGATGTTGATCCGATCGAAGCTGAAGCTGCCGGCCAGGGTGACTATGAGCATCGTCAGGGCGACCCCAGCCACAGCGGCGATCACGGTCCATCTGAGGCTCCAGCGCAGAGCGGCGAGGACAACCAGCCCCGCGAGGAGGGCAGCGAAGCTTGACTGGGAGAACGTTGGCACCAGCCCTATCCATAGGAGTGCAATGAGGGCGGTAAGCAAAGCAAGCATTTTCCGTTCGCGTGTCCACAGCAACGCGCTCATAGCCACGACCGCGACGAGGGACAAGTACCTGCCGTAGATATTCGGATCCCAAAAGACCGAGTTGACCCTGAAGTAGGTGTGGAATTCATTCGACCTAATCACCTGGTCGTTCCAGAACAAGCTCTTGGACACGAACTCCACAGAGCCGACAAGAACAAAACAGGCCGCCTCGATCCCGATCACCCAAAGGATCCGTATCAGCAGCTTTCGGTCCCACCCGACTCCTTGCAGCAGTCCGTACACCAGACTGAACGGCACGAAGAAGAAGCAGACGTTCTGTAGCCCCTTGGAGAAGTCCTCGGAATACAGAATCTGAATGGCGTACAGGAGAACAACGGCGGCGAGTACTCGCGGTAGCCAGGACACCGCTGCTCCAACGGGTGGCGCTGTAGAGGGGGCCGCCCCCGAGGAAGCTTTAGCTACCGGAGGGGGTGGGGGGTCCCCTGCAGCGACAGGACCCGCCGGCCGGAGCGCCCCGTCCCTGGCCACCACCGCCAGCGCTCCTCCGGCAATGACGAGATAAAGGGGCACGAGCAAGTTTGCTGTGTCCCCGCCGGCATGCAGCGGGACGCGGAACGGAAGAGCGGCGACGATGGCGAGTGGCAGGAGCACCGGCCAGCGCCGGAAGACATACGCGAGCGCAGCGGTGACCGCGAACCCTACGAAGCCGAGCGCAACGAGCCGACCCGTGCTGTGCCGTAGATCGGCGATCTGGTGTGAGTGCCACTGGTCGCCGAGGATCAGAGCCGGGAAGAGGACCAAGGTCGCCAGCATCGCCAGTGAGCGCAGGCGCCCCGGCGGCAACAGGATCGCACCCGCCGCCCCGCCGGTTGCGGTCAAGACGCCCAGCCCGGCGAGGAAGCCGCTCACGGCTTGCCTCCGGGCGCGGCGCGCTCACAGCCCTTGGTCGGATTCCGCTTCGCGTAGTGCAGCTTGATCGTGCCCGGCGGGACCAGGACTCGATCCTGGCCGAGCAGTTTGACCCGCAACTTGTAGCGCCCGGCGGGGGCAATGCCGCCTTCATGGTCGTGGCCGTTCCAGTAGTAGGTATGGAAGTGATAGCGCTTGAGGAAGGTGTCGCGGTCGAGGGTGACGATCAGCTTGCCGCCCGGCTTCACCACCTGGACGGTTCCGTGGTCCGATTGGGTGGTGCGAAAGCGAAGCCGGATCCTGTCGTAACGACAGTCCCCGTTGGGGGTGAAACCGTGAGCCGGGTGCTTCGGATGGAGGATCGGCACGGCGACGAAGGAGGTACGGTCGAGAACCAGCGGGTCTCGCTTGACCCGCTGCGACCAGGCGAAGGCGGCGAGTGTGGCGATGACGAGGAGGGCGAAAACGAGGCCTGCCCAGGCCTCAGCCTTCGCTCGCGGCATTGTCCTCGCCGACGATCACGGAGACCGGCGCGCCGCCGGAGACCGATTCGATGTCGGCACTCATCAGCTTCACTTGCGAGATGCCCAGCGCCTTGGCCACCTTGCGCGCTTCGGGGGCGTGGCCACGCTCGAACATGACGAGGCTTTTGGTGAAGCTGGTGCTGCTGTTGGTAACGGCGCCGAGCTTGAAGCCCTTGCCCTCGACTTTGTCGCCGTATTCAGCCGCGAGGCCGGGCACCGCGGTGCCGTTGAGCACGGTCACTTCGATTTCGCCCGGCTTGGTCGCCTTTGCCGACTTCGCCTTGCCGCCCTTGCCGTCGGCGGAGTCCGAACCTTGGGTAGCGATGTAGACGGCGCCGGCCGCGATCAGCAGCACGACGACGAAGATTCCCACCAGGTAGCGCGGCTCGGCGATCCGCGATCCAAAGCTGGAGAAGCCCTCGCCGAGGCGCTCGCGCCTAGTCAGTTCCGGCAGCCCCGCATCGCGCCGCTTGCGCCGCTCCTCGCGCTGGTCGAGCGCCTCGCGTTCGGTGGTGCGTGCATCCTCCAGCGCACGCAGCTCCTCGGCACGCTTCGCCGCGGCAGCGGAGGTCGAGTCCTTGCGCTCGGTATCGCGCTCGGGAGCCGAGCCGGCCCACTCGCGCAGGCGACGGATATCGCGCCCTTGGGAGAAGGCGAGCATGGCGAGGACGGCGAGGCCGAGAAACGCAGCCAGGCCTGCGAAGGCGCCGATTTCCTTGATCAACTCCACGGGGCGGGGGAACTAGTGGCTGCGAGAGGCTACTCGTCGTAGGCGACTGCCGCCGCGTCACCGCCGGGGGCGGTGATCATCTCGACGACACGCTGGGCCAGATTAGCCTCATCCCCGGCCATAACCAGGTGCTCCAGTGAGTTCAGAGTCGCCTCGATCCACTCGGGGTCGAGCGGCGCCTCGCGCACGGCCCGCTGGATCCGCCGGGCCGCCGTCGGCTGTCCGCTCTCGGCGAGACCGAAGAGCTCCTCATGCAGCTTCTCCCCTGGCCGCGGTTTGGTGAACTCGATCGCGATGTCAGTTTCCGGCTCGTAGCCGGCCAGGCGGATCATGTTGCGAGCGAGGTCGACGATCCTCACCGGCTCGCCCATGTCGAGGACGAAGACCTCGCCCTTGCCGGCGCCGATGTCACCCGCACGAATCACCATCTGCACCGCCTCGGGGATGGTCATGAAGTAACGGGTCATCTCCGAGTGGGTGACGGTGACTGGTCCGCCGCGCTCGATCTGACGGCGGAAGATCGGCACGACGCTGCCCGAGGAGGCGAGCACGTTGCCGAAGCGGACGCTGGCGAAGCGGGTGCTGGGGTGTTTACGCCCGGCCGCCTCGACGATCCACTCGGCCATTGCCTTCGAGGCGCCCATCACCGTTTTCGGGTTGACCGCCTTGTCGGTCGAGATCAGGACGAAGCGCTCAACGTCCGAGGCGGCGGCGGTCTCAGCCGTGATCCGGGTCGCGATCGCGTTGTTGCGCACTGCCTCGAGCGGGTTGGCCTCCATCAGCGGCACGTGCTTGTAGGCCGCGGCGTGGAAGACAACGCCGGGCTTGAAGCGCTGCATCACCTCGAGCATCCGGCCCGGCTCCTTGCAGTCGGCGAGCACCGACTCGACGTTGGTGCAGTGGCGCTCCTCGACCATCTCGCGATCGATCTGGAAGAGGTTGTCCTCGGCGTGGTCGAGCATCACCAGCAGCCGCGGTTTGACCTGGGCGATCTGGCGGCAGAGCTCGGAGCCGATCGAGCCGCCGGCGCCGGTGACGAGGACGATGCGGTCGCGCAGGTAGGCGCACGATCGGGTCGCGGCCGAGCACATCCTCGACCCGCACCTCGCGCAGCTGCTTGTTGAGCTGAACGCCGCCGCGCAGCAGCTCGAAGACGGTCGGCAGCGTGCGCACGCGGATCTCGCGATCGCGACAGGCGGCGACGACTTTTGCCCGCAGCGTGCCCGGCGCCGAGGGGATCGCGATCACCACCTCGTCGGGATGGGTCTCGTCGAGGATCTTGTCGATCTGCTTGGTCGACCCGAGCACCTTGAGCCCGAGCATGCGCATGCCGCGCTTGCGCGGGTCGTCGTCGACGAAGCCGATCGCGGTGACGCCGATGTCGGGATTGTGCTGCAGCTCCCGCACCACCATCTGGCCGCCCGAGCCGGCGCCGATCACCAGGACCTCGCGCTTGGGGACGCGGGACGAGTGCGAGGGGCGTTCGACGATCAGGCGCACCGCCAGGCGGGCGCCGGTGATCAGCATCAGGGTGAGCAGGAAGTCCATCACCGCGACCGAGCGCGGCAGGTTGTGGGCGAAGGGCCGCAGCACGGTGAAGGTGACGACGAGGATCGCGCTGGCGACGGTGACGGCGCGGACGATCTGCAGGAAGTCGCGACCGCTGACGTAGCGCCACCACTTTTGGTACA
>Ga0209265_1000554_pt1 | contig 10535 bp, 7 predicted proteins | sample GraSoiAngelo_103_FD_185872 | JGI IMG/M metagenome (GOLD analysis project Ga0209265, IMG submission 185872) | Grasslands soil microbial communities from the Angelo Coastal Reserve, California, USA - 14_0903_05_20cm (SPAdes) (version 2) | ecosystem: Environmental > Terrestrial > Soil > Grasslands ...
CGGCCCGGTCGTATCTCTTCCTCATCCGGTGTGTCGATCTGCGCGGCGCTCCCCAAGAGACTTCAGAACCGGTAACGGGCTGAAGCGCCGAACATACGCGGCTCCCCGTAAACCGTCACGGACGTGCCGATCGTGGAGTAAAGATCCTCGTTGGCAATACGGTAGGTCTTGTTAGTGACGTTGGTCGCGAAGACGGACACATCGAGCGAAAGTCCGACGACGCGCTCCCAGTCGGCGCGCAGTCCGAGGAGCCCGTACGCCGGGAGATAGCTGCCGCGGTCGACGCTCGTGAAACCCGCGAATACCCGGTCCTGGTAGTTGAAGTTCGCGCCCAGCCACAGCTCTCCGATCGACCCCGGAACGGGCAGCCGCACGCGGGCGCTCGCGCTCGCCTTGTTGCGCGGCGTGAACGCGTAGGGCAGCGCGCTCAAGTCCTGGCCGAGCGGCGTCACGTAGCGCTGGTAATACGCATCGAGATACGAATAGGTCAGCGTTAGATCGCTGAAGGAGCCGACGTGCAGCACGTTCTGCAACTCGACGCCGCGCACGATTGCCCGCGCCGCATTGGCGGTCACGGCCTCCTGCAGATTGTTGATGAGTGCGCTGGTATTGACCTGGGCGTTGCGCAGCCAGCTGTCGAAGATCGCGACGTCGGTCCTGCCTCGGACGGATCCCGAGGACCAGTCGGCCTTCATGCCGAGCTCGACATCCTGGACCTTCTCCGGTCCATAAGCGAAGAACGGGCTGCTGGTCGCTCCGATGCTGGCCGCGACGATGTTGAAGCCGCCGCTTTTGTAGCCCTCGCGCGAAGTAATGTAGAGGAGCGTCGAAGCGCTCGACTGATAATCGAAGCCAATCGCGTACGAGCCGCCACTGTGCCGCGCGCCGGCCTCGATGAAGCAACTGGGATACAGGCCGGCCTTGGACGAGCAGAAGTCACCTGGTGCCGGATTGAAGCGCGTGAGTCCGAAGGATTGACTGTAACCTTCGTAGACGCGGTCCCACGTGTATCGGTAGCCCGCCGTGAAGCTCAGCCCCTCGAGCCACGGGGTGAGCTTGTAAGTGCCCTGTCCGTACACCGCGGACGACGTACCTCCCTCGTCGGTCTTGTCCGTGTTGCTGTAAAAAGGGAGCAGTACCACGTGTTGCGTATAGGTGTGGTTCGATGCGCCGGGGGTGTAGTCATCCTCGTAGAACACGCCCGTCTGCCAGTTGAGCGACTTGCCTCCTGTCTCACCCTGCAGCTGCAGCTCTTCGGTGATCGTGTTGGTGTCGACGAGATACGTGCCGGGCTTCGAGCCCAATGAATCGAGGAGCGCGAGGGTCGTTCCGTCCTCATCGTCGTTCCGTCTCGCGCGCTGCCACGCAAAGCTCACGATATTCTTGAGCGTGAGGCGATCGCTCAATGCAAATCGCATTGACGGAGAGCGCCGTGGCCCGGATACCGCGTGCCTGCTGAGCCGCCACGTAGTTGAGAATCGTCGGCCCGACGAATGGGTTAGCGGGATTCCCCGCATCGAGAATCGAGCCCGGCCCGTGCTCATCGAACCCCACGTAGCTCGCCAGAAAATAGTTCTCGAGTCGCTCGGACGGCTGAAGGAGAACGCCGATGCGGGCCGCCTGAAAATGCCGATTGTCGCATTCGACACCGGTGTTCACGTCCTGCGTGTACCCCTCACGCGATCCGATTTGTCCCGCGACGCGAATCGCAAGCGTTCCGTCGATGAAAGGCACGTTGACGGCCGCTTGGCCCTCGGCCCGGCGATAGTCGCCTGCCAGCACTTGCACGTAGCCGGCCGTGCCGTGGAGGTCGGGACGGCGCGGCTCGAAGAGTACCGCGCCGCCCGTGGTATTGCGGCCGAAGAGCGTGCCCTGAGGGCCGTTCAGGACTTCCACCGACTGGAGGTCATAGTAGAGACCGGGGCCCGCCATTTGAGTCGGTACCTCCGAGAAGTACCCCACGACGCCGGGTCCCCCTCCTGCGCCGCCTCCAGTGTTCAATCCGGACTCGCTCTGGCCTCGGAGGCTGAAGAACTGCTGTCCGCTCCCGTGCGCGTACTCGGACACGTAGGCCGAGGGAGCGAGGAGCTGCAGGTCGGAGAGCGTCTGCACGCCGTAGCGCTCGAGGGTGTCCTGGTCGATGGCCGCGATGGCTATGGGGACCTGTTGCAGCGACTCGCTTCGGCGGCGCGCCGTGACGACGACTTCTTCGAGCCGCTCCCCGGGGCTCGAAGCTGCGCCGCCCGATGGAGTGGCTTGAGTCGGATCGGCGCCTTCCTGCCCGGGGCTCGACCGGACGCCGAGGAAGACGGTGAGGGATGCCAGGACGACTGCCGTGATCGGCCGCGGCCTTGTGCGAGCCCCGGGGCAGCAATCGCGGACCATGCTCTCGCCTCTCACGATGCCGAGTGGTCACTATAGGCCGGTGCTCCTGAAAATGCAACGCATTTCATTCGTTCAATAACTGGACGGCATTACAAGCTGGAAAAAGGCAATCTCCGATCGTAGACTGCACGGCGTATGATGCAATGCATTGCATGAGCGCCTTCTCCGCAGCGCCGCCCCCGAAGACCGTGAGTGCCGAGGCGCAGGCCGCTCTTCGCGCTCTCCCCACCACGGAGCCCGAGGACCTCGCACGTAACCGCCAGATGTGTGCCCGCGTGCAGCGGGAGCTGGGGGAGATTCAGCGGACGCGTCACCGCGTCCGCATGGAGGAGGGCGCGATCGCCGGGGTTCCCGTCAGGCTCTTTGCCCCGAGCGTGAACTCGATTCTCCCGCCTGGCCCCGTGCTCCTCAGCCTGCACGGCGGGGGCTTTATCGTCGATGCGGGATCAGTGACCGAGAACGTGCCGGTGGCGGCCTATGCGAAGGTGCCGGTCGTCGCGCCGCTTTATCGACTCGCGCCCGAATATCCTTTTCCCGCCGCGGTCGACGACGCGGAAGCGGTCTACCGCGCACTCCTCGCCGATCATACCCCGGAGGAAATCGCGCTCTATGGAACCTCCGCAGGCGCGTGTCTCTGCGCACAGCTTCTCGTGAGGCTGCGCGACACCGGTGGCCCGCTCCCGAGAGCTCTCGGGTTCTTCACCGGCACGGCGGACTTGAGCCGCATTGGCGATTCGGAGTTCTTCTTCCGGCCCGCCGACGCGGGAAGCTCGGAACAGTTCTCCGACTACGTGCGGAACCACGACCGCCAAAGTCCCCAGATCTCGCCTATCTTCGCCGACCTCACGGGATTTCCGCCCACGCTCTGCATCGCGGGCACGCGAGACTTCATGCTGAGCCAGACCGCGCTCTTTCACCGGGCGTTGCTCCGCGCCCGCGTGCATGCGGAGATCCTGATATTTGAGGCGATGCCCCACGCGCACTGGATCTTCCTGGACCTGCCGGAGTCCGATCAGGCCTTCCGGGCCATGGCTCGTTTCTTTGTCGACCACCTCCGTCTCAGGTAGCTCCGCGTCGGCGTCGGCGTAGGCGCTGACTCTCCCCTCGGTCAGGTCTGCCGAATCACGAGTTTCGTGGGCACTCTGGCGGCGCTCGGCCTGCCGCCGTCGAAGATCTGAAAGAGCTTCTCGACGAGGAGACTGCCGGCCTCGTGAGTGTCCTGACGGATGGTGGTGAGGGGTAGCTGGAAGTACTGCGCGATCGGGAGGTCGTTGTAGCCGATAACGGAGACTTGAGCGGGCACCTCGAGCTTCGCTTCTCGGAGTGCCACGATCACCCCCATGGCGACCGAATCGCTCCCCGCGAAGATGGCATCCGGTCTCGAGGTCCCTCCCGCCAGGAAGCCTGTCATCGCCGAGTAGCCCGTCTCGAACGTGAAATCCGGGATCTCGAGGTCGCGCACCTGAGCGGCGGGGTCGGCGAGCCTCAACGCGCCTTCCAGCCCCTGGCGCCTCTGCTCCATTTCCGGGTGAGCGCGATTTCCAACGAAAAGGACGTGTCGGCGGCCGAGCTCGAGGAAGCGTTCACCCGCCAGTCGGCCGCCCTTCAGGTTGTCACTCCCGACGGTGCAATAAGCGCCGTCCTCACCCGCTGCGCCCCAGACGACAAAGGGCACGCGCGTGCGAGCGAGATCCCGGAGCCACTTGTCTCCGGGACCCTGGCCGAGAAAGATGATGCCGTCGGCCCGTTTGGACGAGATCATCATTTCATAGTGATACACATCGTCGACATCGGGCGAGCACAAGAGCAGATCATGCCGCCGAATCCACAAGCCCCGCGCGACATCGTTCAGCAGCTGGAAGAAGAAGGGCGCGGACGCGCTTTCGCTGGTCTGCGGCGGCAGATGCATCACCACGGCGACGGTGTTGGTGCGGTTGGTTCTGAGCTTCTGGGCGTTCCAGTTGACCGAGTAGCTGTGGCGCCGTGCGATATCCAGAATTTTCCTTTTTGTCGCGGGCTTGACCAGCGGGCTGTCCTTCAAGGCACGCGAGACGGTCGGCTTCGACACATTCGCAAGCCGCGCAATTTGATCCATTGAGGTCAGCTTGGTCTTTCGCGCCCGCATCGGTGCTCGCAAGGGTGAGGCCCAGAGCTCGCGGGTATCATAGCGGCTCGACTGCAATCCGTTGCAGAGCGCATCCGTAACCCATTGAAATCCTTGGCCTACGGTCCCGCCAAAATGGTTTCTCGCCAAACCTTATCCACCCCCCCTCCCGCGGAACCTTCGAGTTTCAAAACTTGTACACCGCCTCGAGGCCGATCGAAGCCTGGTTGCCGGTGACGCCCGCACCCGGGGTGCCGCTGAAAAATGCGGTGTCTTTGACGAAGGCGTTGGTGTCGGACTTGTCACCGCGCACCTCGCCGCGTATTTCAATGAATTTTGTGGGCAGGTAGGCAAGCGTCAGCGTGGCTTCCTTCCATTTCTGAATGACGCCAGTGCGGTAACCGTCCTTGTCGTCGAAGTACTCGGCGCGCAGCGATAGTCGCCATTGATCATTCACCTGGTAATTGGCGTAAGCTGCGGCGCCATCCCACTTCGCCGTGATCGAGGTTCCATTGACGAGCGAGGTGACATTCTCCTGTTGGCCCCAATCGACGTTCAGAATGAACGTGAGCTGACTGGTCGCGTTGTAAGTGCCCACCGCGTCGATCAAGCTGCGCAGGCCGTGTGTGCCGGCGCCGATGAACGTGCCTCCGGAGAGTTGCTCAACGCCGCTGTAGCCTTGCGCCGCCAGGGAGAAGACCTTGTTTGGGGTGAACGAGATGCCGAGCTCGCCGGTCTTCTGTTTATTCGCGTCCTGCAGCTGATCCCAACCGTTATTGACGCCGACGATGACGCTCACTTGATCGGATGCGGCATAGGTGAGCCGGGCTCCGGTGTGGGTGAAGGGAATCGCGTAGCCGAACAGAATGGAGCGCGAATAGTTCGTGTCCTGGGTGGAGTTGATGACTTCCGCCCCGGCGAGCGTCACGAATTTGCCGGCGATGATCGTCAGCGGACCGTGGGCGTATTGCGCGAAAGCCTGGGTGACGTCGAAATTACTCGTCGACTCGCCGAGAGAGGCGATGACCCGGGCGTCTCTTCCGGCCGTGAGGGTGACGAGACCGCCGCAGCCCTCCTTCGGTTGATAGTCGACGATGAGTGTTGCCTGGTGCACGTTGAAGGAATTGGGCTCGGTGTCGAACACGCGGTCCGCAACCCCACTCGTGAAGACGCCCGCGCCCGAAAGATAGGAGTAAGCCGCATCCATGTAGCCGTGAAGGTCGATACCAGACGCCCCCAGCACATCGGTCAACGACGGCGCGCTGGGCTTGACGGGCTCCGCAGGCTTGGCTTCGTCTGCCTGGGCGCCGCGGGCGCCCAGGACCACGAGACACAGGAGTGCGCCCCCCAAGGCGAGGCGAATGCGGTTCCGGTCGACGGTCTCCTCGAAGCGGAGGGATGAGGCTCGAGTGACTGGCACATGCATGACACAGAGCTCCGTGAAGAGGGTGGGTAGGGTCTTTCGCCCTTGGGCGGCGGAGACCCCTCAGGATCAGTGCTGGGCGCTACTCGACGTGCTCGCCATGCAGCGATACGTCGAGCCCTTCCCGCTCCTCTTCTTCGGTGACCCGCAGTCCGATGGTCACATCGATGACTTTGAGGATGAGGTAGCTGACCACGAAGCCGTAGACCAAGGTGGCGAGCACGCCCTTCAGCTGCGTGACGACACTTCCGGCCTGTCCGCCATCGAGCGCGGCGCTCGCGAATACGCCGGTGAGCAATGCGCCGACGGTGCCACCGATACAGTGCACGCCGAACGCATCGAGTGAGTCGTCGTACCCCAGCGCCTTCTTGAGCGACGTAGCGGCAAGGAAGCAAATCACCCCAGCCGCGATGCCGATGATGACCGCAGGGGTGGGCATCACGAAGCCCGACGCAGGCGTGATGGCCACAAGGCCGGCGACCGCGCCGGAGGCGATGCCCAGCACACTCGGTTTCCGCTTGATGGTCCATTCCATGAACATCCAGGCAAGCGCCGCTGCGGCGGTGGCGATCTGCGTGACCGCCATGGCCATGCCGGCGCGGCCATCGGCGGCCACCGCGGAACCGGCATTGAACCCGAACCAGCCGACCCAGAGGAGCGAAGCGCCGATCACCGTCAACACCAGGTTGTGAGGCGCCATGGGTTCTTTGTTGAGTCCGACGCGCTTGCCGAGCGCGAGGGCGCATGCGAGCGCGGCGATACCCGAGTTGATATGTACGACCGTGCCGCCCGCGAAGTCGAGCACGCCCGCGGTTGCGCCCCAGCCGCCCGGCTCCCACATCCAGTGGGCGATGGGTGCGTACACGATGATCGACCAGATCGCCATGAACCAGAGCATCGCGGAGAACTTCATTCTTTCCGCAAACGCACCACAGATGAGCGCGGGGGTGATGATCGCGAAGGTCAGCTGGAACATTGCATACACGGTCTCGGGGATCGTCACACCCAGGTGGCTTACGGACACCTTCCCGATCACCGCCGCGACGGCCGGGGTGTCTTTGGTGGCCGCCGCCGCCGCAACGTCCTTGATATAGATCACCCCGTTCCTGAAGAGGCGACTCACGCCCCCGATGTAGGGCGTCCCGGGCGTGAAGGCGAGGCTGTAGCCGATGACGTACCAGAGAAGGGTCACGAGGCACGTGATGGCAAAGCTTTGCATGAGGGTCGCCAAAACGTTTTTCTTGCGCACCATTCCCCCGTAAAAGAGCGCAAGTCCAGGGACCGTCATCATCAACACCAGCGCCATGGAGGCGAGCATCCAGGCGGTATCGCCGGAGTTGATCTGGGAGTTGAGGATGACGGAGGGCTCAGTCGTCGAGGGCGCCGGAGGTGCGGTGGACGCAGCGGCCGATACGGCTGCGGGAAGTGGATCAGCCCAGGCCAAGGGCGCCGGCAGCGCCAGCAAAACGAACAGTAACGACCGCGACAATGTAGTCATCGACCTGTCTCCCCTGAGCTGACTCACTTGTGGTTCTAAAGGGCGCTGGCGTCGCGTTCGCCGGTGCGGATACGCACGACTTGCTCCAGGTCGACCACGAAAATCTTGCCGTCGCCGACTTTGCCCGTCCGAGCCGTAGTGCTAATAGCCTCGATCACCCGCTCAGCGAGGGTATCGGCGACTGCGATTTCGATCTTGGTTTTCGGCACGAACTCGACGACGTACTCGGCGCCCCGATAGACCTCGGTGTGGCCGCGTTGCCGCCCAAAGCCTCGGACCTCAGTAACCGTTACGCCCGAGACGCCCAAATCGCCGACGGCCTCGCGAACCTCATCGAGCTTGTGTGTTCGGACAATCGCCGTGATCAGTTTCATGGGCCAACTCCTCCCCCGCAGGCGCGGCGAATCGTCGCCCATGCAAAGGCGACGCAGAGCTGGTTCAAGCACGCGCCATGCCAGAAATGGGCATTCGCGTTTGATCAATCAGTTACAGTCTTATTCGGCGAGTTCTTTTGAGAGCGCTGCGCTCTTATGGTGCGCTGACGTCCTTATTTGCTCCAACATGTTCCGCCGCCACGCCCGAAGCTCGCCGCGCAAATTCCCCGCGCGGCGCCCGAGTCTCAGCCGCGAACGCTTCTGAGGCTCTTTGCGCCCAGCCCCACGCCGCCGTTACGGAGGAGCCACGCTTCGAATTCGCTCCTCGGGAGCGGCTTGGTGTGCAGGTAGCCCTGCGACTCGTCGCAGCCTTCGCGCAGGAGATAATCGAGCTGCGCCCGATTCTCGACGCCCTCGGCTACGGTCGTCATGTCGAAGGCACGCGCGAGCGCGATGATCGTCGAGACCAGCGTGCCGCTCTTGCGGTCCGTGGGGAGACGGCTGGTGAAGCTCCGGTCGATCTTCAGAGTATCGATCGGCAGCTCGGACAGGCGTCCGAGGGACGAGAACCCGGTGCCGAAGTCGTCGATGGCGATGCGCATGCCCGCGGCGCGCAGAAGCCTGAGCGCGTTGACGCAGGAGGAGGCATCACCCGAGAGAACTCCTTCGGTAATCTCGAGGTCGACCCCCCAGTCCGGATCGCCTGCCAGATCGCCGATGCACTCGAGGATCTCGTCCGCGATCTTGCGGCGGCGCAGCTCCGGAGGCGATACATTGACGGCCACCCGCAGCGGCGGCAGACCCTGCAAGCGCCACGCGCGACAGTCGGACGCCGCCTGTCGTATGACCCAGGTGCCGGCCTCTGTCATCAACCCGGCGGACTCGAGCAGCGGCAGGAAGACCGCGGGCGCGACCAGGCCGGTTTCCGGGTCCTGCCAGCGCAGCAGCGCCTCCACCCCGGCGACTCTGCCGTTTCGCAGCGTGATCTTGGGCTGGTAGTACAGGCGAAACTGGTCGGTCTCGAGCGCCGCCCGCAGCCGTTGCTCCATGCCGAGCCGCTGCGCCAGCTCGGCATTCATCTCGACGCGGTGATGCAGGTAGCGCTCGCCCGAGGTCTTCGCCTCCTTGAGCGCCGCTTCCGCGTTCTGCACCAGGTCGTGAGGCTCGATGTTGCCTTGCGGATAGCAGGCCACCCCGCTTTTGATCTCCGCGACGACGTCGCGGCCGTCGATGCGGAACGGCTCGGTGAACAGCCGCATGAGCTCATCGTGCAGTGTACGCAGTTCGCCGGTGTCGTTTTCTCGCAGGGCGTTCAGGCAGGCAAAGGTCCCGCCTCCCAGGTGGGCGATGTGCTCGGTGTCCGGGAAGCGCGTCTTCAGCCGATCCGCGACGCACTGCAAGAGCCGATCGCCGCTGTGCCGGCCGAGCGAGTCGTTGATGACACGCAGGTGCGCGATGTCGAACACGGTCACCGCAAGACGCGGCGGACTGCCGCTGCGGCGCGCCTGTAGCCGCGTCAGGCGCTCGCAGAACAGCGCCCGCTTGGCGAGACCGGTCAGCGGCTCGAAATACGACAGGAAGTGCACCGCATTCTGCTTGTCGAGGTACTGCAGCGCGAACGACAGGTTGGAGGCGAGCTCCACGAGCAGCAGCCATTCGTCCTGAGCGATGACGGTCGGAGAGCGCGTGCCGCACAGCAGCGCCCCCACCGGCGTGTTGTCGACCCGCAGCGGCAGGCACGCGAGCGAGCGGATGCCCGCGGCGCTCAACGCCTCGCGTGCCTGGATGACGTCGGCGTAGGTCGCGATGTCCTCGCAGAGCACCGCCTCGCCGCTGCGGATCACCCGGCCCATGAGGCTGGTATCGCCGGATTCGTGAACCGCGACGGGAAACTCTTCCCACGGCTGCTCGAGAAAGTCGTAGCCCGCCCAACCGATCGGTCGCGCCATGCGCGTTGCGGGGTTGAGAAGCGCCACCATCGTCAGCGGGTATCCGCCGATACGGTGCGCGAGGCGGCAGGTCTCGGCCAGCGCTTCGTCGCGGTTCTGGATGCGCACCAGCGCCGAGTTGATCGCCGAGAGTGTCTGAAGCACGACGGCGAGGCGGGCGACGTGCTGCTCGGCAGCCTGGTTCTTGCGGCGCAACGCCGCCTCATCGAGTGCGCGCTGTATCGCCGGCACCAGGCGTTTCGGATTACTCTTCAGGACGTAGTCGATCGCACCGCACTTCAGGGCCTCGATGGCGCGCTCCTCGCCGATGGTGCCCGAGAGGAAGATGAACGGCACCCCGGGTGCCTCGGCGCGCGCAATGGCCAGTGCCGACATGCCGTCGAATCCGGGGAGGCTGAAATCGGACAGGATGAGATCGGGCGAACCCGCGCGCAGAGCGCCACGCATCTCGGCCTCGTTCACCACGCACTCGAAGGTGCATGCGTAGCCGCCCTGCTGCAGGCGCCACTTGGTCAGCTCGGCGTCCGACGGGGAATCCTCGACCAGCAGGACTCGCAACGGCCTGCCGGAAGACTGCTCAGGGGGCGCATCCATCGCCACGTCTCCGACCTTGCTTACATTCGGCGCGCGCCCGGCACCGAATCTGCCGAAGCTGGACGGTGAAAGGGGCTCGCGCGCGCACGGGTGTTTTCTAAACAGTCGATCGCGTCTTTATTAGACCCGCCGGAAAGACGCCTCACCCGGATGGCCGTCACACTTTCCGGGCGCAAGACCGGCCGTCTTGGGGGTAAGCCGGCAAATC
>Ga0209265_1000556_pt1 | contig 10528 bp, 7 predicted proteins | sample GraSoiAngelo_103_FD_185872 | JGI IMG/M metagenome (GOLD analysis project Ga0209265, IMG submission 185872) | Grasslands soil microbial communities from the Angelo Coastal Reserve, California, USA - 14_0903_05_20cm (SPAdes) (version 2) | ecosystem: Environmental > Terrestrial > Soil > Grasslands ...
CAATCAGGACTGGGCGTGGCAAGCGCATCGTCAGCAAGCTAGCAGCAAAACCGGTACAAAATGAGCGATCCCAGGCCCCCTATTTACTTTCACGCCACGTAGACTTGAGCGATGATGTCGGCTTTCGCTTTACCAACCACGGATGGTCTCGTTATCCGCTCTATGCAGACACGTATGCCGATTGGATTGCCAATGCACGTGGGGACTATATACTGCTGGGTTGGGATTTTGAAACGTTCGGTGAGCACCACCGCCAGGAAAGCGGGATCTTCGATTTTGCAAAATCGCTACCAGGTGAATTGCTCCAGCGTAACGTTGCATGCTACACCGCTAGCCAGTTGATTGATCGTCATCAGCAACATGCCCATTACCTGCCATTACCACTCTATCCTACCACCTGGGCCGATAGTGGCGAGGTAGATTTTTTCCTGGGCAACAGTGCGCAACAAAGCATGTTCCGTTTGATGGGGCATGTCTATAATATGGCCAAATTGACGGAAAACCAGGACCTCATAGATTTGGCCATCTGGCTCACACAATCCGACAACCTACACTTAATCCAGTGGTATGGTCGTGGCGGTTCGGAAGCCGGTGTTTCTGCCTATTTTACTCCCCGCGAATGGTGGTCAATGGGGGCAAACCGGCTGATCAACGAATACCAGCAGGTGTACGTAAACGCACTACAGGCAATGGAACCTTATCTGCCGATACGCTTCTTACGCCGTAGCGAAAAAAAGCACGTGGCTAGGTCGAGCAACAAGGCAACTCCTCAACTAGAACCTGAACTGGTTGGCCGCTAGTTTTACACTTTACGGGGGAGGAACACGACGAGCATGTTCCTCCCCTTTTTGCAGTTGTTCCTCCTATAAACCTGTAATGATGCGATGAAAATTGTGAGCAAGACGTATTACTTTTCACCCATCATTGTGCGAAAAATTTGACGTGCCCCGGTCTATTTAGGTAGACTCTGCACTAACCAGAATAAAGTGTAGCATAGTAATGAGATAGGTTTATTTATGTCAGATTTTCGTCCTTCACCGTCTTTTCAGCCCTCGGATGCTGATTGGGCAAAAGAGTGTTTTTCCGGCGTTAGTCAAGCACCCCCAGCTATTCTGACAACACCGTTGAGCATGTTCCCGGAACAGATTAACACACAGGATACCGATCAGGCAGCACAACCTTCGCTTCGTGCACAAATACAACCCACCAGTAGAACAGACTCCTCACCCAAAATCACAACGCCAGTCTATGATAAGGCTACGACGCAATCATTGCTCGATGCGTTACAGTCAACCATGAGTACGACCACCGCAAGGCAGCCAATAGTTATTCCTGGTGCAAAAAGACGTTTGCAGGCGAAGGCAAAGACAAAGAGCGAGCAACGTATACATCCACACCTGCGTTCCGCTGTTGTACTGACCTCGCTCTTGCTCTTTCTGCTCATCACGTTACTGTCGCTCTCCCCTCTAGGAGACAATCACGGCACTTTACCATTGATCAATGGGGTGATCGATTGGGCCATCGCGCAACAGCAGAGTTGGAGTATTGCGGCACATAATGTGTTCCAGCCAGGTGCACAGAACACGGTAGATATGCCCTTACCTACCAGTCAGTATGTTGCTATTGCACGCCAGGATGCCATTAATGCTGGCATCAGTCCAGATTACTTTGTGCGACAGATTAATGCTGAGAGTGGCTTTAATCCAAGAGCGGTTTCACCGTCCGGTGCCATCGGGATTGCCCAATTTATTCCCAGTACAGCCGCTTCGTTGACCCCTGGGACCCCATATCCTCCTTACAGGGAGCAGCGCGTTTGATGGCCAATCAGGCTCGGCAATACAATGGGGATTATGCTAAGGCACTTGCTGCCTATAACTCTGGCGGTGGGACCGTAGATCGCGCCGTAAAGGTAGGCGGTGCTAGTTGGATGAATTACATACCCTTCGAGACCCGTCAATATATCCGCAAAATTATGGGTATTTGAGTCTCTTGGGATTTGCGTAAGGGATAATAGGCAAGGGTGGGCGGATCAGAAACATCGATCCGCCCACCCTTGCTTAGTGCGTTTTTAACAACCAAGTTTCTTAGGTATTGGACAGATTGTTGCCGTGACCACTGGCATGGGTGTTACCACTGGCACGGGTGTGGGTTTTGGCAATGGCGCGGATGTTGGTGTTGGCAATGGCGCGGATGTTGGTGTGATAGCGGGACCGGGAGTTACCACAACAGAGATTGTGGCCGTATCGTAGGCCCTACCGCTAGGAGGTGTAAAGGTGACTGTGTAGGTACCAGGAGTGATGGTGGAGCTAGGTGTAATGGTGACTGGTGCACCAGCTGGAGCCGCATACGAAATGGGAGCTGGTGAGACTGTTAGACCTGGGCTGGCTGTAACACCTACCGTACCTACAGTACAAAACGCGATAACCACAGTCCCCGATGCAGGTGTCACGCCGAGGACATTCACCTGGAAGGTTAGCAGGTGAGGTGACGCTGTGACACAAGGTCCTGGCGTCGGTGTTGGCGTCGGCGTATTGGTTGGTGTAGGCGTCACGGATGGCGCGTAAGTGGCAATGGGCGGCATTGTTGAGGTAGCAGTTGGTGTGGGGAGAGCTTGGCCTTGCAGTTCCAACATAGCCGCCGCAACTTTCTGCACTCCTTGCTCAGTCGCTTGAATACGATATGTATCTGATGGAGAGAGGGACCTTGGGATAGTGATGGCAGCATCAAATGAACCATCGCTAGCAACTGTGACAGAAGTATCAAAGGGAAGAGTGCGATTGACGTGGGAGGCGAGCACATTGCTAAACAACGGACCACCAGTAGCTCCTGCCAGACCTCCCTGCGGCCCTGGGATAAATGCAGTGACGGGCGTATCATTAACGCTGAAAGTTATCGTACCTTTCGGCTCAAAATTCGAGCCATGAAGTGAGACCAGCCCGCCTGGAAACGCCTGTGCTGTCCCAAGTGCGGTCAATTTTGGCTGTATGCTGGCTGGTACCAGTAAGCGCCAGACGAGTCCAAAGATAAGTACGAAGATAACTGCAACTACCGAAATAGTTGCGATCCACCCTTTGCGGCTCATTTGCCACTGTGGCTGAGCATCTGGTGACGAATTGCCCGGCTCCATTGCTCCGGGCATCGGGCCAGCATCCCATCCTGCTGGGGGCACTGGTAGCATTTCAGGCACGGTAGCCCCCCAGGCTCCTGAGTTGTGCGGCGATGCAGCCCCACTCCACATAGGAGGTGTGTTAGGGATACCAGGCCCCATGGGGGGACCGCTAAAGGGTCTGCTCATATCAGGATTAGGCATAAATGCCGTTTCATAGCCGGATTGGCCATGTGGCATTTGGCCAGGCGGCATTTGTGCAGGATCGACAGGCGACCAGTCAGGTGGCGCAATCACCGTGCGATCATCATCCGCCGACATATCAAAACCATTTGGTGGCATATTCATATGCGTGCCTATTCCCCCCTTGAGATGGGAATTCCCAGGTCATAGATGTTAGTTGTAGGAAGCACTACAGGTATTGACACAGTCCGTATCAGATTTCTACAACGTTCATCAACTTGGGAATACATTAACATTACAGATTGGCAATTGTTCCATTGGGCCATATATTTCCCTCAAAATTGCATTCACCGATGCGCTCAGCCACCTAAATGCTGGTAAGCGTAACGGTTGGATAGATGGTTTGGCAGGTTTCTTCACAATCTGCCCATTCTCCTGTCATCGATAATCTTGCCACCACCATCACGGTTCACTGCATAATATTCTTGCATAGAGATTGCTCAGTATTATTGTCCGCTAATAACAATATCGTTTAGGTAAGGTGAGTGTAACTGATTGCGTGCCTCCTTGTATACTATTTCCTATAGGTGTTGCACTTTGTCATGCCGATCACGTTGCAGCCAAAAATACCGAACTGGCCGCGCCTCGTACTAACACTATTAAAAAAACGACTATGGCTAGCAAAATTGGAGGCTGGCTTTACACGCGATCTAAGCCAACGGTCTGTGCAGGGGGAGACGTGAGAGAGTCTCTTTCCCTACAAGGATAGAGACCCCAATGCATGTAATGTTGCCCGACGAAATGAGCAGGTTTTTTTATAGCTTTTCCTCGGCAGGATGCTGATGGAGAGCCGGAAACTCTGGTGGGATATATGAAACTAGTGACTTGACTTTGGCAATAAGATCACCAACATAGAAGGGTTTGTGGAAAAGAGGGTAGCCATTGACATGTCTATCTGGGGTAGAGGTTGTGGTGAGCACAATCAGTGGTGGGTTCCCATAGTAGAACGTACTCCATTGTTCTTCTATATAGTCAATGCAAGCGTCTCTATTGAGCCATAGATTTCTGCTTAAATCGAGCAAAATAGCTGAGAAATGATGTTTTTGTGCAAGGGCCTGGCTTATCCAACTCTGATCCTCAATGGCTACGCTATCGTATCCTTCTAGCGTAAATGCCCAATTAAGCATTTTGGCAATACCAACATGTTTATCTACTATCAATATACAGTGTGGAGAGGAATAGTCTTGTATGTTTCCTCTCTTCAAATGCACAGATGAGGATAGTACAGATGGCCGCATGACTAGCACTCCTATCTAGAGGTCAGCATTATCTCAAAACTCTCTTAATGCTACAGAGGAAGGAAAACCCAATGAAATCTGTGAAGCACAATCTATGACCTTCTATAAGTCTAGCATAGATACCTTCACTTTTGTATGGAGTAAAACTACTATGAGACCGCTCATTTCTATTCAAGGCTTGGGGTATTGGTCCAGATAAATCCTCCTCTTCCTTTCAGGGCAAGCACAAGGGATTGCCCTGAAAGGGTAGATTTAGGAAAGTAGAGACTTGATGCTCGCAGACACTTGCTTGAGTGCATCAGCAGCAGACACCTGACCTATGAGGGCTGATTGTAGAGCAGGTGCAAATAGAGAAGAGATTTTCGAGGCATTTGGTCCTCCGCCGACAGTCTGCGCAAAAGGGAATTGATTGACAAAGACGTTCAGTCTTGGATCTTTCTGCCAGACTGCATCTTGCGCAACATCCTTCCGACCAGGCAATGCCCGAATAGCAATGACGTGCTCTTTGTAACGCTGGGGTTCCTGTGTAAACTTGATGAACTCCCAAGCAGCATCAGCATATTTACTTGTCTTGAAGATCGCCCAATTGTCTCCGCCAAGGCTAGTAGCATGAGTTTGACCCTTCGGTAAGGCAACTACTCCCCATTTAAACTTCGCTTTCTTCTCCAATGTAGAAAGCTGCCAGTTTCCATTCTGGAGCATCGCAGCTGACCCATCGAGGAACTGCTGCATCGATTCAGGTTGTGCCCAGTTGATCACTTCTTTTGACAACGAGCCATCATTGATCAGGTCAACTAAGAACTGAAGTGCTTGAGTGGCAGCTGGACTATCCAGAGTGCCCCAGTCTGCTCCTGCTTGCCGCAGGAAGGGGAGAAACTCAAAGGTCCCTTCCATGGTTTTGCTTGCTGCTGTCGCAAACCCGTAGACGCCTTTTTTGGTCAACTGCTTAGCGGCACTGCGCAACTCAGCCCATGTCGTCGGTGGCTGTACCCCTGCGTTTTCAAGCATAGCGACGTTGTAGTACAATCCTAACAAGTTGCTATGATCTGGCAACCCATATTGTCTGCCCTTCCATGAGCAAGACTGCAAGATGCCAGGAAAATATTGATCGATTTGCCCCCACGCTTTTATCCGCTCTGTGAGATCCAGGAGCACGTCATTAGCGGAGTAAGTAGGATGAGAAAGGGTATCTACAAAAATCAGGTCTGGCAACGTTCCTGCTGCTGTCGCTAGCAGCACTTTCTGATTCATATCAGCGTAAGGGACGTAGGTGCGCTCAATCTTGATTCCTGGATGAAGCTTGTGGAAATCATCATAACGCTGAAGCATGACCTTGGCATTCTCACTAATCCAGTAGTCCCATGCAGTTAGTGTGATTGGCTGGTTGGTGCTGGTACTTCCTGAATCTGTATTGCCGCAGGCATTCAAGGCAGTGAGCATAGCACTACTGCTCACACTAAGAGCCAGAGTGCGTTCAAGAAAGGCACGGCGTGACAAGCCGTTAGTACCCTTGTCATTAAAATCTTCTGTTCTGTGATCATGGCTAAACAACATAAGAAGTCTCCTTACATGAAATGCGTGCGACTGCTGATCTCCAGAAGTGCTTAGTTTTTTGTAACAGTCTCTTCCGTTAAGCGCAGAGCACCTGATTTTATACTTTTTTTTCGACAATCTGATGGATAGTAACCGAAGAGTTCAGTAAATGTCTTCGTAAAATGACGACTGCTGTAATACCCAACTTGCTCGGCAACCTCTTGAATCGATAGCTTAGAATCAGTGAGCAACTCTTTTGCGCGCAGCATACGAACATGTGTCAGGTATTTCATAAAAGTCATCCCCATTTTTTTGTGAAAAAGCGAGCTGAGGTAGTTCGGCGTCACATGAAGCTGCATTGCGATCTGTCCGACGCCTATCTCGAACATGTAATTTTCATCTATAAACGATACCACTTGATCTACAATATCTTGTTTATCTTTCTTCTGCTCATCAATCAGTAGTTCCTCACCACAAGCTTGTAGTACCTGTTTCCAGCAGGTTGTATCCTGGTGTGCCTCTAACTGGCAGGAAACAGTACGGTTAAGAAAATTAGCTATACATGTTTTTGTATGGTGATTGAGTGTGTTATTTTCACAAAGCTTACTTTCCAATGTGTCTAGAGCTTTCATAAAGCTCAAATAGGTCTTTTTGCCATAACAATCGCTGATCTTGATGAGAATGCTACATACTTCTAATAATTCTTGCTGTGTCGTATATTGCACCAGGTCTGCTATATACAACGTTTTTCCTATGCCGCAGATAGTACGAAGCAGAGAGAAATGCTGTATACAGTTCAACTTTTCATACAACTCGTTATAAGAAGAACAATCATCTGTTTCTAATATCGTAATGCAAAAATTATTGTCGTTGAATTGTTGATAAAGATCTTTGAGAGGATATAAAAGTGTGGAAAGGTACTGCTTGCCTTGTATATATCGTGTAGGTTCCCATGCGACTACTAGTGCAGATTCTCCACTTGAGAGAGTGAAAAGGGCTTGTCTTAATTCGCTTACGACTGTATGGTCAAGGCGTGTGTGAAGAGTTTGGAGGAAGTCTCTCCGTCGTTCAGCTTTAGCGACTTCTATTAAGTTGCTATCAATGCAAAAGACCGCCCCTGTGAAATGAGCCTTGAGGAGAAAACTCTCTTGGTCTTCCTGCTGAAGGGAACTCAAGCCTTGATAGAGGTCTGCTATTTGACTTTCAAACTGTCTGTTACGATTGAGAAGCCATTCTGTATTTCCCCGCCTAGCTTCATTCACTAATTTTTTTACTTCTTCTGGATCAACCGGTTTTAACAGGTAATCAGAAGCGCCAAGCTTGATGGCTTGTTGTGCGTAACTAAATTCAGGATAGCCTGTAAGAATAACCCATCTTGTATAGGGGGAAAACTTTTTCCCCTCTTCGATGGCTTCAAGACCATTCAACTTGGGCATCCGTATATCGACGAACACAAGCTCAGGAGCATAGCGTTTTACTTGTTCTATCATCTGCTCGCCGTCAACAGCTTCCTTCAAGCCCTCTAGGGGCAAGTCCAGCTCCTGTAGTATGCTCTTGAGCACAGATCTCGCCAGACTTTCATCGTCTGCAATGAGAATTTTCATAATTCACCTTCAGTTACTGGAATCACGATCACCACCTGAGCGCCTTCTCCCGTCTGGCTAGTGATGGAGAGAGAAGCATGCTCATACGCGAGTTTGAGACGCTCTCGCACATTGGAGAGACCCAGCCCAAGATTGTCCTGTTGAGCCTGGGCATCGAAACCGACTCCATTATCCTGGATAGAGATCCACAAAGCTGGTGCATCATGCTCGCTCTTCAATAGAGCAAGAACTTGTAATGTGCAAGGGTAAGCTGCTGGCTCCATGCCATGTATAACAGCGTTCTCCACAAGAGGTTGCAGAAGCACCTTGGGTATTTTGAAGTTGGCCAGTGCATCGTCATACTGGATGACAAACATCATCTTTTCTTGGAAGCGCATTTTTTGAAGATCGCAATACTTGTGTAGGAAACGAAACTCATCTTTGAGTGTGACCCATGCTTCATTGCTCAGAATATGACGGAGCATGGCACTCAGTGAGAGAATGGCACTTTCCAATGCTTGTCTCTGACTCAGCCGGTTTAATGCGATAAAACCATTGAGGGTGTTGTAGAGAAAATGCGGCTCAATTTGTGATTGAAGAGCGCGATATTCAGCGTCTCGCTGGCTCAATGTAGCTTTATATTCACGCTCGATCAGATCATTAAGCTGGTCAAGCATGGTATTGAAAGCATTGCCTAATACTGCTATTTCGTCTTCTCCTTGCGTGACAATGTGTGTCTGTAGATCCCCTGCTTGCACTTTTCTCATTACATCCATCATTTGTCGAAATGGATTGATGATCCTCGGCGAAAGAAAACCAAAGACCAGCAATGTCAGGCAGAACCCGCCAATGGCACATAGTATGCCCACCATATACAGCCAGCGCTCGTTTGCATTGATTTCTGACTGTGACAATAAAATAACCACATCCCATTGAGCTATCGTCGTCTGTCTTATGACAGGAATATAAGCGTCTTCAGAAGCATGAATAAGAGTTGACTTGTGTGCTATTTCTTGCCGAATCTGCCTTGGTAAGGGGACGACCGTGGAGTAAATAGGTTGCCCGTCCGTTCCGAAAATGGCGATGATAGAGCTTACGTTCAGTTTGATCTTACTTATAATCTTCTGGAGGATGTTTGTATCTGCATCTGCCATAATAACTGCCAGCGGTTGAAAAGTATCGGGGTCCTTAATCAGACATGCCACAGAAAAGACTTGGGAGGCGGAATGCGCTGGTACGTAATCTTGTGGGTGAGGATCGATGTAAATAACCTTTCCATTCGCTTCTTTAGCACTTTTGTACCATGGCTGCTGAGAAAAGGGATAGTTAGCTACGCGACTGGTCGAAGGCTGATCTCTTGCCGCAATGAACACTGAACCGTCTAATGGTAAGACGACGGTACTGAGAATATCTGTGCGAGCCTCTTGTAAGTATTTAAAAAAAGTTGTGGAAAGAGTCTGAGTAGCGAGAAGCTGTTGGTTCTGACTAGCAAAGGGGTTAGCTTTCCATTTGAGGGCTTGCATCACTTCATCATTGAAATAGGGTATTAATGTTAAGCGATCGAGATCATCAAGATAGGTATCGATATTACTTACTAGGGAGGTCAATGTAGCATCCGTTAATGTTTGTGTATCTCGCGTAAGTACACTTTGATAGTAGCATGGCATGGCAAAAACTATAATCCCTATTGGTATAATATTCGTAAGCAAATAGAGAACGGTTAGCTTTATCCGCAACGATTTCGCAAATTTCATGGCTCAAGCCCTTACTCAACTAGTTATGCTCCTAGATACTACTATTGATTTAGTTAATTAAGAATGCATAAAGATGAAGAGTCTGGTGCATATTTATGATCCGCAGACGTGAATTGTACACATCTAACCGGCTCTATATGATAATTGATCATACATTCCTTGTCAATAAAGAAGTAATAAAAAACTGACCGTTGGGGCAGTACCTTCCCTTATTTCCCTCTTAGACTGACTTCTACGACGTACACCGCGTAATCTTATGCTCTGGTCCGTGATAATTTCGTGCAGCTAATTGTTCTTGATAAGTAACTACTCAGGCCTCTTTTCTCCTGTGCCGCCTTCGGCGGCGGGGTGAGGAAGAGGAGGCGGGGACACCCCGCACCCCGCCAAGGGGCCTGCCAGGCCCCTTGGAACCCCTGCTGAGTAATTACCCTTTTTATTCCGTTTTGCCGCTTAGTATATCACTATGGGTGTCAGCGTCGGTGCTGGTGTTGGTGGTATGAGCGTTGGCTTTGGCGTTGGCCTCGTTGACGGCGTGGGTATTGGCGTGGCAGTTGGGTCTGGCGTTGGCGTGGCAGTTGGGTCTGGCGTTGGTGATGGCGTTGGGCTGGGTGTCGGCGTCGGCGTTGGCACGAACGTAGGTATAGGTGTTGGCTCTAGGGTTGGTACGTAATTAGGGACTGGATTGGGCGTTGCGGTGGGACTAGGTGTCGCAGTCGGTGATGGTGTGGCATTGGGTGTGGGCGTTGACTGAGGAGTTTTTGCCCCGATATCTACAAAGGCAGTCGTGGCTGCTTGCTGATTTTGTTCTGCTGCTTGCACTCTATATGTATTTGCAGCTGGCAAGGAGTCAGGAATGACGAGGTTCGTCTCAAATGTGCCATCGGCTTTAACTGTTACAATTGTTGTTGGTCTGACCAAGTTCACCAGTGCAAGAGTATTGGCACGCGGTGATTGGCCTCCATGCGCCAGATATGAGTCGCTGGTGGCTACTGCACCATTGATGGTAAAGGTGACAGCTCCCCCTGGCACAAAATGTTTACCGGCCACGATTATAGTGCCACCTGGATAAGC
>Ga0209265_1000562_pt1 | contig 10491 bp, 10 predicted proteins | sample GraSoiAngelo_103_FD_185872 | JGI IMG/M metagenome (GOLD analysis project Ga0209265, IMG submission 185872) | Grasslands soil microbial communities from the Angelo Coastal Reserve, California, USA - 14_0903_05_20cm (SPAdes) (version 2) | ecosystem: Environmental > Terrestrial > Soil > Grasslands ...
CACACGCCCATGGGCTTTTTTTGTGTGCAGAATCATGCTAAACCGCTCACAACATTACACATTCCGACCCCGCCGGGCCACCGTCGCCGCGATCCCTGCGCAACACCCACACCTCGCTCGACTGCCTGAACTGCCAGGGCCAACCCGGACCACTGCGCACCCATCACCACGAGACGGGCAAAACCGCCTATAATCGCCTTCCTGGCCGCTCTGTGCTCTGCAATAACCAAACCTACCGCTCCTCACTCAGCCACTCCTACGCCCATTACACGCGCATCTAGGGCCACTGCGGCCACACTCAGCACCCCACGCATCAGCGAGGCACCCGGAGCGGGCACCATGGGTTTTGTGGGTTTGGGCCAACTGGACAGGGTTTTGTCACCCTCGCATGCGACTTCGGGCACTGTCGCGCTTGACTCACGACTGTACCATGATAGTGGTGGAAAAGGAGCGCTTTGGGGGGTCTGTGCATCACCGCCTACGAGAGCTTCCCATGCCACACCAGACGCCGGACTGCCAAGCCACCACGCCTCCCTCACCCGGCCTGTCACGCAATGCGAGCCATGAGCGCGTCGGGCGCATTGCCCACCGTGGGCTTGACCTTCAAAGCCTCTCCGACAGACTGAGACCGGGAGTTGCCTGTCACACTTTTCACCAGGCGCAGCCATCGGGACCGCCGGTACTGGTCACACCGCCGCTGATCGTCTCGGACACAAGAGCCGCGTCACATGCGCAGCCTGGCCACACCTTCGGGACCGCCAAAGCCAGTCACTACACTGGCCTTGATCCTCGTCTTCCCACGCCACCACTAGCCCCCAAAAGCTCGCCCACGGCTCCCTACGCAACCATGCCCGCCATCATGGCACCACCCTGCTTTGCCACCATGCTCATAGATGAGCCTATAACCGCCCTCAGACGCCTTTCCTGCTCTGCTATAACCATTGACACCGAGGCTCACGCGTGCCCTCTCCCACACGCCTTTCCACAGCCTTTGCGGCGAGCCTTGCAGGCTACACCCGCCGGGACTGGCTACACCCGGTACGGGCAATATGGCACGCCGGGCCATCGCCGAAAGCCTTACAGGGCGCGAACTAATCTGATCCATTATCCTGGAACGTCCAAGGAAACATTGGTAAACTGTATGGCAGATGACTGAGAAGCTTGATGTCGCTGGACCATCAGTCCCACTACTCCCATTGGCGAATAACTCCCATTGGGTTCGGGAAACACATATGTAGGAGATTGAGGTGCTTTTTCTTGATAGAGAGAGATATCTAGTACGCCATTTTTACCGATAATTTCAATGGTGACAGGAAGATTTCTATTAGATAAAGAAATATGACTATTTAGAATATCAACAAATGTTCCATCTACATTAATATGCTGTAAATGCCATTGCCCAGTAGATGCTATACCTAAGAGTGTGTAAGAAGAGGGTCGCTCACGGAAAAGCAGGCGCGAGGTGCGAGAGCATGCGCCTGCTTGCCGAAATTTTGATGAATGCCTCACTGCTTTCTGGCAATCCCTCGTGATCGCGGGCAAGACGACGCCACCGCGTAAGTCCCCCGCAAAGCTGCGCTCGACTACCCATCTTCTGGGAAGAATTTGGAAGCTTGGCTTTTTTGACGCAGGTTTCGACTCGGATAGCAGAGTCTCGGCGTCCGAGGCTATCCCCAACCGACGCACGATTTCAATGTCAAACCCGAAGTGCTTTTTAACCCATTCAATCAGCGTCCCCCCGTAATGACTATCGCCCCAGAGCAGCGCCAAGCGGGGAAGTAGACCGGTTCTGTGGGGAGAGCAACTTCTTGCTTCCTGCAAGGTCGGATGCACTCGCTGCTGTCACTTTCACTGCCATCAGATTGCCTTCCGTATCGACAAGGGCGTGTCTTTTGCGTCCCCAGATTTTCTTGCCCGCATCATAGCCCTTCTCAGGTCCACGAACCGCACTGGTTTTGATGGATTGGCTGTCAATCACAGCCGCACTCGGCTCTTCGTCTCGGCCTTGCTTCTGCCGCATCTGTTTGCGCAGGCAGTCTAGCACCTTATCCCAAACGCCTTCGTTACGCCACGTACGGAAGTAGTAATAGACCGTGCCCCAGGCAGGCAAGTCATTTGGCAGCAGCCGGAACGTCCAGCCACTCCGAAGCACGTACAGAATGCCATTCACAATCTCGCGTCGGTCAATGACGGGGATCGTTGCATTCGGCGACGCCTCTGGGATCAAGGGTCTCAATATTTCCCACTGCGCGTCTGTCAAGTCCTATGGATAGGCTTTTCTGTCATTCAACTCTTCTTCTCCGTTCATGAGCTTATTACACGTCTCTTCCTTTTCCTTTATCGGCTTGCTTGCCCTCTTCTTACACACTCTTAGATGCTCTCCTAGCATATATACTCAATGATCTGCAACCGCAACAGGCAGAGAGACGCGAAGCCCCATCAACAAAGGAACGCATCCGGCTGGTGTTGCAAGCCATTGGCGAAGCCACGAAACGCTTGGTCATCTTAGTTGATGATGCGCAGGTGCTCCTAGAACAGGATGGGGAACTCTCTTTGGGCTGGCAACATTTTCTGGGTGAGGTGATCGAGCATAGTCACCAAGCCACATTCGTGGATGAACCGCTTTCGCCGCCTGTTGGTCCGCTAGGACAAAAAGCCTGAGAACTATCTGGCTTTTCTGCATTTTTCCTGTGGTTTAATTGCTTTTCGCGCTACGGGGTTATTCGGATAGGCTCTAAGTCTGGACACTTCCTCCTACGCTGATACGAACGGCAACATCCTAGTACTACAGTGGTAACTAGGCAGAGGAAGCGAGACGACGTTGGGAGTGACAGCGGCGAGCAATGGCTTGGTGCGTACGGCGGAAAGACGACCAATTGATACGAAAGAGGCGAGAAAGGCGAGGCTTTTCAAGCAGGTAAAAGAAGAGTTTGCGAAGTTCAGGGATGCTCAGAGGCACCATCACGGGCAATTCAGCCCCCGCTTTTGTTTGAACGCACTCAGGCTCTCTTTGGGTGCGTCTGACCGGGAGGGTTTCCATCTTTTTTTTTCTTCAATTTGTGGTGTTTCTGGCATCGACTGTATCTCTGGCATCTGCTGCTGACTATGTATGCGCAGGACGGCGAGAAATGCGTGAGCAAACATGCACAAGGTCATGTGACGGTGCCATCTAGGCCCTGACCGGACCTCGTACTGATCCAAGCCGACCTCTGCTTTGCCCTCCTCAAAGCACTGTTCTATGGTCCAGCGGGTTCCAATCGCCTTGACCATCTCGGAAAGAGTCGTTCCTGTAGGGGCAAAGACCAGCACATAAGCCAACTCCGCTGCTTTCTCGCCCGAAACCAAACTGCGTCGAACGACCAGCCACTTCTGCCACCCCTCGGGCTTCGGCAAGTCCAGCTCAACACGTGCCCAATCAAACTTGCGCGGTCCCTTGCTTCCGTTGCCCGCAGACAAGCGCTGCCACTGGTCAGGAGTAATCCCATCGGCGATGCGATCCACCCGCGAAGAGCCGCCTTGTACCTTGACCTTCTCCGAACACTTCACACACAGCGCATATGCCTGCCTCCTCTCTTCTAGACCGGCTCGTAGAGCGCGATTACCACCATAGACACTATCACCCGTGACCCATTTGGCGTACAGTCCTGCGTCCAGTGCACGCCACAACATGCGTGCAGCCAGTTCTGGTTTGATCGCAAAACTTACCTCTTCTGGTACATCGGCTTCTCGGCACCGTTCTCGATCATTGGTCCAACTCTTCGGCAAATACAGCTCTCGATCTACCAGCGTATGGCCTGCGCGACTTGCATAGGCCAAAAAGACGCCGATTTGACAGTTTTCCACCCGTCCTGCTGTTCCACTGTACTGTCTTTGCACTCCTACAGATTTCACTCCTTTTTTAAGAAAACCCGTCTCATCTAAGACATATACCCCATCAGGATCAGCCATCATCTCCCGCACATAGGCTTGCAGTTCATTCCGCACCTGATCAGCCTCCCATACCGCTCGGTTGAGCAAATATTGGATTCCGTACGGTGTTAGATCTCCTGCTTCCTCGGCCAGTTGCCACCCATTTTTACGTTCTACTGGGCTGAGTAATCCTCTCATATACTCTTTTACCCGTTCTCTCGTCTCTGAGCGTGCAAAACTGGGGCCGAGACGCTCGCACATGCTGTCAAATAGCCTCGTCCACAACTCTTCAGGGGACGAAAATGATGAGGGCGCTTCTACTTCCATCGGGACTTTTCTTCCTTGTCTTTTTTCCCTCCTCTTCTACCGCACTTACCACTGTAGTACTAGCTGGCCGTCGGCTGTGATAGCTCCATCGTGAGCAAAGAATATTACTATTGACAAAAAAACACTATATACCATATAATAAACTTTATTAAATAAAATACGACAGCTACCTCTTTAGAGCAAAATATCGTTACCTTATTAAAATATCCTGGGAATAATGCGAAATACAATGCAAGAAGTTAAATGAACAGAAACCTAGATAGGAGGCTAGAGACTTATGGAATATACTGTTACAGATATTTTGATTATTGGGGCTGGAATTGCCGGTTCCTGGTTAGCATACAGACTCGCGCAGCGCGGCATTACAACAGTAGTTATTCAACATAACACAGACTCTCACATATTAAGGGTATCAGAGGGAGCTGCTGTAGTAATGGATAGACGCCTTCTTGAGATCAACAATGATCTCTCATCACTGTTCGCAGATGAGACCGGCACGCAGCATCCAGAACTTCAGCCCTTGGTACAGCGCTATCTACGCCAGGAATTCGATGAACTCTCTCAACTCATTGAGTTTATGCCGTTCGGATCTTTTGTTCTTCCTAAAAGTCCTACGCCCTTTCCCCGCCCAGGCACTGGTGGTGAAGTTATCTCTGTCATACTTGAGCGGTTCGTTAGATTAGGCGGGAGCATCATTGAAGGACGGGTAACACATTTGGCTGTGACAGATGGCATCTGTCATGGACTTCAGTATGAGCAGAACGGGGTGCCGCACAAACTCCTGTGTAATGCGCTGGTCATTGCCACTGGTGGCTTTTCTGGTCTCCTGCCGCATGCGGCTACACGCAATACAGGAGTCTTACTTGGCATGTTTGCTCAGTGTGGCGGCGTACTTACGAACCTTGAATTCTTTTATAGACATGCCATAGGAGACATCTCAAATGGCACAATGCTTTATCCGCCAGATTTAGAGGGCGCGCGTATCTATCGTGATGGGAGTCGAGCTGTATGGCTTGAACAGGCTTATGCCACTTGTCCAGAAGAAAGGTTTGATCTGGATGCCTTTCAGCGCTACTGGACTCACAACCTGAGCGTACCTCATGTTGTTGAACGCGCAAACACATCCGTTTCCCTTGGCCCTCTCTACGGCTTCTCGATGGGTGGTATCGCACACAACCACAGTGTAACCAACCTTGTCAACATTTATACAACCGGTGAGGCCCGACATGATCTGGTGATCGATCACCAGTATGGCAAGCCTTGGGCTTGTTACCTTGCGACAGCAGGTTTGCTGCGCGATGTGTTAAGCGAGCGGTCTGCTGCAAGCCACTGGCAAGATTTTCCCATGATGCCCATCCCGGCACGCGTGCCATCGTCCTTGCTCGCTGAGATACACCTGCGGTTACAGAATTTTCAGGATCACCGTTTCTCGGAGTCTGGCGCAGAGCAGTTTGTCCAGTGGTGTCGCAAGACCCGTCAACATCTCTGCCCTCAACGCCAGGGCTGCTGCCACATTCTGATCCTGGCTGAAGCCTATGCACTGAGCGCTCTGGCTCGCCGTGAAAGCCATGGGTTCTTCTTCCGTGCTGATTTCCCTAGCGCCGATCCAGCAATGGCTCAATGTATCACGCTGGCTTCTTACAACATGGATCACGATTGTGTGGTCGTTGATCTGCTGACTCAACAAGCTCTCAGCGATCGCATCACATCTGTCTGACCCTAACACTCGCCTCTCATCAACCCTTCACATCAAAGGAGATCTTATGACACACATCAACACTGTTCAGCCTACTATACGCTCAATCTCTGCTGCGCTTCCAGAGCACTACTGGACAACCGACGAACTCCTCAATGCTGCCGGGGATCGTTTCTCATATAAGTTGCGCAACATGCTAGCCAGGCTTGGGGTGGATAAACGACATTCTCTCCTTGCAAACTATCCGTCGGTTCTCTTTGAAGGTGCTGAGCCGGAGCTTGCGATCTCGGGCAGTACACTTGCTACTCAGGCTACTCGCATATGTATCGAGAAAGGGAACGTGTCTCCAAATGAGATAGGGCTTGTCCTGGGAGTTACTTCTAGCCCCCCCCGACTGCTTCCAAGCCTAGTCTGCGACCTCTTCGCTCACATGCCAGAGCTTCCTCGCGACGTGATGAATCTGAGTATCTCTTTTATGGGCTGTTCCGCCATAGCCAAGGTTGTGGACACCGCCCGATGGTTTTTGACCTGTTATCCAGACAAGCATGTACTCGTCTGTTTTATGGATGCTACCACCCCACAGTCTCCCCCTCTCCCCGGCAAATACGCGCACTTCAGCGAAGTTTCTCCTGAGGAAAGGCAGGCCACCGTCAATGCTATGCATGGTTTTCTCTTTGCTGATGCAGTGGTAGCGATGATTCTGAGTGCCGACGGGCAGGGACCAAAATTCGGTTCGGTCGTACACTTGACTAACCAGCTTGCTGAAGATGCCGAACTGGGTACGGTACCAGATGGAGGCTCTGACAATCCGGTTGTCTACGGACGCAGGCAATACACACTCAGTCCACAAGTCACACCCCGAGGAACATTCTACTCGCTCTATACAGTGAAACGGTTGCTTGAACGCGAGGATTGCACGCTCAAAGATCCCAGAGATGCCACTCTGTTGCTGATGCACACGGGGAGTTGGAAAATCCTCGATAGTTTATGCGAGCAATTCCGCGTTTCTCCCGATAGCCCAGCAGTCGCATCCTCTTACAATGTCCTGCGCGAGTATGGAAACACAATAGGATGCTCAGTTCCGCTTATGCTCGCTGATCCAGTGCATCGTTGCGAAGGTGAGGCGTTGCTGATCGCTTTTGGCCTGAGTTTTAGCTGTGGAGCATGCACTATGACGATACCACAAGGTGGATGGACGCCGTAAGTTCTAGGAACTGATACCAACTTGTACATCTTCGAGACCATTTTCTTAGTGAAGGAGTTCCACTTGCCGATATCAATCGAGTTGTCATTTTCTTACGAGCAAGTACAAAAAATACTGCTAGATAATTTCAATACTAGCCTGGATTTTTGCAAAAGGCTGTCTCCATATTACAAAGATCATCTTCAGGGAGTCGCACCGTTGAACGATCTGGCTGATTGTAGATTATTGCCTTTTACCGAAAAAGATGCCTTTGCACAGAACCAGGATGCATTCCTTTGTGTTGCAGAGGAAGAAGTGGTGGACATATCTACTACGAGCGGTTCGACTGGTGCTCCGCTTCTTGTCAAACTGACCCCCAAAGATCTGGAGCGGCTAGCATACAATGAATTTTTGAGCTTTTCTCGCGCCGGACTCACTTCTCAGGATCGCGTGCTGTTGGCAGTCACACAGGATAAGTGCTTTATTGCTGGATTAGCCTGTTTTAGTGGCTTACAAAGAGTGGGGGCTACAGCGATCCGCGTGGGTCCCACGAGTCCAGAAATGCTCTTGTCTCTGGGCAGAAAAGTCAATGCAACCGCCATTGTGGGTGTACCCTCCTACTTGCTGCGCGTGAGCGACTATGCAAAAGCAATACAGTTTCCATTGAAAAACCAGTGTATTGAGAAGCTACTCTTGATTGGAGAACCGATTCGCAATCAAAATTTTTCTCTTAACTCTCTGGGTGCACGACTAAAAGAGGCTTGGGGATGTTGCCTCTATTCTACTTACGGATCGACAGAACTGCAAACTTCATTCTGTGAATGTGCTCAAGGACAAGGGGGTCATCTCCATCCTGAGCTGGTCCATGTTGAGATCATTGACGATGATGGATTACCTGTTATGCCTGGCGAGATCGGCGAGGTGGTGGTCACAACATTCGGAGTCGAGGCAATGCCTTTAATCCGCTACAAAACCGGAGATATCTCTTTTCTGGCAACCAACGCATGTGGTTGCGGATTAAAAACTCCCCGCCTTGGTCCCATTATTGGGAGAAAAAAACAAAAGTTGAAAATCAAGGGGACGACCCTCTATCCACAAGCCATAATAAATGTTCTGGATGAAATGCTAGACCTAGAGGACTATGTCATTGTTATCACATCGACAGGTGATATGGTCGATCACGTCGAGATACGGTTGTGCTTCCGCTCGTCGCATGATCTGACAGACCTGCTAAAAGAGCGGCTGAAGGGACAGCTAAAGATCTCTCCAGATTTAATGCTCTCCAGCACCGCCGAGATTATGCAGATCAAATCCTCTGTGAGCGAAAGGAAAAAAACGAAGATCGTCGATCGAAGATGAACATCAATATACCCATCAATGAGCCGCCCGCATTATTCGGGCTGGCTCATCAGTAAAAGTGAGTCGCCATAGCCGACAAGGCAGAAGGCTGAGTGATTACCTTCTTTGTTGACAGACTGCCGTTAATACTCGCCCAAGAAGCTGCGTCAACGCAGACTGAACCTGCCGTAAGTAGAAATGGTCGCCAGAAAACATTTCCAGGTGGAATGCACTCGTTGTTTGTTCACACCAAGCAAGCAGTTCCTCTGGTTTAACACTCTCATCCTCTTCACCCCCCAAAGCAGTAATAGGGCATGTCAGAGGTGCCGCCGATGTATAGGTAGCCGTCTCTACCAGAGCGAAATCCGCTCGCAGCACTGCCAACAGTGGTTGCAATGCCTCTGGCTCACGCAAAATTGCCTGTGGAATACCATGATATCTTTCTTGTAGGTACTGCACCAGCTCAGTGTCAGAGAGATTGCTCAGTACCATCTTTGGACGAAGTATTTGAGGAGCACGACGCCCGGATACAAACAAGTGCATTGGACTGAGGCTGTAGGATGTACGCAGTTGGCGTGCCAATTCAAAGGCTATCAATGCCCCCATACTGTGTCCAAAAAAGGCAAACGGACGATCCATCAGCGGTTGCAATACCTCTGCCAATGTTGCCACGAGCAATGAGAGTCGAGTTATTGGTGTTTCGCTCAATCGACCTTCCCGACCAGGAAGTTGAATGGCACACAGTTCAATATGCTCTGGCAGGTCCTTTGACCACGTGCGGTACAGCGCAGCCCCACCACCTGCATAGGAAAAGCAAAATAGACGCTGATCAGCTTGAGGACGGGGCTGAAAGCGGATGATCCATTTGTCAAGATGAGTAGCTTCACGAGCAGAAAGCCGCTCAGTCGTTGTCGCAGGTAAGGATAGAGCACTTGGTGCTTTTGTTGCAGATGGTTGCACTGCTCTCTCTGCCACAGATGGCAACTTGCTTAATGTATTTCCACCTGACTCATTAGGATTTGGGGTGTCTACTTCCCCTACGGGGAGGCGGGGGGAGCCTATGTCCTTTCCCGACCCGCTTGAGGGGATTGAAATTAATACCAGTTCGGTGAGTGCAGTCACTGTTGGATATTTCCATATCAGCATTTCAGGTAGAACAAGATTGAGCTGATCCTCTAGAGAGTTGCGCAACTCCAACCCTATTAAAGAGTCCACACCAAGAGAAGAGAGCGGTATCTGCGTACCGATCCGCGCTACATCTATAGAGAGCAACTGGGCGAGACGGGCACGTATATATGTACTGACGAGTTCTACGCGTTCTCCCTGAGGGGCCGTATGTAACTCCTCAAGCAGTGTTGCTTGCCTTGATACGGGGTGGACAATTTCTTGTTGCTGCTCAAAGTCAGCAAATAGCGGGAGATTTGCCGCTTTGGGATAGAAATGTCGCCATTGCTGCAGATCGAGCGGCAGGACACCAATCTGAGCGTAACTGCTCAGGTTGGTGATCAGCCATTGCAAGATGGCGATCCCTTGCTCTGGAGCAATGCCCGCCATGCCTCTTTGCGCTAGCCGTTCGCCGCGAACTTTCTCTGCTGCGGCCAGACCTACCTGTGTCCAGGCTCCCCAATTAATGCTCAGACCTGGTAGTCCTCGCGCTCGTCGGTGACAGGCGAGGGTATCCAGGAAGGCATTGGCGGATGCGTATGCACATTGTCCAGGTGCCCCTATCAGGGACGCTGCCGATGAAAACAGGATGAAGAAGTCGAGCGCTTGAGTCAGAGTTTTCGTGTGCAGATGCCATGCTCCCGCCACCTTTGGTCTCAATACACGGAGAAATTGTTCCCACTGTTGTTGTGCTAACATGCCATCGTCTAGTATCCCTGCGCAATGGACAATGCCACGCAACGGTCTACCCAGTGTGCCTACCGTCGCTAACACCTTATCTACCTCAATCGCTTCTGCAATATCTGCCGCGACTACTAACACCTGTGCTCCAATCTCTGCTAGCTCAGTGATCGTTGCCTGCTCTGCTTCCCCA
>Ga0209265_1000566_pt1 | contig 10468 bp, 10 predicted proteins | sample GraSoiAngelo_103_FD_185872 | JGI IMG/M metagenome (GOLD analysis project Ga0209265, IMG submission 185872) | Grasslands soil microbial communities from the Angelo Coastal Reserve, California, USA - 14_0903_05_20cm (SPAdes) (version 2) | ecosystem: Environmental > Terrestrial > Soil > Grasslands ...
GTCGCTAAAGGAATGCGCGACCGCGCGCCCCATCGGAGAGTTGTCCTCGGCGGCGAATCGCGTATTCTTCAGAATCACCTGGACGTTTTTCCCCTCTTTATGAAAGACAAAGGGCGTTTCTCCGCAGTAGCTGTCCGCATAGAATCCCCACTCGCCCAGGCCGGATTCGCAGGTGAGCGAGAACATGTACATTTTGTCGAACTGATCCGGCTGAATTTCCAGAAAGACTTTGTCTTCCGTCTTGTAGAGGGTGAACAGGCCTTTGATCACTTCAGCCTCTTTGACGACGTCGGCAAAGGGCTTTTCCTTTGGCGGCTCCGGCTTCTGGTCCGCGGGGCTTGTTTCTTTTCTCCGTCGTTTTTTCCGGGCGGCGTCTGCGCCGAGAGTCGCGTGCTTCCGAACAAAAACAGTGCGATGGCCAACAGGGGGAAGAATGCTCTAGGCATACAGGTCACTCCTTGGGTTGGCCGCTTGGCGGCCAAGCGCGTTGCGAAGGAATATGCGGCTGATACCGGAGTTCTCGAGTAAAGTCAAGTCAAGGTCAATTCGCGCGCCGGCGGAGTCCCAACTCAATCATCCGCCCATCTTCGATTTCCCATCTTCCCATTTCCGCTTTGTCTCAGGCTTCGACGAGGCGGAAGCCTCGGCCGGGCGCAAAACGATAACCTTGCAAGTATTCGTAGGCGACGCTCCACACGGCACCGCCGGACGCCGCGAACATCAGCTCTTCGATCGGAACGCCAAGAAGCCGGATTCCCGATAGGTTCGCAAGATTGTAGTAGAGATCGACAAAGTTGCGGTACAGCGACAGAAAATACAAAAACAACGCAAAATACAAGATGGTGAAAATCACCGCGCCCACGATCATGGTCAGGATCAAGTCACGGCGCAAAAGGGCGACCATGAGCGCGCAAACCGCAAAGGCGACGGCGGTGTTGTAGATGTTCTTCTGGGGATGCCAGGCCCGGAGAATCAAAAAAACCACGACCATCACGATAAAAGGGAAGTAGTGTTTCTTGCGCGGCTGCTTTCTGAGCGCGGCAAATCTCTCCTTGAGAAAGATTTCGCCCACGACGGAGGCAATCCCGCCCACCGCGCCGGCCCAAAGAAAGTCTTCGATGCCCACGCGAAACCGCGCGTCCAGGTCAAACAGCGACGGCGGGGTCCAGTATTGCGGAACGAACAGGAAACTGGTGAACGCCAGGGGGACGGTGACTGCCGTGCCCCAAATCATCTGCGGACGATACTTCTTTCCCACGAGGTAACAAACCGCCCAGGCGGCGTCGAAAAGGAGCGCCCCGACCAAGTACGCCAAGTGGTAGTTCATCTTCATTTCCTCCGTCGCTCGGTTCGGCTGTTCCTCACCATTTCGTTCGAGGTTCGACAACGGGCCGGCAGAGACAGCGAGGGCCAATGATGGCGGAGGTTGTTCCCCTGGCAGGGATATCTTGCTCGATCTGTGAACTAAAGCCTTGATCGATAAGGCAGGGCGAACGAGGTAAATGTCGCCTGCCCTTCAACTGGCGAGACGAGCAACAGGAGAAGGAGAGCCGGACGTTGCGAACGCTCCGGGTCTACACCCGCCGCAATGCCAAGGTTTACCGGATTGCCTGGCTTCGGCAAGGTCACGAGACTAGGCTTACGCTACGGTTCGTAGAGGTACAGTGGGTGAATCTCCTTGGGCCTCTGACACGCGGGGAATCGAAGGAGTTCACTTCACGCCTCCCCGCCCTGAACCGCGGCGTTAAGGGAATCAGAGCACACAGCGTGGAAGGCCGCAGGGAAGGGCGGGACCGACAGCAGCTTCGCGTGTTGCTCGCCAGCGCGGGCAAGCCGGTGCTGGCCGAGTCCGCTTCCACGGAAAATATAAGTTCTTGCGGCGCGCGCGTTCGAACCGGGTGTCGTTTGCAGCCGGAAACCCGCCTGTTTGTCCAATCTTTGCAAGGTGAATTCTGGGCGCGAGCCAGAGTGGTGTACTGCCAGACACTCTCGGTGAGGACCTTTGCGCTGGGGTTGGAGTTCCTTGTGAGCGCGGTGAGTGGAGCACGCCGAGGTGAGCGATTTCGCTTGTTCAACAACGGAGGCGAATCAATTGGCGACAGTGAGTTCGATGGTGGCGGTGGAAGGGATTTTTGAGCCGGCCATCGGCGACTGGTCAATCACCGCGCCGCGGGGCCATTGTGGAGCGGAGACATAATTCACTTTGCGGCGCATTTGCACCTGGTCCAGGCGTCGTTGGGCCTCATTTTCGTTCAATCCCACCAGATGCGGCATGACGTAATCGGTCTCGCGAGGTCCCTCGGAAACCAGCACGTCCACGCGAGGCGTGGCAGCCCCGGCGCCGGGTTTAGGGTTTTGCAGCACGATGGTATCAGCGGACTGCCCTGGCATGCTCATGGCGGAGACTTCGCCGACTTGCAGGCCCTGGCGAAGCAATTCGACGCGCGAGGCGCGCAGGGAGTTTCCTTCGAGCATGGGAGTCTGCAACTGGCGCTGGCCAAGGCTGAGGACGACATGGGCCTGCTGGGAAACCTTCATGAGGAGGCCAGCGGGGGGAGTCTGGCGCAACACCACGTTGACGGGCTGCTCGCTGTAGATGCGGTCGGCGACGCGCAGCACCAGGCCACGGGATCGCAGCATGTTGTTGGCTTCCGAAACGTTTTTGCCGACGAGATTGGGCATGGTGACTTCGCGGCCATGAATGGCGATGCGCATGGCAGTGATGGCGCTCAAAAAGGCCGCTGACGCAAGAATGAACACGAGCAGCGTCATGCGGGTGAGCCATTCGAGTCGTTCGCGCAGAGTCATCTTGAGCCGTAAGTTTAGGTTAGTTCCAAGTTTCGCAGAAAACCGAAAAAAGAGAACCTTAAGCCGGAGGTTCTTTTTCCGTATCTCCGTTGCCAGCCTTGCATGTTGAATGAAAGCGACAAAGGAACTCCGACGGGTGCTCGCCCCCTCAAGTTTCCGATTCTTTATTTTGCAGGGTCAGGGGCGAAATTGCCCGCGCGGCCCTGCAGGTTTTTTAGGTCTGCGATCAGAGAGCCGATTCCCTGATTTACATTTCTAATGAAAGTATCCTTGCGGAAAGCTCCTTCGACCGGCTCGAGCATGGTCCAAAGCACAAAGCGGGTTTTCGCGTCGTAGATGGTCAGGTTGCATTGCGGCGCATAGCTCGGAACATGTTTATCGCCGTTGAACGGCGCTTTGAATCGAATTTCAAGAACCAGGTCGGCCTCAGCCGGAGAAAACACAAGGGTGTATTTTCCCCATTCTTTCATCGCGGCGTAGAAGGCGTTATACGGTTGATCGACATCACCCAGCTTGCGGAAGGTTTGCAAAGCAATGCCATCAAGCCCTCCGTTAGAGATGAAGACATTCTTCGCCGTAAAGATTTGGGTGGGCACGGGAGCGGGCGGCGCAACGCCTTTCTCCTGGCCACCGACCGTGTGAGAAGAAGAAGCAAGAACAACAAGGAAGAAAAAAACGATGATGGTAAGGACGGAGCGCGACATGGACCCTCCGGGAATGCTGCCCGAAAAAAAGACGTGTCCGACCAGTGAAGGGTTGCGGAACTGCGCCAGGGAAAGGAAAACCTCCGGTCTGCTGACGAACGGACCAGAGCGTTTCCATGATGGATCGAGCCATTACTTCTTGAGAGGGGGAGGCGGATACTCCGGTAATTTGTCCTTGCTGGTATCCGCGCGCTTGACTTCCAGCTCGTCGAAAAGGAGCGATGGGCTGATGACCGTGGTAGGAATGCCGCCGGGGCGATTACTGACCAGAGGGTCGTTGCCAGCGGCAATCACGTCGGCGCGCAGCGCGCGAGTGTCCAGTTCGTTGAAGACGGCGCCGCGCACGAGTTCTTCGTGGCCATCGCTCGCGTAAACGCGATAGAGCAGGCGGGGGGTGTTGCCGGGCTGGACGAGCGTTTCGACCCGATAGCCGTAAGGCAGGCCCTGTGCCTTGACCATTTCCGTGACTTTCTTTTTCAGCTTGTCGGGCGATTGTGGCTCCGAACTTTTGACCAAGAGAACGCCGAGATTCGCGGCGGCGGTCGCGCCAGGCGCCGCGCGGCCGTGCCCGTTCGAAGCAGGGAAGTCGCGAAGCGGCTGCCGGCCGATGAGGTAATTGGTGAGTATGCCGCTTTCGATGACGTCGACGGACTGCGCCTTTACACCTTCGCTGTCAAACAGGTAGCTCCCGATGAGACTCTTGCCCTGAAAATTCTTCAATGTGGGGTCGTCAATGACCGAAAGAAAGGTCGGGAGAACGCGCGCTTTGTAGCTGGTGGCGAAGGCGCCGACCGTACGGTTGGGCCGACCAAGCTGCGGCTTGCGACCCACGAGGTTTTGGCCGATCAAGGAGGCGACGATGTCGTCGGCAGCATCGGGGGAGAACAAAACGGGGCCGCGATACTCTTCTTCGACAATGGGAGCTTTGCGGAGCGCAACAATGGTGTCGAGCGTTTGCTTTGCATCTGTCATCAAAGCGTCGTGCGAAGGTAATTCCTCCAAGTGCGCAACGAGGTAAGCGGGGCTGCGGCTGAGGCGCATGCCGTCAGCGGCTTGTGCGGAACCGTTTAATTGCAGGAAGTAGGTGGTCTTACCGCAGCGCGTGACGGTGCCTTCGCTATTGACAACATATTCGTTAATGGCGGAGAAGCGCGCGGACGCGGTGACGGATTGCACGTCGGGATACTGACGATACAAGTCGGTGACGTCCTCGAGAGTTTTCTTCCAGGAAGTTTCATCGAGCTTCAGGGAAACGGTGGGGTCGACAGCGATGAGCGGAGCGGATTTGGCAAAATCGTCCACTGGATTGGCATCGGTCGTGAAGCGCTTGAGTTCGGCTTGCTTTTCGGCGAGCGCCTGGCCCGCGTCCTTGTAGGCTTCGTCGGTGGCGAGCCAGATCTGATGGCGGAGGGCAAGGGAATCGTTGTCCAGGGGAAGAATGGTGGATTCGCCTTGGCCGGGGCCGTAGAAGCTGTCCTGTTTGTAGTCGCCGATGCGAACAATCACGCGCAGAACGCGAAAGTGGGTGTGCTGGTTTTCGCGAAGTGCACCGAAAGCGGCTTCGGCGCCGTAATCTTCGACGTCATTGACACGATATTCGATGAAATAAGGCGGCTGAACCTGATCCATTTTGAGCCGCGATTTGGAGCGCTCCAGTTCGGTGAGCAGGGCTTCGAGCAAGCCATCGCCCCGGGCTGCCGCGCGGGCGGCAACCCAGGCGGGGTCGAGCGCGGGCTTGGAGTCGCCAGAAGCGGCGCGGAGCAAAGGCACACAGGGCGCCATGGCCAGCGCGAGAGCGAATGCCAGCTTGCGGTGAAGAGCGCTCACGGCTTCACCTCGTCTTTGGCTTGCGCGCCGGCTTTTGCCGCAGAAGCCCCGTCTTCGAACCCGGGCGGAGGCAAGAGCGGCGGGCGTTCGTGCTGATGCGCGCGCTTTTGCACTTCCATTTCCGAGAAGAGCATGGAAGGAGCGACGGCGGCGACGGGAACTTGCCCGCTCTCCGCGCCGCAAACGCCGTTAAAAACATGTTTCTGAGCGCCGGTCGTGAGGATGCGGGTCAAAGCGGCGAGAGGTGTGCCGACAATGTCGACCCCGCGGACCAATTCATCAGTACGGCCGTCTGCATACACCTTATACACCATCACGGGGAGCACTTGAAACGCCTGCGGCAGTTGGCGCGTGGTGATGGTGAAGCCGCCCTGTATGTCGTCGAAATACAAGCCGTAGGGTTTGCCCTGTTTTTTCACTTCGTCGACGAGTTTCTGCCGCATCTGGGTTTCCGGGACCGTTTGCGTGGAGGTGACAATGAGATTGCCCTGGCGTCCGGTGGGCATGAGTCCGGGCTGATTGCGGCCGTGGCCATTGGACTCGCTAAAATTTTTTATGGGCATGCGCGACATCAGAAAGTTCTTGAGCACCCCGTCTTTGATGACTTCAACCCGCTCCGCGGGCGTGCCCTCATTGTCGAAGTCGTAGGCGCCGGCGAGTTTCACGCCCGCCAATTCGTGGATGGTGGGATCGTCGACCACGCTTAGGAATTTCGGCAAGACTTCCTGCCCGACCTTCTTCGTGAAGGTTTGGCCTTCTTCTTCATCGCGCTGGCGATGGCCTTCGAGGCGGTGGCCAAGGACTTCATGGAAAAAGACGGCGGCGGCGCGCCCGCTTAGGAGCGCAGGACCGTCGTAGGGTTCGGCCACGGGAGCTTTGCGGAGAGCGCTGAGGTCCGCGGCCATCTTTTCGATTTTGGCAGTGAGTTCGGCTTCCCCAGGCAGGCCGGTGGCGTTGGGGGCTTGAAAGGTTTCGACGCGAAGCAGGTCCATGCCGTCGTCGGCGCGGGTCTGTGCTTCCATCACCAGGCGCATGGAGGAACTGGGCGAAACCAGTGTCGTGCCTTCAGTCGAAACCATGCGCGAATTGGAATTCGTGACCTGAAGAACGACCGAAGCGAAATAAACGTCGGGATATTTGCGGAAGGCGGCGGAGAGGCGCTTGATTTCGCCTTCCCAGGCGGAGCGGTCGAAAGGCGCAGGGTCGGCTTCGCCAACATGGGTTTCCGGTCTCTCCTTGGAGAAATCAGGGGATTTGTCCTCCTCTTCGGCGCGGACAGCGGTGTCGGTACGCACGTTCATCAGCGCGGGAACAGCGCGCTTGTATTCGCGATCGGTGAGCTCCCACAAGACGCGAGCAATGGCATCCTGATCGTTGCCGAGAGGAAGTGTTCCGGAAGAGACACCGCTCGAGCGGCTCTGCCCGTGGGTATTGTCGAGGTCGGGAGTGCCAACACGCATGGTGACGTCGGCGAAGCGGCGGGCGATGGCCCGGTCATCTAGAAGGCTGCCGTAGGCCCCGGTAAGCATGATGAAATCCTGGTCGTAGACCGTGTAGCTGAGGTAGTAGGGAGGCTGGTCGGAGGTGCCAAGTTTGCATGGCCTTCAAGACGGGATCGTTGGTGGATACGCGCGCCGATACCCTTGACGCGGTGCTCGGCGCCGAGGTCGGCTTATCGCCTGCGTCGGACGGGACAGGGAAAAAGACCAGCTGAGCTGCGAGGAAGCTGGCCGCGGCCAGGCGCAAAAGCTTTGCTGCGCGGACGTGTAGTTGTCCGCGATTTGGTGACAGTTCAGAAATAGGCATGAAAAGTGGACTCCCCTTCGGCGGTCGATTGAAACAGTCAGGCCATTTCAACGGTCAAGTTCCACCCCTGCCAGGCGGCCTGAGTGACGCAGAATTCGAGTATGCCTTAGTGTTTTGACGCGCGCAAATGAGGTCTTGCGGAAAGGTTACTCCCCATCGAATGAGGCAGGCATAAAAGACCGAATTGCCGGTCGAGGGCCGTTGACGCGTTTGGCGAAAATCACATATCGCCGAAGCGTTCGGCGGATTTGAGGCGGGCGCCGTTGGCGAATTCAGCAGCGCTGACTTGTTTGCGTCCTTCGAGTTTGACGGACTGCAACCGCAACGCGGTGGCCTTGCCGCAAGCAACAAACCAATCCCACTTTCCGCCGAACAGAGCACCAGGCACGGAGCGAGCGGACGCGAAGGAAGGATCGGCGCGGATTTCTGCTGGCAAAGCCGCGTCGTTAGCCGCTGGCTCGCCCCAGAGGTGGCAGGTCTGGCCGCGAAACGTGGTATAGGCGCCGGGCCAGGGAGCGAAACCGCGCATACGGTTGTAAATTTCCAGAGCAGAGCTATTCCAAGCAATGCGGCCATCCTCCTTCTTCAAAATGGGCGCGATGGTCGCCTCCGCGTGGTTCTGTGGTCTCGGAACGATTGTGCCCGCGTCGAGCCCGCGCAGGGTTTCTTCAACGAGAGGGGCGCCAGCTTCAGACATTCGCGCCGCCAGTTCGGGGGCAGCCTCGGCAGGGCCAATTTCCATTTCACGTTGCAACAGGATTCCGCCGGTGTCCATACCCGCGTCGATGCGCATGGTCGTGAGGCCCGTCTGTGTTTCGCCGTTAGCGATGGCCCAGTGAACGGGAGCGGCGCCGCGATACTTCGGGAGCAGGGAAGCGTGAAGATTGATCCAACCGTATCTGGGGATGGCAAGGAGTCGAGCAGGAATAATTTGACCGTAAGCAATGATGACGATGACCTCGGGCGCAAGCTTTTCGAGGAGTGTCTGGACTTCGGGCGCGCGAATTTTTTCTGGCTGAAGCACGGGAAGATTGGCGGCGAGCGCGACTTCCTTCACCGCGGAGAGCGAGACTTGCTGGCCCCGGCCGCGCGGACGGTCGGGTTGCGAGATGACGCCCAAAACATCGAACTCGGGCCGTGCCAGAAGATGTTTGAGCGTGGGGACGGCGAACTGGGGGGTGCCACAAAACAGGAGGCGCATGGTTCAGACTTTCCCGGCCGAAACAAAGGCTTTGCGAAATACCGAGGGGACAGGCGTTGAAATCCTGCTGAAACAGGGCGCCGGATTCCTTCGCTGGCACCCGGGATAAAGCTGCGCCGCTACCGTGTGAAGTTTACGGAACTTACCACTCTCCTTGTTTGCGAAGCTTTTTGATTTTGCGCTTGATGAGGTCGCGCTTCAGCATGCCCAGGTGCTGCAAGAAGAGGATGCCATTGAGGTGATCGATTTCATGGCAGAAGGCGCGCGCCAGGAGGTTTTCGCCGCGAATTTCAAAAGGCTCGCCTTTGACGTTTTGTGCTTTCACAGTGACGAATTGCGGACGCACGACGTAGCCGCGAAAGCCGGGAATCGAGAGGCAGCCCTCTTCCTCGCGGACTTCGCCTTCGGCGTGGGTGACTTCGGGGTTGGCCAGAACGATTTTGGCTTCGGGATTTTTCCCGCCGGTCACGTCCACCACCGCGAAACGTATGCTTTTGCCAATTTGTGGGGCGGCCAGGCCAACGCCCTGCGCGGCATACATGGAGGCAAACATGTCTTCGGCAAGATCTTCGAGTTCGGCGTCAAATTTCTGCACCGGCGCGCCGGGCCTTTCGAGCACCGGATCGCCGTACTTGACGATGGGATAGATTTTGCGCGGCGGCGAAGACGGCTGTGGCGTCTCGGTGGCGGTAATCGCAGGTGTTTTAGAACTCGTTGATTTGTCGGACATAACCGTCGAAGTTCCGCCGCGTCTCCGCGAGCGAGTCCCCACCAAATTTTTGCAGAAAAGCATCGGCTAACACAAGAGCAACCATGGCCTCGCCTGCGACCGCACCGGCAGGCACCACGCACCAGTCGGAGCGCTCATAGGCCGCCTCGACCGGCTCCTTGGTAACCATGTTGGCGGTGTGCAGCGGCTTGCGCAGCGTGGAAATGGGCTTCAGATAGCCACGCATGACGAGGTCTTCGCCGTTGGTGATGCCGCCTTCTAGCCCGCCGGCACGGTTGCTGAAGCGGCGAAAACGGTGCACGGCCTTATCGTAGAAGATTTCGTCCTGGACGTCGCTGCCGTGAGCCGCGGCTATCGAAACGCCCTCGCCGATTTCGACGGCTTTGACGGCCTGGACGCTCATGAGCGCCTGGGCCAGGCGGCCATCAAGTTTTTCGTCCCACTGAGCGTGGCTGCCGAGACCGGGCGGAACATTGTGAGCGACAATCTCGAAGACGCCGCCGACGGTGTCGTTGGCCTTGAGAACGGCGTCCACTTCGGTTTTCATTTTGTCCTGGGTGGCGGCATCCGTGCAGCGCAGAGGGGAATCCAAATCCGCGCTGACGGCGCGAATGTCCTTCCAGGTGGCGGGACGCTCCAGACGGATGTTGCCTACCTGGAGGGTGTGGCTGGCGATTTCCGTGCCGAATTCCTGCAAGAGGATTTTGGCAAACGCGCCGGCCGCGACGCGCGCGGCGGTTTCGCGGGCAGAGGCCCGCTCGAGAACATAGCGCGCGTCGTGATAATTAAATTTCAGAGACCCGGCCAGGTCCGCATGGCCGGGCCGGGGTGCCACCAGCTTGCGCGCGCCAGGGTCATCCTCGGAGGGCTCCACGGGAAGGATTTTTTCCCAGTTGGCCCAATCGCGATTCTCGATGCGCAAGGCGATGGGAGCGCCGATCGTGTTGCCGTGGCGAACGCCGGCAAAAATCTCGGCGCGGTCCTGTTCGATTTTCTGGCGGCCGCCGCGACCGTAGCCCAGCTGACGGCGGTGCAACTCGGTGTTGATGAACTTGAGGTCGATGGGGAGCTGCGCGGGAAGCCCGGAGATGTAGGCGAAAAGCGCCTGTCCATGCGATTCGCCGGCGGTATAGAATTTCAGCATCCGCGCCTCTGTCCTCGCGTGTCCTTTGACCGTGCCATCAGGAGGAAGAGACAGTCTAGCGACCGCGGCCTTCGGCGTCCAGCAAGCCGCGTTGTGTGCCTGAGCGTCGAGCAATTCACGCAGGATCTCGGCGGCAGCTTTCGCTCCGTGAGGGATACGCTCGTGCATATCTTGGGCGGCGAGTGGGACTTGCTAACTGGAAGGAGGGTCTCATACCGCTCAATTCTTGACGGATTTGCGGACGCGGC
>Ga0209265_1000567_pt1 | contig 10464 bp, 7 predicted proteins | sample GraSoiAngelo_103_FD_185872 | JGI IMG/M metagenome (GOLD analysis project Ga0209265, IMG submission 185872) | Grasslands soil microbial communities from the Angelo Coastal Reserve, California, USA - 14_0903_05_20cm (SPAdes) (version 2) | ecosystem: Environmental > Terrestrial > Soil > Grasslands ...
TTCATGGTCGATTTTGACGACCCTCATCTCGCGACCCTTCTTCCGCGAACTATAATGGGAGAGCAGGTTCGCGCGCCGCAAGTCCTCGGGTGAGGTCATAGGAAAGTCTGGGAAATCGTCTAGCGCACAACGCCGCTCACAGGGCTCGAAGCCGATGCGTAAAGCCGTTTCGGCATGCGGCCCGCAAGGTAGGACTTGTGCCCGGCGATAACCGCATCGCGCATCGCTTCTGCCATCAGCACGGCATCCTCCGCCTCGGCGATCGCGGTGTTCATCAACACGCCATCCGCGCCAAGTTCCATGGCGATGGCCGCATCGGAAGCCGTGCCAACTCCCGCATCCACAATCATCGGCACTTCCGTGATGCGCTCGCGCAAAATCCGCAGATTCGCCGGATTCTGCACGCCCAGACCGGACCCGATGGGCGCAGCTAGCGGCATGACGGCCGCCGCACCCGCGTCAATCAGTTTGCGCGCTGCAATAAGATCATCGTTCGTATAAGGCAACACGACAAATCCTTCTTTAACCAAAACTCGCGTGGCCTCAACGAGCTGCTCCGTATCCGGAAAAAGTGTCTGCTGGTCGCCGATAACTTCGAGCTTGATCCAATTCGAAAGCCCCACTTCGCGCGCTAACCGCGCCGTGCGTATGGCTTCATCGGCCGTGTAGAAAATCTTCGCGCGGTCGATGTAGTCCAGCAGCGATTCCTTTGACTTGTCCGTCAGATTCACACGCCGCACCGCCACGGTAACCATCTCCGCCCTGGAAGCCGCGTGCGCCCGCGCCATTTCCTGAAAGCTCCGGTACTTCCCGGTTCCCACGATCAGCCGCGACTGAAACGCGCGCCCCGCGATCACCAAATTGTCTTGCATAAAAGAACCTCAACTGGATTTTAGCCCCTACGCGCCGCCGGAACAAATCCCTCCGCGGTGACGGTAGTGGCGGGTCTTTAGACCCGTGCATTTTGTTTTCCCAGGCGAATTTGCTAATACGTCTCGCTCGCGAGTCCAGAGATCCGCGAGGTATGCATTTTCCAATCCACGCACGTGGGTGTAGACTCGCAGAGCCAAAAATCGGGGCGCGGTGCACCGCCACTCGCCATCCATGTCCATTTCGTATGAAACTTTCGCGGGGTATTCACGTCTATGACCAAGGGTGGTGGGGTGTTCGGAACCATTCCTGTGAAAATGCGATTCCTTGGAAAGCGTAATCTCCAATTTCTGGTGGAGGGCGTGATGAACTGGAAAGCCACTGTGGTGATTCTCGCTTTGGCGTTTGCGGCATACAGCGTCTTCGCGCAGAGCGCCTCTGGGCAGGCAAGCGCCGACATCGACATTCCGTTTCAAAAATTTGTCCTGGACAACGGGCTAACCTTGATTGTCCACGAAGACCATAAGGCGCCCATCGTCGCCGTGAACCTCTGGTACCACGTCGGCTCGAAAAACGAAAAGCCGGGCAAAACCGGCTTCGCGCATCTCTTCGAGCACTTGATGTTCGGCGGCAGCGAACATGCCCCCGGCCGTTACATTGACGCCATGGAAAAAATCGGCGCCACCGACCTGAACGGCACCACCAACAACGACCGCACTAACTACTTCGAAAACGTGCCCACATCGGCCCTCGATTACACCCTGTGGATGGAATCCGACCGCATGGGTTATCTCCTCGGCTCGCTCGATCAGAAGACTCTCGATTTGCAGCGCGGTGTCGTCCAGAACGAAAAGCGCCAGGGTGAAAACCAGCCCTACGCAGTCGCCTTTCAGCTCATCACCCATAACACGTATCCCGCGAACCATCCTTATTCCTGGACCGTCATCGGCGAGATGGCCGATCTCAACGCTGCCTCCATGGACGACGTGAAGGAATGGTTTAAGACCTACTACGGTCCCTCCAACGTGGTGATTTGCTTGGCGGGCGACATCGACGCCAAAACCGCCAAAGAAAAAGTCGAAAAATATTTTGGCAACATTCCGTCTGGTCCTCCCGTCGCGCACCAGGAAGCTTGGATCGCAAAAATGACCGGAACGCACCGCCAAAAAGTGCAGGACCGCGTCCCGCAAGCGCGCATTTACAAGGTTTGGAATGTCCCGCAGGACGGAACGCCCGACGGCGATTATCTCGACCTCGTAAGCGATATCTTGAGCGTTGGGAAAACCTCCCGCTTCTACAAGCGTCTCGTGTACGACGACCAGATTGCCACCAATGCGAATGCCTTCGTCGCTTTGAACGAAATCGCCGGGCAGTTCCTTGTGCAGGCTACAGCGAAACCCGGGGGCGACTTGGCCCAAGTGGAAAAAGAGTTGGACGAAGAACTGGCGAAATTTCTCAACGACGGTCCCACTCCCGAAGAACTCGCCCGCGTGAAAGCACAATATCAAGCCAACTTTATTCGCGGGATCGAACGCATCGGCGGATTCGGCGGCAAGTCCGACCAACTCGCGCGCAACCAGGTCTTCCATGACGACCCCGCGCACTACAAAATTTCCCTGAAGCGCGTACAGGAAGCCACCGCCGAAGACTTGAAAGCCGCTGCGAATCGCTGGCTGTCGGAAGGCGTTTACATTTTGGAAGTGCTTCCCTTCCCGGATTACAAAGCTGCCGCAAACGGAGCCGACCGTTCGAAAGCTCCATCCATCGGAACTCCTCCCGAGCTAAAACTCCCAAAACTTCGGCGAACCACCCTGTCGAACGGATTGAAAGTCATCCTCGCGGAGCGCCATGAGGTTCCCTTGGTCACCTTCTGGCTCGATGTCGACGCGGGCTACGCTGCCGATTCCTCCGCGCTCCCGGGGACCTCGAGCATGACCATGGCGCTTCTCAATGGCGGCACGAAAACGCGGAGCGCGCTGCAAATTAGCGACGAACAAGCCTTGCTGGGCGCGCAAATCGCGGCGTATTCCAATCTGGACATGTCCATCGCGCGTTTGTCCGCGCTGAAGTCCAAACTCGATCCCTCTCTCGAACTGTTTTCCGACCTCATTCTGAATCCCGTTTTCCCGGAAGACGACTTCAAAAAGCAGCAGAAGCTGCAACTCGCCGCCATCCAGCGCGAACAAACCACGCCCATCCAAATGGGCTTGCGCGTGTTCCCTGGACTTCTGTACGGGCCGGGCCACGCCTACGGCAATCCGCTCACCGGCTCCGGCACCATCGCCAGCGTCGAAAAAATGAAGCGCGAGGATCTCGTGAAATTTCATCAGGCGTGGTTCAAGCCCAATCACGCTACTCTGGTGATTGCTGGCGACACGACCCTCGGGGAAATCACTCCGAAGCTCGAAAAGCTATTTGCAAATTGGAAGTCGGGGCAAACGCCCGAGAAAAGCATCAAGAACGTCCAAATGCCGCAGAAGTCCGTCGTCTACTTGATGGATAAGCCTGCCGCGCAGCAGTCCATCATCGTGGTCGGAAATATCGCGCCGCCCACGGCTAACCCCGATGAGATTGCGATCGAAGCCATGAACGATGGTCTCGGCGGCCTATTCCTTTCGCGCATCAACGCCAACCTCCGCGAGAACAAGCACTGGTCCTATGGAACGAGGACGCAGTTGTGGCCGGCGCGTGGCCAGCGGCCCTGGATGACCATTGCTCCGGTGCAAACCGACAAGACCAAAGAATCGTTGGTGGAGCTCAACAACGAACTGCGCGGAATTGTGGGCGACCATCCGCTCTCGCAAGAAGAATTGGCCGTCGTGCAAGACAGCGAAACGCTCAGCCTACCCGGCTCGCGCGAAACGCAGCAGGAGGTCGGCAGCTCTATCAATGAGCTGGTACAATTTGGATTGCCCGACGATTACTACGAGACGATAGCGGCCAAGATCCGCGCGCTCAAAGCCGCCGATGTTGCTGCGGCGGCAAAAATCATCGTGCATCCCGACAACTTGATCTGGGTGATTGTCGGCGACCGCGCCAAAATCGAAGCGGGCGTGAAGGAACTAAATCTAGGCGAACTCCACTTCCTCAGCCCCGATGGCAAACCCCTGTAATCTCGCAGAGATTACCGCGGCCGTGCCCTTCTAAAGCATCCCGAATCCCCGCGCTTTTTGCGGGGTGAGGGATCTGCTTTTCGGTTTTGCCGGCGTCCTCGCTGGCGATGTCGGCGCAGCCGCTGAAAGGTTATTCCTGGAAAATCGGGTGGGGCTCGGCGACGCCGGCGTAAAGCGACTCGATGAGGTTGCGGTATTTCTCTTCCACCACGCGGCGCTTGAGCTTCAGCGTAAAAGTGAGGCTACCATCGGCAAACGTGAAATCTTCGGGAAGGAGGGCGAAGCGCTTGATGCTCTCGTACTGCGCGAGGCGCACCGTCATCCGTTTGACCTCGCTTTCGATGAGCGCGTGCGTGCGAGGATGCGTCGCCAGATCGGCATTGGAGGAAAATTTCAGGCCTTCAGCTGCCAGCCGCTCGCCGACCGTGGTGGAATTTGGAACAATCAGCGCGGCCACAAACTTGCGCTTATCACCCACGACCATGGCATTCAGGATGTACGGACTGGTCTTCAGCAGGTTCTCAATCGGCTGCGGTGCCACAAATTTCCCGCCGGCGGTCTTCAGCAAGTCTTTCTTGCGGTCCGTAATGTAGAGGTAGCCGTCGTCATCAAGAAAGCCGATGTCGCCCGTGCTGAACCAGCCGTCTTCGGTTAAGACTTCGCGCGTAGCTTCGGGATTCTTGTAGTAGCCCTGCATGATGCACGGCCCCTTCACCAAAATCTCTCCGTCTTCCGCGATGCGCACTTGCACGTTGGCGATCGGTTTTCCCGAACTGCCCACGCGATTCACCGGATAATTTGTCGACACAATCGGCGAAGTTTCCGTCAATCCATAGCCCTGATAAATGGGCACGCCCACTGCCCAGAAAAATTCTGCCAGGTCTTTGGAAAGCGGCGCTCCGCCAGAACTGATCAGGCGTAGCCGCCCGCCCATTCTGGTATGAATTTTCTTGTACACCAACTGGTTGGCCAGCAGCCATTGCAGCTTTACCGCAAAGCTGGCGTGTCCGCCGCTGGCCTTCCAATGCACCGATTGATTGGCAATTTTCATCGCCCAATCGAAAATCATGCGCCTCACGCCCGTCGTTTTCGAGCCTTGTTCCACCAACCGCGCGTAAATCTTTTCAAAGAAGCGCGGAACCGCCGCGAGCACCGTCGGGTGGACTTCCAGCAGCGCCTGCGGCACCGCTTCGATAGCCTCGACGTAGGCGAGCGGAGCGCCCTGAAAGATGTAAATGTAGGCCACCGTGCGTTCATACACATGCGAAAGCGGCAGAAACGAAAGCGCCACGTCTTCGGCGGGATTGAGATGGAAATCCTGTCCCACGTCCGTCACGTTGGAGCAAAAATTCGTGTGCGTGAGCATCACGCCCTTGGGCTCGCCCGTGGTGCCGGAAGTATAGATGAGCGAAGCAAGCTGCCCCGGCAGCACTTGCGAAGCGCGCAGGCGGTAGGAAGAAATGTCCGTAGCACCGGCGGTGGCAATCAGCGTCTCGTAGCGTAGGCATTCACTGGGCAGACCCTCGCCTGCGTCGGCCACGACAATATTTTCCACTTCAGGCAGATTACCGCGCACCGATAGTAGTTTCTCAAGCTGCGCTTTGCCCGCCACAAAAACCACTTTCGCGCCGCAATGCTTCAGGATGTAGGTCATGCGGTCGGGCGATTCGTTGAAGTAGATCGGGACGGTAATCGCGCCCGCGCCGTTGATGGCAAAATCCGCCGTGTGCCATTCGGGACGGTTCGCGGAGAAAAGCCCGACGCGATCGCCCGGCTTTACGCCCAGTTCCACGAACGCGGACGACAGGCCCGCGACGCGGCGCAGAAATTCCTCGGAGGAAATGGCTTCCCAGCGGCCGTCCCGGCGTGAGGGATCGGCAAATTATCAATCGCCTTCAGAAAGCGTGAGGGAAGCGTGCCGTAGCTCATGGTCCGTAGCGGCGCTCTTCAGGGCGGCATGTTTGTTCCCGCGGGAAAGTTGTAGTGCATCCCACGCGGCCGCATCTGCACTTCACTGTACCCCACCGCTGCCGCACGCGCAACGCGCGCTGTGCGCCCGCGCGGTGACCTGCGTCACGTGGTCGTGTCCTGGGCCTCGTCCCGCAGATGCACGATATTCCAGATTCTGGGCAGCAGCCGGAATATCGTGCCTCCGATCTATTGGTAACGCCCGAATCTTGCCGGCGGTTTCCACTGGCGTAGCGGCGACTTTATGTCGCCACCCTAAGGCAGTTTGCGCTGTGGGGACGCAGCGTCACGGCACGCCGCCAGTCCGAGCGCAGCGAGGAATCGTGGCTGGATCTCAAGCCAACTGGCACGACGAGACCCGGCGGCCTGCGAGCGAAAAGGGATTCGTTTTTCGCTTGACATACGAATTAATTAGTACTACAAAACTCCAATGCGACCCAAGCACAACACGCTTACCCCCCAGGAACTCGAAATCATGAAGCTCGTCTGGCAACGCGGCGCCGCTACCGTCCGCGATGTTTACGAAGTCCTGCTCCAGCGCCGCAAAATCGCCTACACCACGGTCATGACCATGATGAAGATCCTGGAAACCAAGGGCTACCTCAAGAAGCGCCGCCAGGATCGCGCCTTCCTTTACCGCCCGGCGCACCCGAAAAGCCAAATCATTGGCGGCATGATCCGCGAATTTATTGATCGAGTTTTTAACGGCTCAGTCGAACCTCTCCTCGTCCATCTCGTCAAATCGCGCCATCTTAATGAAAAAGACCTTCAAAAGATTGTGCGCCTGGTGGAGGAGAGCGAATAAGCGTGCCCCGCAGGAACGGAAGGAGCCCTCCATGCAATTGCCTTTGTGGTTTTCAAATTTAATCTTCTGGAGCATCCAGGTTGCTCTTTTGATCCTTGCCGCTGGATTCCTCGCGCGCGCCCTCCGGATTCAGCAGCCACGCGTTGTTCTGGCGTCTTGGCGGTTGCTCCTCGCGATTAGCTTGCTCCTCCCATTCCTCCAGCCCTGGCACCGTCCACAAGCGATCGGAACGGTCGCTAGCACCACGGACTTCGTCGGGGTTCCTCTTCCCTCGCCATCCAGTCCCACAGCGAGCCACTGGCACGTTCCTAACCTTGAATCAATCGCTCCCTTTCTCGGCGTAATAGTTCTTCTCGGAATTGCCCTGCGCTTCGCCGCCCTCGTGCTCGGTCTTCTCAAGCTTCGCCGATTCCGTCAAGCATCTTTGCCTATTCCCTCCTCTGTGGAACTCGCCTCCGTTCTCGAAGCCATGCGCGCTCTCGTGGCTGCGTCCGCGGAGTTCCGCCTTTCCTCCCAAGTGGATTCGCCCGTCACGTTCGGTTTTTTGGCTCCGGTCGTGCTCCTGCCGGAACGTTTTGCTTCTCTGGACCCGCGATTCCAGTCCGCCATTGCCTGTCACGAGCTCCTTCACGTGCGCCGCCACGATTGGGCCTATCACCTTGGCGAAGAAGTCCTTCGCGCTCTGTTCTGGTTTCATCCTGCCATTGCTTGGCTCATTTCGCGTGTCCGGTTGGCGCGCGAGCAGGTCGTGGATCTCGAAGTCGTGACCCTTACGAACGCGCGCAAGCCCTACCTTGAAGCCCTTCTCGAGTTCACACAAAGCCGCGCAACCATCGCCGCCATCCCCGCACCGCCTTTTCTCGCCGAGCGTCAACTCGTCGAGCGCGTTGCCCTCATGCTTAAGGAGGTTCGTATGTCCCGGACAAGATTGATTGCCTCGTTGACCGTTATCGCGTGTTGCCTCGCGTTGGTCGTTGTCCTCGCCGCGCGGACTTTCCCGCTGAAAGCTGCGCGCCTCGCCGTCCAATCGGCGCCGAAAATCGGCATCGCGGGCGGTGTTTCTGGTGGCATCTCGGGCGACGCAAAGTCAGGAGTTTCCGGAGGCGTTGCTGCCGGAGTCGAGAGGGGCATCAGCGGCGATGCTCGAGAACGCTCATTGGTCGATGAACCGAAAGTAGATATATCCACCATCTGGACCGACACCGTTAAGAGAGGCCCGATGGTGCGCCAGGTTCGCGGTTTGGGAACCCTCGTTCCTGCTGAGGGTTCCACGAACCTGGCTGCCAGAGTGACTCTCCCGGCTGCGATGACCGCCGACCTGAAGCCTGGCCAGCCAGCCACGGTTGCCACGCAAAAAGGCCCTCTCGCGAAGGGCCACGTTAGCAGCATTAGCCCATCCACATCAGGCGACACGCGTACGGTGAACGTCGTCCTCGATGGCGTGCCCGAAGGCACGAGGGCGGGTCTCAAAGTCGACACCTGGATTGACATCGAAAAACTCGATAATATTCTGTACATCGGACGCCCTATACAAAATGGCGCACCCGCCTTGCCAAACTCCACCGCTTCCCTGTTCAAGATCGTCAATGACGGCAAAGAAGCCGTACGCGTCAGCGTAAAGCTTGGTCGCGCATCCGTGAACACAATCGAGGTCTTAGGCGGCCTGGAAGTCGGGGACAAAATCATCCTCTCCGACATGTCCAGCGCTGACAACGTGGAGCGCGTCCGCCTTACCGACGAAAAACATCTTTCTCACCAATAGCCTACGCTGCCTACTTGCTTTCCCTCCCGACGCCTGCCCGTAGGAAGGACCTGTGGGTTTTTCACGCTCTTTTGGCGCTCCTTCTATCGTGCACCTCGAGGGGCCCACGCCCAGTTCCTCCCGTGCTCCTGCTTCGCGGGCCCTAAGATTCCCAAGCTACCAGCTCATTCCAAAGGACTTACACAATTTCTAAGCTCTTTAGAATCGACACTGACGAAAAACCTAGGGCCGGAGGAGGCTTGCCGTCACAAGCCTGTCTGCGGCAGGCAGGCTCCCTCAAGAGGAGGACGCTTTGCCCGGGCGGGACTTTGCGTCGGGATGGCGCGGGGACCAATCCTTGGGAGGGAAGGCTACGTGCCAGAAGGTGGGATTGGGAAGCAGGAACTCGACGCCGACCTTCACTTCGTCGTTCGGAAAGCGGTCAATGTGCGCGACCACGCATTCAAGCGAATCCTTGGTCTGCGGATTCGACAGCGTCAGCCGCTGGCCACGATAGAGCGGCGCGGAAACCACGAGCAGTGCGCCATGAGCGCTGACCGCCAAGGTGTACGTCTCTTCTTGGGAGAGCGGCGCAGCGCCAACTTGCACCGAGACGCGCACAGGAACCTTCATCAGCACGCGCTGGCTGCGGCGGCGATTGGCGGCAAGCCAGGAAGTTTCGCGGGACTCGTTGATCCAGGCATCGAGCGTGCCGCCATGTTCCGGCTTGACCGCCGTAAACATGAGCCCCATGCCCCTGCCCGGCTGGTTGTAGACGACGCGACCCTGAACTTCGAGCCATTTGCCGCCCTTGGTCATGCGCACGCTGGCGGTGGTGCCTAAGGGGAGCGGATTGTCGGTGTCGAGATAACAGCCTTGCTGGCTCAGGTCGCGCACGCGCGTTGTATTTTTTGTGCCGGAGTCGGTGGCGACGACTTCGGCGGTGGCGTGGAAGGCGTAGCGCGGGTTCGCGCGGCGGTCGGCCGCGGAAGGAGGCGTAGAGGACAATGCAGGAGCTTTGGGGGAAGCTGGGGGCGTCCCCGGGTGCCTTTGCACGTGGAAGGAGTTCGTAAAATCCTCGATTTCCTTTTGCAGCTCGATGGAGATTTCCGAGTTGTCCGTTTCGAGTGGCATCTCGGCAGGACCTGCGGGGCTCTCGGCTTCCACTTGAACCGCAACCGGTGGCGCGGGCTTGGCGCCTTCCTCTGCGGATTGCACGTCGAGATGCACCGGCACTGCGGCGTGCTCCACTGGTTGCGGGGCGTTCTTGATTGGCTTCACGCGCGACGCGGGACTTGGTTTGCGCTTGCTGCGCTTCATAACTAGGAGATTTTACTGCAACACAGCGAATCGGCAGCTGGTTGGTTGCTGACGTGAAATCTAAGAGGAAATGGCGGCGCAGTAAATGCAAATATACCTAGTAAGTGCACAGAACGAATTTTGCGCCGCGCGCGGCGAAAGCAGATGAAGCGTGGATGCAATTGGCGGCAGCGTGCGTTAGTATGGGCGGGAAAGAGAGAAAGTCATGAGCGCGACATTGCCTGGCACAGTGGCGGAGGCGGGATTGTCGAAAGGACCATATCGCGCGCCGCGCGGGACGCAGATTTCCTGCAAAGGCTGGCAGCAGGAAGCGGCGCTGCGCATGCTGCTGAACAATTTGGATCCGGAAGTGGCGGAAAAGCCGGAAGACCTGGTCGTCTACGGCGGGACGGGCAAAGCGGCGCGCAACCGGGAATGTTTCCATGCGATTGTGCGTTCGCTGAAGGTGCTGGAAGCAGACGAAACACTACTGGTGCAGTCGGGAAAGCCGGTGGCCGTGTTTCGCACGCATGAGTACGCGCCGCGCGTGCTGCTGTGCAATTCCAACCTCGTAGGCCACTGGAACAACTGGGACAAATTCCACGAACTGGACCGCGCGGGCTTGATGATGTACGGGCAGATGACCGCGGGAAGCTGGATTTACATCG
>Ga0209265_1000569_pt1 | contig 10444 bp, 7 predicted proteins | sample GraSoiAngelo_103_FD_185872 | JGI IMG/M metagenome (GOLD analysis project Ga0209265, IMG submission 185872) | Grasslands soil microbial communities from the Angelo Coastal Reserve, California, USA - 14_0903_05_20cm (SPAdes) (version 2) | ecosystem: Environmental > Terrestrial > Soil > Grasslands ...
AAAACACTATTGTCGTGGCGAGTGAGCATGTGCACAATGTTTTGCCTCACCCCGACCAATCGGCAATGACGTGCAATATAGCTGATTGGTGGCTCGGCTAACCGGCATAGTGACGCTGGGCCACAGGGCAATCCCTTGTGCTTGCCTCTGGCATGTTGGCGCTTTTCCTGATATAGTTTCTATACTCTTTACCTACGCTTGCTTTTTATAAGTTGACGCGCTATGAGCATGGTGAGGTGAGAGTGTATGTATCAGTTTTAGCAGGTCATCCGTAATAGATATAGACGACCTTATCGTCGAGAGGCAGCTTGGCGTAGGTTTGAGACAGCATGTATCGCGCTGGTATTGTTGGTAAGATGGCATACTATTGGCAGCAACCGTAACACTGCATAGTGCGAAAAAGTGGTATAATATTGGTGTTGAACTGTTATATAATTATATGCAACAGTGTGTTGCATGAGCGACAATCCAAAAGATGTGTATCACTAGACAACATTCTGTCTCATCTGGTATGCTACTCATTAGGAAACGTTCATATTACCTCAAAGGAGAGGCAGATGAAACAGATGGCCACTAAGGAGAGAATTGTGAAACCTCGTGGTTTACCTAATCTCCGTCTTTTGCGACAGCGTCGGGGGTTAAGCCTTGGGCAAATGGCGGATTTGACTGGCCTGCGCCGAGACACGATTACCCATCTCGAAGATGGACGTATTGATCCTCAACCGTATCACCTGCGTTTATTGGCACGTGTGCTGCAAGTCCCAACCTTTGATCTGGTCTCTTAGTTGGGGCGAAAAGTTGCATACATAATAGAAGAGACTGCCAGCAAATATGGTGCTGGTAGTGTAAGCTAGCGTTTGGTTGGTGGTATAAGCTAGTATCAGAGAGACGCCAGACAAAAGGACAAAGGCAGTTGTCACCGGAGCATTGTATGGCTTACCAGTTTCTTAGTGGTGTTACCTTTTGCTGGCACGATAGGTTATAGAGATCAAAGGTACTTAACGTAGCAGTATGACGGACGCTGGCACACCGCACTTGCGGCTCCCCGCTAGGAGAGTCGCTTTCTCTTTTGCGGTGGGAGCTTGCTAGTTGCACAATGACGTGCTCACTTATCATGGATGGAACCCCGCATCATGACCGCGCAACTTATTTCTCCTGCTGGGCTAATACCTTTGGGGTAAATGGAGTGCTCCATTCCTATGGCATTCCATCCTGAAGAGAAAGTCTCTCTAAGACCTACCAGACTCCCGTAGAGGGAAATCTGGCTATAATCATTGGTTAAATTCACATGGTAGAAAGTAACGATCATGGTAGATCAAGTGTCAGAAGTGCTTCTGTTGTCCACTACAGCGAGCCAGCGGGTCGAAGTAGACAAGCTTGAGGACAGAGAGCATCCCAGTGCCCCACAGCAGATTACGCTCAAATGTGGGGATGCCTTTCTTGTAACAGATGTGCGCGGCGATCTCCTTGCGTCAAGACCAGAAATGGGCCTGTACTGGAATGGAACACGTTTTCTACGCACGTGTAATCTGTTTCTAGAGGGAAGCCAGCTGGTGACGCTCTCTCATCATATTGCTAATATGGGCAATGAGTGTCAGATTGATTTAACAAATACTGCTTTTCCTCTTAATCAGCATATACTAGTGGAACAGGGCGCGATTCATGTCAATCGTAAAGTAGAGCTATGTTACGAAGAAATGATTCAAACGTATACTGTCACCAGTTTTTGCGCACATGCGCTCCCTGTTACGCTCAGCCTTAAACTGGGGGCGGACTTCCGTGACATCTTTGAAGTGCGGGGGTTCATCCGTGAGGGGCATGGTGAATCGTTACCAGTTCGCACGAGTGATAGCTCGCTCCTCTTCGCTTATCGCGGGCTGGATAATGTAGAGCGCGAAACGCATGTGACGTTTTCACAACCAAGCAAGAGTGTCTCCGCTGATCGTGTGCACTGGAAATTATTGCTGATGCGCGGTCAACCTGTCGAAATATGTGTAAGCGTCAAAATGGCGGTTTCCAATACCGGACATTTTGTCACCGGTCTTCCTCAGGGAACGTGGCGGGATCTAGCGCAGCCAATGGTACGAACTGATGACTACCTGTTTAATCGCTTACTTACGCGTAGCCTGCATGATTTGCTGATGTTGAGTACTATGACGCCACATGGGCATTATCCCTATGCTGGCATTCCCTGGTTCTCCTGTCCCTTCGGGCGTGACGGCCTTGTCACCTGTCTGGAATTTCTGCCCTGGTTCCCTGAAGTCGTACGTGGTACATTAGCCTTCCTTGCGGCCTATCAGGGCACAAAGCTTGATCCATTCACCGATGAAGAGCCGGGCAAGATGTTACACGAAATGCGTACTGGGGAAATGGCGAATTGCCGTGAGATCCCGTATATTCCCTATTATGGAAGCGTTGATGTTACTCCGCTTTTCTTAATCACATTTGAGGCATATATACGTTGGACTGATGATCTAGTACTGTTGCGCAAACTGTGGCCAAATGTTGAAGCGGCGCTCCGTTGGATGGTAGAGTACGGGGATCGGGATGGCGATGGCTTCATCGAGTATCACAAGGCATCTGAGAAGGGGTTGAGCAATCAGGGCTGGAAGGATTCCTGGGATGCCGTTTCGCATGACAACGGTCAATTAGCAAGCTCGCCAATTGCATTGAGCGAGGTACAAGGGTACGCCTACGCGGCTTATCGTGCGGTAACGTACTTAGCGAGTCGCTTAGGCAAGACAGAGGCAGTTGCTTGCTGGGAACTGGCGGCTCAGCAATTACGAGAGCGTTTTATGCGGCAGTTCTGGTGGGAAGACGAACAGGCACTGTACCTGGCACTGGCTAGCGATAAAAAACCGTGTGATGTGGTCTCCTCTAATGCGGGCCAATGTCTGTGGAGTGGTATCCTACCGGATGCATCAGCGCAACTGCTCATGCAGCGTTTGATGCGTAAAGATATGTATAGTGGGTGGGGAATTCGTACGCTCTCCAGCGGGGCTGTGCGCTATAACCCAATGAGCTATCATAACGGCTCTGTCTGGCCTCATGATACGGCGCTGGTTGGTGCAGGCTTTGCTCGTTATGGTGGGAAAGAGGAGGCGGGTGTATTGCTCAAGAGCCTCTACGGTGCGAGCCTCTACTTTGAGGGTGCGCGCTTGCCAGAATTGTATTGTGGCTTTCAGCAACGTCCAGGCTATGGTCCTACACGCTATCCGGTTGCTTGCTCCCCACAAGCCTGGGCCTCTGGTGCCCCCTTCCTGTTACTCAATGCCCTGCTTGGTTTCCAGCCCGATGCGCAACGGCAGCGGTTGGTACTGGACAGGCCGACCTTGCCTGACTGGCTCCAGACCATGGAGATCCAGGGACTGCAACTGGCAGGCAAACGGGTGCATTTGCGCTTGATACGTTCTGGAGAGCGTACAGAAGTGCTTCCTACAGGGGATAACGAAATCGAAATAGAGGTGAAGCAGTAAGAGGTGCAATCAGAGGATCAAGAAGTTACAAGGTAGTAGATGCGCAATTCATTGCGGCGGGCGCAATAAATTGCGCGCTACAGGAATCATGAACCCCATTCGTAGGGACCGCGACATTGTGTCCCCTAACGAATGGGAAAATCCAACCCTCAATGAACAAAGGCTAACTGACATTAACAATTTCGTTCGTGGCGGCATCCGCGCGTTGTGTAGTGAAAGTGCGGTCAAGCAGCTCATTAATATCATGAATCTGCTTACTGAGCCACAGGTTTAAATCGCTCCGTTCTACTGCCTGGCGTGCTAGCATGGCTTTCATGCGTCGTTCTTCGGGGGTTAGCATTAACCCCTTGTAGATGGCTTGTGCCGTCTCTATTACGTCGGTTGGAGAGGTAGGGATCGATCCCTTAGCTAATTGCTGAAACGCGCCTACAGTGCGCGAAAGTACAAGGACTCCATTTTTCTGGTTTACCACAGGTCCTTCTTTGGCTACCAGATTCATGCCATCAATGATAGGATTGACGAGCAGCACATCATAATACTGCATAGCAGCAAGAGCGCGGGTGCGATCATTATCAAAGAATGTATGAATGGGAATCCAATCCTCTGTACTATATTTTTGATTGACCTCATCAATAATTGCGTGAACCTCGGCAGTAGTGCGACGATAGATGGGCAGATTTTGACGAGAGGGTACGAGAAAAGCGAGAAAGGTCACTTTACCATGTAATTCTGGATGTTCTTCCAGTATATAATTATATGCCTGGAAGCCGCGTAAGATGTTCTTCGTTGGTTCAAGACGGTCAACGCGCATAATCGTATGTTCACGCAGGAGTGGTAGAATCTTTTCTGCTGCACGCTTCCCTGCTGTGCTATTGATAATCCGTCGCTCTTCGGTGACAGAAATTGAAATGGAGTAAGCGCGGGTCTGTGTACGATGCCCTTGCCACCAGACGGCACCTTCCTCGAAGTCAACGACCGCGCCTTCGAGGATTGTGCGTGCACCCTCCAAGAAATTGCGAGCGTCACGCTCCGTCTGAAAGCCAAGGATATCGTTTCCCGCTAGCCCGCTGTAGATGGCCTGCGCGATATTGCTGGGTAAGAAATGCCAACAACGAATATCAGGCCATGGTATATGGATGAACTGTTGTGTTACAATGCCAGGATGACGTTTACGAATCATGGATGATACCAGGTAGAGATGATAATCATGGAGCATTACTACCGGTACGGTATCTTCGCGTTCAATCTCTGCACAGATGGCATCAGCAATAGCCTGATTTGCCACACTGTAACCGTTGATCCAGGCGTCTTGCAATTGGCGTGGGCTATCCTCCGTTGGGTCGTACATATAGTGCTGGAGGAACCAGAGCAATTCATTACTAATCTTGTCATAGTGCTTTCGGTACGCAGCTTTGGCAATGGGGACATACCGTAGTTGCATTTTCTGACCACGTAGCGGTGATTGCAACAATTCTCCTTGTTGTTGCACCGCCAACCGGTCGCCTTCGGTCATCGTCATTGCAACCCAGGTAACATCCATGCTGTTACCAGCATCGATCAGCGCTGTCACCATCCCACCGGCACCCCGGCGAGGTTTAAGCGTGTTGTTGCTACCTAGCTGAAACTCGACGGGGCCACGATTTGAGGCAATGATGAGACGACGAGCATGCATCAACTGCGGAGGATGGACATCCGTCTTCATCCGCGTAGGCATGGCTTTGGTCCTTTCTAACAGGTGTTTACTGTTCTTTTGAGATCGCGTTTATCTGTGATATACTACCTAGATGTTGCACGCATTCCATGCGTGATATCACAAGTTACGATCTACTAGTGGATACACCAGATCATGTATGATGGCGTTATGCAGGACACCATGTGAATCGTACCATATAATGCAACATAAATGCCAGAATCCTGACTATTTATAGTAAGGTTTTGCAAAAGTTGTATAGACAGTCCTTCCATATCTATCCTCTATCTGCTGACGTATAGCGCCAGACATGTACTATGGGATAGTAAGTAGAAGGCTTCTTCAAATATGACACGCATCCATCGGTGTATTCCGACTCAATCGAAATCTGTTCGTCGCACTGCTATTCTCTTCATTATGCCGAGAGATTAGGTGTTGAGAGCAAAAAAAGCAACAGCTCAGCGGCCAGGGCACCCACAAGGGATGCCCCTACAATGGTACGATGGGCTTGTGAGGCGTGTTCGTACCATTGTAGGGGCATCCCCTTGTGGGTGCCCTGGCCGCTGAGCTGTGACAAAAAAAAAGCGTTTTGTTTGCCATTTACTCTTAATATTCTGTTGGAAAAAAATATGTATACTTTGCATATATATTTTTTTCTAGACTAGTAAAATAGACTATTTGCAGGTATTATTATCTGCAAGATATCAGTATCTTGTCGCAACCATCGTGATGGTTCGCTTTTCGGGGAGTTACCTATGACATCAGAGAATAAGGCACTTCTGTTGACATTGGCGCAGTGGGCTGCCAGCAATGAAAGGAAATTGGTCAGTAAGATTAGAGAATTAGCAGGAACGGAGGACAATTACCGGATATTTATTCGTGAGTATGATCGCGTGCAAGCGCAACTAGTACGGGCGCGCTGTTTGCAGATAAAAGCGACGCTGACGATCCGTGATTGGTTGATTACATTGGATCATTTCAATTGGCGCTGTGCCTATTGTCAGATCAGGCCCTTTCAGATCCTTCATCATTTTGTGCCATTGCCGGAAGGCGGGACCACTGCCCATAACTGCGTCCCTGCCTGTTATAGTTGTAGAAGACCAAGTATTAACGAATGTACACACGTCCAACGTTACCTTGCTGAGCGACAAGAGCTTGTCTGTCTCTCTTGACATATGTAATGTGCTAGAAGGCATCTGGTACTTGTGCAGACTGTACACAATTAACCAACTTTCTTTTTTGAAGCTACTTCTGAGCTGTCATGGAGCATCTATTCATTTGTTACACGGTACCTTAGTACCGTGCTCTTTTGTTTGTAAGTGGGTATACGTTTTATTCTATACAGAGAAACAGATGGTAAGAGTTTGCTAGATGCCTGAAAATCCGTCTTCATTCATAACCATAACTACTTATCTGTTGCTCAAAACTTGCAGAGAGATTGGTCACGTGCTAGAATTGCCCTTGCAAGTAATCAAAACTATGTACTTCTAGCATAATAGCAAAGGAAGTGAGAGGAGCGCACATTGGAAGAGAAGACAGGCAAGAGGTGGCTTTGGCGCATACTGGATTTTATCAATCCATTACGCGATCCTAGTCTGACTGTAGCCGCCGTGCTGACCTTCATTGAAGAAGCAGGGCAACATGATCCCTGGTATCTAGTCATCGTTATTGCGCTCGTCAACTGGTTCGCGGTGCGTGGTGTGGTCTGGTTGGTAGTAAATTTCACATTTGCCTCTACCTTTATTGCGCGCCGCAGCTGGTGGGCGATCAAACATCCACGGCTCGCTTGGCGTATTCTGGATGCTATTGGACATGAAGAGATTGTGATTGGTGGTTTGCCAACACTTTCTGAGGCTCTCCTCCTGCAAGATGGGACCACCATTATGACTCCTGCGCTGGGAGCGGGTGGTATGCAGGTGATTGGGGAGCTTCCGGCGGGCACGGAGGTCCCTATCCTGAGTTTACCTGCTGGTCCAATGACGGCTGACATGGCGGCTGTGAATGGCTCTGGTATTTTCGCCGGTCTACAAGCCCCTAATCCATACCCCGCAGCCAACGGCTTTATGCCTCAAGCTGGCGCTACTTTCCCTCCAAATGCCAGCACTCAGAATACCGATGCCTTCACGCAAAGTTTTTCACAGCGTTCCTCACAAGAGGAAGCGCGTTTACGTCAGCAGTTAGCTGCCTACGAGCGTCTCATGGGTGACTGGATACAATACACCGAAGAAAAATGGCGGACGATCAGCGATAGCCAGCTGGGCTGGAAACCTCTGCGTGGTCGCTGGAGCAATTGGGATGATATCTTTAATGATGCCTACGCTGCAAAAACGTCTGATCCCATGGCTCAAGCTGCCCAATCCGCTGGTGAAGCGACCGCCCGACGCTTTGAGGCATCACGCGACAAAGGTTCGGCAGCGTCAGCTGTGGCCAGTTTTATGCGCGATATGATGACATTGCGCAGTGGCTTAGATATTCTGCAAGCCGGGTTGGAAGCACGCTCTGATACGTCAACGGCGCAGCCTGTGGTGCAGCAGAATAAGAAACCATTCAGTAGCTTTAACGGCAATAACGGTTCGTTGATGAACCCATCAGGTGGTCCCACCTCGCGCAATTCGCTCATTCGTCGCCCTACGCCTGTCTTTGTGGATGCCGATACGGAGAAGTAGCGCTTATAAGCTACTTCCCCTCCTCTACAATTGCTTGCCACATTTCTACTTGCGATGTACAATAGCCACGCAAGGATGTAACGAAAGCGCTGCTGCTAAGAGAGAGATGTGTGCGTGTTTAATGTTTCTACACGCCATTAGGAAGAAATCCATTTTGTAGAGGAGATGGCTTATGCCACATAGAACAGACGATTCGACAACCATTGAGGAGGTTATCGCGCGCGAGATCCTGGATTCGCGCGGCAATCCAACGGTTCAGGTTGAAGTGCTCTTGATGAATGGCGCAAGTGGGGTCGCTGCGGTTCCCTCTGGTGCATCAACGGGGGCACATGAAGCGGTAGAGTTGCGCGATGGCGATAAGAACCGCTATGGTGGGAAGGGCGTGCTCGATGCCGTCACCAATGTCAGCAATTTGATCAGCGATGCCCTGGTCGGCCTTCATGCGACAGATCAGGCTATGCTGGACGAAGTGATGATTGAGCTGGATGGTACGCCCAATAAAGCAAAGCTGGGGGCTAATGCGATCCTGGGTGTTTCGCTCGCTGCTGCCAAGGCCGCTGCTCAAGCGCAGGGGCAGCCATTCTACCGTTACCTTGGTGGTGTCTCCGCTCGTACACTCCCTGTTCCTATGATGAATATTTTGAACGGGGGCAAGCATGCCGATAATTCGACTGATATGCAAGAATATATGATCCTGCCTGTGGGGGCTACGACCTTCCGTGATGCGTTGCGGATGGGTGCTGAGGTGTATCAGGGCTTGAAAAAGGTCTTGCATAACAGGAAATTGAATACGAATGTGGGTGACGAAGGTGGTTTTGCTCCTGCGCTTAGCTCAAATCGTGAGGCGCTGGAGGTCATTGTCGCCGCTATTGATGCTGCTGGTTACAAGCCAGGCGTAGATATTTTTCTCGGTCTTGATGTTGCTGCCACCGAACTCTATCACAATGGCAAGTATGTGCTTGCACGTGAAGGTCGCACACTCTCTTCTCAAGAGATGGTTGACCTGTATCAGCAATGGATCGGTGAGTATCCGATTGTGACGATTGAGGATGGTCTGTCCGAAGATGACTGGGATGGCTGGTCACAGCTGTGTCAGCGCTTAGGCAATCGTGTACAACTGGTGGGTGATGATCTGTTCGTCACGAATACTGCTCGTCTCAAGCGAGGCATCGCTGAACGCTCGGCTAACTCTATCTTGATTAAACTCAATCAGATTGGAACCCTCACCGAGACTCTAGATGCGATTGAGATGGCCAAACGTGCCTCATTCACTGCTGTTGTCTCCCACCGCTCTGGCGAAACGGAAGATACCACAATTGCTGATCTAGTGGTGGCCACGAACGCAGGACAGATTAAAACCGGTGCACCCGCACGCAGTGAGCGTGTCGCCAAGTACAACCGGCTTCTGGTCATCGAAGATGAATTAGGGGCGGAGTCGGCCCGCTATGCTGGTTTCAGTGCTTTCTACAACGTACCTACCCTGTACGCTAGGGCGTAGACGCGCTATAGTATCTGGTAGAAAAGAGAGGCATCCTTTATGGGTGCCCATAGGCATGCGCGTTAAGCAGAGGGCGTCCCTCTGCTTAACGCGCATGCCTATGGGCAATCCCTTGTGGTTGCCCTGAACAGAAGCGCAATTGAGGAGAGAAATTATGCAAAATCCATCATCCACTGCGGCCTATGCGCGAGCGAGACGTACAGCGCGAGCAATTCATTACAACATCAGCTATATCGTACAGGGGCAGGAGTACGGTACTGATGGTGCCATTGTGTTGCTGCATGACTTTCCGGCAGGGGCCTTTGCCTGGGATAGCATCATGCCGCAACTGGCTGGCTTGCAGCGTGCGGTTTACGCGATTGATATGCTCGGCTACGGCGAGTCGGATCACCCCTGGCCAGCTGATACTTCTGCTTGGGGACACGCTGATGTCCTGTCTTTTTTGTTAAAGAGCCTGAAACTGACAAATATCGTACTCGTAGGCCATGGCCTCGGTGGTGGTGTCGCGCAGATACTGGCCACACGGCTCTATCGTGAGCAGGTAGCGGCTCTGGTACTCATTAATACCATATGTTATCAACACGCCTTTGCAGAGAATTGGCCCCTGCCTGATATGAAGAAGTTGCAGGATTTTGATGCACCGAAAGAAATGTCCCTGGAAGAGGTTATTAAAAATCTGCGTGCTACTCTGCCCAATGGTCTCGTCAATACCAAAGACTTTAAGCAAGTCATTGGACAGTATGTCGAACCCTGGAACAGCGAGCTGGGTAAGGAAGTGCTCTTCCAGCATATTCGTCTACTCATCCCCTACTATGTCAACGCGGTCTCTGCGGACCTAGCAGTGCTCCATAAACCCATCCTGATCATCTGGGGTGAGAAGGACGAGCAAGTGCCGGTTTCCTATGGTGAGCGCTTGTATCGTGAGATAAAGGGAGCGCAACTGGTCATTGTACCAGGCGCTGGACACCTCATATTATTTGATGCACTCAATGCAGTTGTCACTGCCATCACAGATTTTATGCATAGCTTATAAGGTGAAAGAAGAAGTGTGGTACCCACAAGCAGTCAGATGGTGTAAGAGGGGAGTCATGTGGGTACCTTTCACACAATAGTA
>Ga0209265_1000571_pt1 | contig 10425 bp, 5 predicted proteins | sample GraSoiAngelo_103_FD_185872 | JGI IMG/M metagenome (GOLD analysis project Ga0209265, IMG submission 185872) | Grasslands soil microbial communities from the Angelo Coastal Reserve, California, USA - 14_0903_05_20cm (SPAdes) (version 2) | ecosystem: Environmental > Terrestrial > Soil > Grasslands ...
CCCTGATAAGGTGGAGGCATTAGCATCTCCCGACAAAATCATGCTGGTCAACAAGACAAATACCAATGTCACACTTACTGTAAATAGTACGTCAGTCTCACTCACTCCCTATCAAGTGAGCATTGTTAACTACAAGTAGCACGTGTAAAGATATTGCACAACTCATGACTCTTACAACTGTTTGCTCTGCTCGTATCCCCGGCACAATCAATTGTGCAACCACGAGAGATCTATATTCGCAAGAGTCATGATTGTGCAACTACGGGACTTTGCTCTCCTCTGCATCAGGAGGAATGTTTTTCTGGTGATGGGTGGCCAACAATAGGCCTCGGTGCGGTATCCTCATCAGTCTCACGCTTTTCTGATTTAGATGCAGAACCCTTATCGCCATTCCTCTTATCAGAGAGAGATACCGTCTTCTCAGCAGCATTATCAGAGAGCAGCATCGTATCCTGATCGGCTACACTCTCCTCCGCGAGAGCTGGTGTATCTGGCACTGAAGGGCGGCGAATGGCAGATATGAGCACAGTATCCTCATCGCTGTCATTCTCCTCTGACAGATTGCCTGTTCCTGCTAGCATAGCGGCCAGTGGCCTTGCTAAGATAGCAACCAGTGGCCTTGTCGCCTCGTCAGCAATACTCCCCTCGGAGAGATGGCCAGATTTCCAGCTATCGGCCACCATAGCGGCCAGTGGCCTTGTCTCCTGATCGGCAATACTCAGCTCGAAGAGCTGCTCAGAGCCTCTATGCCCAGCGGCTACACCCACGAGTGGCTTGGTTCCAGTAGTGCTAAGATCACCTTCTGTTTGGGGGAGAGCCTCTATGGGCAATGGCGTTTCAGCTAGAGCGCTAACGCCAGAAACTGAGATAGCAGGCACTGCTACAACCACCGAGCGCAGTGTTACGAGTTGTAAGATTGCACCACCCAGGCTAATACCCAACAGCGTACCGAATATTCCGGTCAGTGACCATCTGCCCGCATACATAAATGAAACGGTCACGATAGCATCAATGGTAAAGCTGGAAGCAACGGCCAATGTACACTCAGCAATAAATTCGCGAATCCGTATAAAGCGAATTAAAGCCATCCCTGGACAGAAGAAGAGAAACCACAAGATAATGGCCGGACGCACCATAATTTCGGGTGTGATAAAAGTAACTATGCTGGCTGCGATGGTCGAGAGTAAGATGATCACAGGCCACAGCCATGGGAATCGCATGATCATTGTCCACCCTTTGTTGTGCCAACGAATAGAAAGATTTGGACATCAGGGTTGCTATACATAAGTTTGAAATCCTGAGATGTACTGATCTTTTTTGCTAACTGATCTAGTATACCCGGTTGGAAGCCAGAAGTTAAGTCAAAGGCCACATTCTGACTGTGCGTGAAAATCAGATATCCCAAGGAGCACTGCGGGTTATTCTGCGTCATGGTCTTTGTTATGTATTGCTCAATACCTGGAATGTCCTGCGTAATTATAGCTTTCATAATTAAAGGATCAGATTGGTCCTGTCCGAAAGAGGTTAATTGGTAATGCTCATATTGCTCAAACTGCCAGGGAGTACCACCCCAGGTTTGAAAGAAACACGAACCAAGGGGTGCAACTTTATAGAGCTGCTGCACACCTGTCACCTCATTCTTTGTCTTATAGTCCATGCTTTCGTTCCCGTAACGCGTGAAAAGAAATGCTCCCAATAAGGCAAGCGTGAGTGCAATGCGTGCTACGATCGCCCAATTTGGTGTGCGTATACGGGGCGTAAGGTAAAAGGACGAGGCCGCTAGAAAGACTGCAATAGGTAGTGTGAAAAGGTAAATACGTAGCAATACCTCTCCACCATAGGATTGGACGACAAATACCGGGAAGGGTGCAAGCGCCAGCAACACCAGTGGGCTGTCATGATACCCCTTACGTGCGCGCAGAATACCGCCTAGCAGAGCCAGACCCCAGATCAGGATGGTCATCACCAGACGGAATTCCACAATGAAAGTATGCCCAGGATCTCCTACAACACGACTCGTCACGTTTTGGCCTACCGAAGCGTTAATATTGCCTGCATCCCCTATTACATCTCCGATGTGTCCTGCCAAAAATGACTGCGTCATAAAGAAGATCCAGGCCCCTACCATCAGCACCATCACCAATGGCAACCACCACAGGGTGGAATGGCGGCATAAAACCAGCGCAGCTACACTAGCAAGAATAAAGAAAGGTGAGAGCTGATGGCTGAAGACGCTGAATGCAAAGACAGCAATGATACAGAGCATCAGTGCAATCCGTTGCGCTGGTTGACTAGGATCACTTCTTATATCTGAGGTTGTCAACCACCTGAAAAACCGCGCTAGCGGTGAAATGCGACTAAAGAGCCGCTCTAGTATGTGTGGTCGCTCGGTAGGCGACGGCGTAAACCATTTTAATAAGATAGCAATAATAACCAGATACAAAAAGAAATTGAACCCTTGCGGTGAGATATAGTCCTGACCAATCCAGTTTGTCACATAGAAAAAAAACAAGCTTAGCCATATGAGCTGTTTATGAGAAGTGAACGACGAAAAGATCATATACAGTGGGCCAAAGTAGAGAACATTGTATAAGACAGGAACCCACGCTGCATAAGCCAGTACATCGTGAAACCCTGCAATGAGTGTGACAAATGCGCTCAATGAGAAAAAACCTGGCCAACTAAAATAAGCGTCCAGATTGGGATCGACCGTATGGTTACGCATAATATATTCGGTGTACCCGGCATGTCGGTATACGATATCAAAGCGAGGCATTTCCTCAACCAGGGCCGTGATACCATATAACATAAAGATGAGCAAACCAATATGAAGCAGCATGACGCCGAGGCGCGGTCGCTGTAAGGCGACACAAAAACTGATGGCTAAGAGCAGCAGCGCAAACAACAAGCTTGGTGGAAAGACCGAAATCAGACCCAGGCTCGTCATATGCTCTAAATGTATATTCTGCAAAGAGAAGCACCAGAGCGTAATCGCAGCTACAGGCAGCAAGATGACCGCAACGTTCGACAATACAGGCATGTTTGTACGTTTTTGCGCGACTTCCCGTATCTGCTCTTCAGTAATAAGGGTTGTATGCGTCATGACTTTATACAATACCGGGAACATAAACAGCGACTCGATATATAATGCGATGACCCACCCCAAACTTAAACCCAGCAGACCATCAAAACCGAGGAGATTGCCAAAGTTTGCTCCCAGGCTTGCTATACTCAGTTCGAGCAATGCGCCAACAGCGATCGGAATAATCGCCTTGGCTACAGTATCTTTAATACGACTTATTGCTATATAGTGATCTTTGACAATGAGCGGAAAAGCTCCAAATGCAAGGATACGTAGAATCCATGATGAATTTTGAATATAGCCTGGACCGAAGAGGCTCAATATCGGCTCAGCCCCTATCAGCAAAACAGTGCCCGCCCCCAGAGCTGTCACCGTTGCCACGCTCACCGTCATGCGTGTCTTTTCGCGCAAGACAACCAGCTCCGTAGGGTTCGTTGCGTGAAGAACAACCGTGAGTGCTGTTGAAATGGCAAAGAGGAATGTGACAATCATCAAAGCAGTGCCAAACCAGGCATTTGCTGAGATAGGCAGCAATGCAGTAACAACGAGAGGTAATACCAGCGTTGGTGCCTGCAAGATCAGATTGAGTACGTGGTGCAGTAGCGCAGCTGGCCCAAGCCTGCGCAGTAGCCCCCAATTTGGCCAATAATTTCTTTGTGACTTCCTTCCCTTCCATAAGACTAATCCAACAAGCACAAGGAATGAGAGCAGATTACCGACAGCCCATGCCGCATAGATTGCTATACCTAATTCCTGCGAGACCCACTTGCTCACGGCAAAAAGAGCGAGCAGTTTCCCAACGGAAAAAATAGCATTGCGCCACAGCTGTAAACCTCCCTGCAACATGGCGATAAAAACCTGATCGAGAATCAAGACCATCGAAGTGAGGCTTATACCAGCTGCAAACAAGAAAATATTCAGTATATTTGTTTGCAGCGGCTTGAGATCCTGTGCTAAGAAGGGTGAGAGGATGGCAAAGAGCACGCCAGCGCATCCACCCGCCACACCAACGACAATCAGCGCCATACTGACAAGAGATCCCTCTTGTCCCTTACGTCGCGGTAATTCAGTAATGAGCAGGGTTCCTAAACCCAATAAACAGAAATTGGCAAGTAGCGCCATCGCCGAGTTAGCGGCCAAGGCAAAACCTACAATGGCTTCTGGGAATTGGCGTGCCGCAAACCACCAGTAAGAAAAGCCAAGGCCCGACGTTATAGCTAACGTGCAGACTAATGATCCGGTATTGATTAATATAGTACTATTAGACTTCACCCATCCGATCACACTACTCGTTCTCATATGCGAGTGCAAAGACATTTTCACAGCTGAAATCTCCTCCAGAAGCAGTTCATAACCATCGTCCTCCTGCATTCCCCTCCATATGTGTCCCTTTTCCCTCAGTGGTTGACTACCCTTCGATGTTTGAATACTCTGGTGCTGTAACGGTGGGCAAGGGTATAAGGTTACATGTCTCGGCAAAATGAGCCGATGGTCTGGCAAGAGAGCCAGCGAGATACCCAGCGGTCGTCACCATGAGTCCAGCTATGATAGCACCTGCGCGCAAGAAACGGCTAGGATTACGGTGTATCAGGCCCTCTTGCAGAGCACGCAGTACACCAAGCGGTAGCGTACGGAATGTGTACGTGCGCTCGGATGCCAGGCTATCTTTTGCCCCAACGTGTTTGGAGATGATAGCCTTCGAGAGACCTTCAGAATAGCAGCGTGAACAGAAATAGCTCCAGCGTGCTCGTGCTGGCGCGATACGATGGTGAATCCTTGCTCTAGGTTCCCACAGGAATTTTTTTTGTGGCCACTGTTGTTTGGCACGAATCGACAGCTCTGTTTCCTCACCACCTACAGGACTATTGCCTACCCGCCCTATACCATTTCTAAAGCCACCAATCACCTCGAAGATCTCTCTTCTCATATAAGAGCAACCCCCGTATGGATTGCGTACCACTACGGGAGCATCAGGTGGCTTCTCATAAGAGCAACCCACCACCCAGTAAAATTCTTCAGGAAACCAGCCAGGCTGCTCACATAACCACATTGGCTCAACGACGCCACCAACGCCCAGGATTTCTGGATTGACACAATTGGCGTGTAGCAGTTCCAACCAGTTTGGCTCTGCTATCGCATCGTCGTCAAGGAAGCCAATATATGCTCCCGTTGCCCGCGCAATACCACTATTGCGAGCACCCGATAAGCCTCGTGGTTCAGTATTTTCTAGCAGAATAATGCCAGTTAAGCGCGCCTGTAAGCGCTCAAATAAGCGAGGATTATGATCAACCACTACAATGATTTCGCTCGGCAGCAGGGTTTGTTGCTGAACCGATTCCACTGCCATAATGAGATCGTCCCAGCGCTCCTCGGTGTAGGCACAAATGATAATTGAAGCATTCAGCATATTCTCCGCCATAAGATCAGTGTTTCTCCTCAAAGATCAGTGTTTCTGTACTGCATAACGCGACATCAAAATAGAGCTGCGCCGCACCAATTGCCACGCAGGAGTTCTGGCACGTAACATGAGCGCTGTCATCGCACCAGGCCCGGTCGTCAGCAGTTCGCCGAGCAGCTTGACGCTGGTATCCGAACTCACCTTCAAGCGTGCTAGAGCGAAAGGATCGGTCTTCTCAGAACTTAGCGTGAATTTGACGGCACAGGCCGATGTATACCCGGCCTCCTGGACGGCTTGCTTCACAGCCGTAGTGTAATACCCATAGGGATAAGCAAAACTGGAGACTTCCTCTTGCAGATGATCTTCTAGAACTTTCTTGCAGGAAACAACTTCCTCGCGCATCTTGGCGAGATCCAGCACATCCAGCTGAGGGTGGGTATGGCTGTGCGCACCGCATTCTATGCCAGCCGCGTTAATCTCGTGGATCTGACTCCAGGTGAGCAGGCGACGCATGGCCTCGCCTTCGGACTCTAACCATTTGCTGGTACCATTAACAAATGCAGTAGTGATATACAATGTGGCTGTAAAATTATACTGCTGAAGTACAGGCAGCGCGTGCGTAAAAAAATCGGCAAAGCCATCGTCAAAAGTGATCACAATCGGACGCGCTGGTAATAGCGTTTTCTTCTGCATATATGTATGTACGAGCTGCGTAACATTTATAGGCGTGTAGTCGTGCTGCTGCAAGTATGCCATCTGATCAGCAAATAGTGACGGAGACACAGCGAAAGACTTGAATTTTGGGCTAGCGTCATCCGCAATACTATGATACATCAGAATAGGAATTTTTCTTGCTTCAGGTATGAAATGCACAGAAATCCTCCTTAACTTGCCTTCCTTGTAGCAATATGCACTTCTAAAAGGAAAATGCTCATAGTACTATCTCTTCGGAGGAAGGAGATGGTTCAGGTATGTTATAGCTAGGTGTAAGGTGCAGAAGGGGCGCTAAAGCTGGCCCACGGGTCGTGCGCTCTCTGATGATAGTGCTCAATACCCGCCATCCATCACGAAACGTGCGCAGATTACTTTGGCCATGAATACGTGGATGCTCCATGCTAGGCACCTCGACGGTCTTCAAATGGGCCTTATGCATACGTAGCGTAAGCAGGGTCTCAACCTCAAAGCCATTGCAGTCGAGCTGTATATATTCAAGGCAGTATTTCCAGAATGCGTTATAACCATAACATAAATCTGTGAACTGAATGCGAAACAACATATTGACGAGTGCACATAAGCCATAGTTGCCTAAACGGCGTAATAGCGTAATATCCTGACTTCCCCCTCCTTTGACGAAGCGAGAGCCCTTGGCAAAATCATTTCCGGCCATCAGCGCTTGTACAAAGCTTTCTATCTCTAACGGATCGGTCGATCCGTCCCCGTCTAGCATGACAATAATTTCGCCAGTGCAAGCTTCAAAGCCTACTCTTACGGCGTCCCCTTTGCCTTCTCCTTGCTGTTCAATGATGCGCGCCGTTGGCAGCAACTTCTGAGCTACGGCAATAGTATCATCCGTTGAATGTCCGTCAACAATAATAACTTCACTCACGATAGCTGGTATACGGGGTAAGATGTAATAAAGGTTGGGTGCTTCATTCCGTACTGGTATGACAACACTAATCATAGGGTATATCGTGTTCTGTTTCATAAAACCATCCTGTATGACATATTCATAATTTGTGTGTTGCACAAACTATTTACTGAAAACAAACATAAAAATCAAAATTGTGCGGATGTTAAGCAAGAGCGGTCAAATGCACGTTTTTTCCCCTTGCATCCTACTCATGGAGTCTTGCTTTAATAACGATGATTGTATATATTTTTGGCACCTCACGTTTTTGGCTTATGGCAACATAAGGCGCTCAAGTTGTTTCAGCAGAATCTTTCAGGTATGTATTCAATGATTTGGCTAACATGTGGATATGTTCGGTTATCACAGTCATATGGGTGCCCGGTAAGATAAATTCTTCAATCTCTTTGGCTTGAGACTCTTTATGCCAGAGATCTTTGAGGAACAGTTCATCACGAGCCCAAAGGAAGGTGATCTTCCCTGGATAATAGCCAGGCTTGTAATGCGGTACTATCCATGTCAGAAGTCCTACATAATCCTTATAAAGAGCCTCGATTGGAGGAAACATCTTGTCAAGCCTCGCATCGATGCTCAGCAGTTTGGGAAAGTCTTCTACTCGGCTATCTGCCGGACGTACATGTCTATAAATATGCCGTAGCATATGACGCATACGCAAGAAAAATTCTGCTTTTGTTACTGTAGTCATGCATAACAGTGTGCCAATACGATCAGTCACGTCATGAATGCCTTTGAAGGCTTCAGCATTGGAAGGATTTATCAAGATCAGGCGCTCGACCTGTTGCCCTTGTGCCTGGAGTTGCCTGGCGATCTCATAAGCCATCATGCCTCCATTGCAATAACCTCCTAAAAGATATGGTCCCTCCGGTTGAATGGAGCGTAGCAACTCAATTTGAGTAGCGGCCATACTTTCGACGGTAGGCAAGGACCCCTCGCCGTTGAAGTCACATGTTCCTAGTGCATAAAACGGTTGATCTGACCCCATAGCCTGCGCGAGTGTGAAGCAATAAAAAGGTCCGCCCGTCCAATCGCCATGTAAAAAAAAGAATGGTCGTTTCGACCCTCCTGTTTGAATGGCTATGAGGGGAGAGCCTGAAGCTGCATCCTGTTGTAGGACATCTGCCAATTGCTCAATAGTTGGTCCCGCAAACAGGCTAGTAAGAGCAATCCTTTTTCCAAAAACCTGTTCAATACGATTAACAAGGCGGGTGGCCAATAATGAGTGTCCACCCAAAAGAAAAAAGTTATCCCGAATGCCGATAGGGCGCGCATCCAATAGCTCTTCCCAGATGCGCAACAATTGATAGTGTGCCATCTGTGTTGGTGCGACGAACGTTTCCTCCTCTTCTCGTTTGGCTGGCTCAAGAGCTAGTAGAGCCGCATTATCAACCTTGCCTGTTGCACTAAGTGGTAGCTTGTCTAAGAATACAAAGCTTGTTGGAATCATATAATCGGGTAGATGTGCCATGAGTATGGTACGTACACTGTTAGGCGTAATAGCTGCATTAGTGGCTGGCACCAGATAACCCACTAAACGCTTGTCGCCGGGGGCAACTTCGCGTGCTATAACTACTACTTCTCGTACGTCTGCGATCTGTTTTAGGATCAGTTCCTCGACTTCACCCGGCTCGACGCGGAATCCTCGAATTTTCACTTGGTGATCGGTACGTCCAAGAAATTCTATATCTCCTGTGGATAGATAGCGAGCTATATCACCAGTTTTATACAACCGATCTTTTGCTGCTTGACCGAACGGATTGGCAATGAAACGCTCATTAGTCAGTTCCGGTCGGTTCAGATAGCCACGTGCTATGCCATTGCCGCCGATATACATCTCACCTGCTACGCCAAGCGGCACTGGCTGTAGATAGGCATCGAGCAGATAGACCTGCGCATTAGCGATAGGACGCCCGATAGGCACTATTGCTCTTGTGCTTTGAGGCTGACAGTGATAGACAGTACTCCAGACAGTTCCTTCTGTTGGTCCATATTCGTTAAACAGAGGAATCTGGGGCAGCAGTTCATAGTGGCGTTGCACCAGGCTTCTCGGACAAGATTCCCCTCCTACAATGACTGTACGTAATGAGGATAGTTGTTGAGCTGTCGCTTTCTCTAGTAAGAGAGCGTAGAGGACGGTTGCCCACACAAAGTGGGAGACGCGATATTGAACGATAAGATCGATCAGCGACGCAACCTCTAATTCTGCACCAGTTTCAGGCAGGATCAACGCGCCCCCTTGGCACAATGTCCAGAAGATACCTCCGACCGATGCATCGAAGATGAATGGCGAAAGTAATAGCAAACTCTTTATTGGCTCGTAGTGTGTAATACGCGCAAAAGTTGAGCTGACTAGGTTTTGATGGGTGACTAATACACCTTTAGGTTTCCCAGTAGAGCCGGAGGTATAAATGATATAAGCTAGACTCGCTGCCTGCGCTTGGCCTATTACCTGCTGCGTGCTCTCCTGTGCAATAGTCGTCCACTCGCTATCCAGGTTGATGATCTGACCTGTATATGCTGGCAAGTCTGTCAAGTATTGTTTGTGTGTGAGCAAGAGGAGTGGTTGAGCATCTTGTAGCAGAAAACTCAGACGCTCCTCAGGATAAGTAGGGTTCAGGGGCACATATGCCCCGCCAGCTTTCAGCACTGCGAGTGTGGCTACGATCATGGTAAAAGAGCGCTCCATAGCAATGCCAACGCGCACTTCCGGTCCGACACCTTTGCGTTGCAGATGGTGCGCAAGCTGATTAGCCTGGGCATTGAGTTCGCCATACGTCATCTTCTGCTCAGCAAAAACTAAGGCAGTGGCGTCCGGCAGACGCTCGGCTTGAGCCTCAAATAGCTGATGGATACATTGCTCCTCAGGATATGAGAACTGAGTATTATTCCACTCTACGATGAGTTGATGGCGTTCCTGCTCTGTCAGGATCGGTAACGCGGAGAGCTGCTGCGTTTGGTCGAGCACCATTGCGCCGAGCAGGACCTCCCAGTGCTGTAGTATGCGCTTAATGCTTGAGGCATCGAAGAGATCGCTATTATACTCTAGCCAACCAGTAAGGCCCTCTGCTTGATCGTGGAGTGCAAAAAACAAGTCGCATGTGGCCACATGCGTTTCGATCATTGGCCGTGTGATGGTCCAGCCACATGGTAGTATCGGTGACGGAGGGTCCAGCGAAAACATCACCTGGATAATAGCTTGATGCCCACTACGCTCTACTCCTAACGCATTCACCAGAGTCTCAAAAGGGACATCTTGATGTGCTTGAGCCTCCAGCACCACCTTGCGTACCTGTGCTAGTA
>Ga0209265_1000574_pt1 | contig 10392 bp, 15 predicted proteins | sample GraSoiAngelo_103_FD_185872 | JGI IMG/M metagenome (GOLD analysis project Ga0209265, IMG submission 185872) | Grasslands soil microbial communities from the Angelo Coastal Reserve, California, USA - 14_0903_05_20cm (SPAdes) (version 2) | ecosystem: Environmental > Terrestrial > Soil > Grasslands ...
TGCGGCGCTTCGAGAATCCCTCCTCGCTGGTGGCCTATTTCGGCATCGTGCCCTCCGAGCACTCCTCCGGAGAGCGCGTCCGACGCGGACCGATCACCAAGGCCGGATCGCCCCATGCCCGCCGGCTGCTGGTCGAGGCGGCACAGCACTACCGCCACCAGCCGCGGGTGGGCGCCAAGCTCAAGCGCCGCCAGCAGGGCGCCGACCCCCGGGCGGCGCAGATCGGCTGGCGGGCCCAGCGTCGCCTGCACCAGCGGTGGACACGGTTGCGGATTACCCGGGGCAAGCCCGGCAACGTGGTCAGGATCGCCCTGGCGCGCGAGCTGGGTTGCTTCGTTTGGGAGGTGGGTCAGTTGCGCTGAGAAGGCAAACCGAGGATTCGCCCCGACGCTGTCGGGGCGGCACGGGAGCACTGAGACCGGCACGTCGCCGCAGGTAGGCCTGCGTCGCGCCCTGGGGCAACCGGCGGCACCAGCCTCCGGCCGCGCCCGCTTCAAGACCGCAGGCCACGCGACGAATCGGCGGTCATGGGGTAGCCAGTCCCCGCATATGAGGCTGACGATGCACTCGACGTCTCTGGGATCAACCCGTGTCGCCCCGAGAGCACCGGGGCGCGCAGACCGGCTCCGCTTGGGGTTCGTCTGGGCCTGCCACTTGACGGACCTCTCTCCATATGAGGGCGCGCAGCGCCCGACCCCCGCAGGGGTTGACCAGCGCGAGCGCGGTGCTTCAATGGACCCCGAGCGCCTTGACGCGCTCGCCTCCCAGGTAGGCGACCAGGTGGCCGAGGACGTGGCCGAGTACATCGACGGGCTTTCAGCGAGGGCAAGGGCCGACCTTGGCGGCGGTCGCAACCGCCTCGCGGTCCTGGTCGAGGGTGAGCTCGGCGCGCGGCTCGATCCATCGCTCGCAGAGAAGGGGGCCGAGCGGATCGGTGAAGAACTCCGAAACGACCGGAGGCTCCACACCTCCTGTGGCCTGCGCCTCGGCCCTCGAAAAATCGCAGTTGCGGTACTCCCTCCAGCCAACTGCCGGCCACGAATGGGCGGGCCGGGTGGGGGTCGGTCCGGAGAAGGGCGCCCCGAGCGGCGACCCCTTTCCCCGGCCGACTTCCCAGCCATATCGCGGCACACCCCTGCGTCGCGCGCAGGCAGGCGATTGGCGGGGCGGCGCGTCATTCCTACTTCGCCTCCTTCAGCGCGTATGCCCGGGGCTTCTTTCGCGTCAGCCGCACCTCGCTCCGCTTCTCCAGGCGCGCCAGGCAATTCGCCACGGCGCCGGAAGAGCGCTCGATGGCCTTGCTGATCGCGCTGGGGCTATGGGGCGCCTCGTCTTTGTGCTTTCGCATGTAGGCGAGGACGTGCTTGTCCAGCTCGCCGGGGCCGAGGCGCTCTCCCCTCGGTCGCCCGGGTGCCGCCTTGTCGGACGACTTCCTTGCGGAGCCCGCTCGGCTAGTACGACTCCTTGTCCTGCTCGAACGCGATCCAGATGTCGCCGATGGCGCCGAGGTGGTTGCGCACCAGCTCATAGATGCCGTCGCGCTGCTCGCTGGTGATCGTGGCGGTGGTGCTGGGCACAGTGCCCCCTTTCGGTCAGGGCACCGAAGCCGGCCAGGATGCCGCCCCGGCGGGGCGGTGGCGAGTACCGTTTCGCTTGCATCGAAGGCTTGTTCTTCGGTGCCGGCCCCGGGGCGTCTCTAGCGCTGCCGGGGCACTTATGTATTGGCGCTGGCGAACGTAGCTCCGCCGCCACGGGAAAGCGAGCGGAAATAAGCCGAAATCGCCGCTAATCCCCGCGCATCGGCGCGAATATCGCCACTAGTGCCAGAAGCGGAGCGCCAACAGGGTCGCGGTTGGAAACTCCCCCCGAATGCGAAGTTGCCGCTTTGCAGGAACTTCTAAGAGGGTGGACGACCGGATTCGAACCGGCGACCGCCTGGACCACAACCAGGAGCTCTACCAACTGAGCTACAGCCACCACGCCGCTCTCAATCTAGCGGCTGGGACCGGGATCGCGGAGGCTAGGTGAGGTCTTGGGATGCGACCAGAGAGGCGAAGGCCTCCAGGCCCGGGGTCGTGCGGGCGAGGAGGTCGGCTTCAGCCGCTTCGGCCTGGGCAGGCAGCGCGGCGGCCCCGTCGTCGCCCAGGGCATGGCAAGCGTCGTGGACCATCTCTGGAACAGCCAGCCACGCCTCGAGTAGAGCGAAGTCGGACTCGGGGTGGAAGAGCACGGCCCAGGCGTTGCCGTGGCGGAAGGCCTGGACCTCGGTGCGCTCGGAGCGAGCCAGGTGCTCCGCGTCCTCGGGCAGGTCAAAGACGTCGCCGTGCCAGTGCAGGACAGTCGTGCTCGGGGCTAGGGCGCCGAGGAGCGGGTCTTCGGGGTCAAGGATTTCGACTGGGGCGTAGCCCAGCTCCTGACCCTTTCCCGCTCGCACCTCGGCGCCAAGCGCCCTGGCCAACAGCTGAGCGCCAAGGCAGATACCGAGCACCGGCATGTCCCGCGCCATCGCCTCGTCCAGCCACTCGCGCTCGCTCGCCAGCTCGGGATGAACGTCGACTTCGTCGACGTTCATCGGTCCGCCCATCACAACCGCGCCGCCAACCTGGCCGTGGTCAGGCAGCGCCTGGCCCGTCAGCGGTTTGACCGTGTGCACGTCGAGGCCGCCGCAAACATCGAGGATCCGGTGAGGACCCTCCCAGGGCACGTGCTGAATCGCCAGCAGGATCGGCTTCTCGTCCGCGCTCATCGGCGCCCCAGGCTAACCGCGCTACGGTTTTGGCGATGCCGCAGCGCTTCGGGATCTCCTTCTTCCGGCCGGAGATTCGGCCCACGGCGGCAACCGGCATGCAGGCCCGCGGCGCGATGGCGATCGGCGCGCTTGCGGTCGGCGCCGCGGCGGTCGGCGGCTTCACGATCGGCCGGCTCAGCATCAAGCGGCTTGCCGTCGGGCAGGCCGCGATCCGCAAGCTCGCGGTCGCCGAGCTGGAGATCGGCCGACTCCAAATCCGCGATCGCGTCGATGGCGATGCGTAGCCGACATTGACCACACCAGAGGTGGGTCAAAACCGGATGCGCTGGCTGACTGGAGCAGTGGGGGCGCTGACTCTGATGATCGCGGTGGCGGTTGGCGTCACCCCGGCGAACGCCGTCGGCCCCTACCCCGACCTCAGCAGTTGCCCAGTCTTCCCCGCTCCTCCCCCGGGCACTGCGGCCAACGCCCCCTCCCTCCCCACCGAGGCTGCCTGGAACCAGGACATCTCCAAGGCGCCCGTCGCCCGCAACTCGGCCGCCACGATCGCCTACATCAACTCCCACGGCGGCAACCTGCTCCACCCCGACTTCGGTTCGCCGCGCGCCTACGGCTTTCCCTACGCCGTCGTCGGCGCCGGCCAGCGCAAGCTGCCGATCAACTACACCGCCTACGGCGACGAGAGCGACCGCGGGCCATTCCCGATCCCCAGGGGTGCGCCGGTCGAGGACGGCAACAGCAGCGACGGCGACCGCCACGTGCTCGTCGTCGATCGCTCCAACTGCACCCTGTATGAGCTCTACCGCGCCTTCTTCAAGGGCGGTGGCGGCGCCCACTGGAACGCCGACTCGGGCACGCGCTGGGACCTGCGCTCGAGCGCTCGCCGCCCAGACTCCTGGACCTCGGCCGACGCCGCCGGCCTGCCGATCTTCCCGGGCCTCGTCCGCTACGACGAAGTCGCCGCCGGCCAGCTCGATCACGCGATCCGCGTCACCTTTGACAGCACCCGCAACGCCTGGGTCCATCCCGCCTCGCACTGCGCCGGCGACACCTCCGACCCTAACGCGCCGGCGATGGGCACACGCCTGCGACTCAAGGCCGGCTACGGCCTCGGCAGCTTCAGCGGCGGCGCCAGGGTGATCGCCGAAGCGATGAAGCGCTACGGACTGATCGTCGCCGACAACGGCTCCAACTGGTACTTCAGCGGCAGCAGCGACCGCCGCTGGGACGACGAGAACCTCGACCAGCTCAAGCGCATTCCCGGCAGCGCCTTCCTGGTGGTCAAGAGCGCCGCTCGCCCTCACGCCTGCTGAGCTCGACGTGGTGGAACTCGACCCGCAGGCGTGAGCGCAGCTCGCCGGCCGCCTCGTCGGCCTCGTCGCCGTCGTCGCCGTCGTCGCCGTCGTCGCCGTCGTCGCTGACCAATACCACCTCGGTTGCCGGATAGCTCTGCAGTTGGTCCTCCACCGCCTGCACGATGTCCTCGTCGCCAACCCGCGCCTCTGCCGCCACTCCCGCCTTGGCCAACGCCGCCACCGTCATCACCAGGCGCTGCTGGGCGCGGTGGCGGGCGTCCTCAATGTCGGAGGCCCAGCGGTCGAGAAAGCCGATCCGCGCCGGCACCAACACCCTCACCTCGTCCTCCTCCCCATCGTCGGCCGCGATGCCGGCGATACGGGTGATCTCAGCCACATCAGCCGGATCCTCCACCCCACCGGCGGCGACAATCAGAACATGGTGCCTGGCGTCTTCGCGATCCGCTGATGCGATCGGCCCTTCGGGCCGCTGTCGGATTGCAACCGCCACCAAACCAACGGCCGCAAACGCACCAATCGCGACCCCCATGCCCGGTCCACCGAGCATGAAGGCCGCGACGATTGGCACCACAACCCCGGCAACTATGAGAGGAAGCTTCCAGGGATCCATCGAGCAAGCTTTACATCAGACTTGGCGAGTACCACCCCTTAGGCGTGGTAGCAAGAGCAGCGCCAACCCAATCAGGATCACGATGATCCCGAGAATGTAGTTGACGAGGATCGCCAAGACGATCCCAATGATGACCAGCAGTATTGATAGCTCCATGCCTCCCGGCTACCCGACGGTTTAGGGCGTCAAACCGGCTCAGCCGCGGGTCCCGCCGCCACTACCGTCCGGCGACCAGCCCGGACCGCGGAAGACATAGCCAAGCTTGTCGCGCCAGCTCTTGGCAGCGCGCACGTCGTGAGCGAGGTCGATGAACTCGTGGAAGGCGACCCTGGCCGGCCGGAAGCTGCGGATGTTCTTGGTCAGGCCGTAGCGGACCGCTCGGTCTCCCCTTGGTAGGTACCGAAGATGCGGTCCCAGATGATCAGGATGCCGCCGTAGTTGCGGTCGAGGTAGAGCTCGTTGGCGCCGTGGTGGACGCGGTGGTAAGAGGGTGTGTTGAAGACGAACTCGATTGGCCCCGGCAGCTTTTTCACCCGCTCGGTGTGGATCCATAACTCGTGAGCAGACCGAGTGGCGCCGCCGAGGACTGACCGGAGCTTTCCGTCCTTTGACGATGGAGACCTTCTGGTTCGCGCAAAGCGGCAACGACGGATCAGTTCACGCTTCATTGGCGAGCACCCCGGATCAGAAGTACCATCCCAAGCATGACTCCGCGCCAGTTCCGCATCGGGGGGATCGTCCTTTCCGCGGCCTCCGCCGGCCTCGGCATCTGGGCACTCGCTGAGGCCAAATACGGCACCGGCGCCTTCTGGCTGGCAATGAGCGTTGCCTGGATGCTGAACGCCCTCTTCAGGAACAACACTCTGCGAGCGCAAGAGCGTCGGCGACAGCGATTGGAGACAAAGTACGCGTCACGATCGATCCCGGCGCAGCCGGACAACCCTCCCCGTTGGTGCAGCCTGGATAACCCGCCTGGTTGGTACTTGAATCCGGCCACCAACGAACCTGCGTACTGGTCTGAGATCGGTTGGCGGACGAAGGAGCCGAGCCGGACCTAGCCCGAATCGTTGGTGAAGAGACCGAAGGTCATCCAGGCGCAATTTCTTCATGAATGATCGGCGCTCGCGCGAGGCGCGGGCATTTATGGCTCGGAGTCAGCGCGCTCCCAAATCGCGCAGAGCAGCCCAGTGCCGAACCGGATCGAAGCGCTTGGTCCTTGTGAGCCAGGCCGGGTTTGACGGAGACCCTGATCTACCCCCGATCTGACGGAGTCCTGTTTCTAGAGTCCTTCGGCCCCAAGGAGGATTCAGATGCCCCACCACTACCCAGCAGAGGTTCGCCGTCAGGTGATCGAGCTAGCTCGATCAGGCACGAAAATAGCCCAGCTCGCCGAGACCTTCGGCATGAGCGACGCCACCATCTACACCTGGCTCAAGCAGGAGAAGATCGACCGCGGTGAGATTGAGGGGCTGAGCACCGACCAGGCGCTCGAGCTGGCCGCCGCCAAGCGTAGGATCAAGCAGCTGGAGACCGAGCTGGCTGTCTCGCGCAAGGTCAACGAGGTCTTCCTCGAAGGAGACCTTCCCCCAAAAGGCTCTTCCCGGTGATCGAGTCTCTGACCGGGCAGGGGATCAACGTGCGTCACGCCTGCCGCGTACTCGGTGTTCGGAGTCCGGCTACTACGCCTCAAAGGGTCGCCCCGACCCACCGCGCACCCTGCGGCGGATCTGGCTGGCCGGCGAGATCGCCGACGTCCATAGGGCCTCGGGCGGCACCTACGGCTACCAGCGCGTCACAGCCGAGCTGCGCTACGGGCGCGAGATCGTCGTCGGCCACAATACGGTTGGCAAGATCATGGGCGAGTTGGGATTAAAGGGCCTGCCGACACGGCGGCTGCCGAAGGGGGCGCGGATGGCGCAGGTCACCTCCCTGGACCTCGTCCGCCGCGAGTTCCGCCGTGAGGGCCCCAACCAACTCTGGATGACCGACATCACCGAGCACCCCACCCGCGAGGGCAAGATCTACTGCTGCGTCGTCCTCGACGCCTTCTCGCGGCTCGTCGTCGGCTGGTCGGTCAAAAGCACGCAGACCACGGGGCTGGTCACCAACGCGCTTGGCATGGCCACCGCTCGCCGCGATCGCGCCGACGGCCTCGTCATACATTCCGACCGCGGCGTGCAATTTACGTCTTGGGCCTTCAGCCGCAAGGTCAGGGATGCTGGCCTTGCTCCGTCGATGGGGGCCGTCGGCAGCGCGTACGACAATGCGATGGTCGAGTCGTTCTGGGGGCGGATGCAGGTCGAGCTTTTCAACCGCAAAAGCTGGAAGACCCGGATCGAGCTCGCCAGCGCCATCCACGACTACATCGAGTTCTTCCACAACACCCGGCGCCGTCACTCGGCGCTCGGGATGCTCAGCCCAACCGAATACGAGGACCTACACAACACGACCCAGGCCGCCTGACTCCAGAACCGCGACTCCATGTTTTCGGGGGTAGATCAGGGTCTCCGTCAAACCTGGTCCGGCTCACTCCTGGGCCAGATTCGGCTCTATAGACGGGTTCCGGCGCGACCATAATCCGTGGAGCGCAGGTTCGAGTCCTGCCCGCCCCATCAAGAAACGGCTCTAGAAAGGGAAACATCTCGGTAGCGAAGAGGATTTGGTCCCGAAATTGGTCCCGTACTCCCGAGCCGCGCCCCGAGACGCTTTCGGCAGCCAAGACCAATACCGCCGCTACACTGGCTCCATGAGCGACACCCTGCATCTCACGATCCTCTATGAGGAGGGAGGCGACGGCTGGATCGTCTCCTCCATCCCCGAGGTCCCTGGCGTGCTCAGCCAAGGTCGAACCAAGGAGGAGGCGCGCGAGATGGCGCTGGACGCCCTGGCGGGGATGCTTGAGTTGCGTGCCGCCGAGCACGAGCCGCAGGGCAAGGCAGTTGGCAGCGAGTCGCTGAATATCGTCGCGGCGTGAAGCGGCGGGACCTGGAGCGACACCTGAAGAAACACGGCGCACGTTTGCTGCGCGAGGGTGGCCGACACAGCTACTGGGGCATGGACGCCGAGCGCTCAACCTCGATACCCCGCCACCGCGAGATCGCATATCCGCTGGCGCGCACGATCTGCAAACAGCTCGGCATCCCGCCGCCGGAGGGACCTCGGTAGCGCCTACGCGACCAGTGGGCCAGCCTGGGGCCGAGGCATTCGCTAGACAGAGTCAGGCAATGAACCTTCGCGGCGCTTAGAGTGAACCCACTCCCATGCTGCGCGCAGCAGCAAACCGACGGAAAGGAACGCCGCCTCCAGGGCGATCCCGGCAAGCATGAACAAGACATACAGAGCAGGCTGGTCGGAGAAGCTGAATGGGCCGATGGGCTCTTCGCGCCAAGGTGACACATAGTCGGTCATGTTGTGGAGATAGACGATGACGGCGACAGGAGCAATTGCCGGGAGGAGAGCCCACCACCGATAGATCAGGAACACGCCGAGGATGGCGAGCCCGTAGATCACCCAGTTGCTGTGGTCCCAGATGCCTTGAAGGGCGCCGGGTGGGCTTATGTCGAATGCGTGTCCGTAGGCTTCAGCGCCAAGCATGAGCGCGGTTGCCAACATAATGGCTACGCGGAAGCGGTTAGACATCAGGTTCGTATACACCTCCACCAAGATCGGTTTCAGTTGTCCCCTCGCAATGCGCTGGACAAGCCGGAGGACCCGAGGATGGAGAAGTCCGTCTCGCGGTGGTTGAGCGCACCGAAACTTGGTCCCGAAATTGGTCCCCGACTCCACCGAACTCAGCCCAACTCCTTGGACGTGATTTGCTCTATCAGGCCAGATTCGGCTCTATAGACAGCTTCCGGCGCGACTCATAATCCGTCGGTCGAAGGTTCGAGTCCTTCCCGCCCCATTCCAGCTGGCCGCCTCGTTCGCTGCGGAAGTAAACTCACCAATCATCGAGAGGGAATTCGCGGAAATACGGGGAATAGTGACGATTGGAGCAACGGATCGCTCACCCATTCGTGCGCCTCGCCTGTGGTTTCTACTCTTGACCGTTGTCGGTGTCCTGGCGGCGGGTTTGGTCGCATCGCCCGCGAGCGCTGCGCCAGGCTGGTCGCGCCCGATGAATGTCTCCGGGGTTATGAGCATTGGCGAAGAATCCCCGTTGGTGAGTGTTGATTCCGCAGGCAACGCGGCCGCCGTGTGGCGGCGATACCGCGGCGGAAAACTCATCTACGAGAGCGCGGTGCGGCAAGCCGGCGGACCTTGGTCCACTCCATCCCGTTTCTTTGGCGGTTTGGAAGATGCGTATGGATTGCAGATCGCCGTCGACCCCCTGGGCAACGAGACTGCCATCTGGGGGCGCCGTGTGGGTCGCTCTTGGGTCGTCCAGAGCGCGACCCGCTCAGTCGGAGGGAGCTGGTCGGCGCCGGTCACCCTCTCCGCGGCTGGCGCGGGTTCGGCGCTCGTAGCGGCCGGCCCTGAAGGCAACGTGACTGCGGTCTGGCTCTTGGAACGGGAGGAAGGTTGGCGCTCGGTCCTCCAAAGCGCGACCCGGTCGGCTGGAGGGAGCTGGTCGGCACCGGTCACCCTGTCTCCACCGAGAAAGGCCGCCCGATCTCCGCAAATCGCACTTGACCCCCAGGGCGGCGCAACTGCGGTCTGGGAAGAGGAACACAGCGGTGCAATTGAAAGCGCGACCCGCTCATCCGGAGGGATCTGGTCGGTGCCGGTCACCCTCTCTGCGACTGGAGTATGGGCCGATTGGCCACAGGTGGCAGTGGATTCCCAGGGCAACGCGACGGCGGTCTGGGCAGGCAGGACGTCCAATGGCCGTCGGACCCGGATCCAAAGCCGTCGGATCCAAACTGCGACCCTTCCAGCCGGTGGGACCTGGTCGGCGCCGGTCAGCATCTCCAAGGCGGGGCACCGCCTCGTACAGGACCCGCAGATCGCAGTCGGCCCCCAGGGCGAGGCGACCGCGATCTGGCAACGTTCCAACGGTAGTTATCTCGTCGTCCAGGGCGCGACCCGCCCGGCCGGAGGGAGCTGGTCGGCGCCGGTCGAGATCACTGCCGGCCGCGGACAAGGTGGGCAGCATCTTCGGCTGGTGGTGGATTCCTGGGGCAACGCGACCGCGATCTGGGAGGGCTACGACAGCAATCAGGTCACTACCTTCGCTATTCAGGGGGCGAAGCGTCCACCTGGAGGTGCCTGGTCGCGGCCTACTGATATCTCCCGTAGAACGAAGAGCCTCGGCGAACCGCAGATCGCTGTCGATCCGCAGGGCAGGTCAACCGCAATCTGGGCAATCGGCACTAAAGGCGGCGAGGTCATCCAATCTGCCACCTCGGTCAGGAGGTAGAGCGCAGGCTGCTCGCTTCATCCGTCCGGGGGGACGGGCCTTGATCGGGGTGAGCTGCGCATATTAAATCGCTGCCGACCATGCTTCTGCCTCAGGCGGAAGATCCGATCCCCGACACCATTGGGGTCGGTGTTCTATTCAGCTTCGCTGGTGCCGGCGGGGTCCTTGCCGTAGTAGTCGGGTCGATGCTTGGCATCTCCGATTCGCGGCAGAACCGACACATCAAGAGCGGGTCTTTCAGTCGGCGTATTCGCCATCGCCGTTGGTGCCACGGCATTGGCTGCGCTAACAAGCACCGGAGCCGGCGGGATATACGCCTTCGCGTTCATAGGCTCAAGAGCTATGGGCAGAAGGATTG
>Ga0209265_1000577_pt1 | contig 10372 bp, 6 predicted proteins | sample GraSoiAngelo_103_FD_185872 | JGI IMG/M metagenome (GOLD analysis project Ga0209265, IMG submission 185872) | Grasslands soil microbial communities from the Angelo Coastal Reserve, California, USA - 14_0903_05_20cm (SPAdes) (version 2) | ecosystem: Environmental > Terrestrial > Soil > Grasslands ...
CCGACGCAGAGCTGGGGGCCGTACGCTTCGATCTCACCCTCGACGCCCGGAGCGACCGGCCGCCCCGCGTCGTCGACCAGGCGCGCCGTACAGCCGGGCGACGGTCGCCCGTCGGTCCCGTGGAGCTTCTCCTCCGGGTCGCCGGGCGCGCCGCAGCTCAGGATCGGGCACTCGGTCATGCCGTACGAGCGATACGCGATCGAGCCGAATCGCTGCTTCGCCATGCGCATGAGCTCCGGCGAGACGTCGGCCGCGCCGGAGCCGGTGAGGCGCACCGAGCGGACCATCTCGGCCGTGAAGTTCGGGGCGCCGAGCATCCCCTGGAGCACCGCGGGCGGGCCGCCGGCCGCCGTGACGGCATGCCGCGCGATCAGCTCGATCGCCAGCTCCGGGTCGTAGGTCTCCATGAACACCGCGCTCGACCCGCAGCGGAGCTGGTGCATGACGAAGAGCAGGATGCCGCCGATGTGGGTCAGCGGAAACTGGAGCAGTGTGCGATCGGCGGGCGACGGCGGGAAGAGCTTCGCATGGAAGTGGTTCACCGCGCCGAGCGTCGACGGCGTGTGGAGGACGCCCTTCGGATCGGCGGTCGTCCCCGACGTGTAGAAGAGCATCGAGACGTCGTGCGGCCCCGGGGGCGACGGCGAGCCGGGGCTCGCGGCCGACTCCTCGAGCGCCTCCAGTGCCTGCATGCCCGCGCCGGGCGCGGCACGGACGGTGAGCACGTGCGCGAGATCGGGCGCGGCCGCCCGCACCGCGGCGGCGATCTCGCGGTGATCCGTCCCCCGCACCACCCCCGGCACGACGAGCACCCGCGAGCGTGCCTGCCGGCAGACGAAGGTCATCTCCTGCTCGCGATAGATCGTGATGATGGGATTCGAGACCGCGCCCACCCGGTCGATCGCGGCCGCCAGGGCCACGCCCTCGAACCAGTTCGGGAGCTGCCAGGAGACGACGTCGCCCGGGCCGATGCCGAGACGGTGGAGCGCGGCGGCGATGCGCGCGGCTCGCGCGTGCAGGTCGCCGAAGGTGTACTGCCGGCCCCCCTCGCGGCCCTCGATCAGGTAGGCGCGCTCGGGGGTCCGCTCGACGCGCGCCTCGAGCATCGCCCAGAGCGACGGCTGCGGCCACTCGCCCGCTGCCTCGTGGCGCGGCCGGCGAGCGTCGGGCGCGCGGGTCGGACGCATGGGGCCCGTGGCTACCACCGCGCTGGGCGCGGCGTCTAGCAGCCTGATCGAACCCACCCGCCGGCACTTGACGCTGCGACTAGTATGGCCATACAACTTATATGGCCATACCAACGATCAAGTCGACGTACACCCTCGACGTGGAGACCGTCCGCGCGCTCGAGGAGATGGCTCGGCGCTGGGACGTGTCGAAGTCGGAGGCGCTGCGCCGTGCGATTCGAGCCGCGGCGGCCGAGGGCCGGCCGCTCCGAGCCGACGCGCTCGAGGCGCTCGATCGGCTCCAGCGGTCCCTGGGGCTCAGCCCTGCGCGCGCGCGCGCATGGGCCGCGGCCGTGCGGACGGAGCGGCAGGCGACGTCTGCTCGAGGCGCGGCGCGGCCCAGACGACCCGGGAGATGATCCATCTCGACACGAGCTTCCTGATCCGGGCGTTGGTGTCCGGGTCGGCGGAGGACCACCGGCTGAGGGCTTGGCTGGCGGAGGGAACGCGGGTGGGAATCAGTGCCGTGTGCTGGGCCGAGTTCCTGTGCGGGCCAGTCCAGACCGGCAACCTGGAACTTGCTGCCCGCATCGTCCCCGACCCGACGCCGTTCACGGCCGTCGATGCAGCGTCGACGGTGAGCCTGTTCAACGTCGGTGGTCGGCGCCGGCGCTCCTTCGTGGACTGTATGATCGCGGCCATCGCGCTCCGCGCGGGAGCGTCTCTCGCCACGGCGAATGCCGCGGACTTTCGTCGATTCGAGCCGGCGGGCTTGAAGATCGTCGTAACCTAAAGGCGTGCGGGCGCGAGGCCCGGCGGCGGACCTCCCGGGTCGACACGCGCCCGGCCGGCGTCCTATAGACGCGGGCGAGGAGGGAACCCGCCGTGGAGCAAGCGCGTGTCTTCGCCCCCACCCACAAGATGCTGATCGACGGAAGCTGGGTGGATGCCGCCAGCGGCGCCACCTACCGCGTGCCGAACCCCGCCACCGAGGAGCCGGTCGGCTCGGCGCCGGACGCGACGGTCGACGACATGCGCCGCGCGATCGCCGCGGCGCGCCGCGCCTTCGACGAGGGGCCGTGGCCGCGGTCGAGCCGTCACGACCGGGCGCGGGTCCTGACCGCGATCGCCGACGGCATGGAGCGACGCAAGGAGGAGCTCCGCCAGATGCTCATCGCCGAGGCCGGGGCGACCTACCTGACGCACGACATCCAGCTCGAGCAGCCGATCCGCCTGCTCCGCAACTATGCCGAGCTGGCCCTCACCTTCGACTTCGAGCAGCCGCTCCCCGTGCGCGTGACGGACGGCCCCCTCGGCACCGTCGTCAGCTCGGCGATCGTCTACCGCCAGCCGGCGGGCGTCTGCGGCCTCATCCCCACCTGGAACTTCCCGCTCTTCGTCACGGTCCAGAAGCTCGGCCCGGCGCTCGCCACCGGCTGCACGATGGTCTTCAAGCCGTCGCCCTACGGCCCGCTCATCAACCTCCTGCTCGCCGAGATCGTCGCCGAGGCGGACCTGCCGCCCGGCGTCGTGAACTTCGTCACCGGCGAGTCGAACGCCATTGCCGAGACGCTGGTCTCGGACCCGCGCATCGACAAGGTGAGCTTCACGGGCAGCGTCGCGACCGGGAAGAAGATCCTGGCCGCCGCCGCCGCGACCCTGAAGCGCGTGCACCTCGAGCTCGGCGGCAAGTCGGTGGCGATCTTCCTCGACACCGACGACCTCGACGTCATCGCGCCACAGGCCGCGTCGCCGGCCTTCTTCCACGCCGGTCAGGGGTGTGCCATGACGACGCGCGTCCTCGTCCCGCGCGAGGCGCACGACCACCTGGTGCAGAAGATGGTGGACTTCGTGCGCGGCGTGGTGAAGGTCGGCGACCCCGCCGACCCGTCGACCTTCCTCGGCCCGGTGATTCGCGACGAGCGGCGGCGGAAGATCGAGGAGTACATCGAGTCGGGGAAGCAGGAGGGCGCGGTGCTCGCGCACGGGGGCGGCCGCCCGAAGGATCTTCCCCGTGGATACTTCCTGGAGCCGACGATCTTCTGCGGCGTGCCGAACCACATCCGGATCGCGCAGGAGGAGATCTTCGGCCCCGTCGTCGCGGTGCTGCCATTCCGCGACGCCGACGAGGCGATTCGCATCGCCAACGACTCGACCTACGGGCTGGGCGGCATGATCTTCAGCCGCGACACGGCGCGGGCGATCGAGCTGGCGAAGCGCATCCGCACCGGCGCCGTCTGGATCAACAACGGGATCAACCTGATCGACACGCCGTTCGGGGGGTTCAAGGAGAGCGGGATCGGACGGGAAGGCGGGCGCTTCGGGATGGAGGAGTATACCGAGCTGCAGCAGATCTCGTGGCGGGCGTGATCAGTCGCCTTCGTCCCGTGGCCGAAACCTCCTGCGAACCGCCGACGGACGAGCTGCACCGAACCACTTCTGCCACTGCGTCGCGTCGAGCGGATCTTTCCCCGCGAGGAAGAGCTCGAGGTAAGGGAAGTCGTCGTACCCCCAGAACAGCTCGTCCCCGACCTCCATCGAGGGCACGCCGAACACGCCTCGGGCAACCGCGTCGTCCGTCTGGCGGCGAAGGCGCGCCTTGGATTCGGGCCGCTGCGCTTCCGCGACGAGCGCGGTTCCCGCGAGACCGATTTCATCGCCGAGACGCTCGACCACGGCCGGCTCGCTGACGTGTAGACCCCGGACCCACACCGCGTCGAACAGCACACCGATGAGCGCGCGTCGCGCCGCGGCATCGGCCGGGAGCGACGACACGCGGAGTGCGAGGAGCGGATTGAACGGATGGAAGGCCGGCGGGTTGAGGGGAACCCCGAGAAGGGCCGCCTTGCGCAGGTTGTTCTTGCCCATCCAGCCCGCCTTGGCGGGGATCTCGGCAGGCCCGAGCTGGCCGTGGGCTTCGAGGAGGCCTGCGAACAGGACGGGCACGGGTTCGATCGTGAATCCGTATTTGTCGGAGAGCTTCGGGAGCTGGGTCCATCCCAGGTAGGCGTTCGACGAGATGTAGTCGAAGTAGAAGCGGACGGTAGCCGGCGGCATGCGCTCGCACTACCAATAGTCGCGCATCAGCTCCCGGGACCACGGCGGCTGCCGGACGGAGCCACGGGGCAGGAACTCGACCATCAGGGGCTTGATGTCCAGCACCGGAGTGCCGTCGACGGCATCCAGGCCGGCGACGGTGAGCACCCGTCCCTCGCGCCCTTTGATCTCCGCGATGGTCGTTCCGAGGCGGTTCGGACGGTCCTTTCCTCGTTGAGCGAAGATCCCCACACGGGGCCATGCCACGTTGCCGCGGGGGTGCCGGGTACCGCGTTCGATCGCCGACTCGACGACGCGATGGAAATGGAAGATCACCTCGACGTGCGAAAAGGACTCGAGGCCCTCGAGACAGTCGGGGCCGAACTTGTCGGTCAGCTCGATGCGGGCCGTCACGTCGCCCCATCCGTCGTCACGCAGGTCCGCTCTCGGACTGCGCACGTAGCCGATCGGCTCGAGGACGATCATGGGAGGCGCGAATATCACGGCCTCTCAGCCCGGACTACAGCCGCGGGCGCGGGTGCGTATGCAGTGCGGTCGTCGAGCCGACGACTACTTGCAGACCAGCGTCTTGCCCCGGGCCCTGACGGAGCAGTGCGGGGCCGGCGCCGTGGTGAAGAACGCCTCTCCGCACTGACCGGTGGTCGCAAACGGCGAATCGATCACCATCGTGCCGCGGGCGGGCATGCGCGTCGGTGACATGGGGTACGTCCCGTTCTGTCCGATGACCACGAACTTGAGCCAGCCCGGCGTCCTGCGCCGGCCGCGGACCCTGATCCTGACGATGCTCTGGAAGCCGCTCGGGTTCCGGTAGCGCCACGCGGTGTGGCGCTTGTTGGCCTTCCACCCGACGCCGCTCGTGGGGTCGAAGCCGCCCGGAACGGTGACGTCGAACAGCGCCGCCCCGAGGTCGTCGTGGATCAGCACGCGTACGCCCTTGGTCGCCGGGTCGATCGGGGGCGACGCCGGCACCGTGATGGTGCCCTTGAACCTCATCTTCTCGCCGCCCGGAACGTTGAGCCGCGCGATCCTCACCTTCGGCTTGACGGCGAACACCGGGACGATGTTCGAGCAGGGGTCGCAGGCGTCACCGATGCCGTCGTGATCACTATCCGCCTGCGCGGCGTCCGGGGTCGCCGGACAATCGTCGAGCGCGTCGCATACGCCGTCGCCGTCGCTGTCCGGCTTCCCGGTGTCGGGAGGGCAGGCGGGATCCGAGCCGGTGCACATCTCCGGGAGGTCACAGCCGGCGGTCACGCTGCGGCAGACGGTACCTGCGGCGACGAGTGCGTCGGGTGGACAGTCATTCCCGACACCGTCGCAGTTCTCGGCGACGTCGCATCCGCCGACTGCCGGCCGGCAGGGAGTCGTGCTCTTCGCGTCAGCCGGACAGCCCGCGCTCGTCGCGTCGCAGCTCTCGGCCAGGTCGCAGGCACCGGCGGCGGGACGGCAGACGGTGCCGGCCGGCACGAACGTGTCGGGAGGACAGTTGTCGCTCACCCCGTCGCAGCTCTCCGCCACGTCGCAGACGTCGGCTGCCGGGCGGCAGACCGCCGTGCTCTTGGCGTCCGCGGGACAGGTCGCACTCGCGCCGTCGCAGTCCTCCTCGAGGTCGCAGACGCCGGCTGCGGGACGGCACGAGGTGCCGGCCGGTTTGAACCCGTCCGCAGGACAGTCGTCGCCGACGCCGTCGCAGCTCTCGTCGACGTCGCAGACGTCGGCCGCCGGGCGGCAGACCGCCGTGCTCTTCGCATCCGCGGGGCAGGTCGCGCTCGACCCGTCGCAGTCCTCCTCGAGGTCGCAGGCGCCCGCCGCGGGCCGACACGGGGTGCCGGCGGCGACGAAGGTATCGGCCGGGCAGTCGTCGCCGACGCCGTCGCAGCTCTCGTCGACGTCGCACACGTCGGCCGCGGGGCGGCAGACCGCCGTGCTCTTGGCGTCTGCGGGACAGGTCGCGCTCGACCCGTCACAGTCCTCTTCGAGGTCGCAGACGCCCACCGCGGGCCGACACGGCGTGCCGGCGGCGGCGAAGGTGTCGGCGGGACAGTCGTCGGCGACGCCGTCGCAGCTCTCGTCGACGTCGCAGATGTCGGCCGCGGGGCGGCAGACGGCCGTGCTCTTCGCGTCTGCGGGACAGGTTGCGCTCGACCCGTCGCAGTCCTCTTCGAGGTCGCAGACGCCCGCCGCGGGTCGACACGGGGTGCCGGCGGCGACGAAGGCGTCGGCCGGACAGTCGTCGCCGACGCCGTCACAGCTCTCGTCTACGTCACAGACGCCCGCCGCGGGCCGGCAGACGGCCGTGCTCTTGGCGTCCGCGGGACAGATCGCACTCGACCCGTCGCAGTCCTCTTCGAGGTCGCAGGCGCCGGCTGCGGGACGACAGGTGGTGCCGGCCGCCTTGAACCCGTCGGCAGGACAGTTGTTCCCGACGCCGTCGCAGCTCTCCGCCACGTCGCAAACGCCCGCTGCGGACCGGCAGACCGCGGTGCTCTTGGCATCGGCGGGACAGTTGACGCTCGACCCGGTGCAGTTTTCCGCCAGGTCGCACACGCCGGCAGCGGCCCGGCACAGGGTCCCGGCGGGCGCGAGCGCGTCCGCCGGACAGTTGTCGCCGACGCCGTCGCAGCTCTCCGCCACGTCGCAGACACCGGCCGCCGGCCGGCACACCGCCGTGCTCTTCGCGTCCGCCGGACAGCTGGCGCTCGACCCGGTACAGGTTTCCGCGAGGTCACAGACGCCGGCTGCGGCGCGACACGTCGTGCCGGCGGCGACGAAGCCGTCGGTGGGACAGTTGTCGCCGACGCCGTCGCAGCTCTCCGTCACGTCGCAGATGCCCGCCGACGGACGACAGACCGCCGTGCTCTTCGCATCTGCCGGGCAGGTTCCGCTCGAGCCCGTGCAGGTCTCTTGCAGGTCGCAGACACCGGCGGCGGCACGACAGACGGTTCCGGCGGCCTCGAACTGGCAGCTCGAGGAGCAGCAATCCCCGTTCGCCACGTTCCCATCGTCGCACTGCTCGGCGGCCTCGACGGTGCCGTTGCCGCACACGGCTGCGGGGAAGGTCACGATGGCCGCTGCCCAGTTGTGGCTGCTGGGGGCGCTCGACCCGTCGGCCAGGTAGCTCCCGGTCACGGTCACCTTGCGGAATTCGGGCTCGACAGAGATGTGTGTGTCAGGGGTGCCGGTCGTGCCTGACCCGGCGTTGGGCAACAAGGCGTAGCCGGCCCCGGCGACGAACGGATCGTCCTTCTTCGTCTCGACCCCGATCGTCCCGAAGAGCAGCTCGTTCGCCTGGGAGGTGGTGGCGGTCGAGCCCGAGGAAGGCGAGTTGCTGTTCCCGGTCGCTGTCATGGTCTGGTCGACGAAGCCGACACCGGAGAACTCGTTGATGCTCACAGCCTTTGCAGCGGCGGAGGGATGGGAGACCGTGATCGTGTCGCCGGCCACGAGCGCCGTGACGATGCGGGCGGAGAAGACGACGGTGCGCACGCCCGAGGTGCCCGAGCCGTTCGCGAAGTCGACCGCCGCGCCATAGGCATTTCCCTTCGCGTCGGTGCAGGAGACGGCACCCGATGCCGGGTCCATCGCGAAGCTGACGATCAAGGTGTCACCGGCGACGACGCCTCCCGCCGGGACGGTGATGGAGATCGACGTCCCGGTGGTTGGGTTGCCGCTGGAGCCGACGTTCTGGACCCAGGTGATCACGGCACCCGCCTCCGGAGCCTGCGCAAGCTGAATCGCCGCGGCGAGGAGGGTGGTCAGGAATAGGGCCCGAGGCCGGGTCGGCCCCTGGCTCGACCTCGCGATCCCCCGTTCAGACGTACTGGCCACCGTCGTTTCTCCTCCCGAGCCCGCTCTGTGGGCGCGTCTCGGCCGCGGCGTGCGGGCCGCCCCTAGCGTACTCGGCCGAATACTGCAGACACTTTAGCGGCTTCCCGATCAGCTGTTGGGCGCGGCCGTTCCGTAGCGGATTTCGGACCGTGATCCCGCTCGATCGCCGGGGACGCCCAGGGCCGCGTCGCGTCAGATTATTGCCACTTGACGGGCGTGCAACGGCATCACCTCGTGCAGCAGCAGCTGTCCCCAGTTTAGATGTGTAGTCGAGTTCGGAAGCTGCGTCTGTCAGCAATGAAGCGGGAGCGAGGCGGGCTGCCGCGACAGACATCGTCGCGGGCTCGGCGCCCGCGTCAACGGACGTCGGCCGACTAGTCCCGCGGGCTCACGGTGAAGACCCGCCCCTCGTACCGTAGCTCGACGCTGTCGGGGAGGATGCGCGCCACCTCGATGTCGCCGACGCGCTCGCCTTCGTGGAGCGTCGTGAGGCTCCCCCCCTCGGTCGCGAGCACGACGCTCCGGCGCTCGGCGGAAGGCGAGTAGACGAGGAAGCTCAGGCGGACGGTGGGCAGACGCGGGGCAGAGCGGCCCTCGTCGATCGGCTCCCTGCGTGGCTCGACCGCGGCCACGGCCGGCTGGCGCGGTGCCTGCGTGGGAGCCGCCGGATTCGCCGCCGCGCCTTCGACGGGCGGCCGCGGCGCCTCGGGCGCCGGCGCGCTCGGCGCTGCAGCGGTCCCGGGCGGAGGCGGTGTGGGCGCTACGGCGGCGACTGGCGTCGACGCCGCAGCGACGGCGGCCGCCGGCGGTGCAGCTTCCGCCGCCACGGGGGTCGAGGGTGCGTTCGTCGGTGCAGAAGCAGACGGCACGGGCGCCGCTGGAATTTGCGCCACCCTCGCCGGCTCGGCCGCGGGAGCCGCACTGGGCACGCGTGCGAGCTCGGGAGCGGCGGTGCGCTGGGGTCCCGGCCTCAGCACCAGGGCCGCCACGCCGGCGCCGGCGGCGAAGGCGACGCCGGCGGCGATGGCGGCGAGTCGAAGCTTCGAGCGTCCTTCCGGCCGCGCCGGGCCGGCCTGCGGCGTCCAGCGCTCCGCGTTTTCCACCTTCTCGAGGGCGTCCAGGATCGAGCTCATGACGTCCCTCCTCCGGAGGAGCCGAGTGTGGGTCGCGGGTAGCCGCCTGCGATGTCGTAGAGCAGGATGCGCGTCAGGGGGCCGGGACGGCCATCGGTGACCAGGAATCGGCCGCGCTGGAAGTCGACGACGGCGGCGCGCGTCGCTCTGTCGAAGACGCCCGTGTCCGGGCCGCCGTAGGTACCCGCCCGGCGGAGGAGCGCCTGCAGGCGCCGGATGCCTTGCGACGGCTCTCGCGTCACGACGCCGATGCCGTCGAAGTCCCGCCAGAAGACATGCGCGCGCCCGAACCAGGCGCGATCGAGGAAGGTCCGGTCGACGGCGCCGGGCGCGTCGCCGACCACGAGCGTCGCCCCCGCGCTGGAGAGACTCACCACCGCCGCGTAGCGCACGCCGGACGCGTCGGACAGGTTGAGCTCGAGTATCGCAGGCAGGTCGAGTGCGCGCAGCAGGGTGCCGCTGGAGGAGACGAGGAGGTGCCCGAGGCCACGCCGCGCTGCCGCGCCGGTGAACGCGTTCGCGTCCCCGGGCTCACGCGGTCCGAGCGGACCGACGCTCCACGCCGCGAAGACGGCGTTCAACGCCTCGCGCGCGCTCGCGTCGGTGTCCAGCGCGACGAGCCGGCGCTCCACCTCGAGCGCGGCGACGGGGGGCTCGGCCCCGGGGCGGGCAGGGGCGGTCGCGACCTCGGGCGGCGCGCTCGGCGCCGGCTCGGGGACCGGTGCGGCGTTCGGCGCCGGCGGTTCGGCGACGGGTGTCGCGCTGCCCGAGGTGGGCTCCGCCGCGCGCAGCGGCGCCGGCTCGGGCGGCGGCGACAGCCGCGCGGCGCCGATCGCGATCACCGCGAGGCAGACGGCCGCGCCGACCGTCGCGAGGGCGGCGACCCGGGAGGCCCGGCGCCGGGCGGGCAGCGGCACGACGGCGATCTCGTCGTACGCCCGGCGGACCGAGCGCCTCCCCACGGTCCGGCGGTCGTCGGCGAACGCGGCCACCATGGCCCGGTGCGCGATCATGTTGATCATGCGCGGCACGCCGCCCGACCGGCGGTGGATCAGGCGCAGCGCGGGCCGGGTGAAGATCGGTCCGGCATGGCCCTGGCTCGCGATGGCGAGCCGGTGCTCGACGTAGGCCGCGGTCTCCTGTCGGGTGAGGGGCCCGATGTGCCAGCGCAGCGTGATGCGCTGGTTC
>Ga0209265_1000580_pt1 | contig 10347 bp, 14 predicted proteins | sample GraSoiAngelo_103_FD_185872 | JGI IMG/M metagenome (GOLD analysis project Ga0209265, IMG submission 185872) | Grasslands soil microbial communities from the Angelo Coastal Reserve, California, USA - 14_0903_05_20cm (SPAdes) (version 2) | ecosystem: Environmental > Terrestrial > Soil > Grasslands ...
ATACAGGCCTGACCGAGCCTGGCCGACAAATTTTACTTCCTCGTGTGACCACCATTAAAGGTGTTGATATTTGACGGAGCGCGGTACTACAGTCAAGGATTGAGTTTTCAGCTCGAAGGCCCCACAACAGAGGCTCTCGGAAGAGTCTCTTTCCTGGCGTATACAGCCATTATGATCTTTTCCATCCAGGAGGCAACATGCTGCTGCTAAGACTCGCCAAAATTGCGCGCGTATGTGTCATTATCGGGGTTATTGGACTGCTTCCCGGCTTTACGCTGGCCCAAACCACTGATCGCTTGGTCGGCAGTTGGAATTTCAAGGTGACAGTCACCGGTGGGTGCACGACCAACTGTAAGTACGTCGGCATGATCGCCTTCAACCAAGGCGGTACGGTCGTGGAACAACGCGGTACGGTCGTTGAATACAACGGGTTGGGATACGTTGAGCGCACTGCGTTAGGAACATGGCGATCAACCGGCGCATCTGTCTACAGGTTCAGAATGAAAAACTTCGTCTTTGATTCAACGGGGAAACTCTCTGCGTTTATTGTTGGAATTTCAGATGTAACGCTAAGCGCAACCCTGAATTCCTTTAGCGGTTCGGGAACGGCACAGATTTTCAAGGCTAGTGGCACGCTGATCGGGGCTACAGCTTTCACGATTACCGGAACTCGATTCTGAGCTATACGGGGGCTGGAAGGAGTCCTGCATCATGCCCCAACGCCGCTTTACTGTTGGAAAATCGACTTTGCGCTCATTGGCGGGGTTGTGAGTGTAATTAATTACAACAGTCAATCCGACTGTCCGACTTCGTTACAACCGGACATTCCGAGCGAATCCCGCAGGAATCAAGGAAGGTTGAGATCAGTCAGATCATCAGGACCGGGCTGCGGCGAAGACCGCGATGGGAAAGCGTCATAGTCCTCACGGAGTGTCTCCAGATATTCAAGCCGCCGCTGCACGATGGTATGAAGCGTCAGAAAAAACGCCAACCAACCCAAGATCAAGAAGATCTTGTCCCAGCTATAAACAAGCCAGGCTGATTCGCCGGCGATCTTGACATCCGGCCCATTTGGGTCGTGGAGGATTTGCACATGAGAGTTCCTCTGATAGCCATGGCTCAGCCAATCGTAAACCGCATACGGAGAACTCGTGCTACGGGTACGGACGATTCCCCGGCAGGGCATGGAACCTTGTTCGTCAGCAGAAACTGTGCCCGTTTTACATTGATCCGCCGGCACGGCAAATCTCACTTCGTACTCCACCCAATACCTGGTGTGCTTCTCTGTGGTGGTTGCCCCCGGAAGGCCTTTTGAATCTTTCTGACTGGCGCATGCAAGTCCCGGTACACATCCCAAATCAAGCTCAATCCTGCAAGCACGCCAACGGCGAGGAATATCCGGATCAATCCTCGGAGAAACGTTACCCTTCCACGATTGGGCAATAATTGGGCGAGGAAGCCAGTGTCGTCTGCGGGCGCGGGTGCCGAGATATTGGTCGACGACATTGGATGAACCTATGCTCATTGTACGGTGCGCACCAAGTCATTCAGGTGTCACGGCGCCAGCAAAGGCGGGTCGGGACAGCAACTTCGGTAACCTACGTCCCGGAGCGCCAATAAGTGCAAAATTCCTGCTTGAACTACTGCTCTGACCACACATGTCGTGGAAAACCGCGTAATGATTGGCATCGTATTCATCGGAGTTATGACCGCCCTGGCAGTGTTCGCTATTTTGGCGAAGACATGCGCAGGTGGGCCCAAAAAGGCGGAAAAGTGGGAAAAGGGAGAAATCATCAAGCAGCTCTTGGCACTATCTGACGGCGAAAACAGCAGTGCGGCAATCGCTTCTCCTCCCGCCAGAAGTCGCTCTGCACCCACTTCAGCCAGACGTACTGACACGTTGCGAAAGGGCACGTCTCGGGAGCGCAATTCGAAGCGAAGGCACTCCCCCATCAGTTCCAAGCCCCTTGTTTCACTCAGACCAAACCGGCGCGATGCCGAAATCGAAGAAAGGACCCGCCAACGCGCGTATGAGTTGTATCAAGAACGCGGCGGCGTGGATGGAAACCCAACAGATGACTGGCTGCAAGCAAAGCAGGAAGTATTGCGCCACAAAGCCAGAGCGGGCACCACCTCGTCCTAACCAGTTCTCACGTTCTTCTCAGCTGCCCGCCTAAGTGTGCGGGTGTTTTCCTTGCAGGCTCGAAAACAGTGGCCCTGCGTACCGTACCAAAAGATAAATCTTTTCGCACAAACCGAGTTGTGTCGCCGCTGTGACGGGAACATGCCTCACACAGCATATCCCCCACGTACTGGACCGTAATTTGCATGTCGCGGAAAACCGCGTCCGACGCACTCAAGAGCAATCAGGAATATTCGATCGTAATCCGATTCCATGCCCTCAAAATCCGCCGAGGTTCACCCCTCGTGGGGGTTCAACTCCCCCTCCCGGCACCAGCACTTTTGGGGTCAGCAGGTTACGGTCGTTACGTAGTGACTCCCCTAGTATTTCGGGATACGTTCCAAGGGCGGAAAGGAATCCGCCCATGAACAGACGCGTGTCCGTCTGGAAGTACGTCCGGCTCAAGAACGGACGATGGAGATACTGCAAACCCGCCGTAGCAAAGAATGGAAAAATCAAGGCTGATTGGGTGATCGTGAAAGGCAAGCACCAGCGCCACCTAGAGGGCACCTTCTACCTCCACCGATACGACCGTAACAAGGAGATTTGGAGAAAGATCGGACCCAAAGCGCAGGAGGCGCTCGACGCCGCCGAGTCCGAGATGACATACCTGCCAAGGGTGTTCCGGTCAAGCCGCTTGATTTCTCCCAATCTCAGCATCGAAGCGGCTTCACACGGATGGCTTGAGGAGGTGAAGCTGTCCACTAGACCGGAAACCTACGAACTCTACGAGCATACCGTACGCGAATTTCGAGCGTGGAATTCGAATGGTGGCCCTCGCCATAGATTCATGGCTGACTTCAGTCGATTGGATTTCCTGACATATTGAAAGTGGCTGATCACTAAAGGTCGGCAACGCCCCGCGGACAGCTGGAAATAAACTCACGAGGATTAGCCAGTGGTACCGGGGACACTTTGAAGAAGCGTGGCGAGGGACCGATCACGACGAAGGACACAATGCTTGGTGTAGCGGAGCGTGATCCCGAGATTTATACCGCGGATGAACTGAAGACATTCTTCAAGGCATGTTGGCCTATGAATATGCGCTATTCAGGACGTTTCTAGTGACCGGTTTCAGAGAAAATGAAGTTCGCTTCCTCTACTGGGAGGACTGCGATTGCAAGAACAGTACGATCAAGGTCAGGCCTAAACCCGAGTATGACTTCACCGGTAAACCGGTTTTCTGCCACCTTCTCATCAGTCCATCCTCTCAGCCAATTTGACTGTGTAGTGAGTTTTGGGTTGTTCAATCCAGAATACGGATTCAAGAAATATTTGCTCTACTCTCGACAGGCTGCCGGGCGTGGTTGCAGTCCGCTGACACCGAAAAAGGTCACCCGAGCCGCTGATCCGGTGAAACTAACCTGAATGAGTCCACGTTACGTTTTCTGGACGCACGCACAATGCTGGCCGCGTCGATCTCAATCATCTTCTACGTCCTTCCTAGATCCTCATCCCGCTTCTTACCGTACCGGAAGGCCATACCGACACCCAGAGTCATGAATCCAACTGGAGGAATCAGCAAAACCAGCACGCCCCGGCTGATGGCACGTTGGCCTTCTTTGGTAGTACCCGTGGCGTTGCTGTAGCACATCGCGCAGCCTTGCGAGAAAGCCGGCGCTGCCCAGAGCAGCAACATCAAACCGAACGTGGCCAATCGCAGCTTCATTTCACTCCCAAATGAATGATTCGATACGCATCGGGAAAGAAAATGCACATGAGTGACAGACAGACTAGCAGGGAAGACATGGTCAGCCATTTCATGCGCGATAATTCAAACTTCATGTGCATGAAGTAAGCGATGATCAGGCCGGCTTTCAGAAGCGACAGCCCCATCAGGATGCTCAACATCCGCACCGGTTCCATGTTCTGATACCCGAGATACACCTCGAAGCCGGTCATCACCAGCAGCGCGCCCCATACCCAGAAAAATTGCGCTTTGCCATGATGCCGGTGCTGCTCGGCTACTCGCTGCTCTAGTGCAAATTGGGTCGCATCATTCACGCGATCAGCTCCTGATGATTCTGGTGGACATGAGATAAACCAGCGGGAAAATAAACATCCAAACCAGGTCGACGAAGTGCCAGTAGAGTCCGGCGACCTCGACGTCGGCGGAATCATAAACTTTCGGCCTTAGCCAGAGAACAATCCCGGCAACCACAGCAGTAAGCAGTAACAGGTGCGCGCCGTAGTGGAACGGGCTATAGGCGGGAGTGGCAAGCCACGCCACCAGCCAAAGCCCCAGGAGAATCGGAATAAACTTCTTCCGCAGCGCGACGATTCCCAGATAAACAACGCCTAGCGTCACGTGCAGCATGTGCATTCCGGTCAGGCCGAAAAATGTAGCCGGAAACTGGGGCACGGTCTCCGCGACGTTTTTATATTCGGCGGCGGCTTCATGGCCAGGGACAGCGGGGAACATCGGCAGCGTGAGCCCCTCCGCGATCAGCTTGCTCCATTCGCGCCCGTGGAGGATGACGAACGCCGTGCCGCATGCCATCGTCGCCAGAAGCCACCAGCGCTGCGCCTTGGCATTGCCAAACACCGCAGCGCGAACCGCCAGCACCATGGTTAAAGAGCTGGTCAGCAGGAACGCCGTCATCAGGGTTGCGTTGCGAATGCTTTCGGAATGGAACGGCGTAGGCCAGTTCGGAGTCGAGATGCGCCCATAGCTATAGGCAAACAGCAGCGCTCCGAACGTCAGTGAGTCGGAGAGCAGAAACAACCACATCCCGATCTTCTTCGAATATGTCCCAAAGAGCGAAGGTTCGTAGACGCCGGTTGCCACTCCGTGCTGCACCGCGACATCGGACATGTTCAGGGTCTCCTTGTGCTCCTGGATCTCGTTAACAGTGTTACTCCGGATATCTCTCTCCTACTTGTCATTCCGAGCGAAGCGAGGAATCTGCTTTCGACCTCTCTCCAAAGTGCTAATTCCTGGTCGCAGCTATCGCGCAAACTCCAGCAAAGCGAAAATATAAATCCACAACAGTGCCATGAAGTGCCAGTACCACACCGTCACGTCCACCACAATGCGACGCGCTTCGACTGGCTTGCGTGTCAGCGACGTGATGGCGGCGTACAGCAACGCCAGCACGCCTCCGGCTAGGTGAACTCCGTGGGTCGCCGTAAGCAAATATACAAACGAACTGCTGGCGCTGGTGGCTAAGGCAAATCCGCGATCCTGCAGCTCGCGCCAAGCGGCCCACTGGCCGAAAAGAAAACCAAGCCCTAGCAGCGCCGTGAGTGGAAGCCAGGGGAAATTACGCTCAGTACCGATGGAAACTCCGGGAATCGATTCAACCGGAACCAAAGCAACTCGCCGCGTGATCTGCCGCCGCGCGAATTCCGCAGTCAGGCTGCTGACCAAGAGTACGAACGTGTTCACCAGCAGCAATGCCGTCGGAAGATTTACCTCCATCCAGTCGCGGACGTAATTGCCGCTGCGGTCATCCATCACCGGCAGCCCTCGGCGGACAACATATGCGCTGGTCAGGGCCACAAAGATCATCACGACCGCGACCAGGGCGATGATCGTGCCAAGTCGCGCACGCCGTAGGCGCGCACCGTAATCGGAAAAGCCGTTATCATCCCGCCCGTCGCCACCGCCATCCACAGTAGGCGGATGGATGCCACTTCCCCCGTGGCCGAGCTTGGGATCCTTAAGCGTGATCGTTGGACTCAAAGTCGCCATACCTGATCTGTGTGGCGCGGGCGCCCTCGCCCGCGATTCCCGCGATTAATGTGATGTCACCGTCGCCGGATCGTTTTGCATGATGTAATCTTTCGCTGCCCCGGGAACACCATACTCGTAAGGGCCGTGGTAAACCACCGGCGTGTGCCCGCCAAAGTTATCGTGCGGAGGCGGTGTCGCGGTCGTCCACTCCAAAGTCGTGGCCTCCCACGGATTGTCGCTCGCCTTCGGCCCCTTAAACATGCTCCAGAACAGATTGAACAGGAACACAAGCTGGACGCCGATCGTCACGAACGCCGCATACGTCATAAAGGTTTGCAGAGGAATCAGCTTGGTTTGATACGCCACTTCGGTGAACTGCGAGTAGCGCCGCGTCTGCCCCGCCAATCCCAGATAATGCATCGGCATAAAAATCGCATACGTGCCGGCGAGCGTGATGAAGAAATGAATTTGCCCCAGCCGCTCGTTCATCATCCGCCCGAACATCTTCGGGAACCAATAATAGGTGGCGGCGAAAATTCCGAAGATCGCCGCCACGCCCATAATCAAATGGAAATGGCCAACCACAAAATAAGTATCGTGCAGCGGAATATCCAGCACCGGCTGAGCCAGGAAAGGCCCGCTAAGTCCGCCCGATACGAACAGCGAAACGAATCCGATCGCAAATAGCATTGGCGTTTGCAGGCGAATGCGTCCGCCCCACAACGTACCGAGCCAGTTGAAGGTCTTGATAGCGGAGGGTACGCCGATGGCCATCGTCATAATCGAGAACGCAAATGCCGAGTACGGGCTCATGCCGCTCATGAACATGTGGTGTCCCCACACCATGAAGCCGAGAAGGCCGATGGACATGAGGGCGTAAGCCATCGCCTTGTATCCGAAGATAGGCTTGCGCGAGAAAGTCGAGATCAACTGCGAGGTCACGCCCATTCCGGGCAAGATGGCGATGTAAACCTCAGGGTGCCCGAAGAACCAGAACAGGTGTTGCCAGAGCAGTGGCGATCCGCCTTTGTGTCCCATCACCTGGCCGTTCACCACCACCAGCGGCACGTAAAAACTCGTCCCAAGATTGCGGTCGAGCAACAGCAGAATTCCCGCGGAGAGAAGCACGCCGAACGCCAGCAGCCCGAGAATAGCGGTGATGAACCACGACCAAACAGTCAGGGGCATGCGCATTAACGTCATGCCCTTAGCCCGCAGATCTAAAGTCGTGGTGATGAAATTCAGCGCGCCCATCAATGAAGCCACGCAAAACAGCGCAATGCTGGTGACCCATAAATCGGCGCCGAGTTGCTCACCGGGACCGGAGTTTGGCAGCGCGCTCAACGGAGCATAGCCAGTCCAGCCGTGAAGCGGCGCGCCGCCAGTTACAAAGAATGCCGCGATGAGGATGACAAACGCGATGAAAGTGGTCCAAAACGAAAGCATGTTGAGGACCGGGAAAGCCATATCCGGCGCGCCGATCTGAATGGGCAAAAAGTAATTCCCGAACCCGCCCTGCGGAGCCGTGGTCAGCACGAAAAACACCATGATGGTGCCGTGCATGGTCAGCAAACTCAGGTAAGTCTCAGGCTTGATATCGCCGACCAGCGGCAGGGAAACGGCTGGCCAGATCAGGTGAATGCGCATCAGCAGGGACAAGAACATTCCCACGAAAACTGCCGTAAGCGCCAGGAAGTAATACTGGAGCCCGATCACCTTGTGATCGAGGCTGAAAATATATTTGCGGATAAAGCCCTGAGGAGCAGCGTGCGCGTGAATTGAAGCCGTGGTCGCCATTACTGTTTATCTGCCTCCCGTTGCGCTAACCACTTGTCGAAATCCGCCTGACTTATCACCTTCACCATGCCGTGCATCTTGTAGTGGCCAAGGCCGCAAAGCTCAGCGCAGGCAATTTCGTAGTCGCCAATTTCCGTGGGCGTAAAATGCATATGGATGGCGAGGCCGGGAACCGCATCCTGCTTAAAACGGAAGTTCGGAACAAAGAAGCTGTGGATCACGTCTACCGCGCGAAGAGTTAAATCAACTTCGCGATTCACCGGCAAGAACATGGTTCCGGCGACGACGTCATCCTTCGCTGCAGGATCAGACGTATTCAGACCTATCGCAGCCTCGTTGCCTGAAGATGGATCAATCAGCTTGGGATCGGTCGATCCAAATTTCCCATCCGGGCCGGTATACCGGAAGTACCAGGCAAATTGCATACCGGTGACTTCCACTGGAACAGAACCCGCCTTCGCAGGCTCAAAACGCTCGGTTGCCCAGACCGAACTCCCCATCAGGTTCAAGCCAATAAAGAGGATGGCGGTTAGAGCAGTCCAGAGAATCTCAAGCGTAGTGTTTCCGTGAGAATACCGCACCGGTCCCGATGACGGTCGCGCGCGGTACTTCCATACCAAATACCCTAGCGAGACTTGCGCGGCCACGAACACCACGCCCATGACCACAAAAGTAAGGGCGAATTGGTGGTCAATCCATGGCGCCGAGGTTGAAACGCCATGAGGAAGCCACCAGGTTTTCGCGGCGAAGAAGTATGTGCTGAAGAATGTAATCAGCCAGATAAGCACGAGAATAGCCAGGCCCATCTACCAGACCTCCGGGGGGTCGTGGATTCGCACACCGCAGGCCCAAGCAAACTTGCGGATAGCTCAAAAGTTTATCACATTCTCGATTGCGAATTTTCAAATGCCGATTGCCAGTTGGATGCTCGCTCCCAAAATCGGCAAGTGCAGAGGGGCGTTACTCTGTGAACCTCCGTGCCTCTGTGGTTAAATCCAAAAATGCGAAAGAGTTTCACCGGTCGCGGACACGACACCCGCTACGTTCGCCTGCAGAAGAATTTTTGCTTCGCTTGCGGAATGAGCAATCCTGATGGAATGCGGCTGAAGTTTGTCTTTGACGAAGGGCGCGATCGGTTCGTCTGCCGTTTTCGTTTGAGTAAGCGCTACACCGGGCCGCCAGGCCATGCGCACGGCGGAATCATTGCAACGATTCTTGACGAGGCGATGGGAAAGGTAAACAAGCTGCGGCAGGTTGTCGCTTTGACCTCGCAGATCACAGTTGATTATGCAAGACCTGTGCCCTTGAATAAGCCATTGCGCGTCGAATCTTACGAGGTGAGCGTGCGCGGCCGGCGGCACACAAATGCGGCCGAGATCCTGAATCAGAAAGGAGAAATCCTCGCCCGCAGCCGAGGATTGTTCATTGCGATCGACCCGCAACGAATGTTTTCAAAGCAGCACAAAACTGGGCAGATCTAACTGACAACTGAGAACTGCCAACTGAGAACTGGTTTTCTTAAAGACCACGCCTCAGTTCATGTCTCTAACTGGCAACTGAGAATTGGTTTTGTGAAAGACCAATTAGTCTTCTGTCATCAGTTCTCAGTTTCTTCGGATTGCTGCATTTACCCGCTTCGCAGCGCACGTGCAAGCTGTTCCGTACCACGCCTAAGTTCGCGGGCGTCAACCGCTGCAAAGCCCAGAATCAGACCTTCACGGCCAAAAGCACGCGAGGTATAACGGCTCAGCGGTATGACTTCAACATCGAGCTGCGCAGCCTTGCGAGCTGCTCGTTCAGCATTGATCCCCCCCGCCAGCCAGCCAACGGTCTGCAGGCCGGCTTCGACGCTGGAAATCTCAAGCAGTCCCGCAAGATTCTCTCGAGCTGACTCAATCAACACACCCAGGCGCTCCGCATAGAGCTCTCGCATACGCCGAAGGTGCCGTCCCAGATGACCTTCCTGAATGAAGTCACAGAGAACTGCCTGGTCGAGCAATGGCGCGTAGCGCATGCCGATCGACTGCGCGGCTGCAAATCGGTCGACCATATTGGCCGGAACCACAAGATATGCCAGCCGCAGAGCAGGGAATAGCACCTCATTGAAGCTGCCGGCGTAGATCACTGATCCGGTGCGATCCAACCCCTGAAGGGCGGGGACGGGCCGTCCCGAGTAGCGGTACTCGCTGTCATAATCATCTTCAAAGATCAGGCTATGCGACCGGCGGGCCGAGTCGAGCAACGCCAGTCTGCGCCGCAGGCTCATCGTCATCCCAAGGGGAAACTGGTGGGCCGGTGTCGTGTAAATCAGTTTCGGACCCGGCCACCGCTCTTCGCCGCGCTCAACGTCCAAGCCTTCGGCATCAACCGGCACCGGGCAAATTTTCCCTCCCACCGCCCAGAACACGATCGCTGCGCCCGGATATCCAGGCTCCTCCACCCAAACATGATCGCCGCGATCGAGCAGCAAATGCGCCGCGCGTTCCAGCGCCTCCTGTACGCCAGAGATAATGAGCACCTGGTCGGCCGAGCACTTCACTCCGCGTGATGTGTTCAGATACTCAGCAACCGCGTGCCGCAACGGGCGGTAGCCGAGCGCTTCGCCTCCAGCCAGCAACTGCGCCGAGGCTCGACGCAACCGCCTCGCAGCGACCTGCGCCCACAGCGAGACGGGAAACGCATCAAGCGCCGC
>Ga0209265_1000581_pt1 | contig 10344 bp, 8 predicted proteins | sample GraSoiAngelo_103_FD_185872 | JGI IMG/M metagenome (GOLD analysis project Ga0209265, IMG submission 185872) | Grasslands soil microbial communities from the Angelo Coastal Reserve, California, USA - 14_0903_05_20cm (SPAdes) (version 2) | ecosystem: Environmental > Terrestrial > Soil > Grasslands ...
TGCCAGGGCCAGAACGCGTGCAAGGGCAAGGCGTGGATCGAGACGTCCAAAGCCGAGTGCGAGAAGAAGGGCGGCAAGATCGTCGAATCGAAGAAGGAGTAGGTCGTGACCAGGGGCGGGCCGGGTGGCCCGCCCCTGCATCGTCGTCAGACCCGTCCGCGCCGGCGCTCTTGAGCGATGGCGCTCGCGGGGTGTAAGGTTTTGGCGCCGTTCGGGGGGCGGCGCGAGGAACCTGACGTCGTGAGCCCCGCGAGGCGCCCTCCCGAGGCGATCCCCACTTCGGTGTTTCGCACGCTTCGCTTCCAGCTGATCGCGATCGTCGTCCTGACGGTCGCCACGGTGCTTGCGGTCTCCCAGTGGGTCGACACGCGGCTCTCCGAGCGGGCCGAGGAACGGGACCTGCAGGAGCGCGCGCTCCTGGCGCTCAGGACGGTGGCCTCGCTGTGGGGCCGGACCGAGCTCGAGGCCTTGCGGCGCCAGCTCGTCGCGATCAACGAGGGCGACCGCGAGATCACGGCGATCGACATCTTCGGCCTCGGCGGTGGGCGGCCCGAGGTGCTGCTCACGACCCGCGACGCGCCGGAGGCGGCCGCGGGGACGCTCGGGCCAGACGCCGCGAGGCAGCTGGCCCGGGGCAGCTCGATGACGCTCGACCGCGAGCGGATAGGAGCGGGCGTCTGGCGCGTCGCCGTGCCGCTGCGGCGCGACGGTGCGTTCGTTGGCGCGGCGCAGGTCGAGCTCTCGCTCGACGAGCTCGCACGTCTGAGGCGGCGGCTGCGCGTGATCGACGGGGCCATTCTGGTCTGCTCGACGCTCCTCATCTCGTTCGCCCTCGCGTTCTTCCTCGAGCGGCGCGTGGCTCGTCCCGTCGCCGCGCTGGTGGCGGGCATGCAGCGGGCGGAGAGCGGCGAGCTCGGCGTCCGGGTGGAAGCCGCCCGCGGCGGGGAGTTCGCCTTCCTCGCCGGCAGCCTGAACCGCATGCTGTCCCGCCTCGAGGAGCTGACCGCCGGCCTCGAGTCGCGCGTCCGGCAAGCCACCCGCGACCTGGCCGAGAAGAATCGCGAGCTCCAGCAGGCCAACCAGCGGCTGTGGCAGGCGCAGCTCGAGATCGGGCGCAGCGGGCGTCTGGCCGCGCTCGGGCAGATGGCGGCGACGATCGCTCACGAGCTGGGCACGCCGCTCAACTCGGTGCTCGGCTACACGCAGCTCCTGCGGCGCCAGCCCTGGTCTGCCGACGACGGCGAGAAGCTCGCCATCATCGAATCGCAGGTCCAGCGCATGATCGAGACGATCCGCAGCGTGCTCGATCGCACGCGCGACCGCGAGCTGCACCACGCGCCCGTGTCGCTCGGCCCGCTCGTCGCCGAGGCGCTGACCATCGTGTCATCGCGCCTCGCCGGCCGCGAGGTCGCGCTCCAGAGCCTCGTGCCGCCCGACCTCCCGCCCGTGCCGGCCGACGCGGCGGCGCTTCGCCAGGTCCTCCTGAACCTCCTGACCAACGCCATCGACGCCACCGAGCCGCCCGGCACGATCACGGTGAGCGCCGTGGTCCTGCCGCAGAACGGCCGGCCGGGGCGGACGCTTGAGCTGACGGTCTCGGACACCGGCCACGGCATGGCGCCCGAGGAGCTGCGCCGGGCCGTGGAGCCGTTCTACACCACCAAGGCGCCGGGCCGCGGCACCGGGCTCGGCCTCGCGATCGTCGACCACATCGTGCGCGCGCACGGCGGGCAGCTCGAGGTCGAGAGCGCGCGCGGACACGGGACGAGCGTCCGGGTCCGGCTGCCGATGGAGGAATCATGAGCGCGGCGCGCCTCCTCGTGGTCGACGACGATGCGGTCACGTGCCGGCTGCTCGCCGAGGTGCTGAGCCGCGACGGCGCGACCGTCGTCTGGGAGACCGACCCGCGCCGCGCCCTGGCGCGGGCTGCCGAGCAGCCGATCGACCTGGCGGTGCTCGACGTCCGCATGCCGGAGCTCGACGGGCTCGAGCTGCTCCGGCGGCTGCGCGAGCGCTGGCCGCAGGTGCCGGTGGTTATCATGACCGCATTCGGGTCGATCGACACGGCGGTGCTGGCCATCGCCTCGGGGGCGGTCGACTACGTCAGCAAGCCGATGGACGTCGAGGAGCTCCGCGCGACGGTCCGCCGGGCCCTCGGCCGTCGGACGGAGACGCAGGCCGAGCTGCCGGAGGCGGGCGAGGAGTTCGGCGGCGTGGTCGGCCGCACGCCGGCCATGGTCGAGGTCTACAAGACCATCGCCCGCGTCGCGCCGGGCCCGAGCACCGTCCTGGTGACGGGCGAGAGCGGCACGGGCAAGGAGCTCGTCGCGCGCGCCATCCACCGCCACAGCCTGCGCCGCAAGCGGCCGTTCGTGGCGGTCGACTGCGCCGCGCTCACCGAGACGCTCCTCGAGAGCGAGCTCTTCGGGCACGTGCGCGGCGCGTTCACGGGCGCGGTGGCCGATGCGCCCGGCCTGTTCGCGGAGGCGGACGGCGGCACGATCTTCCTCGACGAGATCGGGGACGTCACGCCGGCGCTCCAGGCCAAGCTCCTGCGCGTCCTCCAGGAGCACGAGGTCCGCCCCGTGGGCGGGACGGAGTGGCGGAAGGTGGACGTCCGGATCATCGCTGCCACCAACCGCGACCTCGGGGGGGCGGTCGCGACCGGACGCTTCCGCGAGGACCTCTACTACCGGCTGAAGGTGGTGACCATCCACCTCCCGCCGCTGCGCGAGCGGCGCGAGGACATCCCGCTGCTCGTCGACCACCTGGTGCGAAAAGCGGCCGCCAGCTGCGGCAAGCGCGTGACCGGCGTGTCCGAGTCGGCGCTCGCCCTGCTCGGCGCCTACGATTGGCCCGGCAACATCCGCGAGCTCGGGCACGTGCTCGAGCGCAGCGTCGCGCTGGCGCAGCACGAGGTGCTCGCCGCCGAGGACCTGCCGGGCGACATCGCTGCGGCCCGGCCCGAGAACGGCGGGGCTCTTCCCGCCAGCCATCCGGCCGACCGGCCGACGCTGGCGGAGCTCAAGCGCCGCTACATCGAGCAGGTGCTCGAGGAGAGCGGCGGCAACGTGAGCCGCGCCGCGGCGGTGCTGGGCGTCGACCGGCGCTCGCTCTACCGGATGCTTCAGCGCTACGGCCTGCCGCCGCGCGCCGGCTCGCGAGAGTAGCCGAGACCATTTGCCACAGGCGGGGCAGGCGGCCTCGCCCCTCGAGCCGGCAAGGGTCCGGTTTCCGGCCCTTTTTTCACGGCAACCCCTGGCACCCGCCTTGCTCGGATACCATCGCCATGAGCATCCCGGCGGAGCCGGTCCTGATCGTGGACGATGACCTGGCGTCGTGCCGCTTCATGGCGGAGGTGCTTGCCGGGGCCGGCTACCGCGTCGAGTGGACCACCGACGACGACGGCGCCCTCGAGCGCGTACACCGCTCCCCCTATGCCCTGGTCATCGCGGACGTGACGATGCCCGGCGTGAGCGGGACGGAGATCGTCGCCGACCTCGGGCGGGTCCGTCCGGGTGCGCCCGCGTTGCTGGTCTCGGCGTTCGCCGACGAAGCGGCGCGGGCCGCGGCACGCCGGCTGGGTGTGCCGCTCCTCGCCAAGCCGTTCGCGGCCGATCGGCTGCTCGCCACCGTGCGAGCGCTGACGACAGCGACGGCGATGAGTCACGAGCAAGATTCGGTTTCGGGTGGCTGGACGGGGCTGCCGGCCCATGGGGGGCCGGCTTCCACCATCCGAAAGGACGCGGAGCGTGGTTAGGTCCGAACCCCCCAGGGCCGCCCGCTCCGCGTTCTAACTTGCTTCGCGGTTATCGTGGATAGGCTGCCGCGCCGCCGTGCAGTGGTTCTCGCTCGTGCTCTCGCTGGCCGTCGCTCTGGTCGTCCGGCCCGCCCGGGCGGCTGAGGAGACCGCGCAGGTGACGCTCGACGAGGCGGTCGCGCTGCTCCGGCGACAGAGTCCGGAGCTGCTGGCCGGGGCGCTCAAGGTGCGCGCCGCCCAGGGCGACGTCACGGCCGCCCGGCTCTATCCGAATCCCACCTTGTCGTTCGGAGCCGGCAACTTCCCGATCGGGCGGACGAACCCGCCGGGCATCGGCGCCGGCGACACGGTGAACGAGCAGGTGGGCATCGGGCAGGAGCTCGTCCTGTGGGGAAAGCGTGGGGAGCGCATCGCTGCGGCCCATGGCCGCATGGCCGCGGCGGGCGCGGAGCGCGCCGACCTCGATCGCCGCCTGGTCTTCGAGGTGCGCGCCCGGTTCGTGCGCACGCTGGTGGCCGGCGAGCGCCTGCGGCTCGCCCGCGAGAATCTCACCCACTATCGGGAGACCGTGCGCGTCAGCCGGGAGCGGGCCGACGCGGGCGAGATCTCCGCGGCGGAGTTCGACAAGATCGCGCTCGAGCAGCGGGGGTTCGAGCACGAGGTGGCCGACGCGGAGATCGAGCGACGGGAGGCGGTGGCCGAGCTCCTGCCCTTGCTCGGCCTCGACGTCGCCGATCTCGTCCCCGTCGGCGAGCTCCGGCTGCCGGCGGCTCGGACCGACACCGACACGCTGGTGAGCGAGGCGCTCCGACGTCGGCCGGACCTGACCGCCGCCGAGCGCGCGGCCGAGGCCGCCGAGGCCGCGCTGCGGCTGGCGCGCGCCGAGCGCTGGCCGAACGTGACCGTCGGCGTGCAGTACACGCACGACGAGTTCCAGGTGGCGGGCAACCTCGCCAACTCGCTCGGCGCCAACTTCTCGCTGCCGCTGCCGCTCGTGAACCGCAACCAGGGCGAGATCCAGCGGGCCGAGGCCGAGGCCCTGATCGCCCGCCGCGAGGTGCAGAAGCTGAGACTCGGGATCCCGCAGGAGGTGCGGACCGCCGTGACCAGCTACACGGTCGCCGGCGAGCGCGTGCGCCGCTTCGAGGAGGCCTTCCTCCGGCAGTCCGAGGATGCGCGACGCGCGGCGGAGGTGTCGTATCGCGAGGGCGCGATCTCCCTGCTCGAGTTCGTCGAGGCGGAGCGGACGTTCATCCAGACCCAGCGTGATCACCTCGACGCCCTGCTCGACGGGCACACGGCGGCGTTCGACGTGACACGCGCGGCCGCCCTGGAGGCGGCGCCGTGATGCGCCGGCTCTTCGTGCCGCTCGGTCTCGGTCTCGCCTTGCTGGCGGGCTGCGGGCGGGCCAACGACGCCGCCGATGCGACGGCGGCCGTCGCGCCGCACGGGCTCACCCCCGCTCAGCTCTCCTTCCTCAAGTTCACGCGGGTGGCCGAGGTCGAGGCTTCGAGCGTGGCCAACCTGAGCGGCACCATCGACTTCGACGAGCAGCGCACCGCGCGCCTGAACGCCCCGGTGCCGGGGCGCGTCGTGGAGCTGCTCGTGCAGGTCGGGGATCACATCGATGCCGACCAGCCCCTCGTGGCGCTCGAGAGCCCGGAGGTGAGGAGCGCGGAGGCGGACTACGTGCATGCCGAGGCCGACCTCGTGGTCGCCCGCAAGGCCGCCGAGCGGGCGGAGCGCCTGCGCGCGGCGCGCGCGATCGCCGAGAAGGACTACCTGCAGGCGCAGGAGGACGCACAGAAGGCGGCGGCCGACTTCGAGCGGGCGCGTGCTCAGCTCGAGCGCCTGCGCGTGACGCCCGGGGCGCGCACCAGCCGCTATCTCGTCCGCGCGCCCTTCGCGGGCACCGTGGTCGCGCGCAAGGCCTCGGTCGGGATGTCGGCGGGCCCGGACAGCCCGGAACCCCTAGCGGTGGTCTCCGACCTCTCGCAGGTGCGCGTCGTCGTGCGCGTGCCCGAGCGGCAGCTGCCGCTCGTCCGCCCCCACCAGACGGTCACGGTCCACGTGGAAGCGTACCCGGACGAGTTTCCGGGCGAGGTGACCGTCATCGGCGACGTGGTCGACGATGCGACGCGCACGGTCCCGGTGCTGTGCGCGGTGCCGAACGCCCAGCGGCTGCTGAAGCCCGCCATGTTCGCGCGCGTGACGCTGAAGGCGCCGCCGGGCCTGCGCATCCTGGCGGTCCCGGTGAGGGCGCTCCTCTCCGACGGTCAGCGGTACCGGGTGATCGTGCGCCGGCCGGACGGCGGTCTGGAGCCGCGGGCGGTGGAGGCCGGGGCCGAGATCGACGGACACGCACAGGTGCTCTCGGGCCTCACCGTAGGGGACGAGGTCGTGAGCGAGGGCGCCCTCTTCGCGGCGCAGGCGCTGGCGAGCTAGCGGGCCGACGCCGCCACCGACGGGCGCTCGGCCACGCGCCCGCACCAGGCCTGAGTGTTCGGGTATCGCTCTGGTGACAGAGTGACGCGGAGTGCCGGCAGGCTGTCGACACGCGTGAACCAGCCGGCGTCGGCCATGGTGAACCGCTCACCGACCAGGTACTGACGGCCGGCGAGCCGCTCTTCGAGGACATCGAGCTTCTTGAGGATGATGGCCCTCGCCAGCTCTTCGCTGGTGTCGAAACGCGGCGTGCCGTTCAGCGTGTCGCGCAGCCATTCCTTGAAGGACGGGTGCACGCCGGCAGCCACGATGCGGTCGACGTCCGCGGCGCCGAGCCCGGCGTGCAGCAGCTCCGGACGAATCACGTGCAGGTAGAAGATAGTCCTTCGCCATCGCCAGCTCGGCCGACTGCCACATCTTCACTTGCGCCAGCTCCCACGGGTCGTCCGGATAGAGCCGCGGCTGCGGGAAGACATCGTCCAGGTACTCGGTGATCACGTTGCCCCTCCCGCGGCGGCGCGGCGGCGACTGCGCGGCGCGACGGCGAGGGTGGCCCGCTCGGGGAGGAGCAGGGTGTAGAGCACCGGCAGGACTAGCAGCGTCAGCAGCGTCGCCGACACGAGGCCCCCGATCACGACCACCGCCAGCGGCCGCTGCGTCTCCGACCCGATCTCCGTCGACAGCGCCGCCGGCAGGAGCCCGAGTGCGGCCAGCAGCGCCGTCATCAGCACCGCCCGCAGGCGCCGCGTCGCCCCCGCCTCCACCGCCGCCCCGAGCCGCATCCCCTCGGCCCGCAGCGCATTGATCTGCGAGACGAGCACGACGCCGTTCAGCACCACCTGGCCCATGAGCGCGATGAAGCCGATGCAGGCCGCGACGCTGAGGTTGAGCCCCGCCACGTCGAGGCCGACCACGCCCCCCACCAGCGCGAACGGGATGGTGGCGAGGATGAGCAGCGCGCAGGCGAGCGAGCCGAAGGTGCGCATGAGGATGGCCAGGATGAGCCCGATGCTGACCGGCACGATGATCGCCAGGCGCGCCATGGCGCGGCGCTGGTTCTCGAACTCGCCGCCCCAGGTGAGGAAGCTGTTGGGGGGCAGCTGGACCTCGGCGGCGACGCGGCGCTGGGCCTCGGCGACGAAGCCGCCCAGGTCCCGCCCGCGGACGTTGCACTTGACGCCGACGAAGCGCATGTTCGCCTCGCGGTCGATGGCCGCCTGGCCGGGGGAGATCTCGACGCGGGCGAGCTGGCCGAGCGGGATCTGGGCGCCGTCGGGGGTGGCGACGCGGACGTCGGGGATGCGGTCGAGGGTGGCGCGCGAGGCCTCGCTCAGGCGCACGGCGACGTCGAAGTGGCGCTCGCCCTCCCAGAGGGTGGTGGCGGTCTGGCCGCCGATGGCGGTCTCGACGACGTCCTGGACGTCGGCGATGTTGAGGCCGTAGCGGGCGATCGCCTTGCGGTCGACGACCACGTGCACCTGCGGCAGCTCGGCCGAATGCACGACCGCCAGGTCGGCCACCCCGGGGACCTGCTCGAGCGTGCGCTTCACCTCGACGGCGCTCCGCCGGAGCGCGTCGAGGTCGTCGCCGAACAGCTTGATCGCCACCTGGCCGTTGATGCCGGAGATGTTCTCCTCGATGTTGTCCTTGATCGGCTGCGAGAAGTTCGCGTCGATGCCCGGGATGTCCGCGAGCCGGGCACGCATGTCGCCGACCAGGCGGTCGAGCGTGATGCCGCGCGGCCAGGCGTCGTGCGGCTTCAAGTCGACGAAGAACTCGAGGTTGTTGGCGGGCGCCGGATCGGTGCCGTCGTCCGGGCCGCCGAGCTGGCTGAGCACCTGCTTCACCTCGGGGAAGGAGAGGAAGGCATCGCGGATGCGCGGCACGACGAGGCGCGCGCCGCGGTTGAGCGAGACGCTCGGCGGCAGCGTGACGGTCACGTAGAGCGCCCCTTCGTTGAGCGTGGGCAGGAACTCGGTGCCGAGACGGCCGAAGAGCCAGACGCCGAGCAGCAAGGTCGCGGCCGTCCCCGCCATCACCGTGCGGCGGTGGCCGAGCGCCCACGTGAGCGCCGGCCGGTAGGCGCGGAGCGCCGCCCCTTCGAGCGGCGTCTCGCCCTCGCCGCCCCGCCCGCGCAGCAGGATGAAGGCGAGCAGGGGAATCAGCGTGAACGAGAAGATGAGCGCCGCCACGAGCGCCGCGCAGACGGTGTTGGCCATCGGGGCGAAGATGCGGCCCTCGACCCGCTCGAGCGTGAAGATCGGGATGTAGGCGACGATGATGATCGAGAGGGCGAAGAGGGTCGGGCGTGCGACCTCGTCGGCCGCCTCGAGGACCACCGAGCGTGCCTCCCGGCGGCTCGGGATGCCGGCAATCCGGCGGGCCACGTGCTCGACCATGATGACCGCACCGTCGACGATGATCCCGAAGTCGACGGCGCCGAGCGAGAGGAGGTTCGCCGACATGCCGCGCAGCTTGAGGTACAGGAACGCGCCGAGGAGGGAGAGGGGGATGGTGAGCGCGACGATGAGCGCGGCGCGCAGGCTCACCAGGAACACCCCGACCACGACGACCACGAGGAGTGCCCCGACGATCAGGTTGTGGCTCACGGTCACGAGCGTGCGGTGCACGAGGACGCCGCGGTCGTAGAACGTCTCGACGCGCATGCCCGGCGGCAGGATGCCGCCGTTCAGCTGCGCGATCTTGGCGTGCAGGGCCGCGAGGACGACGGAGGGGTTGGCGCCGCGCCGCATGAGCACGATGCCCTCCACCGCCTCGGGCTCGAGCTCGCGGGTCACGACCCCCCGGCGGGGCGCGGCGCCGATCGTCACCCGCGCCACGTCGCGGATGCGGATCGGCGTCCCGCCGCGGGCCGCCACCACGACCTCCTCGATGTCCTCGGCGTCGTGCAGCGTGCCGAGGCCGCGCACGACGTACTGCTCCTCGCCGTGCTCGATGTAGTTGCCGCCCGCGTTCGCGTTGGAGCGGGCGAGCGCCTCGAACACCTGGCGGAGCGTCACGCCGAGTGCCTGGAGCTGCTGGGGGTCGACCTGCACCTGGTACTGCTTGACGAAGCCGCCGAAGGAGACGACGTCGGCCACGCCGGGCACCTGCTTCAGGTGCCGCTCCATCACCCAATCCTGCACCTCGCGGAGCTGCATCGGCGAGTAGCCCGGACCCTCGAGGGTGTAGCGGAAGATCTCCCCGGTGGGCGTCGAGAGCGGTCCGAGGCTCGGCTTGACCCCCTCGGGCACGTCCACCCCGCTGAGCCGTTCGCTCACCTGCTGGCGGGCGAAGTAGAGGTCGGTGCCGTCGTCGAAGGTGAGCGTCAGGTAGGAGAGCCCGAAGATCGAGACCGAGCGCATGCGCGTGAGCCCCGGCAGGCCGTTCAGCTCCTGCTCGATCGGGAGGGTGACCTGCCGCTCGATCTCCTCGGCGGCGTGGCCGGGGAAGAGCGTGATCACGTAGACCTGGGGGTCGGCCAGCTCGGGGAAGGCCTCGATCGGCAGGTGCCAGAAGGCGACCACCCCGGCGACGGCGAAGAGCGCCGTCAAGGCGAGGACGACCAGCGGCTGGGCGAGGGACAACGCAAGGACACGGCGCATCCGCGGGCCTCCCGAGCAAGGCAGGTACCAGCGAAAAGCCGTGAAAAGACACGGTCCTAGAGCCTCCCGGGGTGTGACAAATCGCCTCAGGCCGTCGCCGGTCTGCAGGCGGGGACTCGGCCGCCGCCGGCCCTTGACTGGAAGCCGGGCGATTTTACCTTTTCGCCGCCACGGCGGGCATCCCCGCCGGCGTGCGATTCACATTCACCGTTATGGGAGGGTTTGCGACATGGCGATGCGCGTTCGTCCGCTGCACGACCGGGTGATCGTCAAGCGGGTCGAGGACCGGGAGCAGCGCAGCACCGGGGGGATCATCATCCCCGACACGGCCAAGGAGAAGCCCCAGGAGGGCCTCGTGGTGGCCGTGGGCCCGGGCCGGCGCGAAGACGGGAAGGTGCTGGCGCCCGACGTCAAGAAAGGCGATCGTGTGCTGTTCGGCAAGTACACCGGCAACGAGATCAAGCTCGACGGCGAGGAGCACCTGATCCTCCGTGAGGAGGACATCCTCGGCGTCGTCGAGGCGTAGGAGGAAGG
>Ga0209265_1000588_pt1 | contig 10286 bp, 8 predicted proteins | sample GraSoiAngelo_103_FD_185872 | JGI IMG/M metagenome (GOLD analysis project Ga0209265, IMG submission 185872) | Grasslands soil microbial communities from the Angelo Coastal Reserve, California, USA - 14_0903_05_20cm (SPAdes) (version 2) | ecosystem: Environmental > Terrestrial > Soil > Grasslands ...
GCAGGAGAACCGGCGCATCGACGTAACCGTCACCAGCGCGGTCGCACTGGAGCCGTCGGTGGTCGAGAAGGTGGGCGAGGAGATCGAGCGCCAGACTGGCCAGAAGGTCGAGCTGTCCAGCCACGTCGACGCCGAGATCCTCGGCGGCATCGTCTTGCAGGTCGGCAACAAGGTGCTCGACGCGAGCATCCGCAGTCGCTTGGAGAAACTTCGAAAGAGCGTCGCTCAAGCGGCGTAGAGACTGAATGACGAACGGCCGTGAAAACCAAGCAGTTCTAGGACGCAGCCCAATCAGCGAAGCGAGCGCACCGTTCGGGTGCGTGAGCGAGGCGATTGGGCGAGGACGACGAAATGCGCCGGTTTGCAGCGGCCGCGATCAAGGAGACGACCACTAGATGGACATCAAGCCCGACGAGATCGCATCGATCCTCCGCGAGAGGATTGAGGGACTGGACACGGAATCTGCCGACCTCGCCGAGGTCGGCACCGTGCTTTCGGTTGCCGACGGCATCGCCCGTATTCATGGCCTCGATAACTGCATGGCGCTGGAGATGCTGGACCTGCCGCACGGCGTTACTGGCCTCGCGCTCAACCTCGAGGAGGACAACGTCGGCGCCGTCCTCTTCGGTGAGTGGGACAAAGTCGTCGAGGGCGACACGGTCAAGCGCACCGGCCACCTGCTGCGGATCCCGGTCGGCGACGAGCTGCTCGGCCGCATGGTCGACCCGCTCGGCCGCCCGCTCGATGACGCCGGCGAGGTCGCGACCACGCAGACCCGCCCGGCCGAGTTCAAGGCCCCCGGCGTCGTTCAGCGCCAGCCGGTGACCGAACCGGTGCAGACCGGGCTGATGTCGATCGACGGCATGATCCCGATCGGCCGCGGTCAGCGCGAGCTGATCATCGGCGACCGCCAGACCGGCAAGACCGCGATCGCGATCGACACGATCATCAACAACCGCGACAAGGACATGGTCTGCATCTACGTCGCGATCGGCCAGAAGATGTCGACGGTCGTCCAGCTCAAGCAGGTGCTGGAGGAAAACGGCGCGATGGAGAACACGATCATCGTCGCCGCTCCCGCTGATGAGGCCGCCCCGATCAAGTTCATCGCCCCCTACGCGGGCTGCGCGATGGGCGAGCACTTCCTCTACAACGGCAAGGCCGCGCTCTGCGTCTATGACGACCTGACCAAGCACGCCTACGCCTATCGCCAGATGTCGCTGCTGCTGCGGCGCCCGCCGGGTCGCGAGGCTTACCCAGGTGACGTCTTCTACCTGCACTCGCGACTGCTGGAGCGCGCGGTCAAGCTCAACGACGACCTCGGCGGCGGCTCGCTGACGGCGCTGCCGATCATCGAGACCCAGGCCTCCGACGTCTCCGCCTACATCCCGACCAACGTGATCTCGATCACCGACGGTCAAATCTTCCTCGAGTCCGACCTCTTCTACTCTGGCGTGCGCCCGGCGATCAACGTCGGCATCTCGGTCTCGCGGGTGGGCGGCAACGCGCAGACCAAGGCGATGAAGAAGGTCGCCGGCAAGCTGCGCCTCGACCTCTCCCAGTACCGTGACCTCGAGGCCTTCGCCCAGTTCGGCTCCGAGCTCGATCCCGAGACCCAGAAGACGCTGAACCGCGGTGAACGGCTGGTCGAGCTGCTGAAGCAAAAAGAGCGCGAGCCGCTCGAGGTGGCCGACCAGGTCGCGGCGATCTACTCCGGCACCGGTGGCTACCTCGACCGGATCGCCACCGAGCGCGTTGGCGAGTTCCTCGGCGACCTGAAGATCCGCCTGCACGCCGAGAAGGCTGACCTGCTGAAGCGGATCAGCGACAGCGGCAAGCTCGAGGAGGCCGACGAGGAGGAGCTGGGCAAGGCGATCGGCGAGTTCGTCGATGACTTCGGCGCCGACTTCGACGAGCACGGCGACCCGATCGAGAAGGGCGAGTCGGACCGGATCAAGTCCGAGCAGGAGCGCGCCAAGCCCTCCCGCAGCGCCGAAGCCGAGGCCGAGGACGCCGAGAAGGAGGCGACGCCGGCGTAGCTCGCAGCTGACGCCGGTACCCGCCCATGGCCACTCAGAAGGACGTCAAGAATCGCATCGCGTCGATCAAGAACATCAACAAGATCACGCGGGCGATGGAGATGGTCGCCGCGGCGCGCCTGCGCCGGGCCGAGCAGCGGATCGCCCAGATGCGCCCATACGCGCAGTCGATGCGCAAGCTCACCCGCCGCGCCGCCGAACAGGCTGGCGGGGTCTCACGGGTGCCGGTGCTCGAAGAACACGCCGAGGAGAAGCGGGTTGGCATCGTCCTCGTCACCGGCGACCGCGGCCTGGCCGGCGCCTTCAACACCAACATCATTCGCGACGGCCTGCGCCTGCGCGACGAGCTGCGCGGCGAGGGCAAGGAGGTCGTCTTCTCGGCCGTCGGCCGCAAGGGCGTCTCGGCGCTGACCTTCCGCAAAGAGGAGCCCCAGGCTTCCTACGTCGGCTTCACCGACCGTCCCGCCTTCGCCAACGCGCGCGAGATCGGCGAGGAGCTGACCGCCCACTACGTCGACGAGGAGCTCGACCGGGTGGAGATGGTCTACAACCGCTACGTCTCGCCGCTGACCCAGCACGTCTGGCGGCAGACGCTCCTGCCCCTGCAGCAGGCCGACGTGATCGGCGAGGGGGTCGCGGCGGAGGAAGAGGAGGGCGAGGAGACCGAGATCGAGAAAGCGCACCGCCAATCGCTCTGGGTCTACGAGCCCGAAGCCGAGGAGCTGCTCGCCAGACTGATTCCCGAGTACGTGAACATCTCCGTCTACCGGGCGCTGCTCGAGTCCGCCGCGTCAGAGCTGGGAGCGCGGATGACCGCGATGCGCAGTGCCGCCGAGAACGCTGAAGAAATGATGGGCGACCTGACCCTGGAGATGAACCGGGTCAGGCAGGCTGAGATCACCCAGGAGATCCTCGAGGTCGTCGCCGGCGCCGAGGCGCTTGGATAAAAGCTGAGCTGGAGCGCGGAACGAACAAGCGTGCATATCTGATTCTTCGCGCAGTGAGTGAAGCGCGAGACTGATTGACAGAAAAGGAACCAATGTCTGAGAGCAACGGAGCAAACGTAGGGCGAGTCGAGCAGGTGACCGGCGTCGTCGTTGACGCGGTCTTCCCGGACAAGCTGCCGGAGATCTACTCGGCGGTGAAGATCCAGATGGCCGGCGACGCCGACAACGAGGCGACCGAACTGGTTTGCGAGGTGCAGCAGCACCTCGGCGATGACCGGGTCCGCACCGTGGCGATGGACGCCACCGACGGCCTGCAGCGCGGCGACAAGGTAATCGACACCGGCGGCCCGATTTCGGTCCCTGTGGGAGACGCTACCCTGGGCCGCATCTTCAACCTGCTCGGCGAGCCGATCGACCTCGGCGAGCCAGTGCAGACCGAGGAGCGCTGGCCGATCCACCGTCCCGCCCCGGAAGCCTCGGACCTCGCTCCGACCCAGGAGATCCTCGAGACCGGGATCAAGGTGATCGACCTGCTCGCGCCCTACGCCAAGGGCGGCAAGGTCGGGCTCTTCGGCGGTGCCGGCGTCGGCAAGACCGTCTTGATCCAGGAGCTGATCCGCTCGATCGGCGAAGAGCACGAAGGCCTCTCGGCCTTCTGCGGCGTCGGCGAGCGCTCGCGCGAGGGCAACGACCTCTGGCTCGAGATGAAGGAGTCCGGCGTCATCGACAAGACGATGCTGGTCTTCGGCCAGATGAACGAGCCGCCCGGGGCGCGCCTCCGCGTCGCCCTCTCCGGCCTGACGATGGCCGAATACTTCCGCGAGCAAGGCGGCCAGGACGTGCTGCTCTTCATCGACAACATCTTCCGCTTCGTCCAGGCGGGCTCCGAGGTCTCGGCCCTGCTCGGCCGCATGCCCTCGGCGGTCGGCTACCAGCCGACGCTGGAGACCGAGATGGGCGAACTGCAGGAGCGGATCACCTCGACCGAGCGCGGCTCGGTGACCTCGGTGCAGGCGATCTACGTCCCCGCCGACGACCTCACCGACCCGGCCCCGGCCTCGGTGTTCGCCCACCTCAACGCGACCACGACGCTCTCGCGGTCGATCTCCGAGAAGGGGATCTACCCGGCGGTCGACCCGCTCGACTCGACCTCGACGATCCTCAAGCCCGGCGTCGTCGGCGAGGAGCACTACCGCACCGCGACCGAGGTCCAAGAGGTGCTGCAGCGCTACAAGGAGCTGCAGGACATCATCGCCATCCTCGGCATCGACGAGCTCTCCGACGAGGACAAGCAGACGGTCACGCGCGCCCGCAAGATCGAGCGCTTCCTCTCGCAGCCGTTCTTCGTCGCCGAGCAGTTCACCGGCCGCAGCGGCGAGTACGTGCCGGTGGGGGAGACGGTCCGCGGCTTCCGCGAGATCCTCGACGGCGAGCACGATGACCTCTCCGAGGGCGCCTTCTACATGAAGGGCGGCATCGACCAGGTCACCGAGGGCGCTGCGGCGGCTGCGGCCTAGGTAAAGACGCATGGCTGCCGAGCACATGGTTGACGTCGAAGTCCTCACCCCGGAGGGGGAGGTCTTCAACGGCGAAGTGCGCCAGGTGTCGACTCGCACCGCGGTCGGCGAGCTGGGCATCCTCGCCAACCACGCGCCGCTGCTGGCGGCGCTGGCGCCGACCGAGCTGCGCCTTCTTGGTGGGGATGGCGAGGAGACGGTGCGCTACGCCCAGGCCCACGGCTGGCTGCAGGTCTTTGGCAATCACGCCAAGCTCCTGGTCGAGGAAGCCCTCGACCCCGCCGAGCTCGACGCCGGCACGCTGAAAGAGCAGCTGGCAGATGCCGAGCAGCGGCTCTCGGAGTCCGAGGAGGGCAGCGGTGCGTATGCCCGAGCTGAGAAGGACCGCGATCGGGCCGAGGCGTTCTTGGCGATCGCACAGGGCTGAGCGTCGTCAGCAGTCCCTCGACGCGTTTCAGGGGTGGCAATCTTCATCCCTCGGGTGGCTATTCGGCGGCTTGATTGCAGGCGAAGGTGGTCTTACTAACCACCCCGCCAAGGAGGCGCAGAATGTTCAGCAACAAGATCCGCCCAGCAATCATCGCTCTCGTCACGACAGCCAGTCTCGCTTTCACGCTGGCGGCACCGCGCGTCGCAAGCCCAGTGGCACACGATCGTCGTCGGCGGCCATGTGTTCACCCACGGCAACTTCACTGAAGGCGGCATCAGCCCCTGTGACCGCATCGACGAACAGCTCGGCAAATGGCAGGGCGCCGTCGGTGATGACAATGACTGGCTCAACCGCAAAGGCATCGGCGCTGCCGGCAAAGCCAACGCGGAAGAGGAACTCGTGAACGCTGAAGGCGAAGTCAACCGCGCCAGCGGCGAAGCGTTCGAATACGGCTGCGACACGGTGGCGGCTGCGCGGTCGTCGCATGGAGCCTCCCAGCCGGTTCGCGTTCAAATACGGTCCGCCCGTGGACGTTAGAAGCCAAGTGTCTCCGATGGGCGATGAGCTCGTTGCGCTCGTCTCGCGACTGGTCAGCTACGACAGCGCTGAGCCCGATGGGGTGCTGGAGGCAGCGGGATTCATCAAAGGCTGGTTGGACTCCCGCGGGATCCAGGTTGAGAGCGATGAGGTGCGGGGACTGCCAGTGCTCAAGGCCCAGGTCGGGCCTGAGGACGCTCCGACCGTGGTGCTCCACGGACACATCGACGTGGTGCCAGGACAGGCCGGGCAGTTCGAGCCTCGGGTCGAGGGGGATCGGCTCTATGGGCGGGGCGCCTATGACATGAAGGGCGGGCTGGCGGCGATGCTGCTGGTCACTGCGGCTATGCGGGATCAAGACGGGGTGCGGGTGCGGCTGGGGATCGTCGGCGACGAGGAGTCCGAGGAGGAAGTCGAACGGGGCTCCGATCACCTGGTTGACAGCGGTTTCCTCGGCGACTTCGCGATTACCGGCGAGCCGACCGACCTGCACATCGGGGTCGAGGCCAAGGGGGTCTTGGCGCTGCGGGTAACGGTCGAGGGAACGGCCGCCCACGGAGCGACCCCCTGGCTGGGCGAAAACGCCGTTTTGAGGGCGATCGACGTTTTCCGCAGTATCGAGTCGCTACCGTTCGCACGGCACTCCTCGGAGCTCTTCGATCGCCCCTCGATCAACCTCGGTCGGATCCTGGGCGGCGACGCGCTCAACAAGGTGCCCGACCGATGCGCCATCGACGTCGACATCCGCTACCTGCCCGATCAGGATCCCGCCGCCCTGCTGGAGCAGGTGCAGGGGATACCCGCGGCCGAAGTGGAGCAGCTCTTCACCCGGCCGCCGGCGGTCGTCGATCGGGAGCTGCCCTACGTGCTCGCCCTCTGCGCGGCGGCGACCGCGCACCACGATGGGCAGCCGATGAGCGTGGGGCGGGATGGGGCCTCCGATGCGGTCTCATTCCTGCGCGTCGGCGTGCCGGCGGTCGAGTTCGGCCCGGCCGGCGAAGGGCACCATGGGCCACAGGAGTGGGTCTCGGTCTCCTCGCTGCACACCTACCGGCAGACCCTCGACACCTTCCTGCGCTCGCTTTCCGCCCGTCTAGCCGCTTGAGGGACCGTGGCTGAGTCGGGCCTGAGCAAGCCGCCGCCCTCGGGCGACCACGAGCCGGCGCCGAAGCCGAAGCGCTTCTGGTGGCGCTTCAGCCTGGCCTCGCTGGTGATCGTTGTCGCGGTTGCAGCGGCGACCTCTGCCAGCATCCTGCTCTACATCGGCAGCATCGCCACGGCGCTCTCGCACCACAACGTCTACAACGCCAAGCTGCACCGCTATCTCTCCAAAGTCAACGGCGGCGAGCCCGAGAACATCCTCATCCTCGGCTCCGACAAGCGCGCCAACCTGGCCGAAGACCCGGGCCGCTCCGACACGACGATCCTGCTGCGCCTCGATCCCGACCGCAACGCGATCGCGGTGATGTCGATCCCGCGCGACCTCAAGGTCGAAATCCCCGGCTTCGGGACGGAAAAGTTCAACGCCGCCTACACCGACGGAGGGCCGAAGCTGACCCTGCAGGTGGTCAAGGAACTGACCGGCCTGCAGATCAATCACGTCGTCAACGTCGACTTCCTCGGCTTCGTCCGTGCCGTCGACGCGATCGGCTGCGTCTACACCGACGTCGACCGCCGCTACTACCACTCGAACGTCGGCGTGCCGGCCTCCGAACAGTATTCGGAAATCAACATCAAGCCGGGCTACCAGCTGCTCTGCGGCAAGAAGGCGCTGGAGTACGTGCGCTACCGCCACACCGACACCGACATCGTCCGCTCCGCCCGCCAACAGGACTTCCTCAGCTCGGCCCGGGAGCGGGTGCCGATTTCAAAGCTCGTGCTCGGTCAGAACGACTTGGTCGACATCTTCACCAAGTACACGACCTCCGACATCAGCGATACGGAGACGATGCTGCAGGTGCTGAAGCTCTTCATCGCCTCGCGCAATGCAGCGATCAACGAGGTCCACTTCCCGGCCGAACTCGGGCCCAGCTATGTCTATGCCTCTTCCGAAGCGATCCACGGAGCCGTCGATAAGTTCCTCGGCATCGAAGCGAGCGCCGGCCCGCTGGGCGAACTCGACGAAGGCCGTAATGAAAAGAAGCCCGGCAAGAAGAACAAGCGCCGCAAGGCGCCGAAGCCGCACATCGCCGCGCCGAAGCCGCCTGGGAGCGATGGTCTGGTGCCAGCTCGCGAAACCGGCGAAGTGGAGGCAAAGAGCATCACGCGCAAGGTCAGCTCCGGTTTTCCCGTTTTCTACCCGACGCGCCTACCGTCCGGCGCCTACTACCAGGAAGACAATTCCTATGAACACATCCAGAACCCGCGTGCCTACCACCTGCGTGACACCGACGAAAAGCGCCACGGCGCCTACCGCATGGTGGTCGAGTGGCCGCTCTCGGACGGGATCCACTACTTCGGCCTGCAGGGGGTCCAGGGTTGGTCGGACCCGCCGATCCTCGATAGCCCGAGCCTGACCAAGACGATCAATGGACGGGAATACGACATTTACGTCGATGGCGACCGCATATCGATGGTCGCCTGGCATCGTGGGAACAGCTCCTACTGGGTCGCCAACGACCTGCTCAACAGCTTGAGCAACGATCAGATGATCGGAATCGCCCGTTCCGCCGACGTGAAGGTCCCCAACCAAAAGCGCAGAAGGGGGAAGTCGAAGCGATGAGTGCAGAGAGAGAGCCGATTGGGGTAATCGGGGTCGGTTGGGTCGGCCTTGTCACCGCTGCCTGCTTCGCCGAGGTTGGCCACCGGGTGATCGCTCGCGACATCCTGCAGGAGAAGGTCGAGTCGCTCTCGCGCGGCGAAATCACGATCCACGAGCCGGGCCTGGGCGAGCTGCTCAAGCGCAACGCCGAGTGCCTCACCTTCACCACCGACATGGCGGAGCTGCTCGAAAGCGCGAAACTGCTCTTCGTCTGCGTCGACACGCCGCCGACCCGCTCCGGCGACGCCGACCTCTCGCGGGTGCGCTCCGTGGTCGAGGACCTGCCGGCCGACAGCGATCACGTGCTGGTGATGAAGAGCACGGTTCCCGCCGGAATCGGCAACTCAATCCGCCGCGACCGTCCCGGTCTCTCCTACGTCTCCTGCCCCGAGTTCCTCAAGGAGGGCTCGGCGGTCGAGGACTTCCTCCACCCCGACCGCGTCGTCGTCGGCGCCGACGACGGCGACGAGGCCGCCGGCGATGCCGTCGCCCGCCTCTATGAGCCGCTCGGCGGTGAGCTGGTGCGCACCGACGTCGCTAGCGCTGAGATGATCAAGCTCGCCTCCAACGCCTTCCTGGCGACCAAGATTTCCTTTGTCAACGAGATCGCCAACGTCTGCGAGGAGGTTGGCGCCGATGTTGCCGAGGTCTCGCGTGGAATGGGCCTCGACCAGCGCATCGGGCCCGCCTTCCTGCGCGCGGGGATCGGCTACGGGGGTTCATGCTTTCCCAAGGACGTCAGCGCGCTGAAGATGCTGGCCGGCAACAGCGGCTACCACTTCCAGCTGCTGGGAGCAGTGATCGAGGTCAACGAGCTGCAGAAGCGCCGCGTCGTACAGAAGCTGCAGAAGCACCTCGGCTCGCTGGTCGGCAAGCGGGTGGCGCTGCTCGGCCTCGCCTTCAAGCCGCACACCGACGACATGCGCGAGGCCTCGAGCCTGGTGCTCGCCGCCCGTCTTGAAGGCGAGGGCGCTGAGGTCGTCGCCTATGACCCGGTCGCCGGCGGGGTCGCCCGCGAGCTTTTCGACGGAGTTGAGTTCCGCGATTCGGCGCTGAAGACGCTGGAGGGCGCCGACGCCGCGATCCTGGTCACCGAGTGGCCCGAGTTCGCCGAGCTCGATTGGGTCGCCGCGGCGGAGACGATGTCCCGGCCGCTGCTGATCGACGGTCGCAACTTCCTCGATGCCGCCCAGCTCAAGTCGGCCGGCTTCGAGTATGAGGGAATTGGCCGCGCGGTTGACGATTCAGTTCCTGCGGGTACTGCCGAGTAGTGCAAGCGATCGTCCTCGTCGGCGGCGAGGGAACGCGGCTGCGGCCGCTGACCGAGACCGTCCCCAAGCCGGCCCTGACCCTCGTCGATCGACCCTTTCTCGCCTACATGATCGAGTGGCTGGCCGGGCATGGTGTCAGCGATGTGGTGCTCGCCTGCGGCTTCCTGCCCGATGTCCTGCGCGAGGCGCTGGCCGGCGAGGAGGAGCGGGCCGGGGTCTCAATCTCCTACGTGGTCGAGCCGGAGCGGCGCGGCACGGCGGGCGCCATCCGCTTCGCCGCCGACGTGCTCGGGGATCGACTTGAAGACCGCTTTCTTGCCCTTAACGGCGACGTGCTCACCGATCTGGACCTGACCGCGCTGCTGCGCGCCCACGACGAGCGCGGGGCGAGCGCAACCCTGGGTCTGCACTCGGTTGAGGACTCCTCCGCCTACGGCCTCGTCCATAGCGACTCCGGGGGCGCCGTGCTCGAGTTCCTCGAGAAGACCGGCGAGACGGTGCCGGGAGAAATCAACGCCGGCATGTACGCACTGGAGCGCTCGGTGCTGGAGTTGATCCCCGCCGGCGAGGAGGTCTCGATCGAGCGCGACGTCTTTCCGCGACTGGTCGGCGAGGGCCTGCACGGGCTGCGGCTCGAGGGCTACTGGATGGATATCGGCACACCCGAGCGCTACCTGCAGGCGAGCTGGGACATCCTCGAGGGCAGGGTAGAGACCAGGGTTGAGCCGACCGCTCCGGGAATGCTGGTTGGCGTCGGTACCGAGGTCAACCAGCATTCCCGGAG
>Ga0209265_1000599_pt1 | contig 10242 bp, 11 predicted proteins | sample GraSoiAngelo_103_FD_185872 | JGI IMG/M metagenome (GOLD analysis project Ga0209265, IMG submission 185872) | Grasslands soil microbial communities from the Angelo Coastal Reserve, California, USA - 14_0903_05_20cm (SPAdes) (version 2) | ecosystem: Environmental > Terrestrial > Soil > Grasslands ...
CGTCCGAGCCCGCGTCAGCGCCTCCGAAGTCGAGCAGGTGCAAGGATCCACCCCCGACGAGCACCCGCCGTGTCTCGCGCAGTGTCTTCTCCTTCTCGGGTAGCTCGAGGTGGTGGAACATGAAGGCGGACAACACGCGATCGAACGACGCGTCCGCATGCGGAAGCTCGTCCGAGAACCCGCGGTCCAGCTGCACGGAGAGCGCGTCGCGCTCGGTTTTTCGCCGAGCGCGAGCCAGCGCCTTCCGGTCGGGATCGAGCCCGACGACTTCGGCGCCCGGATGGAGACGTTTGACGAGGATCGCCAGGTTCCCCGTGCCGCAACCGATCTCGAGCACCCGCTGGCTCGGCCGAATGTCGGCTTGGTCGACCAGCTGTCGGTGCAACGACTCGCCGCCCATCCACTTGCAGAAGGGGTCATAGAGGGGGAGCAGCCAATCGTGCCCGGCTGCCGGGATGAAGGTCCGTAGGGTCTCTTCCATGATCACGCTCCTCTCAGGAGTGTTCCGACGCGTCGTGCCTGAGGCAGCGCGGCGACGTGGAGCATGACGAACAGCGGCACGAAGTACGCCGGGACGAGCACGAGGGGCAAGCGGTTGAGCGCCCCCATGCTTACGGCCACGACGAGGTCCAGTATGCCGAGGACATTCCAGGTCATGAACGTCCAGCTCGTCGCGAAGCGTTCTTGTCCTATTTCACGCTCATCAACGGACCCCGGCCCGGGTGGCGCGGTCGAAGGTGGCGGGCGGTCGGATCGGGGACGAGGTCGAGCGCTTCGAGAGCCAGCACTCCGAGCAGAGGTTCCGAGCGCGCCGGCGCGCTCACCGCATCGAGCACTGCGACGCGTCCGTCGATTGCCACGAGCAGCGGAGCAACGATTGGGCGGCGCTCCCTGCGGCCGTCGGCGTACTCGACGCGGGCTTCGCCGATCTTTCGGAGGCCGAGGCGGCGGACGAGCGGGCTCGGCAGGTAGATCCGCGTCGCGCCCGTGTCGACGAGCATCTCCGCCGTAGCGGCGCGCGCTCGGTCTCCCAAGTTGCTCAGCTTCGCGCGCACGCGGATCTCGCCCATACGCCGCATAGCGTAGCCGAGCGCGTTCCGCACGCAAGGGCAGCCGAACGCAAGTCGCTCCGGCACCCCCGCTGCCGCGACGGACGCCGCGGCGCGCCCACGGCGTGCAGGGAGGGAGGAGGCGCCGCCGGCGGGGCCCCGGGGCTTCGCGCCACCCCGCCCTCCGCAGCTCCCGCGCGCGCGAGCAGCTTCGGGGGGACGCTGCAGCTCCGAGTCGGGCGTGGAGCGAGGGACGCGGGAGCGGCGGTGGCGCCCGTCCCACCTCCCCGCCGCGCGCTATGGCACGACCCGCGCCCGGATCTGCCTGAGCAGCGCCGCGTTGTCCGAGTGGCCCGTCATGCGCGCCGTCACCCGCCCGCGCAGCGGGCGGCCGAGCAGGTAGAAGTCGCCGAAGATGTCGAGGATCTTGTGGCGCACGAACTCGTCGGGAAACCGCAGCGGCGCATTCACCACGCCGTCGGGACCGACCAGGATGCAGTTGTTCAGCCGGCCGCCGCTCGCGAGCCCCATCTGCTCGAGCGTCTCGATCTCCTTGACGAAGCCGAACGTCCGGGCCGGCGCAATCTCGCGCCGGAAGGTGTCGACGTCGGTGAAGCGAAACTCGTAGGCCTGCCGCCCGATCGGCGGGGGGTAGTCGAGCGTGTAGTGCACCTCGAACGCATCAGCGGGCTCAATCGCGATGCCCTTCTCGCCATTCCCCTCGGGGCCGAGCGCGTAGACCCGGTCGATCACCAGCTCCTCCACCGTCGCGGGCTGCTCGACGAGCCCGCCCTCGTCGAGGAGCGCGCACAGCTCCAGCGCCGAGCCGTCGAGGATCGGCACCTCACCCTGCATCTTCACGAGGACGTTCGTGATCCCGTAGGCGTGGAACGCCGCCATCAGGTGCTCGACCGTCTTGGCCACCATGCCGCCGCGGGCGAGCGTGGTCGCGTAGTCGGTCGAGTCGACGTGGTCGATCAGCGCCGGCACCGTCTCGCCCGACGAGATGCTGCCGAAGAGGATGCCGCTGCCGGGCGGCAGGGGCTGCAGGATGAGGCCGGTGCGGACGCCCGTGTGCAGACCCTGCCCGTTCACGACGACGCTGCGGGCGATGGTTCGCTGGGGCAGGCGGCGGGCAGGCGCCACCGCCGTGGAGGCCGGGGTGCCGTCGCGCTCGACGGACACGTTCCCCTCGCCGAGCGCCCGGCTGACCACCTGGAGCAGCGCGTCCAGCTGGAAGGGCTTCTCGAGAAAATCGCACGCGCCCAGCCGGATCACGCGCACCGCGGTCTCGATCGTCCCGTGGCCCGAGATGACGATGATCGGCAGGCGCGGCGCGTGCGATCGCATGCGCTCGACCAGCTCGATGCCGTCCACCTCCGGCATCCACACGTCGACGATCGCCAGCCGGGGCTCGACGTGCTGGAGCAGCTCGAGCGCGCGGCGGCCATCGGCCGCCTCGACCACCTCGAACCCTTCATCGGCGAGGACACCGCGCAGCGTGCGGCGGATCTTCTCCTCGTCGTCGACCACCAGGATGGTCTCGGGCATCGCCGTTCCTCTCCTCCCTCACGCGCCGTAGGCGCCGAGCCGCGCGCGCGCGGCCAGCTGCGCGGCCTGCTGCCGGACGGGGAACTCCATGATGAACCGGCTGCCGCGCGGCAAGTTGTCGCGCGCCCGGATGAACCCGCTGTGGTCCGCCACGATGGCCGAGACGATCGCCAGGCCAAGGCCCGTCCCCTCGGGCTTGGTCGAGAAGTACGGCTCGAAGAGCCGCGCCTTCACCTCGGCCGTCATGCCGTCGCCGTTGTCGGCGATCTCGAGACGGACGATGCCGAGGCGGGAGACGTACGTCGTCTGGAGCTCGACGCGCCCGCGCTCGCCCGGCGCGACCGTCCGCCGGGCCGCGCAGGCGGCGACGGCGTTGTCGAGGACGTTGATGACGGCGCGCTTGACCCCCTCGCGGTCGAGCTCGAGCTCGGGCAGGCCCGGCTCGGGAGCGAACGCGAAGTCGATCTCGCGGTGCCCCTCGCGGAAGAGCACGAGCGCCTCCTCGACCACCGCGTTCAGGTCCTGCGGCGTGTGCTGGCCGGCCGGCATGCGGGCGAAGGTCGAGAACTCGTTCACCAGCGCCTTCAGCTCGTCGACCTGCTGGACGATGGTGCGCGTGCACTCGTCGAACACCGCGCCGCCGTCGCGGAGCTGCCCGGCATAGCGGCGGCGCAGGCGCTGGGCCGAGAGCTGGATCGGGGTCAGCGGGTTCTTGATCTCGTGCGCGATGCGGCGGGCGACCTCGCGCCAGGCTTCCATGCGCTGCACGCGCAGGAGATGGGTCACCTCCTCCAGGAAGAGGACCAGCCCCTGCGGGCTCCCCGCGTCGTCGAGGAGGCGGGTGCCGGTGAGGAGCACCGCCACGTCGTGGCCGTCGCGCCGGAGCCGCATCTGCCGCTCCACCGTCGCGCCCCCGTCGGACGGGACGTCGAGCCGGGGAAGCGGTGGGCCGAACGTGATGGCGTAGGGCGGCCCGTCCGTCCCGTTGGCCAGGAGGCCGGCGCTCAGCTGGCGGATCTCGGCATAGGGTTCGCCCGCGAGCACCTCGTCGAGCGGCCGCCAGATGCACGCGGCGGCGCGCACGCCGAGCAGCGTCTCGGCCGCCCGGTTGAGCGTCGTGATCCGGCCCTCCGCGTCGGTCGAGATGACCCCCGCCGTGATGTTGGCGAGCAGGATCTCGAGGTAGCGACGGCGCGAGTCGAGCTCCGTACGGCTCGTCTTCAGCTCGGCCGTCATGCGGTTGAAGGCAGTGACCAGCGTGCCGATCTCGTCGTGGCCCTCGCCGGGGATGCGCTGATCGAGGTCGCCCTGGGCGACCGCGCGCGTGCCCTCCGCCAGCCGCTGGATCGGCACCGTGATCCGGCGCGCGATGTAGAAGCCGACCCACGTGGCGGCAAAGAGGACGACGACCGTCGCGAGCCCGAGCGTGATCGTGTAGGCGGTCTTGATCGGCTGCCGCTGCACCTTCAGACGCAGGTACTCGTCGAAGGCGCGGCTGATCTCCTCGCGACGCTTGGCGACGCTGTTCGGCACGTAGGTGTCGACGACCACCACCGCCACCGCCCGGTCCCCCACCACCACGGGCGCCGCGGCGCGGATCATCTCGGCCTCGCCAACGGCGTCGACGACGGTCGCCTCCTGCCCGTGGCCCACGCGGCGGACGAGGTCGGACCACGGCGCCAGTCCGATCCCCCCGGGCAGCTCGCTCCGCCGGCTGCGCGCGACCGCCTGGCCGCGCGCGAACACCTCGACGACGTCGAGCTGGTACTCGGCACGGCGCTGGTCGACGAACCGCTTGAGCGTGTCGCGCCGTTCGGGCGCCAGCAGGCCTTCGGCGTGCAGGCGTTCGGCGAGCCCGCGGGCAAAGCCGAGTGCCGTCTCCCCCAGGCCGCGGTAGTAGGTCTGCGCGATCTCGCGCGAGCCGGCGAGCGAGCTTTCCACCTGCTCGTTGAACCAGCGCTCGATCGAGTTGCCCACGAACACGAGCGCGACGAGGAAGAGGAGCGTCGCCGGCAAGAGCGCCACTCCCACGAACGCGCCAACCAGCCGCGTGCGGAGATGGGAGCCCATGATGCGCCGCCGGCGCTCGAAGATGAGCTTCATGATGTTCCTGCCGACCAGGAAGACGAGCAGGATCAGTAGGATCATGTTCAGGTTGATGAGCACGACGAGCACGGCGTTGGTGCCGACCGAGCCCGTGCCCGGGGACTGCGGGAGATGGAACTCGAAGACCGCGAAGAGGACGACCGCGAGCGCGGTCGCGACGATGATCAGCCCTTCCAGGCGCCGCCGGCGCGACTCGGGCGTGGCCGCCTTTGCCGGCGACGAGTCGGACGGGGCGGGCATGGATCCGCGCGATGATAGGGGGAAGGGGAGGCGAAGGCAAGACCGCCCCTCCGGGCACAACACGGCAAAAAAGCTCGGGAAAATGCGTGAAATCCGGCGCCCGCCGCGCCGGGACGCGCGGCTTCGCTCCGGAGAGGCTACCGGCGCCAGAAGAGGTTCAGGATGAGGGTCAGGATGATGCTCACCACCAGGCAGGTGACGAGGGGGAAGTAGAAGGTGAACGTTCCGCGACGGATCAGGACGTCGCCGGGCAGGCGACCGAGCCACGGGATGCGGGGGGCGAGCACCAGGAGCACGCCGATCAGGACGGCCGCGGCACCGAGGACGATGAGAAACCGTCCGAGATCCTGCATGATGCGCAGCATGCCCCACGAGCCGGGCGGCGAAAAGCACCGGGCCACGGTGCGGGCCTCGTTCGACAAGCAGGCGGTGGAGTTCTCCGAGAGCCCGGTCATGACGGACGCCGCGGCGCTCGCGCGGCTCGTCGCATGGGCCGGGGTCGCCGGTTCGGAACGCGTGCTCGATGTCGCGTGCGGCCCCGGCCTGGTGGCCGCCGCCTTCGCGCCGCACGCGGCGAGCGTCGTCGGCGTGGACCTCACGCCCGCCATGCTCGCGCGCGGCAGGGCGATCGTGGGCGAGCGCGGCATCCGGAACGTCGCCTTCGTGATGGCGGACGTCGAGCGCCTGCCCTTCCCCGACCAATCCTTCGAGCGCGTCGTCTCGCGCCGCGCGTTCCATCACTTTCCCGATCCGGCGCCGGTTCTCACCGAGATGGCACGCGTCTGTGCGGCCGGCGGCGCGATCGTCATCGAGGATCAGGCGCCGCCGGCGGATGCGACCGCCGCCGACGCGATGACGGCGATCGACCGGCTGCGCGACCCATCGCACACGCGCGCCGTCGATCCGGGCGCGTGGACCGCGCTCTGCGCGGCGAACGGGCTCGCGCTCGAGTTCGACGAATGGATCACGCGCGCGCACCCGGCGGCGGCGGACGCGGCGCGGGCGCGGGAGATGCTGGAGTGCGCGGCTCGGGGAGAGATCCCCGGCCTGCACGCCTGGCACGCCGGCGGGGCGCTGCGGTTCACGGTGGGGCTGCAGCTCGTACGGGCGGCGAAGATGTCTTGAGTCAGAGCGGGCGGGTCAGCGGCGACCGGTCGTAGAGGGTGTCGAGCGAGAGGTCGGCACCGATGGAGGCGAGGTGCAGCGTCCCGCCGCGGGTCACCTGCAAGGTCTGCCAGGCATCACCCGGATCACGTCGGCGAAGCTCAATGCGGCGTTCCTGGTGCGAGACGAGCACGTACTCGCGGAGGTGCGGGATCTGCCGGTAGTGCGCGAACTTCTCGCCGGCGTCGTACGCTGCAGTGCTGTCGCTCAGAACCTCGATCAGCACGGTGGGATTCACCGCCGCGTTGGGATCCTCGGGATCGCGCTCGAGGTCGCCGCAGATCACCGTCGCATCGGGGTACGTGGCGAGGCCGGTCGCGCGGACCCGAACCCGGAGGTCGGAGGTGAACGTCGTGCATGGCCCGCCTACGAGCTGCCGGCTCAGCTCCGCGATGACCGCAGCCGCGAGCGCCGCGTGCTCGGGCGTCCCACCCGCCAGCGCGAGGATCTCCCCGTCGATGTACTCGTGCTTGGCGTCCGTCGCCTCCTCGAAGCGGCGATACTCGTCGTACGTGTACCGTGCGCGCTCCGCTGCGCGACGCATGGCGCCAGGTTACCACCGGGAAGGGGCTGGTCGCCACTCACCCCCGCTACAGCAGCTTCTGCTGCGCCGGCGGCGCGCCCGCCCGCCGCCCGAAGTGCGCGTACGCGAGCGCCGTGGCGACGCGCCCCTTCGGCGTGCGCGCGAGGAAGCCCTCCTGGATGAGGAAGGGCTCGTAGACGTCCTCAATCGTGTCGCGCTCCTCGCCGACGGCCGCGGCGAGCGTGTCGATCCCGACCGGCCCGCCGCTGAACTTGTCGACGATGGTGAGGAGGAGGGCGCGGTCCATCTTATCGAACCCCGCCTCGTCGACGTCGAGCAGGGCGAGCGCATCGCGCGCGACGGTCCGCGTGATCCTCCCCTGGGCACGCACCTCGGCGAAGTCGCGCACGCGGCGCAGCAGCCGGTTCGCGATGCGCGGCGTGCCGCGCGCACGGCCCGCGAGCTCGGCCCCACCGTCCTCGTCGAGGGCGACGCCGAGGATCGTCGCCGAGCGGCGGAGGATCTTCTGGAGATCCTCGCGCCCGTAAAAGTCGAGCCGGAACGTCGCGCCGAAGCGGTCGCGGAGCGCCGAGGTGAGGAGGCCCGCGCGCGTCGTGGCGCCGACCAGGCAGAAGGGCTTGAGCGGCAGCTTGATCGAGCGCGCCGTCGGCCCCTGGCCGACCACGAGGTCGAGCTGGAAGTCCTCCATCGCCGGGTAGAGCGTTTCCTCGACGACGTGGTTCAGGCGGTGGATCTCGTCGACGAAGAAGACCTGTCCACGCTCGAGGTTGGTGAGGATCGCCGCCAGGTCACCCGGCCGCTCGAGGACGGGACCGGCGGTCGGACGGATCGCGACCTCGAGCTCGTTGGCGATCACGTGCGCGAGCGACGTCTTGCCGAGGCCGGGCGGTCCGTAGAGCAGGACGTGGTCGAGGACATCGCCGCGCGAGCGCGCGGCCGCGATCTGCACGCGCAGGTTCTCGCGGATCGACTCCTGGCCGATGTAGTCGTCGAGCGTGCGCGGCCGAAGCGGCGTCTCGACGACGAGGTCGTCCTCGACGGGCTCGGGCGCAACGGGGCTCGGCCAGCGGGCCATTATGCACTCAGCCCCTGCAGCGCGGCGCGGATCACCTCCTCGAGCGGCGCGCCGGCGCGGCCCGTCTGCTCGACGGCGCGCTCGGCCTCGGGCCGCTTGTAGCCGAGGTTGACGAGCGCCGAGACCGCCTCGTCGAGGATGCCGTCCGGGGCGGACCGGGCTCGCGTCGGCGCGCCGGCCGCCAGCGCGGCTGCCGGCTCGCGGCACTCGACGACGATCCGCTCGGCGTACTTCTTGCCGACGCCGGCGATCGTCTGCAGCCGGGCGGCGTCGCCGGCGGCGATCGTCCGAGCGAGCTCGGGAAGCGGCATCCCCGAGAGGACGACGAGCGCCGTGCGCGGGCCGAGCCCCTTCACCTTGCGCAGCAGATGGAAGAGGGCCCGCTCGCGCTCGGAGAGGAAGCCGATCAGCTCGATCGCATCCTCGCGCACCTCGGTATGGATGAGGAGCCGCACGGGAACGCCCGCGGGCGGGAGGTCGGTGAAGGTCTGCAGCGAGACGTGGACGGCATAGCCGACGCCGCCGACGTCGACCACGAGCCGCTCGGGGGACTTCTCGGCAAGCGTGCCGGCAAGCGCCGCGATCACCTCGTCGTCCCCTCGCGGGCGAGCGCGGTCGCGATGCGGCGCGCGAGCGGCGCGCGGTCCAGGTGGCAGAGCGCCAGGGCCAGCGCGTCGGCCGCATCGAGCGAGAGACGCGGCCCGACACCCAGGCGCGTTGCCACGCCGCGCCGGATGGACGACTTGTCGGCGCCGCCGTGGCCGACGGTGGCGAGCTTCACCTCGGCCGGCGTGTACTCGTGGAGGGCGGCTCCCGCAGCGGCCACGGCCGCGAGCACGGCGCCGCGCGCCTCGCCGAGACGGAGCGCGCTCTGCACGTTGCGCGCCACGAAGGCGCGCTCGAGGACGACGGCCGCCGGCTCCCACGCCGCGATCAGGCGGAGACACTCCGCGTGCAGGCGCGCGAGGCGCGCGCCGAGATCCGCGGCGGGCACGAGCACGATCGTCCCGCTCGCGACGTGGCGAAAGCCCCCGCCGCGCGTCTCGACCACGCCCCAGCCCGTCAGCCGGCTCCCCGGATCGATCCCGAGCACCCGCACGCCCGCTCCACCTCCCCGCCCGGCGAGGGCCTCACGCCGACAGCCGCTCCAGCTCCTCCGCCGCGATGTCCATGTTCGACGACACGCTCTGCACGTCGTCGTGGTCCTCGAGGGCCTCCAGCAGCCGCACCATCTGCTCGGCCTGCTTGCCGGAGATGGCGACCGTCGACTGCGGCAGCATGGTCACCTCGGCCGAGCCGACCGGCACCTCGGCCCGGTCGAGGGCCTCCTTCACCTTGTCGAACTGCTCGGGCGCGGTGATGATCTCGAGCAGGTCGCCCGCCTCCCGCACGTCCTCGGCGCCGCCCTCGAGCGCGACCTCCATGACGCGGTCCTCGTCCACGCCGGCGCGCTCGACCGTGATGAGGCCGCGCTTGTGGAACATCCAGGCGACCGCGCCCGCCGCGGCCAGGTTGCCGCCGTGCTTGGTGATGATGCTGCGCACGTCGGCCACGGTGCGGTTGCGGTTGTCGGTGAGCACCTGGACGAGGATCGCGACCCCGCCCGGCCCGTAGGCCTCGTAGGTGCGCAGCCGCGGGTTCGCGTTGATGTCGCCGCCGCCCAGCCGTGCCGCGACCGTGATCTCCTTGATGAACTTGGTGAAGAGCTTGCCTCGCCGCGCGTCCTTGAGCGCCTTCTTGTGCTTGATCGAGCTCCACTTGGAGTGGCCGGACATGGCGCGGTGTCCTGCAGTACCACAAGCCCCACGGCGAGTAAATCACGAAAGCCAAGGAGAACGCGGTATTGCGCGCGCGCTCCGGGCGTCGATAATGCGCCGGGATGCGGGGCGGGACGCGGAGGTGGGTGGCGCTCTGGCTCGTCGGCGCCGCGGGCTGCGCGCTCGTGCGCGCGCCGGCTCCGCCGCCGATCACCGACGGGGTGCAGGTGGGCGTCGCCTCCTGGTACGGCCCGGGCTTCCACGGCAACCGTACCGCCAACGGAGAGATCTACGACCAGTACGAGCTGACGGCCGCGCATCCCTCGCTGCCCCTCGGCACGCGCGTCATGGTGACCAACCTGGAGAACGGCCGCGCGGTTCAAGTCCGCATCAACGACCGCGGCCCGTTCGTCGGCGGGCGCGCCATCGACCTCTCGTATGCCGCCGCGCGCACCATCGGCATGGTCGGTCCCGGCACGGTGCGCGTCCGCGTCGAGGTGCTCGGCTCGGCGACCCTGGTGGCCGCCGCTCCGGCGGCCGCCCCGGTGGCCGCGCCGGCTCGGCGGCCGAGCCCGCCGCCTCCCACCGGCTCGTACACGGTCGAGGTCGCCGCGCTCAGCGATCCCGACAAGGCCGAGCACCTCCGCCACGGTGGTACGCATCAGCCCAGGCTTTCGACCGCGCTGATCGCGGCGTCCGCGCTGCCGAACCGCTCGGTCAGCGTGTGCACCCACCGCTCCAAGCCGAAGGCGAGGC
>Ga0209265_1000601_pt1 | contig 10234 bp, 18 predicted proteins | sample GraSoiAngelo_103_FD_185872 | JGI IMG/M metagenome (GOLD analysis project Ga0209265, IMG submission 185872) | Grasslands soil microbial communities from the Angelo Coastal Reserve, California, USA - 14_0903_05_20cm (SPAdes) (version 2) | ecosystem: Environmental > Terrestrial > Soil > Grasslands ...
GAAAAAAAGCACGTCGGGATCGGCTTCGAAAGCCAAAGCCAAACCTCGCGCTTCGAGCTCCCAGTCGAACGGCTCGGGCTCGATCACCGACTCGGTCAAGCACGGCGCCGAGGGTGCGCTAAACGGAGCCGGGCCGGTCCTGCAGAAGGCGAAGCTGCCCCTGCTCGCCGGCGGTGCGGCGGTGGCGGGTGTTGCTGGCGCAGTGCTCGCGAGCAAAACGGGAGGTAAGCGAAAGGTGCTGGGTGTGTCAGTTCCCAAGCGCTCGAAGCTGAGCCTGCCGAAGAAAAACGGCTTCAAGCCCGACGCACACAAGGTGACGAGCGCCGTGACCGACGCCGCAAAGCGCGCGGACGACTTCGGCCAGGGGGTGAGCCGGATCGCGAGCTCGGTGAAGAAAGTCGGCGAGGCCGCGGACGAGGCGGTGAAGAAGAGCTGAGCGTCGTCCCCAGCGACTGCCAAACGCGCAATGAGTCAGACGGGACAAGCGGAGAAGGGGGCGGCCGAGTATGGGCGCGAGGCCCTCTTGCAGTGGGCCGATGCTGCTCGCTACGGCGTACGGGCGCTGGCGGCCCGACGCGAAGCCGCCAAGGATGGGTCCGGCCTCAAGGAGCGGCTCGATCCGAGCAAGACCGAAAAAGGCGGCAAGGCAGGTGACGTGGCCGACCTGGCCCTGTCGAAGCTCGGACGTCCGGGAAGGCTTGCCTCGAAGGTGAAGCTGGGCAGCCGCCTGCTAGACCGCATGACGCCGAGCGGTGAGCGGAGCGAAACGGACGAAGGCGAAGGCGAAGGCGACGACGGCGCCGAGGTCGAGGCCGAGGCGCCGGAGGCAAATGGTTTGGCAGAGGGCAATGGGGTTGGCGCGGGCGCTCCGCTGCCGATCCAGGCCGCGATCGACGTCGCCCTGCCGGTTGAGGCCGTCTTCGAGCTCTGTACCCGCTTCGAGGAGTACCCGCAAATCGTCGATCGGGTGAGCGCAGTCGAGGTTGATGACGACACCCATTTCACCGTTGTCGCCCGGGTCGCCAGGCGGGCGCAAGAGCTCTCGATTGAGCTGCTCGACGAACTTCCCGAAGAGCGGTTGGACTGGGAGTGCGTCGGTGAGCTCGAGCACTCGGGGGTACTCACCTTCCATCCGCTGGCGCCACGCCTGACCCGGCTCGAGTTGACGATCGAGCGCGCCTCCGAAGGCCCCGTCGAGCATTTGGGGCGAATCCTCGCCCTGCCGGAGCGAGGCCTCAAGCAGGAGCTGCGGCGCTTCAAGGCGGTCGCCGAGCTGTGGGAGGGCGGCAAGGACTACGAGCCGGCCGAGATCGGCCCGCAGGAGGAGCCGGCAGAAGAGCTTGAGCTAGAGGAGGAGGCGGCCCCCGAAGACTGAGGCCGCTCCGACGCAAACGAGGAAAGGAAAGCTAGATGGCAACCGCGATGCAACAGCCGTATAGGGGAGGGAGCGGATACGTGGCGCGCAGCTCCTCGAGCGGGCTCTACGACGTATTGGAGCTGATCCTCGACAAGGGCTTGGTGATCGACGTCTTCGTTCGCGTCTCGCTGATCGGGATCGAGATCCTCACGATCGACGCGCGGATCGTGATCGCCAGTGTCGACACCTACCTGCGCTTCGCCGAGGCCGTCAACCGCCTTGACCTGATGTCGACCGAGACCCAGGGCCTGCCCGAGTTGATGGAGGGGATCACCGAAGGCGGCGCCTCGAAGAAGACCCAGGGCGTCCTGCAGGGCGCCAAGGAGGCGCTCTTCGGCGACGAAGACGAAGAAGACGAGGAGAAAGAGGAAGAGCCCGCGACGAAACGGCAGCGATCGAGCTCGACCACGGCTAAACGACGGCGAGCGAGCAGCAGCTCCTCCTCCGGTTCGAGCCAGCGTCGTTCGAAAGGCAGCTAGGGGGAGGCGAGCAGATGACCGTCGCGCAGCCCGAAACCGCAAAATACGTCTACGGGGTAGTTCGCTCGGAGGGCGCCTCTCCGCCCAAGGGCGCCGGGATCGACGACGAGCCGATCGGCGTCGTCGCCCACGGCAGCGTCGCGGCGCTGACCAGCGACGTACCGGGTGACTTCCTCGAGGCCGGCCGCCAAGAGCTGCTGGCTCATACCCGCGTGCTCGAGGAAGCGATGGAGTCCTCGGTGGTGCTGCCGATGCGCTTCGGCGTCGTCATGCCCGACGAGGAGACGGTTCACGACCGGCTCCTGGCCCCCTTCGCGGAGGCGCTCGAGGAGCAGTTGCAGGAGATGGACGGCAAGGTCGAGGTGACGATCAAGGGAATCCATGACGAAGAGTCGATCCTGCGGGAGGTGATCTCCGAGAACCGTGAGATCGCCGAGCTGAAGGAGGCGATCCAAGGCAAGCCCGAGGCGGCCACCTACTACGAGCGGATTCGCCTCGGCGAGTTGATCGCGGCGGCGCTCGACGACAAGCGCGGCGCCGCGGCGCCGGGGATCATCGACCGCCTCGCACCCTTCGCCGTCGACGTCAGGGTCGGCGAGCCGGTGCACGAGCGGATGGCCGTCAATGCCTCCTTCCTGGTCGAGCGCGCCCGGCTAGGTGAGTTCGACCGGGTCGTTGATCAGATCGGCGCGGAGCTCGCCGGCCGCATCCAGCTCAAGTACACCGGCCCGCTGCCGCCGCACAGCTTCGTCGAGCTCGGGGCCGGGGTCTGACCATGGGCCTCTTCAAGGAGCTCGTCCTCTTGCCCTTGGCTCCCGTTCGGGGCACCACCTGGGTCGCCGAGCAGCTCGCCGAGGAGGCCGAACGCCGGCTCTATGACGAGGACAACATCAAGCGGGAGATGTTGCAGCTTGAAATCGAATCCGACGAAGGCTTGCTGGGAGGGAAGGAGCGCGCGGCGAAGGAGGACGAGCTGCTCGACCGCCTCGCGATCTCGCGCCGGCGTCAGGCCGAAGAGATGGAGATCGTGCCGCTCGAGGCACCCGAAGAGGAGGTGCCCGGCCGTGGCTGAGTCAAACGGCAAGAAAAACGCGTCCCGTGACATTGCCGCGCAGGCGGTGGAGCAGATTCAGAACCTGATGGATCGCCCAATCGAGGCGGTCACCGGGATCGAGAAGGATGGCAGCGAGTGGACGGTGACGCTGGAGGTGCTCGAACTGCAGCGGGTGCCCTCGACCACGGACGTGATCGGCAAGTACGAGGTCACGCTCGACAAAGACGGAGAAGTGACGGGCCTGCAGCGGACTCGCCGCTTTACGCGCGCCGAGTCGGGGGAGGTGTAGGAGATGGCGCTGGATCCAACGCCTCCCCGCCAGCCGGCGACCCGGCAAGCTGAGGTCGCTCCGCGCGCCGGCGGCCCGGCAAACCTTGCCGACATCCTCGAGCGAGTGCTCGACAAGGGCATCGTCATTGCCGGCGACATCCAGATCAACCTGCTCGACATCGAGCTGCTGACGATCAAGGTGCGGCTTTTGATCGCCTCGGTCGAGCGCGCGCAGGAGATGGGGATCAACTGGTGGGAGTCCGATCCCACCCTGACCAGCAACGCGAAAGAGCTCGAAGAGGAGAACGAAGACCTGCGAGAGCGGCTCGAGCGGCTCGAGGATCTGGCAGGGCTGCCCGCCCCGAAGCCTGGTGAGGAGATCGTCGTCGAGACCCGCAGTCGCGAAGTTGTTGAGGCCGAGCCGAGCGGGGAGAGGAGACAGGCGAGCCGGGAGCACCACCAGGAGGTGGAGGAGCCGAGCAAGGAGGACCTGCTCGCGCTCGCCCAGAGCCTCGATATCCCAGGTCGCTCGACGATGAGCAAGGAGGAGCTTGCCCGCGCGATCGACGAAGAGGAGCGACGGGAGCGTCGATGAGCGATTCGGCGGCGACGCGAGAGCTGCAGGCGGCGATCGAAGCGCTCGCCGTCGAGATCGTGCCCACCGTCGTCGCCGACGCCCGCTCCGAAGCCGAGGCGAACGCGCGGGCGATCCTCGCCAAGGAGATGACTCGCGCCTTGCTGCGCGAGGCCGAGGGCATGTTGGAACCGCCTCGCAGCTCGCCCGAGCCGCCGCCCGAGTCGAGCTCCGAGACGAGGGCCCCCGAGCCTGCTCGCCATTCCCTTCCCGAGCAGGCTCGCGAGCCTGCGCTCGGGCTCTACCTCTACGGGATCGTGCGCGCGAACGTGCGCATCATCGGCGAGCTCCCGGGCGTCGACAGCGACAACAAAGCCTTCCTGCTCGAGGGCAACGAGCTGGCGGCGATCGTCAGCTCGGTGCCGCTGGAGGAGTTCGGCGAAGAGCCGCTGCGAGAGAACCTCAACGAGGTGGCCTGGCTGGAGGAAAAGGCGCGGGCGCACGAGGCGGCGCTCGAGGCGCTGCTCGAATCGACCACGGTGGTGCCGACCCGCCTCTGCACGATCTTCAGCGACGAGAAGCAGGTGCGGGAGATGATGTCTCGCGAGCGGGAGGCGCTGCTCGAGGCGCTCGACCGTCTCGAGGGAAAGGCGGAGTGGGGGGTAAAGGCCTTCGCCGGGTCGGGCGCACTCGAGCGGGCGGCGCTCGAGCGGGCCAAGGAGGGAGCCGACGAAGGGCCCGTCTCGCCGGGGGCCGCTTATATGGACCGCAGGCGCAGGGAGGCCCGCGCTCGCGAGAACGCCGAGGAAATCGCCGACGGCTGGGCGCAGGCGATCCATGAGCGCCTGGCGCGTTGTGCCGCGGAAGCCCTGCTGAATCCGTTGCAGCGTCGCGAGGTGAGCGGCCACGACGGCGACATGTTGCTGAACGGGGTCTACCTGGTCGAGGACGAGGAGGCGGAGCGGTTTCGCGAGCTTGTCTCCGAGCTCGGGGAGGAATACCGCGCCCTTGGCGTCGCGGTCGAATTGACCGGCCCCTGGCCCGCCTACAACTTCGTCAAGAACTCGATCGAAGCGGCGCGATGACCCGGGATCGCCTGCAAGAGGAGCGCCGACGCAAGCGCGAAGGCGAACGCGAGGCTTGGCAGGTGCGCAAGGACGCATCGCGGGAGCGCCAGCAGCGAAGGATCTCGCGGGCGCTGCGCGACCGCGACGTCTCGCTGCTCGACCTGGTCGACCGCCTGCTCGACGGCGGCGTCGTCATCCACGGCGACATCACCCTCGCGGTCGCCGACGTCGACCTCGTCTACGTCGGCTTGCGCGCCCTGATCTCCTCCGTGGAGACGATTGAGCGAGATATGGGCGTTTCGCTCAGCGCCAGCGGCCCGTCCCTGAAAGCGAGCGCGCTATGAGCGGCGGGGTGCTCTACGTCTACGCCATCACCGACTCCTTCCCTGGCACGGTCGCTACCGGGCTACACGGCGCGACTCTGCGGGCATTCGACTCTGGTCCGGTGCGGGCCATCGCCAGCGAGCACGCGGTCGTTCCCGAGCCCGATGAGGACCAGCTCTGGGCGCACGAGCGGGTGATCGAGGACCTGATGAAGGCGTCGACGATCCTGCCGATGCGCTTCGGCAGCACCGTCGAGCGGGCCGAGGCGCTGGCGGCGATGCTCGAGCAGCGGCAAGAGGAGTTCATTGCCTCGCTCGAGCGGGTGCGGGGTGCGGTCGAGCTCAGTGTCAGGGCCCAGCTGCCGACGGTGGCCGAGGCAGGCGAGCCCGAGTCCCGACTCGGGAGGCACTTCGGGCCGGGGACCACGTACCTGCTCGAGCGAGCTCACCGTCAGCGCCGCAGCGAGGACGCAGCCGAGCTGATTCACCGCCCCCTCGCGGCTCTTGCCAGACGATCCACGCAGAAGCCCGGCAGCGGCGATCCGCACGGGTTCAAGGCGGCCTACCTGGTCGACGAAGGCGCCGTCGAAGCCTTTGCCGAGCGGGTCGGCAATCTCAACACCACCCTTGGCGACGTCAAGGTGAGCTGCACCGGTCCCTGGCCTCCTTACAGCTTCGCCTCAGAGGAGCCAGGATGAGCGCCCGCCGCCAGCCGCAGACATCAGGCCGCAGCAAGCTGCTTGCCGGAGACCCTGAGCTCACCTTGTTTGGCGATGAGCTCGAACGCCTCGACGGGGCGCTTCGCCGCCGCGTCAATGCCGACCGCGAGGGGCTGGAGAAAGGGCTGGCGCAGCTGGTTCTCACCTTGATCGAGCTGCTGCGCCAGCTGATGGAGCGCCAGGCGCTGCGCCGGATCGACGGTGGCTCGCTGACCCCGGACGAGATCGAGCGCCTGGGAGAGACCTTCATGTTGTTGGAGGAGCGGATGGAGGAGCTGAAGGAGGCCTTTGAAATCGAGGACGAGGACCTGAATCTCGACCTCGGACCGCTGGGGAGACTGATCTAGCGATGAAAGGAAGGACGAACCATGAACGGAGAGCAGCTACGAGACGAGTACATCGATGCGCTGCTGGATCGGGTCACCGGGGTCCGGTACCCGAGCCACGAGCTGATCGAGCGGGCAGAAAACCTCGTCTACAAAAAGGAGCAGGCCGAGCGCTTGGTGAGCTACTTGATTTCGACCGTCGACGACGTGCGCTACCCGAGCCACCAGATCATGGATCGGGTCGAGCGGATCCTGTTCCCGTTTCCGGGTCGCTAGTCGGCGTCCCGCTCGTGGCGCAGCAGGCGATAGACGCCGACGCCTACGGCGGCGCCGGCAGCACCAGCGCCGGCCGCCGCGCGCAACGGCGAGGGCCGCGTGCCGCGGATGCGTTGTGTGGTGGCGATAAAGAGGCTTTTCATCGGCATGATCGTCCTTCCGGTGGGTCGTTTCAGGATCAGTGTGCTTCAGCTCGCTCGCGAGCCGAATGCGCTATCTGCTTGGAGCGCTCGCGGGCGCTGTGCGCTGCCTCTCGAGACCGCTCGGCGGCCCGCAGGCACTTGATCTTCGCCAGGCGGCCGCGACGCTGTGAAGACGCCACCCACCGCGCGCAGCGTTCCCGGGCAGCGACCAGCTTGCGCTGCGCCCGGCGGCGCTCGGTCAGTTGGTGGAGGCGGGCTTGCTCGCGGAGCTGCTGCCCGTGTTCGCGTTGGCGACGACTCCTTGCAGCCGCCCGTTGGGACGTTGTCGCGCCTTGTGATTCCACAGCAACCGGATACCCCATTTTAGGCAAGGCAATCGATCCAATGGTCCATACAGATTGCAAATACGAAGGGAAGTAGGCGATGGCCGAATCGACGAAAGGCAAAAGAGCAAAACAGGCCAAAAAAAAGTCGGCCCCCCGGAAAAGAATGGGGCCGAGCGGCTCGAAAAGCAAGGCGAGCAGTTCGAAAAAATCCAAGGTCGAAAGGAAAGCCAAAGCTTCCGGCGCCGAGGCGCAAGCCCCCCGGCCCGATGTAAGCGCGCCCCCGCCTGTCGACGCTGCCGCGAACGCGGCGCTCGCCGCTCGGGCAGCGCTTGCGGGCACGGAGGCGGCCGGGAAAGCCGTCAGCCTCGCCGCTGCTCGGGCGAGGGTACCCCTGGCGACAGGGGGAGGACTTGCAGCCGGGGTCGTCGGGGGGCTTGCCGTTATCCGACGCCGGCGGCGGTCACGGCGGGCCGGCGGCTTCGACGTCGCCACCGCCGCCGAGCGAGTGGGAGCGCTGGGCGAAGAAATCGGCAGAGTCGCAATCGTGATCCAGAAGGCAGCAGACGGATCGAAATCCAAGTAGAGAGGGTGTGAGACAGATGGCCGGAAAGATGGACAAGGCAAAGGGCCGGACGAAGAAGGCGATCGGTGAGCTGGCCGACGACGAGAACCTGAAGAGCCGCGGCGGTGCCGACAAGGCAAAAGGCAAGGCCAAGAGCGGGATCGACACCGCGACGAAGAAGGTCAAGAGCGGGATCAAACGCGCTGGGTGTCGATCAGGACCGTCCCTAATAAAGAGGAGGATCGGCGGGGCGTCGCCGAGGATGCCGACGATCATCAGGATCAAGCGATCGTCCGTAGGTCAAGCCCCTTGACGTTGGATATGTGTTTGCGAAGCGAAGGATCGCGCCTACAGAAGATGCTGCCCGCGAAGGGCATCTCTCCGGCCCCTCAGGCGACCCGGCGGAAGAGATAGACCACCAGCAGGATCAGGATGATGACGACGAGGATTCCAACGATGGTCATGCGGGCTCCTTCGGTTGTTTGGTCCCAGTCGTGCAACGCTTACGACCAGTTCGTTCCCTTCCCAGCTTCAACGGAAACGCCGTGGATTTGTCAGGCACAACTTCGACAGGCCAAGCGAGCTGGTCGCCTTGTCACGAGAGCCCGGCGATTCAGTCACTGGCTAAGTTGGCCTTCGCTGCTTATGTTTCTCCTCCATTCCGGGGCAGCCATTCGGGATCTGTTCGGACGATTTACCTCCGAGCAGGCGCAACCCCCAGTACGTCGCGCCACTCGCCATCCAGTTGGCCATGGCGGGATGCGTGCCCAGCGCAGATCGACTCGGCGTCCTCCGTGGACGCAGGACCCACAACTACTCCGTTGGCCACTTTCTGCCTGAGAACCCAAATCGGCCCTCCGGACAATTCACAATGTGGGGCAGGCAATGCTCGATTGCGATGTGATCCTAGGCTCCATCTCTGAGCCTGCTCGCTTCGCCACGATCTTCGACCGCCATTTCGACGCCATCCACTCCTACGCGTGCCGCCGAGTTGGCAATTCGGCGGCCGAGGAGATCGCATCGCAGACCTTCCTCGTTGCTTTCGATCGCCGGGGGGCCTACGACCCCTCCCGAGCCACTGCCCGGCCCTGGCTGTTTGGCATCGCCACCAACCTGATCCACGATAAGCACCGCCAGGAAGAGCGCCAATTCCGCGCCTATGCAAGGGCCGCAGATGGCGGCCCGGTCGATGCCCTCGAGGGGGTTGAGAATCGCGCCGATGCGGTTCGCTTGCGCTCGCAACTTGCCGCTTTGCTCGTGGCGCTTCCCAAAGAGGAGGCAGACCCCCTGCTCCTCTTCGCCTTGGCTGAACTCACCTACGAGGAGATCGCCCAAGCGCTGGAGGTGCCGGCCGGCACCGTGAAGTCCCGGCTGTCCCGCGCCCGCAAAAGGATTCGCGAACAAATTCGCCCCCCTCGGACAACTACGGAAGAGATGCCAACCGTAAACCTGGAGGTTGACCATGGATGAGATCGCGCTGATCCGCGCTCTCGCTTCGGACGCCGATAGTTCCGATGCCTCTACTCGTGCTGCGGCCCGGCAGGCGCTCGACGCCAGGATCGAACTCGCCTCCTCTGGAGAACCGCCCAAGCGACATTCCGCCCGGCAGCGACGTTCCCTCGCCCTTGTTGGAGCGCTGACGCTGACGCTGGCGGGCGCGATCGCCTTCTTTGTGGTCGGCAATGCCTCGCGCTCACCGCAGCCTGCCTACGGAGCCGAGCTCGTCCGCTTCGCCGAATCCACTCCGCTGCTCTTGCTTAAAGAGCCGGGCTGGCGTGTGCGAAACGTCGCATGGAATTCGGTCCCGGGTCTCCGGCACCCGCCCGACCCCATCCTTCACGCAGCGAAATCGTTCACGGGGAAGCTCAGCTTCGCTTCGGTCTGCGTACGGTGAAAGTAGAGTGGGGCCCCTGGGAGACGGCCAGGGGTTGGCTGAAGGCCTACCGAGCCCACGGCTTCACTGCCGGCGCCCCAGTTCTGGGAATGGTCGCCCATATCAATCCGGGAGGTCGGTCTTCGATTCCCGGTACGCACGGCCTTCACTCGATGCTGGCGGTTTGGAGAGAAGGAGACCGGGTGCTCTCGCTCAGTGCCTGGGTCTCAAATCTCGACGCCTTCCGCGAACGTCTCAGCTGGCTACAAAAGGTGGACGCCGAAACCTGGCTCGACGCCATGCCGCAGAGAGTCGTGAAGGCGGCTGACTATGGCTCCGAAGTGCGCGAAATGCTTCAAGGCGTTCCCCTCCCTGCAGGGTTCGATCCATCGACAATCCCCGACCGCCGCGTGACCACCAATCGCTACTCGGTTGGCCGGGCCGTCGGCGGAGCAGTCGCCTGTGAATGGTTCAGCCGCTGGTTTGATGCTCACGCCGCTCGGGATGTCGATACGGCCAGGGAAGCGCGACGCGTCCTCCTGCACTCCGGTTCGTGGCCCGTATTTCGGCGCATTCGCAACGAAGGCTCGTATCCACAGCTGGTTGTCGAATTTGCCGAAGCGCTGCCCACCGGTCGTTGGGGGCACAACAGACCACTGCGTCAAGTGGTCAACAACGGATGTACGGAAATCGGGTTTGGTCATGTCGCTAGAAGTGGTGTAACCGCCACGTAGGGGCCGGGACGAAGTTCCGGCCACCGCGGGCCCCAGACTCGTCGTTGAAGGACCAACCTCAATGACGAAGGAGCACCACGATGGCCGAGAG
>Ga0209265_1000602_pt1 | contig 10215 bp, 8 predicted proteins | sample GraSoiAngelo_103_FD_185872 | JGI IMG/M metagenome (GOLD analysis project Ga0209265, IMG submission 185872) | Grasslands soil microbial communities from the Angelo Coastal Reserve, California, USA - 14_0903_05_20cm (SPAdes) (version 2) | ecosystem: Environmental > Terrestrial > Soil > Grasslands ...
AGGCTTGAATTAGAAATCCGTTGCTCTCTCCGACTGAGCTACGGGCGCAATGATTTTGCGATTCAACTGATCTCGGATTCGCGAATATCGTGGATGATACGCCACGCAGCAAACTTCATAAACCGCTTGTGAATGCAAGATCGCAGCCGAGCTGAACATTTCAGAAGGATCGGTATTTGCTGCCCTTAAACGCGTGAAGAGCTACAGATCGTAACCCCCGGGGGAGGGGGTTCGTTTCGGTTTATTACAGCTAGCGCGTAAACTGGTAATGTTCCTCAGAATTTTTCGGCAAAAGGCGACCTTTGCGGCGGACGACTAATCGCCCGATGATCCAAAGCCCGCTCAGCATCTAACGAGAAGGAGATAAGGCACGGCAGGGTGTCGTGGCAAACACACTGAAGTTGCTCCGCAATGGGGCCGTGGGCTTCATCGGCTGGTTAGATGGTTTGTTCATGCTACGGAGAGAATGGTGCCTGGTTGCTGGGCTTCGGCGGCCGCTCAGTTCGAGTAAGCGTGACTCCGTCAAGCTTGATCGTGTCGTGGTCGAGCTGCTGGAATGCGACCGTGTAGTGCCTCGGTCGCTTAGCGAGATCGGGGTCTTTGCGGTGGTATTCCTCGGAGACTTTGGGATAGCTCACATCGTCAAAAACGATTTGATCACCTTCGATGTGCCACCGACCATCGCCATCCAACCACGTGTCGTCCCGCACCGTGACCGCGCACCAGTTGGTATGGTTGGGCTCGAATGTGAATATTGTGACAGACTCAGGTGGTGTGTTCGCTTTCCACGAACCAACCAAGCTCGCTTCCGTCGGCGAGAGACGGTTGCATGCGACAAGGACGACAGCCGCCGAGAATACTATCAAGCGCGCTACCATCTAACGAGAATTCGGCCCAATAATTGCGCCTTTAAAGACGCAATTATTGGGTCTAATCCGGTTGTTCGCCCGGGGAGAGACCATTGAGCAGGGATTTGTGTAGGGCAGCGGTTCTGCTTAGATTCGGTTACTAAATCCCTGAATACGAACTCGAAATCAACATTCAAAGCTCCCAATGGTGCTGTTTAGTAAACGTTTGAACTCAATGGTAGCTGCGGTCTTTGGGCTTGCCCTGTGCGCGCATGGTGCGCAGGCTCCGCGGCACGTCAATATTAACCGATTGTCCACGACTGTAGAAGATGTCGTGGTGCCGTTACCGAACGAAATTTTCGGGGCACTGAACAAGCTGAGTGCGGTAAACTGGAAGGAACACGTCCGCAGCGATGAAGAACCCAATTTCACCGAGCGACCGCGTATCGCTCTCTTGCTTGGGACAGTGATTGCCGATGGCTTTATCGCGGTGCAAGCGGAGGATGCGCCTGCAGTAAAAGGTATTGGCCAGCGCGTCCTGGCACTGGCCAAGGGGATCGGCGTAGGAAATTCAATCACGCCACACGCCAAGGCGATCATCGATGCGGCAGACAAGCGCAATTGGGCAAATGTGCGGCAGGAACTGGATCGCACTCAAAACAGCGTTCAACAGGCAATGAACGAAGTGCACGATGAAAAGCTGTCGCAGCTCGTTAGTCTGGGCGGGTGGCTTAGGGGCACGGAAGTATTGACCTCCGTGGTGAAACAGCATTTCTCCAACGACGGCGCTGAGCTTCTGCATCAGCCGGATCTGCTGACCTATTTTCAGACAAGACTGCAGGCGATGTCCGAGTTTAACCTTCCGATCGTTCATCAAATTCAGGACGCCTTGGTGGAGGTAAAGCCTCTGATCAATATCGGCAATGCTCGCATTTCTGCCGAATCAGTTAAAAAGGTCAACGAGATCACTACGCGGCTCGGCAACGACATCATCAAGAAAGACTGAGAAATTTCGGGTGAACCCTTTCGCAAAGGTCCTTCTCTGCACGACCTCCCTGTTGCCGGCCATCGTTGTGCTACCGTCTGCGATTTTCGCCCAGGTGGACCCCACCACAGTGTACGCGCGGGCATTTGCTCTTCTGGCGGCAGAACCCTATGTAAAACAAGGATTTCACATGCGCGAGGATTACTGGACAGGCGACCTCGCTTCGGGTGAAAGGAAAGCGGTGCGGCAACAATTGTTTAAAGGGAATGAATATTGGTTCTGGCTGGGAACGGAAGTCGATCATGCAAAGGTGTCCGTTCATATTTATAATTCGGACGGAAAACTCGCGGAACAACCAGACAGTTGGGAGAAAGACCACTTTGCGGCTGCGCACATCATTCCGAAAACCACAGGCAGTTACTTTATCATCGTTAGCGTGGAGGAATCGCCAGAAGCCCGCACGCATTGGGCGCTGGGGTATGGTTTCCGATAAAGTTGACTTCCTAGCCGGTAACTGTATGGGCGCGATGCCCGATACTACGAGTTGATCATGCCTGGAACTCGGACTCTACAGTTTGAGAGCCACCGCGCTTTCCAGTCGCTCTTAGGCGCGTGGAGTCGTCAGCTTTCTACAGGTCAACGAGGCAGAAGCGCAAGCCGAAATTTTCTACGGTCCGTTCTACGGTCGAGTAAGATTTTGATGCAAAACTGCGCAACTCTGCGTAACGCACTGCGAAAGCGGAATGACGAATTACCTAGCATCAGCAACGATATGCAAAGCAGTGAAACGCTGCGCAATTCGTTAGGCTTGAATTAGAAATCCGTTGCTCTATCCGGCTGAGCTACGGGCGCAGAATTAGGACAGACATATACCGCGTTTCTCGACGAATAAAAGCTACCGGAGCTACGCGATTGTTCCTCCTGCTTTTTCGAAACAAAATAAGGTCTCGCTATCGCAAAAGTGCCTCAGCACAATGGTCAACAACTCCGCAGAATCTACAATCTACCTGGAGCCGGCAGTCGGATTCGAACCGACGACCTGCTGATTACAAATCAAATAGTTAACATGTTCTAAACTGCTTTCCAAAGTTCCGAAATGTGCTCATCTTCAGAGGGAGACTCCTATGAAACTTAGCAGCCCAGACGAACACAGTTTGGAACAGAAAAGCACGAGTCGGAACAGAAAAAGTGTCCAAGCAAGAGCGTGCCAATCGCCGATATTCCAAGACTGACATGCGCTATTGGGAAAAATCGATTTTCCAGCCAATCTAAACGCGCGACGGTCGGGTGCGGCGCGTCAACGAGTGGGCTGCAAAGATTCAGCACTTGGGAAGAAGAGAAACATTCTCCTTAAGCACTGCGAATAAGGCCAGTGCGGCCGCTCGCGCGAAGGAAATTTATCTCACTTTAAAGTCCGCTGGCTGGGAGGTTGCTCTTTCCAAGTTCAAACCGGGGGTCAGCAGTGCGCGAAAGGAGGTTGCGACGGTTGGGGAGTTCTTGGAAGAAGTGACGGCAAGGGCCAGTGCGAGACCGAAGACGATTGAGGGTTACTGCCGGGCTTTCCGAACGATTGTCGCCGATATTTTCAACATCGATTGGGGCAAGTCGAAATACGATACCGCAATAACGGGCGGGCTGCGTGGATAGCAAAAATCAATAAGGTCAAACTGGCTGATGTCACACCAGAGGAGGTCCAAAACTGGAAGCTACGTTTTCTCCGTCGAGCTGGGAGCGACCCTATAAAACAGCGCGCGGCGCGGACCTCGATGAACTCATTGATGCGGCAAGGGAAGAGCTTGTTTGCACCCGCCATTCTAAAATTCGTTTCATTCAAGCTACCGAAAGCACTGCCATTTCTAGGTGTTGCGTTCGAGAAACGTCAATCGACGCGTTATCGGAGCGGCTTTGATATTGAGAAATTGATCCGTGCAGCACAAAAGGAGCTCCCTCCAGAACAATTGAAGATTCTCCTGCTTGCCGTGATGGCCGGTCTTCGACGTAATGAAATCGACAAACTTGAATGGCCAGCCTTTAGATGGAGTGACGGCCTGATTCGCATAGAAGCAACACGCTATTTTCATCGCAAGTCGGAGGATTCTCTTGGCGACGTGCCAGTTGATCGCGAGTTGTTGGACATCTTTCGGAGTTTTCATGCTCGCGCAGAGACAAGCTTTGTGGTCGAATCAAATGTCGCACCGCGACCCGAGGCAACGTACTCACATTATCGTTGCCAACGCCATTTCGAAGAGTTGAGCGAATGGCTGCATGCGAAAGGCGTAACGGCCAACATGCCCCTTCACACATTGCGCAAAGAGTTCGGGGCCAAATCTGCGCGAAGTACGGCATATATGCAGCGAGTCGAGCGCTTCGCCATGCAGACATCGCGATCACGAGTCAGCACTATTTAGAGCCTAGGCAGCGAGCAACTGTAGGTTTAGGACGTTTGCTACTTCCAAGCCGTTGATAACACGCAAGTGGTGTCAGACAATTCTTTCGCGACCTCCTTCCCAAAACGATCTCACTCGGGTATACGCTCGTAGGTGAGAGAAAGACAACTTCTATTACAGTCATCGGAACAACTGCTATCGCGGAAGGCGCTCGCCGACAGATGGGGGGTGTGTCGAGAAACTATAAAGCGGGCCGAACGCGCCGGCCTGTTGCGTGCCATTCGATTTAACGAGCGACTACTTAGATACAAGCTCAGCGACATTCTGGCTATAGAGGACGATGCGAAAGCCAAATGAGCGTCTAGTCAGGCAGATCAGCCACTGCAGATAGCCTTACATATGGCAAAGACCGCCGAACAGATCAGAGGGCGAGTTAGCGCGAATCCGACAGCAGCAAAGCGCAATCGAAACCCCGTTTAGCAACGGCATAGTACCTAGCCGCCAACGCCACCAGCGCGCCGAAACAGGTCCGGCTCGAACATTACAGCCATCGAATGGCCTACTAAGTGGCGTTTATCCGACACCTGTTAGCTCAGAGGACGCGGAAAAAAACCTGCTCTGTTCGATGATGGCCGATGGAGGTGTTGTCATACCGAAAATCGCCGGCCGGATCTCACCAGCACATTTTTGTAACCCCGTGCATCGAACTATCTTTCAAGCGATCCTCGATAATTTCGAGCAGGTTGAGGAAATCGATTTTAGCACGGTGACCCAGCACCTAACCCAGGCGAGCCAGATCGATTCGGCAGGTGGGGCGGCTTATGTCACTCAAATTGGCACGATTTTTTTTACCTCGGCAAATTACGAGTATTACCTTGAAGCTGTTCAGAATACCTATGCACTCCGCCAGTTCAATGCCGATGCGATTGAAACGGTGCGGTTAGCTTGTGAGCCAGGTACTGAGGTTCCAGCCTTAGCGGAGCGTGTTCAGGCGCAGGCCAGCCGCTTTGCGGCTCTCGCGGCTCCTCGAAAGGGCGGTCTTACAGTACGGACGCCAAATGAGCTAATTGGAATGACGTTCGATGACACCGATAATTACTTTGGCGACCACTGGTTGAATTCCTCCGGCTACAAGACGTGAGCTACCATGCCACAGGGCACAAGGCGCAGAAAGTCCGCGTGACTGGTTATCTCATGTGGGACGACGACCACAACGGCAGCGCAGACGTGGGTCCAAATGTCGAGTATTTCAGCAAAAACGGCTTTCATCACCCGTGGCGCTCGACTGCATGGGAAATTCACCCGGTGATGAAGGTCGAAGTGATCCAGTGAACCCGCCCTTTTTTTCTTTTCCCTGGAATGCCAAGAATCATAATCCCGAGCAATGAAAGAATTGCACTCCTCGGAACCGTCGTGCTCGCTTGCGCCTTTGCTACCGTATCGGACGCAGCAACAATCAAAGGAAACCGACATCGGTCGAAGATTCACGTGTGCGCCACTTGCACGGGAAGTGACCCATGCAAGCGTGCAAAAATTGCCACTACTGCAACCACTGTGCGAAACAAGGTGGGACGTGCGGCGTCTGCAAACGATAAATGTGTGAGGTACTGGTGAATCGCGGTGACGAAGTGGTGCTGAGGAAAATATGAAAGAGACGTTTTCCAAAGTATACAAGTTTTTGTGGGGATGGGCTGTGCTGGACAAGAATGCCGCTTCTCCGACGCCCGAAACTGAGTACCAGCGACACAAAGAAGGGTTTGATAAAACTTACAAACCCGAGACCATCGACACGCCCCTAAAAAAGATCCTGGCGGTTTTCTATCCCTTGGTCTTGATCCTCACGGTCATAATTTCTGTCTCCCTCATGGTGACTAAGCCTTTTTTTACTTCGTTGGAGAAGATCTCGTGGAGATTTTGGGATTTTGTTCGCTACACCGGCGTTATGATGATCGTGACGCTGCCGTTTTGGTTTTGGTGGGGCATCCTGATGATGAACTACGATCCCCGGTATCCAGCGTGGAATTTTTTTCCTTGGACCGTCACGGGAATTTCTTTCCTGGGACAAACGTTGGAAGACTGGTTGTTTTACCCCGTAAGCATTCTGCTGGCGTGCGTGCTGTTCGTCTACTGGGAACCTTGGAACCAAAAGGATTCCAAAAAAAGCAAAATCCCGCTCGACATTTTGATCGGAGGATACGTCGCGGCATCTTGTTTTTTCTTTACCGTGGATCTCCTCAGCAGATCCTTGGTTCTATTGTTTTCCACCCAAATCCTGATTCTTTATCCTCTGGTTCGAGATCGTCTTTCTTTTGTACCCACGCTCACGTGGCTCACGCTCCTGACGATCTATGGGAGCGCGTGGGATCACTTTGCTGTGAATCTTTTTGGCGTCTGGCTAGCCGATGCTTTGGGGACCCACTGGGCCCAGAGTTGGAATTACGTGACGATTTTTCCTGATGGCACGATTTTGCAATCCAAAGCGATCGCCAGTTACATGACGAAACCTTGGGCTTGGATCGGGAGAGTCGCGATCTCGACGTCCCCTTGGCTCAGCATCGTGGGATCATTCCATGCTCTGGTCATGAGCGAGGCGGTCAGGAAGTATTTAGTTAAACCAAGATGCTGAAACTCCTGGAGGCGAATTTCGTAAACGTGTACGCGTGCAGTAATCGCCGATTATCACGGTTACTGGTAGAGCGTTCTTCGATATAGGCCACGCTCTCAAAGACCAATCAAACCGAAGAAGCCATCAGCCGGGATACGCAGCGTACGAATTCATCTGGTGATGAAAATGGAAGTGATTCAATGAAGTACTGGGAAATCATCGCTGACAAGCTCAGTAAAGCCGGCTGGAGCTTGGGTTGGGTCTCAGCTGTGGATTCTGAAGGGCGAACGATGTTTGTTGCTGACGCGCATCGCGGACAACGGAAAGCGTTTCGTTGTGCGCGCAGATGAAAAGCTGACTGCGTTTGTGGAACTCGAAGCGGCGATTCGCGCTTGACAAGCTGGCGTAATTCTCTCCAGAATCGACGCCGTTATGCGGATCTGAATCAGGCGGAGCACATTTCCCCCGCTAGGTTCTTCGCCCCCTTCCGGACCCGCGTTCCCAAAATCAACTCAGCGGGGAAAAGGAAAAAAAATCATGAATCCATTCATCCAATTGAAAACAATAGTTGTGGTGTTCGTGTTGCTTGCTTGGGCGGGCTTTGCCGACGCGCAGTTCTTCCCAACGCTAAAGCCTCTGCCGCCAAAAAAGGATGCAAGTGCTCTTAAGTCGACCCCCGCCCTTGCTCCCAACTCGCCGTGGCAACTGCTGACAAATCAACCTCCGGTTCTCGATTACACCGACTGCGGCCCCGGTAACCCGATTTTACTCACCGATGGCACCGTTATGCTTGCAGATAATGGGTGCCAGGACTGGTGGAAGCTCACTCCTGACGAATTTGGCAGTTACGTGAACGGAACATGGACCCAGCTGGCTTCGCTGCCAGACGGCTACAGCCCGCTGTATCACGCATCAGCTGTTCTTCCCGACGGCAGGGTCATCATCGAGGGCGGCGAATATAACTTCTCCAACGGAGTCTTTCATCCAGTCTGGTCAGATCAGGGCGCCATCTATGACCCGCAGGCCAACGCCTGGACGCTCGTGGCTCCTCCCCCGTTTTTTGGGGGCTTTGGGCCCTTTCCTAGAACGATCGGCGATGCCCAAAGTGTCGTTCTTTTCGACGGAACGTTCATGCTCGCCAATTGCTGTACTGATCAAGCAGCTCTCCTCGACGCAAACACTCTCACTTGGACATCGACTGGCAAAAACAAGTTCGACATCAATGACGAAGAAGGATGGACGCTTTTGCCCAATAAGAAGGTGCTCACAGTCGATGCCTATGTCGGTCAGTACGACCCTACCGGAATGAACTTTGAGCTCTACAATCCCGCGTCGGGCAAGTGGAGCAGTCCCGGCGGCGGCACGGCGGTGCAACTCTGGGACTCCGCAGCAGATTGCGGCGGACGCCGTTTCGCCTCGTTCGAGGTCGGGCCCGCGGTCTTGATGAACGACGGGAGTGTCTTCGCCACCGGAGCCAATGCCTGCGGCGCTGCCCACACCGCGATTTTCAAGGGAAGCTGGCAAGCGGGTCCGGATTTCCCCGACGACCTGGGTATCGCAGATGGTCCCGCAGCGCTCGAGCCCAACGGCAAGGTCCTGATGATGGCAAGCCCGTTCATCTTTCAAACCCCGTCGACGTTCCTGGAGTGGGACGGGGACAGCCTGACGACAGCCCCGTCGGCTCCCAACGCGGCGAACGATTCGTCGTTCTACGGCAATATGCTCGTACTTCCAACCGGCCAGATTCTTTTCACCGACTTCTTCTTCGTCTCGGTTTACAACCCCTCGGGAACCTATGATCCGGCCTGGGCACCACGGATCCAGTCTGCGCCTGCCAGGGTTAGTCCAGGGGGATCGTACGTTATCTCCGGCCATCGATTTAACGGCATGTCGCAAGGGGCTGCTTACGGGGATGATCAGCAATCGGCAACGAACTATCCGCTCGTACGTATCACGAACAATGCAACTGGACATGTCTTCTATAGTCGAACCCACGACCACAGCAGCATGGCCGTCGCATTCAACGGTCTCGTATCGACTCATTTCGATGTGCCGCCAACCCAGGAACCGGGCGCTAGCCAACTTGTTGTCGTCGCTAATGGCATCCCGTCGGCGCCCGTTGCGGTTACGGTGGAGTGAAGGTCGTAGATCTATTTTGAAAAGTTAGCGGTTGCGCTTAGACAGCAGGAAGTCCACACGCTCCTGAGCTGACAATGTCACCTTCCTTTAAACCCAGTAAAGTCAGCGGCATTCACAACTGCTAGCAGCGTGCTGTATCGGAATCCGAGTTCGGTCACGGTTCTTTGAACTCGCCCGCGTGCCCGTGCGTTTCGATCACCTTGTCCGCATCATCATAAAACGCGAATCACGGCATCATGTGAGCGGCTGCGAAACTTAGCGTACCCGATTGCGTTGCTGATCGCGTTTGGCTCACCGTACCGCAGCCGACCGAATGGCAGCACATCGGAAATCAGATCGACTCCGCGTTTGCGTTGCGCAGACGTATTCCGCAGGCATGCATTTTTTTCGAAACAAAATCGGCCATTGTCGGTTTAATTTGTTAGGCAGCAACTGCGAGCACTCAACGGTGCGGAGAGGCGGTTATTGGAGGCCGTGCTTATTCATAATACCGCGCTAGGTTAATCCCCGTGTAATTCCTGGCCCCTCGCAGTTTGTTGCACTGTTTCTTCGGGTACAACTCCCGACGGCGGAGATAACGCCTAGTCCGACCACAACCGGGACGTCTGCAGCATTCCACGGAACCGCTTTGGCCACGCTTTGTGACAAGATGCTGCAAAAACCGCTTTGACGGAACCAAATCGGATTTCGTCGCTATCCTTCAAGTCGGCGTCAGTGACAAAGATGCCATTGATTTGTGTCCCATTCGTTGAATTCAAATCCTTCAGTCGATAGAAGTCCCCGACTTTTAGAACTATCGCGTGTTGCGCTGACACTACAGGATTGTCAATGACTATGTGGTTTGACGGAGCACGGCCAATCATGGTGACGTCTCTAACTAACTCGTGCACCCGGTAAGTTCCGCTTTGATAAACCATTAAGTTCACCATGGGATAGGACTCCTAAAATTGCCCCGCGCCTATTCCACGATTCTGAGTCGCGGCGCTTTCGCGTGTTTACTTCCCTTTGTTATTTCTCCGAGATTTAACGGTTAAGGTTTTGCAGAAATTTCTCGAAGTTTTGGTAATCGCCGGAATATCTTACAATCCGCCGGAATACCCTACGATCTTGTGTAAGCGATGTTGTTGCGTGGCTCGCCAACATGCTTAGAGACGAGCTTAGTCATCTCGAACTACTCACCTGGTTCTTCCCGCTAAACACCGGCTTGAGTGAGTCGTCGGCATTGATCATGGTTCGTTTCTTTTTGTCCTG
>Ga0209265_1000603_pt1 | contig 10213 bp, 22 predicted proteins | sample GraSoiAngelo_103_FD_185872 | JGI IMG/M metagenome (GOLD analysis project Ga0209265, IMG submission 185872) | Grasslands soil microbial communities from the Angelo Coastal Reserve, California, USA - 14_0903_05_20cm (SPAdes) (version 2) | ecosystem: Environmental > Terrestrial > Soil > Grasslands ...
ACAAGGAGCACCTGATCCACGAGGCCGTGCTGGCCTATCTGGCGGGGCTGCGGAGCGGCACGCACAAGGTGAAGACCCGCGCGGAGGTCTCCGGCTCGGGCCGCAAGCTGTGGCGCCAGAAGGGCACCGGCCGCGCCCGCGTGAAGGACCTGCGGACTCCCAAGTGGCGCGGCGGCGGCACGGTCCACGGACCGGTCCCGCACAGCCACGCCAAGGACCTGACGCGGCGGGAGAAGAAGAACGCGCTCAAGTCGGCGCTGTCGCGCAAGCTCGCCGATCAGGAGATCGTCGTGGTCGACAGCCTCGAGGTGAGCAATCACAAGACCCGCGAGCTGCTCGCCCGCCTCGGCAAGCTGGGGGTGACGGGCAAGAAGGCCCTGCTGGTCGACAGCCGCGACAACCAGTCGCTGGCGCTGGCGGCGCGCAACGTCAGGGCGCTGAAGACGGTCGACGCGCTCGGGGTGAACGTCTATGACGTGGTGGACCGCTCGCTCTTCGTGGTCAGCGAGGACGCGCTGAGCCGTCTGGTGGAGGTGCTGGCGAAATGAGAGTCCAGGAGATCATCCGCCGCCCGCTGATCACCGAGAAGTCGACGGAGCAGCGGGAGGAGAAGAACGTCGTCGCGTTCGAGGTGGCGCGGGACGCCAACAAAATCCAGGTCAAGCGCGCGGTCGAGACCCAGTTCAAGGTCAAGGTCGCCGAGGTCCGGATCGCCAACTGCCACGGCAAGGTGCGGCGGCAGGGGCGTCACGTGGGGCGCCGTCCGGACTGGAAGAAGGCCTACGTGCGGCTCGCCGAGGGCGAGAAGCCGATCGAGCTCTTCGAGGGGATGTAAGCGATGCCGATCAAGCCGAGAAAGCCGATCAACAACTCGAGCCGGTTCCAGACCCACCTGACGTTCGACGAGGTCACCCGGACCAGGCCGGAGAAGTCTCTCACCGAGGGGAAGACGAAGACCGGCGGGCGCAACAACCGCGGCCAGCTCACCTCGTGGTGGCGCGGCGGCGGCCACAAGCAGCGCTACCGCGTCATCGACTTCAAGCGCGACAAGCACGGCGTGCCGGCCAAGGTCGCGACGATCGAATACGACCCCAACCGCTCGGCGCGCATCGCCCTGCTGCACTACGCGGACGGCGAGAAGCGTTACATCCTCTGGCCGGACGGCCTGAAGGTGGGCTCCCAGGTGATGTCGGGCGAAGGCGCCGAGGTCAACGTCGGCAACGCCCTGCCGCTGCGCAAGATCCCGCTGGGCACGGTGGTCCACAACATCGAGCTCAAGATCGGCAAGGGGGGCCAGATGGTCCGCTCGGCCGGCGGCGGCGCGCAGCTCATGGCCCGCGAAGGCGGCTGGGCGCAGGTCAAGCTCCCCTCGGGCGAGGTGCGGCGGGTGCACGTCGAGTGCTACGCCACCGTCGGCCAGGTGGGCAACCTGGAGCACGAGAACGTGTCGATCGGCAAGGCGGGCCGCAACCGCTGGCTGGGCTGGAAGCCCCACAACCGCGGCGTCACCATGAACCCGGTCGACCATCCGATGGGCGGCGGCGAGGGCCGGACCTCCGGCGGACGCCACCCCACGACCCCCTGGGGCGTGCCGACCAAGGGTTACAAGACCCGCAACAACAAGCGCACGGACCAGATGATCGTCCGCCGCCGGAACAAGAAGTGAGGAGCTGAGGACATGGCGCGTTCACTGAAGAAGGGCTACTTCATCGACGGCCATCTCGCCGATAAGGTGATGGCGATGAACGACCGCGGCGACAAGCGGGTGATCAAGACCTGGTCGCGCCGCTCGACGGTCATCCCGGAGATGGTCGGCCACACGATCGCGGTGCACAACGGGACGAAGTTCATCCCGGTCTACGTCAGCGAGAACATGGTGGGCCACAAGCTGGGCGAGTTCGCCATGACCCGCACCTTCCGCGGCCACAGCGGCAAGAAGGTCGAGAAGGGGGCCCGTCCCCGGTGAGGGGCGGGTTTCGAGGAGAGACGACATGGAAGCAATCGCGCGGCTTCGTTATGCGCCCGGCTCGGCCCAGAAGATGCGCCTGGTGGCGGACCTGATCCGCGGCAAGGGCGTGCAGGAGGCGGTGAACCTCCTCACGGTCACCCACAAGGTGGCGGCCAGGCACGTGCAGAAGTGCCTGAAGTCGGCCATCGCCAACGCCGAGAACCGGGAAGACCACGTGGACGTCGACCGGCTGTTCGTCAAGGAGGTCTTCGTGGACGGCGGCCCGACGATGAAGCGGGTGCGTCCCGCGCCGATGGGCCGGGCGTTCCGGGTCCTCAAGCGCTACAGTCACATCACCATCAAGCTCGACACCCGCAAGGGTGAGAGCAAGGGCAGGTAGGAGACGAACGTGGGTCAGAAAGTCCACCCGTACGGGTTCCGGCTCGTCTACAACAAGACCTGGCACTCGCGCTGGTACGGCGAGGCGAAATACGCCGACACGCTGCACGAGGACCTGAAGCTGCGCCGGCGGCTGAAGAGCCGCCTGGGCCACGCCGGGGTGTCGGAGATCGACATTGAGCGTGCCGCCGACAAGCTGCGGGTCACCATCTACACCTCGCGCCCGGGCATCATCATCGGCCGCCGCGGCGCCGAGGTCGACAAGCTGCGGGACGACCTGCAGAAGGAGATGGGCCGCGAGGTGCACATCAACATCCAGGAGATCCAGCGGCCGGAGCTCGACGCGCAGCTCGTGTCCGAGTCGATCGCCGGGCAGCTCGAGCGCCGCGTCTCCTTCCGCCGGGCGATGAAGAAGGCCATGGAGTCCGCCTTCCGCTTCGGCGCCAAGGGGGTCAAGATCATGGTCTCCGGCCGCCTGGGCGGCGCCGAGATCGCGCGCTCCGAGTGGTATCAGGAGGGACGCCTGCCGCTCCACACCCTCAAGGCCGACATCGACTACGGGTTCGGCGAGGCGCGCACCACCTACGGGGTGATCGGCGTCAAGGTGTGGGTCTACAAGGGGGACCTCCTCAAGGAGAAGGGTCGCCGCGCCACGGCGTAGCACACCTGGAGAACGACTACCATGCTAATGCCGAAGAAGGTCAAGTTCAGGAAGCAGCAGCGCGGCCGGCGCGCCGGGATGGCCAAGGGGGGCGACTACATCGCCTTCGGCGATTACGCCCTCCAGGCGCTGGAGACCGGCTGGGTCACGGCGCGGCAGATCGAGGCGGGCCGTATCGCCATCTCGCGCCACGTCAAGCGCGGCGGCAAGGTGTGGATCCGGGTCTTCCCCGACAAGCCGATCACCAAGAAGCCGCTGGAGACCCGTATGGGCAAGGGCAAGGGAAACCCCGAGGAATGGGTCGCCGTGGTCAAGCCGGCGCGCATCCTCTTCGAGCTGGAAGGGGTGCCGCAGGAGGTGGCCGAGGCGGCGATGCGCCTGGCCTCGCACAAATTCGGGATCAAGACCCGGTTCATCAAGCGGCACGACGAGCTGAGGTGAGCAAATGAAGGCTTCGCAAATGCGCGATCAGACGATGGAGGAGCTGCAGGACCGGGAGCGCGATCTCTCGGAGCAGCTCTTCGCCCTGCGCCTGCAGAAGGTCACCGGCCAGCTCGAGAAGCCGGCCCGCGTGAAGCAGGTGCGCAAGGACCTCGCGAGGGTCCTCACCATCCTGCACCAGCGGCAGGGCAAGTAGGAGCGACGACTTATGGCTGAGACAGTGGCCGAGACAATGGCTGATACGGTTGAGACGACGGAGACCACGGGCACCCCGCAGCGGGGCCGCCGGCAGGCCAAGGTGGGCCGGGTGGTGAGCAACAAGATGGACAAGACGGTGGTGGTGGCCGTGGGCGACACGTTCACCCACCGGCTCTACCACCGGACGATCAAGAAGACCAAGAAGTTCCACGCCCACGACGAGGAGAACCGGTGCAACGTCGGCGACGTGGTGGAGATCGTCTCCAGCCGCCCGCTGTCGAAGACCAAGCGCTGGCGGGTCCGTGAGATCGTGAAGCGCGCCGAGTAAGGGGTTTGAGACCATGATCCAGATGGGAACGATTCTCGACGTGGCGGACAATTCGGGCGCCAAGAAGATCTCCTGCATTCACTTGCGGGGCGGCTCGGCGGGCCAGTACGGGCGCCTGGGTGACGTCATCACCGCCTCGGTCAAGGAGGCGTCGCCGGACGGCACCGTGAAGAAGGGGCAGGTGGTCAAGGCGGTGATCGTGCGGACCGTCAAGGAGCAGCGGCGCAAGGACGGCAGCTACATCCGCTTCGACCAGAACTCGGCCGTCCTGGTCAACGACGCCGGCGAGCCGATCGGCACGCGCGTCTTCGGCCCGGTGGCGCGGGAGCTGCGTGAGCGGCGGTTCATGAAGATCGTCTCCCTGGCGCCGGAGGTCATTTGAAATGAAGGTCAACGTGAAGAAGAACGACCAGGTGCTCGTCACGACGGGCAAGGACCGCGGCGCCCGCGGCCGGGTCCTGCGGGTCCTCGCCAGCGAGGGCAAGGCCGTCGTCGAGCGCGTGAACATGATCAAGCGGCACACCCGGCCGAACCCCAACAAGGGGATCCAGGGGGGCATCCTCGAACGCGAGGCGCCGATCCAGATCTCCAACCTGAAGGTCGTCTGCCCGGAGTGCGGCAAGCCGTCGCGGCTGGGCCGCCAGCGGCTGGACGACGGGCGCGGCGTGCGGGTGTGCAAGAGCTGCGGCGCCACCTTTAATTAGAGGCGATTCGGAATATGGCGACGAAAGACGCGAAGAAGAAGGACAAGGGCGCCAAGGCGCAGAAGGCGGCGGCCCCGTCGGGGCCGGTACGCGAGACCCCTCCGGGCTACGTGCCGCGCTTGAAGCAGCGGTACGCCGAGGAGGTGGTGGCGAAGCTCCAGAAGGAGTTCGGGATCGACAACGTCATGGCGGTCCCCCGGCTCGAGCGCATCTCGCTCAACATGGGGATGGGCGAGGCGATCCAGAACATCAAGATCCTCGACGACGCCGTCGAGGAGATGACCGCGCTCGCCGGCCAGAAGCCGACGATCACCCGCGCCCAGAAGTCGATCGCGGCCTTCAAGCTGCGCGAGGGGATGCCGATCGGCGCCCGGGTGACGTTACGAGGGGATCGCATGTGGGAGTTCCTGGACCGGCTGATCTCGGTCGCGCTCCCCCGGGTGCGCGACTTCCGCGGCGTGCCGACCAAGAGCTTCGACGGCCGCGGCAACTATACGTTGGGCATCCGGGACCACCTGATCTTCCCCGAGGTGGACTACAACCGGGTCGAGCGTCCGAAGGGGATGAACATCACGATCGTGACGACGGCCGGCAACGACGAGCGCGCTCTCTACATGCTGCGCGAGCTCGGCATGCCGTTCATGCGCTAGGAGGCATTGGCGTGGCGACGACTGCGAAGATGGCGAGAGAAAGAAAGAAGCTGAAGTTCGAGGTGCGGTACCGCAACCGCTGCCGGCTGTGCGGGCGTCCGCGGGGGGTCTACCGCAAGTTCGGCCTCTGCCGCGTGCACCTCCGCGACCTGGCGCTGCAGGGTTATCTGCCGGGCGTGATCAAGGCGAGCTGGTAGGCGAGGAGACTTAAGCAATGAGCATGACCGACCCGATCGCGGACCTGCTGAGCCGGATCCGCAACGCGCAGACCGCCAAGCACGACCGTCTGGACGTGCCGGCCTCCAAGCTCAAGCTGGAGGTGGTGAAGCTCCTCAAGGTGGAGGGCTTCGTGAAGAATTTCCGGGAGATCGAGGGGGCGCCGGTGGGCACGTTGCGCATCTTCCTGCGCTACACCCAGGACGGCATCCCGGCCATCTCCCATCTCGAGCGGGTGAGCAAGCCCGGCCGGCGGGTCTACCGCAAGGCGGACGAGATCCAGCCCGTGCGCAACGGCCTCGGCATCGGGATCGTCTCGACGTCGCAGGGTCTGCTGACCGACGCCCAGGCGCGCCAGCGCCGGGTCGGCGGCGAGCTGCTTTGCCAGGTGTGGTAGGAGAGACAGCCATGTCGCGGATTGGAAGAATGCCGATTCCCGTGCCCAAGGGGACCAAGGTGGATCTCCAGGGTGGCACGTTCGTGGCCGAGGGGCCCAAGGGGCGGGTCGAGCAGACCCTCTTCGAGGGGTTCCCGGTCGAGGTCAAAGACGACGGAACCATCGAGGTCGCGCGCTCCGGGGACTCGGGGCCCGAGCGCTCGCGCCACGGCCTGCTGCGGGCCCTGCTCGCCAACGCCGTGCAGGGCGCCTCGGCCGGTTTCACCAAGCAGCTCGACATCGTCGGCGTGGGCTACCGCGCCGAGGTGAAGGGGAATCAGGTGCAGTTTGCCCTGGGTTATTCCCATCCGGTGCTCTTCGACATCCCCGCGGGGATCAAGATCGAGATCGACACCAAGGCGAACCGGGTGACCGTGACGGGCGCCGACCGCCAGAAGGTGGGGCAGGTGGCGGCCGAGATCCGCGGCCTGCGCAAGCCCGACCCCTACAAGGGGAAGGGGATCAAGTACACGGGCGAGGTCCTGCGCCGCAAGGTCGGCAAGGCCGGCGGCAAGTAAGTCAGGTAAGGGGACTTCAGATGAGCGATATCACGAAGCGGATGAAAGCGAAGCGGGCCCGCCGCGAAAAGGCCCACCTGCGGGCGCGCAAGCGCGTCCAGGGGACCTCCGAGCGGCCGCGGCTGGCGGTCTACAAGAGCCTGCGCTTCATCTACGCGCAGGTGATCGACGACACCCGCGGCCACACCCTGGCGCAGGCGAGCTCCGCCGACCCGGCGCTCAAGGAGGCCCTCGGCAAGTCGACCGCCGGCAAGGAAGCCGCGAAGAAGGTCGGCGAGCTGGTGGCCCAGCGGGCGAAGGAGCAGGGGGTCGAGAAGGTGGTCTTCGACCGCGGCGGTTACATCTACCACGGCCGCGTGCAGGCGCTGGCCGACGCGGCCCGCGAAAAAGGTTTGCAGTTTTAAGCTTCCGAGTAAGCGAAGGAGACGAGCTTGGCCAGGGACTTCGAGCGCGAGAGCGAGTTTTTCGAGCAGGTCGTCCACATCAACCGCGTCACCAAGGTGGTGAAGGGAGGCAAGAACTTCTCCTTCTCCGCGCTGGTGGTGATCGGGGACGGCAACGGCCGCGTCGGCTATGGGGCCGGCAAGGCGAAGGAGGTGCCGGTGGCCATCCGCAAGGGGATCGAGATCGCCAAGCGGAACATGGTCCAGGTGCCGCTCAAGGGGACCACGATCCCGCACGAGACGCTGGGCGAGTTCGGCTCCGGCCGCGTGCTGCTCAAGCCGGCCTCCGAGGGGACCGGGGTGATCGCGGGCGGCCCGGTGCGCGCCGTGGTGGAGACGGCGGGCATCCAGGACATCCTCACCAAGTCCCTGGGCTCGACCAACCCGCACAACGTGGTGAAGGCGACGTTCGCCGCCCTGCTGTCGCTGCGCAGCGAGGCGGACGTGATGGCGATGCGCGGCCTCTCCGACCGGCTGCAGGCGGCCCCCGCCGCCCCTGCGGCAGTCACCCCGCCGGCCCCGCCGGCCGTCGAGGCCTGAGAGAGGAATCAGCAATGGCGAACGAAGGCAAGACGATCAAGATCACCCAGGTGCGGAGCGGCATCGGCACCAAGAAGGGGCATCGCGAGGTGCTCCGAAGCCTCGGCCTGCGCCGGATCCGCCACCAGGTCGAGCGTCCCGACACCCCGGCGGTGCGGGGCATGGTGCACAAGATCAAGTATCTGGTGGAGGTCGAGGAATCATGAAGCTGCACGAGCTGTCTCCCGCCAAGGGGAGCAAGCACTCCAGGAAGCGGGTGGGGCGCGGCCCCGGCTCCGGCCTCGGCAAGACGTCGGGCCGCGGTGAGAAGGGGCAGAAGTCCCGCACCGGCTACAGCCGCCGGCCCGGCTTCGAGGGCGGCCAGATGCCGCTCGTCCGCCGGGTCCCCAAGCGCGGGTTCACCAACATCTTCAAGGTGGAGTACGCGGTGGTGAACCTCTCCCAGCTCGCCGAGCTCGACGGCGAGGTGACGCCCGAGACGCTGGCCCAGCTCGGTCTGGTCCGCTCGGGCCGCCGGGTGAAGGTCCTCGGGGACGGCGAGATCGGGAAGGCCCTGCGCGTCGTCGCCGACAAGTTCAGCAAATCGGCCCGCGAGAAGATCGAGGCCGCGGGCGGACGCTGTGAGGAGCGCCAGGCGTGATCGAAAGCTTCCGCAACATCTTCGCGATCCCGGACCTGCGCAAGCGGGTGCTGTTCACGTTCGGCCTGCTCGGCGTCTACCGCATCGGCTGCCAGATCCCGAGCCCGGGCGTCGATCCGGTCGCGCTGCTCGACTTCATGCAGTCGCAGGCCGCCGGTCTCCTCGGGTTCTTCAACACCTTCACGGGCGGCAGCCTGCAGAAGATCGCCGTGTTCGCGCTGGGCATCATGCCCTACATCACCGCGTCGATCATCCTGCAGCTCCTGACGGTGGTCTGGCCCTATCTCGAGAAGCTCTCCAAGGAGGGCGAGATGGGCCGGCGCAAGATCACCCAGTGGACGCGCTACGGCACGGTGGTGATCTCGATCATCCAGGGCACCGGCATCGCCATCTGGCTCGAGCGGATGTCCGCTCCCGCCGGCGCCCCCCTGGTCCCCCACCCCGGGTGGGGGTTCCGCATGCTGACGGTGCTCACGCTGACCACCGGCACGGCGTTCATCATGTGGCTGGGCGAGCAGATCAGCGAGCGGGGGATCGGCAACGGCATCTCGCTCATCATCTTCGCCGGCATCGTGGTGGGCTTCGTCCCGGCCATCGGCACCACCATCGACGGCGTGCAGAAGGGGAACATCAACTTCCTCTCGGTGATCCTCCTGATCCCCTTCATGATGGCGGTGGTCGCCTTCATCGTCTACATGGAGCGGGCGCAGCGCCGCATCCCGGTGCAGTACGCCAAGCGCGTCGTGGGCCGCAAGGTCTACGGCGGCCAGAGCACCTACCTGCCGCTGCGGGTCAATACCGGTGGCGTGATCCCAGTGATCTTCGCCAGCTCGGTGGTCACCGTGCCGACCGTGCTCTCGAACATGGTCCAGAATCCGGGGGTGCAGAAGGCCGCGAGCTTCGTCTCCTACGGGACGCCGATCTACTACCTGCTGCAGGTCATCGCGATCGTCTTCTTCTCCTACTTCTACGTGTCGATCATCTTCAACCCCGCGGACCTGGCGGACAACATGCGGAAGTACGGCGGGTTCATCCCCGACCCGGCTGAACCTGGTGGGCGCCCTCTACCTGGCGGCGGTCTGCCTGCTGCCGGAGTTCCTGCTCACCGGCTTCCATGCGGGAGCGCTACCCTGGGTCGGGCCGGCCCTGGCGAGCTACCTGCCGACGTGGTTCCTGGAGGGCGTGGGCATCCACTTCTACTTCGGCGGCACGTCGCTGCTGATCGTGGTGGGTGTCGCGATGGACACCATCCAGCAGGTCGAGAGCCAGCTCGTGATGCGCAACTACGAGGGGTTCATGAAGAGGGGCCGGATCCGTGGCCGACGCGGCTAGTCGTAGCCGAGGGGCCCGGGTGGTCCTGCTGGGGCCTCCCGGAGCCGGCAAGGGGACGCAAGGCCAGGTGCTCTGCCAGCACCTGGGCGTTCCCGCCATCTCGACGGGGGACATGCTGCGCGAGGCGGTGGCGGAAGGGACCCCCCTGGGGAATAAAGTCCAGGGGATCATGGCTTCCGGTGCGTTGGTGGACGACGCGACCATGGCTGACGTGGTCCGCGAGCGGCTGGCCAAGCCGGACGCCCGGCGGGGGTATCTCCTCGACGGCTATCCGCGGACCCTCCCGCAGGCGGAGACGCTGGCGGGCATCCTGCGCGACGCGGCCCAAGAGCTCGACGCCGTGCTGCTGGTGGACGTGCCGGAGGACGAGCTGGTCCGCCGGGCGCTGCTGCGCGGGCGGGGCCCGGACGACACGGAGGAGGTGATCCGGGAGCGCCTGCGGGTGTACCGGGAAAAAACCGCCCCCCTGATCGGTTATTATAGGGAGCGCGGTCTGCTGCGCGAGATCGACGGCAACCGTCCGATCGAGGACGTGACGGCCGGGATGCTCGGTCTGTTCGGGGCCGGTCAAGGGGTCAATCCAGGGGTCGATCGTGAAGCCGCCGGGGCCTGATGCGATGGCCGCGGTGCTCAAGACCCCGGGTGAGATCGACCTGATGGATCGGGCGAACCGGATCGTCCACCAGGTGCTGGACGCGGTGGGCGAGCGGATGATCCCGGGCGTCAAGACGCGCGAGCTCGACCGTCTCGCCGAGCGCA
>Ga0209265_1000607_pt1 | contig 10180 bp, 10 predicted proteins | sample GraSoiAngelo_103_FD_185872 | JGI IMG/M metagenome (GOLD analysis project Ga0209265, IMG submission 185872) | Grasslands soil microbial communities from the Angelo Coastal Reserve, California, USA - 14_0903_05_20cm (SPAdes) (version 2) | ecosystem: Environmental > Terrestrial > Soil > Grasslands ...
GGCGAGCGCCGCGTCGGCCTCGGCTTTCTCCCAGAATTTGTCGACGGTGTGATGGGTCTCGAAGCTGCCGTCGGGGTGCTGGAACTTGGCGAAGACTTCCCAGAAGGGTTTGGCGACGTGGGCGCGCCGTTCCATCTCGCGCTCGACGATCAGACCCAGGGTCGGGCTCTGGACGCGGCCGACCGAGAGGAAGTTGGAGCCGAAGCGGCGGCTGGCGAGGGAGACGGCGCGGGTCAGGGTCGCGCCCCAGAGCAGGTCGATGTCCTGGCGGGCGGCGCCGGCGTTGGCGAGCGGGTAGGAGAGCTCGTCGAGCTCGCCGAAGGCGCGCTCGATCTCCTCTTTGGTCAGCGCCGAGTAGCGGGCGCGCTTGATCCGCAGGGTCCCGTCAGCGGTGCCCTCGCGCGAGCCGAGGTCGGGGTTGGCGTCGAGCATCTCCTCCAGCGCCTCGAGCCCGATCAGCTCGCCCTCGCGGTCGAAGTCGGTGGCGATCACCAGCTCGTCCGCCTCTTTGGCCAGTTTCTTGATCGCTTTGACGACGTTTTTGTCCGTCGGCTCCTTGATCAGCTCGGCGTCGATCAGGTCGTGCAGGTCGGTCTTCTGCCAGTTCGAGTAGCCCTCGGGGAAGGCCGGGCCGAGCACGTGGCCCTTGAGGCCGACGGTCATCTGCTCGTCGCCGTCCTCGTCGGTCCAGGTGTAGAAGGGGACTTTGAAGGTTTTGTCGCTGCCGTTGCTGCCGCGGCTGAGCGCTTCGGCGATCTTCTGGGCGCTGTTGTTCTTCTCGGTGACGATCAGTCTCATGGGGCGGCGAGGGTAGCAGGGGTCGTCGGCCGCGCAATTAGGCGTACAAGCGGCCAATCTCACTGGCGCCACCTGCCGATGTGCTTAGGATCACCGCCTCATGAGGTGTCTGGTAACTGGCGGCGCGGGCTTCATCGGCTCGAATCTGGTTGACGCTCTGCTCGCTCGCGGAGACGAGGTCACGGTCGTCGACGACCTCTCGACCGGCCGCATGTCCAACCTCGAACCGGGGTTGGCGAAGGGCGCCGAGCTGGTCGAAATGGACATCCGCGACCGCGACGGCCTGGTCGGGCTCGTCGCCGGGAGACGGCCCGAGGCGATCTTCCACCTCGCCGCCCAGATCGACGTCCGCAAGTCCCTCGCCGACCCCTTCTTCGACGCCGGCATCAACGTCGGCGGCACCGCCAACGTGGTCGAGGCGGCGCGCGCCTCCGAGTGCGGCCGCGTGGTCTCGATCTCGACCGGCGGGGCGATCTACGGCGAGGGCGAGGGGCAGAAGATCCCGCTAGGCGAGGACGCACCGATCGCGCCGATGTCCGCCTATGGCCAGAGCAAGTTCGCCGCCGAGGGTTACGTCTCCCTCTACGAGCGGCTCTATGGGCTCTCAGGGGTGTCGCTGCGGCTGGGCAACGTCTACGGTCCGCGCCAGGACCCGCTCGGCGAGGCCGCGGTGATCGCGATCTTCTGCGGCCTGCTGAAGGAGGGGGGTCGGCCGACCGTCTTCGGCGATGGCAAGCAGACCCGTGACTACATATATGTAGGCGACGTGGTCGCCGCCGCCCTCGCCGCCGGCGAGTCGGATGCGACCGGTGCGATCAACATCGGCACCGGCAAGGAGACCGACGTCCTCGAACTGATCGAGTCGCTGAAGAGCCTCTCCGGCAACGAGAGCTTCGGCCCCGAATTTGCCCCGGAACGGACCGGCGAGGTGCAGCGGATCGCGATCGACGCCGCCCGCGCCGAACAAGAGCTGGGCTGGCGCGCCGAGATGGAGCTCGAAGAGGGCCTCCGCGTCACCCTCGCCTCGATCTAGACGACGGCGACGGGGCGAAATGTCGACCTTCTGCCGCCGACGGGCCGATTTGTCGACTAGGGAGGGACTTTTCGTCCCGTCGGCAGAGCAGACCTGTCTTTTCGGCCCTTCGGCGGCGGATCACTAACCTTCGCTCTATGCCAGCTCAGGCCTACGCCGGCAAGGAGTGCGTCTGCCAGTTCCGCAAGGGGATCTGCGATCAGTCCTGCGTGCGGGACATGCTCGAGACGCCGTTCTACATCGCCTGCCTGAAACTGACCGGGCGCAAGTGCCTGGTCGTCGGTGGCGGCGACATCGGCCTCGAGAAGGTCGAGGGGCTGCTGGCCTGCAGCGGCGAGGTGACGCTGGTTGCGCCGGTCGCGCATCCCGAGCTGGAACGGCTGGCGCACGAGGGCTCCATCCGGTGGCAGAAGCGTGCCTACGCCGGGCCGGAGGACCTCGAGGGCGTCTTCATGGCGATCGCCTGCACCGACGACTCCGAGGTCAACATCGGCATCTTCGACGACGCCGAGCAGCGGGCGATGCTGGTCAACATCGTCGACGTGCCGCCGCTCTGCAACTTCATCCTGCCGGCGATCGTCCGCACCGGGCCGCTGGCGATCGCGATCTCGACCGCCGGCGCCTCCCCCGCCCTCGCCAAGCGGATGAAGCGCGAGATCTCGGAGCTCTTCGGCGAGGAGTACGCGCGCCTGGCGGTGATCCTCAACGACGCCCGCGGCTGGGCGAAGGGGGCGCTGCCGACCTACCAGGACCGCAAGGAGTTCTTCGAGGGCATCGTCAACGGCGACCCCGACCCGATCGATCTGGTGCGCCGGGACGAAGAGCCGGCGGTGCTGGCGATCGTCGAGTCCGCCAAAGAGCGGGCCGCGGCCGCGCTGGCGTAGCCGCCTTTCCGCACCAGAGGTTCCGAGAAGCGCCTAGCTGGTCCCGCAGGCGCCGCCGCGGACGCTGTCGAGCATCTCGCGCAGCTGCTCGGCCTGCTCGACGCTGAGCCGGGCGCTGAAGGCGGCGGCGAGCTCGGCGCGGACGATCGGGCGCATCTCCTCCAGCAGCTCGACCCCGGCCGGCAGCAGCGTCGCGTAGCTGACCCGGCGATCGGTCTCGCAGAAGGTCCGCTCGAGCAGCCCGGCCTTGATCAGCCGGTCGACGAGCTTGGTCAGGCCGCCGCGGGTGATCACCAGCGCTTCGGCCAGCTCCCCCATCTTCAGCCGCTGCTCAGGGGCGCGGTCGAGCGTCGCCAGCACCTCGAACCAGGGCAGCGGCGGCAGCTCGGCGGCGGTCAGGGCCTCCTGCAGGCGGCCGGTGACGGCGGAGTGGGCCTGGCTGACGGCAATCCAAGCCTCGCGGTGCGGATCGACGTCAGCCGTCTTGCCGTCCCTCTCTGCGATTGCCGCGGTCTGCTCGCTCATCGACGACATCTTCCCACAACTTGGTTGTTCTGGCAATAGTTGACAAGCAAACCTTCTCTCGCTAAGATGATTTCCAAGTCAACTGTTTCAGCATCAACCGTCTAGGGAAAGAAGAGAAAATGACTACGGAGACCGTCACCAAGAAATCCCAGCAGATTCCGGCAGGGACCTGGGCAGTGGACCCCGTCCACTCCTCGATCACCTTTGCCATCACCCATAACGGAGTAACGACTTTCCGCAGCGGCTTCGACCGCTACGACGCGAAGCTGACCGGCGGCGAGGCTGCGCAGCTCGAGGGCACCGTCGAGGTCGAGAGCATCGAGATCGACGAGGAGATGCTCAAGGGCCACCTTCTCTCCCCCGAGTTCTTCGACACCCAGCGCTTCCCGCAGCTCCGGTTCACCTCGACCGAGCTCAGCGTCGGCGACGACGGGACCCTGCGCGTGGTCGGCGACCTCAGGATCCACGGCGAGACCCGCAAAGTCGAGGCCAGCGGCCGCTTCGCGCACCTCGGCGGCGACATGGCGGGCAAAGCCCGGGTCGGCCTCTCGATCGCCTCTACCGTCGATCGCCGTGACTTCGGCCTCGACTGGCAGGCGCAGCTGCCGAGCGGCGGCGACGTCCTCGACTACGCCGTCACCATCAACGTCGAGCTCGAGCTCGTCGGCGAAGACGCCTAGCGATGAGAATCCTGGGCATAACCGGAAGCCTGCGCCAGGGCTCCTACAACCACGCCCTGCTGCGGGAGGCCGCCGAGCGGCTTCCCGCCGGGGCGGAATGGTGTGAGTTCGAACGCCTCGGCGAGATCCCGCCGTATGACGCAGATGTCGAGGCCGAGGAGACGCCGGAACCGGTCGAGGCCCTGCGCCAGGCGATGCGCGAGGCCGACGCGGTCCTCGTCGCCACCCCCGAGTACAACCACTCGATCCCCGGCGTCCTCAAGAACGCCCTCGACTGGGCCTCCCGCCCAGCCGGCCAGAGCGCCCTCACCGGCAAGCCGGCAGCGGTGATCGGCGCCTCGACCGGGATGTTCGGCGCCGTCTGGGCCCAGGCCGAGACCCGCAAGGTCCTCGGCGCCCTCGGCGGCCGCGTGGTCGAGGCCGAACTGCCCGTGGCCCGGGCCGCCGAGCTCTACCGCGACGGCCGCCTCGAGCTCCCGCCCGAGCAGGCCGAGCAGCTGGAGGGCATGCTGGCCGAGCTCGTCAGCGAAGTCGAGCAGCTGCGCGAACTGGTCCCGGCTTAGCCCTTCGGCAGGGCGAAGAAGGCGATCGCCGCGTACTGGGCGATCGCTGCGGCGATGACGAAGAGGTGGAAGACCTCGTGGTAGCCGAAGACGGCGGGGTTCGGGTTCGGTCGCTGGGTCGCATAGACGACGGCGCCCGCGGTGTAGAGGAGGCCGCCGAAGGCGACTAGGAGCGTGCCGGCCACTCCCAATGAGGTCCAAAGTTCCGGGAAGGCGGCGACGGCGACCCAGCCGAGCGCCAGGTAGATCAGGGCGGAGGCCCATTTTGGGTGGTCGATCCAGACCATCTCGACGATCGCGCCGGCGACGGCGCCGATCCAGACGACGGCCAGGATCGCCTGGGCCAGAGTCCCGTTCAGGACGAGGAGCGCGAACGGCGTGTAGGTGCCGGCGATGAGGAAGAAGATCATCGAGTGGTCCAGTCGGCGATGCCGACGGCGAGGGCCGCCTTCGGCGTTTGCGCGAAGAAGATCAGCGCCGCGCCGAGCACGAGCGAGGCGAAGAAGGCCCATTTGTGGGAGACGCCGCGCAGTTTCGGTTTGACCAGCGCGATCGCCTCGGCGGTTGCCTCTTTGGCCGCGGTCGCCCGCTCGCCGACCGCCTCCTTGGCGGCGCTGGCGCGGTCGCCCATCGCGTCTTTGGCCGCCTGGGCGCGGTCGCCCATCGCCTCGCGCGCGGCGGTCGCGCGCTCGCCCATCCGCTCTGCGCCCCTGCGCAGTTCCTCCATGAGGGAAGCGTACCCCGAAGAGCGCCTTCCGATGCCGGCCCCGAGCGGGATTCCCATCGGCCGAGTTTGCGAAGTTGACACAATATGTAGAGAGATCCGTGGCTTTTAGAACCTCCTAATTGCGCCTTTCGCCACTTTTTCCGCCGGTCGATTAGCGATCCTGCGTAGTTACCGCTTAAAGCCCGCCCGAGAGGAGTTTTTCGATGTCCAAGACCGCCATTGCCAGTCCCCAGAACGGTCTGCAGGGCCTCTCGATCGAACGCCGGTTTTCGACGGCCGGCGTGCATCCTTTCGACCAGATCGAGTGGGAGATCCGCGACGCGGTGATCGGCAACCCGGAGAGCCCGGCCTTCGAGCAGCGCGGGGTCGAGTTCCCGAAGAGCTGGAGCCAGAACGCGACCAACATCGTCGCCCAGAAGTACTTCCGCGGCAAGCTCGGCAGCCCGGAGCGCGAGAGCTCGGTCAAACATATGATCGGCCGGGTCGCCGGGACGATCGCCAACTGGGGGCGCGATCTGGGCTACTTCGCCTCCGCGGAGAACGCCGACGCTTTCGAAGACGAGCTGACCGCGATCCTGCTGAACCAGAAGGCGGCCTTCAACTCGCCGGTCTGGTTCAACGTCGGCTTCGAGGAGAAGCCGCAGTGCTCGGCTTGCTTCATCTTGAGCGTCGAGGACACCATGGAGTCGATCCTCGACTGGAACACCAAGGAGGGGATGATCTTCCGCGGCGGCTCCGGCTCTGGCATCAACCTCTCCAACATCCGCGGCTCGGTCGAGCACCTCTCCAAGGGCGGCCTCGCCTCCGGGCCGGTCAGCTTCATGCGCGGCGCCGACGCTTGGGCGGGAACGATCAAGTCGGGCGGCAAGACGCGGCGGGCGGCGAAGATGGTCGTCCTCGACGTCGACCACCCGGACATCGAGGACTTCATCTGGTGCAAGGCCAAGGAGGAGGAGAAGGCCGCGGCTCTGCGCGACGCCGGCTTCGACATGTCGATCGACGGCGAGGGCTTCAACTCGATCCAGTACCAGAACGCCAACAACTCGGTCCGGGTCACCGACGAGTTCATGGAGGCGGTCGAGGCCGGCGAGGACTGGCACCTGACTGCGCGGGCCGACGGCTCCTCGGTGAAAACGGTCGACGCGCGCGAGCTGATGAACCAGATCGCCGATGCCGCCTGGCGCTGCGCCGACCCGGGCGTCCAGTACGACACCACGATCAACCGCTGGCACACCTCCCCGGAGTCAGGCCGGATCAACGCCTCCAACCCCTGCAGCGAGTACATGCACGTCGACAACTCGGCCTGCAACCTCGCCTCGATCAACCTGATGAAATTCCGCCGCGAGGACGGCAGCTTCGACGTCACCGACTTCGAGCACACCGTCGACGTCGTCTTCCTCGCCCAGGAGATCGTCGTCGGCCCCTCGAGCTACCCGACCGAGGAGATCGGCGAAAACGCCCGCCGCTTCCGCCAGCTCGGGCTCGGCTACGCCAACCTCGGCGCCCTGCTGATGTCCGACGGCCTCCCCTACGACTCCGACGCGGGCCGCAACGTCGCCGCCGCGATCACCTCGCTGATGACCGGGCGCGCCTACCGCCAGTCGGCGCTGATCGCCGCCGGAGCGACTGGGCCCTACGAGGAGTACGAGCGCAACCGCGAGCCCCACAACGGCGTCATGCGGATGCACCGCGACGCCGCCTACGAAGTCGACGGCACCGGGATCAAGGGCGAGCTGCTCGAGGCCTCGCAGCGGGCCTGGGACGAGGCGGTCGAGCTCGGCGAGGAGCACGGCTACCGCAACGCGCAGGCGACGGTGCTGGCCCCGACCGGGACGATCAGCTTCCTGATGGACTGCGACACGACCGGGATCGAGCCCGACTTCTCGCTGGTCAAGTTCAAGGAGCTGGTTGGGGGCGGGCAGATGACGATCACCAACCGCTCGGTGCCGCTGGCGCTGCAGACGCTCGGCTACTCCGAAGCGGAGGTCGACCAGGTCGAGGCCCACATCAAGGAGAACAACACGATCGTCGGTGCCCCCGGCCTCAAGGCGGAGCACCTGCCGATCTTCGACGTCGCGGTCGGCGAGCGGGCGATCACCCACACCGGCCACATCGACATGATGGCGGCGACGCAGCCGTTCCTCTCCGGGGCGATCTCGAAGACGGTGAACATGCCGCAGTCGGCCACGGTCGAGGACATCGCCGACGCCTACACCCGCGGCTGGAAGGGCGGCCTCAAGGCGCTGGCCATCTACCGCGACGGCTCGAAGACGGCGCAGGCGCTGCGCACCGACGCCCAGGAGACCCAGGCGGCGGAGGCCGCACAGCAGATGCCCGAGCCGATCCGCAAGAAGATGCCCCGCGAGCGCGAATCGATCACCCACAAGTTCTCGATCGCCGGCCACGAGGGCTACATCACCGCCGGCAAATACGAGGACGGCTCGGTCGGCGAGATCTTCCTCACCGACATCGGCAAGGAGGGCTCGACGATGCGGGGGCTGATGAACGCCTTCGCGACGGCGATCTCGCTCGGCCTGCAGTACGGCGTCCCGCTCGAAGACTTCGTGCGCAAGTTCAGCTACATGCGCTTCGAGCCGGAGGGCATCACCGGCAACCCGGAGATCCCCTTCGCCAAATCGCTGCCCGACTACATCATGCGCTGGGTCGCGAGCCGCTTCATCGAGGACACCGAGACCCTGGAGGAACTGGGAATCATGACCTCGGAGGTGCGGGCGAAGAAGGATGCCGAGACCGCGCAGCTGGCGATCGGTTTGACTGGCGACACCGCCGGCCCCGCCAACGGCAACGGGCACTCGAACGGAGGAAACGGCAGCGGCGGTGCGACCGCCAAGCCCGGGACCCCGGCGGCGCCGACCTCGGCGATGACCGAAACCCCCCCGGTCCGCCCGGCAAAAATGCAGGGCCTGGACCTCGGCCCGGCCTGCGAGCAATGCGGCGGGATGATGCAGCGGACCGGCAGTTGCTACACCTGCTCGAGCTGCGGCAACAACACCGGCTGCGGCTGAGCCGATGAGGCAAATGAGCCGGCTGATCCTCGCGATCGGCTACGTCGGCGGCGCCGTCCTGCTGCTCCTGCTGCTGACGAAGAGCAACGCCGACGCGCTGACCGCGCGAGTCGGCTACACCATGCTCAGCGTCATCCTCCTCGGGCTGGTCGCCGCAGCGGGGGCGAGGCTGCTCTACCACCCTGAACCGGGCGATCTCTGGGGCTGGGCGACGCTGGTGGTCGCGGCGACCACCTTCCTCCTGGTCATGGTCGAAGTCTGGCGCGAGCAGAGCTATCAAAACACGTCTCGGACGATCGCCATGGTCGTGATCTCGGTCCTCTTCGGGGGCGGCTCGCTGGTGCTCGGCAGCGAAGACGACCACGCAAGTCAAGGGATTCGAACCGCCCAGCGAGTCGCGATCGTCGCCCTCGTAGCGCTGGGGGTCCTCACCGTCATCGAGGCCTCTGGCAGCGAAATCGGGCCGCGCTGGTTCGGCATTGCCTCGGTCCTCTTCTTCGTGCCGGCACTGTCGCTGCCGTTCCTCCGCCTCGCCGGCGAGGGCAGCGAAGTCAGCGGCTAAAGATCGACACCCCGTGCCGCGAGCCATTCGGCGAGCGGCTCGGGCGGGTTGCCCGAGAAGGTGAGGCGGACGCCCTCGCGCAGGACGTGGTCGCCATTTTCGGCTTGGCCGGGGTTGGTGGCGAGCCAAAAGGCAGCGGCTGCGGCGGCGAGGGCGCCCGGGTCGTCGCCTTCGGGATCGATCCCCTGGACCGTGCTGAGCAGCTCACCCTGCAGGTCCTCGGCGGCGGTGGTCGGCCGGTCGTCGTCCTCGAAGCTCTCGAAGAAGCCGCGGACCGCCGCATCGGTGCCCTCGGGATCGACGATCGCCGTTGCCTCGCGCACGGCTTCGGAGATCGTCGGAATCGTTTCGCGGTTGCCCGGCTTCACGCGCCTCCTCTACCCAACCGCCGACGGGACGAAAACGCAAAATTGAAATCGGCGACGGGCCGAAAAGACTCCCATACGAGGACAAATCGGCCCGTCGGCTAGTTGAGGATGACCTCGGCGTCCCGTCGTGGGGTCTCGGTGATGGCGCGGCGGAAGGGGCGCTCCGAGGCCGGGTTCGCCGGGGTGATCTCGTAGCGGCGGACCAGCTCGCGGAGGACGACGGCCATCTCGAACTGGGCGAAGGCGGCGCCGAGGCAGCGGCGGACGCCGCCGCCGAAGGGGATCCAGGTGTAGGTGCCGGGCGGGTTGTCGAGGACGCGCTCGGGCAGGAAGCGCTCGGGCTCGGGGTAGATCTGCGGGTCGCGGTGGATCAGGTGGATGCTGGGGACGACGCGGGCGCCCGCCGGCAGCTCGTAGTCGCCGAGCTCGACCGGCTCGGTCAGCTTGCGGACGACGACGACGATCACCGGCCGCAGGCGCAACGTCTCCTGCACGGTCGCGGTCAGGTAGGCGTCCTCTCCCGCCTCGACCTCGGTCCGCAGCCGCTCCAGCTTCTCCGGGTGGCGGGTGAGACGCTCCATCGCCCAGGAGAGCGCAGTGGCGGTCGTCTCGTGGCCGGCGACCAGCAGGGTCAGCAGCTCGTCGCGAATCTCGGCGCCGCTCATCGGGCTGCCGTCCTCGTGGCGGGCCTGCAGCATCATCGAGAGCACGTCCTCGCGCTCGGCCAGGTCCTCGGCCGGCCGCCGCTCGTCGATCACCGCCGCGATCAGGCGGTCGACGCTTTCGACCCGGCGGCGGAAAGCCGGAATCAAGTTGACGCGGTCGGGGCCGACCATCAGCACCGGCAGCAGCACCCGCGGGTTCGTCGTCAGGTCGAGGAAGTCCCGCAGGGCCTCCCGCAGCGGCTCCATCCGCTCGGCCTCGTGGACGCCGAAGACGGTCTCGATGATGATCTCGAGCGTGATCGCCTGCATCCGCGGCCGCAGCTTGTAGGGGACGCCGGTCGGCCAGCTC
>Ga0209265_1000613_pt1 | contig 10139 bp, 9 predicted proteins | sample GraSoiAngelo_103_FD_185872 | JGI IMG/M metagenome (GOLD analysis project Ga0209265, IMG submission 185872) | Grasslands soil microbial communities from the Angelo Coastal Reserve, California, USA - 14_0903_05_20cm (SPAdes) (version 2) | ecosystem: Environmental > Terrestrial > Soil > Grasslands ...
ACCTGCTGATCGGTGAACGGCTTGGCGAGCCGGGCGTCCGCCGCGCCGGCGGCGACGCCAAGGGCAACCCCCGCCTGCGCGCGGCGGTCCTGGAGGCGCGGTCCAACAGCGTCCCCAACGACAACATCGAGCGCGCCATCAAGAAGGGGACGGGCGAGATCGCCTCCGAGGTCTATGAGGAGGTCATCTACGAGGGGTACGGCCCCGGCGGCGTCGCCGTGCTGGTCGAGGCGGCGACCGACAACCGCAACCGCACCACCGGCGAGGTCCGCCACATCTTCGCCCGCAACGGCGGCAGCCTGGGGGAGGCGGGGTGCGTCTCCTGGATGTTCCACCGCCGCGGCTACTTCGCCGTCGAGAAGAGCGCCATGGACGAGGAAAAATTCATGGAGCTCGCCCTGGAGCTGGGGGCCGACGACGTCGCCATCGAGGAGGATGTCTACGAGATCTATACCCCGATGGAGGGCTTCAACGCCACCCAGGAGGAGCTGGAGCGCCGCGAGGTCCCCACGGTCGCCAAGGAGCTCGCGATGGTCCCCCAGACCACCCTCGACGTGCCGCCGGACAAGGTCAACCAGGTGCTGCGGCTGATGGACGCCCTGGAGGACCACGACGACGTGCAGAAGGTGTGGGCCAACCTCAACATCGACGCCAACGCTCTCGCCGCGCGCTGACCGTGCTGATCCTGGGGCTCGATCCGGGCAGCATCCACACCGGCTATGGGCTGGTGCGCAAGCACGGCTCGGCCCTGCAACCCGTCGACGCCGGCCGCTTCTCCTGCCCGCGCGACCTCGACCTCCCCCGGCGGCTGGCCCATCTCGCCGGCCGCCTCGGCGACCTGGTCGACCGCCACCGGCCGGACCTCGCCGTGCTGGAGACCCCGTTCCATGGCATGAACGCCCGCTCGCTGATCGTGCTCGCCCAGGCCCGCGGCGCTCTGCTCGTCACCCTGGCCGGGCGCGGCATCGAGATCTGCGAGTACAGCCCGGCCGAGGTCAAGTCGGCGGTCACCGGCAACGGCCGCGCCGACAAGGAGCAGGTCGCCCGCATGGTGCGCCTGCTGCTCGCCGCGCGCGGTGAGGGGTGGGCGAGCGACGCCACCGACGCGCTCGCCGTCGCCATCTGCTGCGCCCAGCGGCTCAAGCTCGACCGCCTTGCGTCCGGCGCTCCTGTGCTACCATAACCCTCTGCTCTCGTAGTAGTTTGTGCGAGCTTACTCTATCATCGAATCATGAATCTCTGAGTCGCATCCAGCTATGGCCTTCCAGGGCTCACTCAAAGAGCTGCCGCTTCCCGACATCATCCAACTGGTCTCCGTATCGGGGAAGACCGGGGTGTTCTCCCTGCGCCGCAACGGCGACTCCTCCTCCGGCGAGATCTACCTGCGCGGCGGGCAGATCGTGCACGCGCAGGCCGGCGACCTCCAGGGGGAGGAGGCGATGTACGAGCTGGCCATCTGGCCGGAGGGGGAGTTCGTCTTCACCCCGGGCAAGGAGACCGAGCTCACCACGATCCAGAAATCGAACACCAACCTGCTGATGGAGGCGGCGCGGCGGATCGACGAGTGGCAGATCCTCTCCAAGCGCATCCCCTCCACCCGGCTGGTCCCCGTGTTCACCCAGCGCGCCACCACCACCTCGGTCTCGCTCACCCCCCAGGAGTGGGCCCTGATCTGCAAGATCGACGAGCGGCGCACGATCGAGGAGGTCGCCATCGGCCTCGACATGAGCCCGTTCGAGGCCTGCAAGCTGCTCTACGGCCTGATCACCTCCGGGCTGGTGGCCCTCAACGAGGATCTGAGCCGGCTGCGCACCGACCGCCTGCGCGCGATGTCGCCCGAGGAGCTCGCCGGCGTGGTCGAGACCATCTACGATCAGGCGCGCGGCCTGCTCAACGGCCATCCGCGGCAGGGGGATCTGGACGTCCCCTTCCGCATGAGCCGGGCCGAGCTCGACTCCGGCCGCGGCGTCGAGGCGGTGCTCGACCTCGTGCGCGCCGAGGAGAAGCTGGTCTCCGCCGCCCTCGGCCCCAACCAGAGCAAGGTCTTTTTGGATCGGGTGTCGCAGATCCTCAATCGGTGAGGCGGCCCCTCACTCCCCAACCCCTCTCTCCCATCCCTCCGCCCACCCTGCCGGGGAGAGAGGGGCTTAAAGCAAGCTGAGCTAACTTTCTCCCTCTTCTCCCGGTGAGGGAGGGCGGGAGGGGACGGGAGAAGAGGGCCGGGGTGATGAGGGGCCGGGCGGGGGCCGCTGGGCTAGAATGCCGCCATGACATTCCACCGTTGCGCGTCCCTCCCGCTGGTGCTCCTGGTGTGTCTGCTTGCCGTGGCCCCTCTGCGCGCGCAAGAGCCGGCCCAGCCGGCCCCATCCTCTCCCGCGGCTCCGGTGCCGCAGACCCCCATCGTGCCCGAGCCCTCCGGCGCCGGCGGCGGCACCGAGGGCGAGGCGCTCCCGCCCAAGCTCGCCGGGCAGCTCCTCCCCCGCCTCGACGTCTACTTCCCGGAGGGGGACCTCGACCTGCGGATCAACCGCCTGATCAACAAGACCTTCTTCGAGGGGCAGGTCAAGTACAACTTCGTCAACGGCGACATCTCCGCCTTCCTCCGCTACCGCTACTACGGGCTCAAGCGGACGACCCAATTCACGGTCTTCGACTCGATCTCCTTCGACCGCATCGACCAGGACGTGACGGCGGACTTCGACCGCGTGCGGGGGACCCTGCTCCTGATGGAGTGGCCGCACAACTACAACAACCGGACCTTCTTCCTCACCGAGCTCGACCGCATCAGCTCCAACCGGGGACCGGCGGAGGGTGGCGGCCGGTTCCTCGTCCGCCGGGACCAGACCAACACCTTCGTCCGGCTGGGCTATCAGCTCGGCACGCCCGACGAGGGGCGGTCGAGCGCCATCGCGGGTGAGACGCGGGCCCGCACGGAGCGGCTGTTCTCGGCTTTCCGTGAGTTCGGCCCGGACGAGTCGACGCTGACCTCCGCCCTGACCTACGGCTTCCCCTACGGGATCGGGGACTTCAACTACCTCAAGTTTGAATTCGAGGCGCTGAAGCGGCTCGACGTCAGCCGCCGGACCTTCCTGGTCGGCCGGCTCCGCGGGGGGACCTTCCTGCAAGTCGCCAAGGCCGACCCCAAGACGCTGCCGCCCGAGCCCGACGGGATCGACTTCTTCGCCGTGCCGCGCTCGGAGGCGTTCAACATCGACGGCCGCGAGAACCTGAAGGGGGTGCGGAACCGCACGCGGGGGACCGATGCGCTTTTCACAACGTGGGAGTATTTCTTTCCCTGGTTCCTCGAGAGCGAGCACCGGGCCTTGCGTCTGACTTGGGACAACTGGTATTGGGTTCTCTATGCCGGATACGGCACGGTCGGGCTAAGTCATAGCATCTACAGGGAATTCAGCTCCTACTACCCCGACACGGGTATCGGCTTCGAATCATCCTTCCGGCTGCGGAAGTACAGGTTCTTTCTCTCCGGGGTTGTGGCACAAGCTTTGAAAGGAAGAAGTGGATTGGAGGCGCGTATCTCAGTCAAGTCGTATCGCTGAGGGGGTGCGCTCGGCGATGTCACCGGACTGAGACGGAGGCGCCTGGGGTAGCTTCGCTGCAGTCAAGAAGGTCGTGTAGGTTGCCTTCGCAATCTACGCAAGTTTTGGCCTACAGCCGGAGGAGAATGAATGAAACTCAAATGGTTAGGAGTCATTGCGCTGGTGAGCCTCGCGCCCACCATGGCGATGGCGGCGGAGCAGGCCAACGCCGCCAGCGTCACGGGGGAGACGGGGCTGTTCAGCCTGCTGACCGGCGATACATTGCCCCGGGGCGGGTGGTCATTTGGACTTTATTACAACAACTGGGATCGGGTCATCGATCTCGACCAGCGGTTCAGCCTCAACGACAAAGGGCAGCTCAGCCTGGACTGGAACCGGCTCAGCGCCAGCGTGGGTTGGGGCGTCACCGACCGCTGGGAGCTCAGCGTCATGGTGCCGTTCGAGAACTTCAAGTATGACGAGAACGACACCCTGATCCACGTGGACAGCCCGGGCGGCCTCAACACCGGGAACGTCCACCTCGGCACCAAGGTCCGCCTGATGGGCGCGCAGGGGGACCCGAGCACGCTCGCCTTCAACGGCTTCGTCGAGCTCGCGACCGGAAACGAGGACGTGGCCTCCAAGGACACCGGCTTCGGAGTCGGCCTCGACTGGCGGCTGCGGCGGTGGGTGATCGACGTCGGCTACATCGATCTGGGCAAGTCGCGTCTGCCGGTCCGTAACGGGATCGCCAACTGCACCCCCTTCCCGCTCTGCGCGGGCTTCGGCACCATCGACTACAAGCGCCAAGGCGTCACCGCCGGCATCGGCTACGTGGCGCCGGTGAGCTACCGGTTCGACTGGATCACCGAGGTCAATGCCGAGTTCAGCACGGGCAGCAGCAGCAATCTCTACCAGGACTGGTACGACTTCACGACCGGCGGCCGGCTCTGGTTCGCCGACGACCGCTGGGCGTTCAACTTCGCCCTGCGGACCGACCTCAACCAGCTCAGCACGATTGACGAGCACTGCCCGCTCGGCGGTCTGATCGGTCTGACCTACTTCCCGCGGCTGGTCCGCCACGAGGCTCCGCCTCCGCCGCCGCCGCCACCGCCGCCGCCGCCGCCGCCGCCGCCGGCTGAGGCACCGGCTCCGCCGCCACCTCCGCCGCCACCGCCGCCACCGCCGCCGCCGCCTCCGCCGCCCGAGACGATGGAGCAGACGTGCAGCTTCGTGCCCGGCAGCGCGCGTTTGGACAACATCTGCAAGGCCAAGCTCGACGAGGTCGGCCTGCGGATGAAGCAGAGCGCCACCTCGACCGCGGCGGTCACCGGCTACTCTGACGGCAAGAGCAAGTCGGAGAACCAGAAGCTCGCGGACCAGCGCGCCCAGAACGCCAAGAACTACCTGGTGACGCGGCACGGGATCGACCCGAGCCGGATCACCACCCAGGGTCAGGTCACCGACAAGAGGGCGTGCACGGTCATCCTCACCATCAATCCCTGACCTTCACACCCGACGCTCGTCGGAAGGCCCCGCCGCGAGGCGGGGCCTTTTTCTTTGTCAGCCTTTGCGTCCCCGGTCGGTTGGCCCTCATCACCCCGGCCCTCTTCTCCCATCCCTCCACCCACCCTGCCGGGGAGAAGAGGGAGAAAGTTAGTCGAAGAGCGTCTTGAGCCCCTCTCTCCCCGGCAGGGTGGGTGGAGAGCCGGGAGAGAGGGGTTGGGGAGTGAGGGGATCTCGGCTTACAGGCGTCGGTGGCGGGCGACCGGGATGGCCTGGCGGACGCCGGCCACGCGGTCGAGATCGATCTCGGCGAGGGCGAGGCCCGGGCCGTCCGAGGCGGTGGCGGCCGGGATTCCCCAGGGATCGACGATCATCGCGTGCCCCCAGGTGTGGGTGAGGCCGCCGTCGTCGTGCTTCCCATGCTGAGCCGGGGCGATCACCCAGCACTGGGTCTCGATGGCGCGGGCGCGGATCAGCGGCTCCCAGTGGTCCTTGCCGGTCGCCAGCGTGAAGGCCGAGGGGATCATCAGGATCTCCGCCCCCTGCTCGACCAGCCGGCGGTAGAGCTCGCCGAAGCGCAGGTCGTAGCAGATCGAGAGCCCGAAGCGGCCGAGGGGCGTCGCCACCACCGCCGTCCCCTCGCCCGGCTTGCAGGTGGCCGACTCGGCGAAGCGGACCCCGTTCGGCACGTCCACGTCGAAGAGGTGGATCTTGCGGTAGGTGCCGAGGATCTCCCCTTCAGGGGAGAAGAAGACGCTGGTGTTGTAGCAGCGGCCGGCCTCGTCGCTCCGCTCGTTGAACGAGCCGAGCAGCAGGTGGATCTCGAGCCTGCGGGCGAGCTCGGCGAAGCGGGAGCAGGTCCGGCCGTCGAGCGGCTCGGCGCGCCGCACCTTCTCCTCGTGGGGCCCGAGGTAGTTGGTGTTTTCGGGAGTGGCGACGAAGCGGGCCCCGTGAGAGGCGGCGCGCTCGATCAGGGCGCGGGCGCTCTCCCAGTTGGCCTCTGCGTCCGACGTGGACGTGAGCTGGACGGCGGCGGCGAGAAACATGAGCCTTTTTGTAGCATACTTCTGACGGGGTCGTGACCCTGCCGTCACCAGAGGGTGTGATCCTGTCAGCGGGAGGCAAAAGAACCGCTTGGAGACGCTCACCACCCTTCTCGCCGTCCTAGCGGCGGTCTCGCTCCTGGTCACCCTGGGGGTGACCGGCGGCGCCCTCGCCTTCCTCCGGCGCCGGCCGGCCGCTCCCGGGGCGCTGCCGCCGATCTCGGTCCTCAAGCCCCTCAAGGGGGTGGATGAGGGGCTCTACGAGAACCTCGCCGCGCTGGCCCGCCAGGACTACCCCGGATTCGAGCTGGTGCTGGGGGCCGAGGAGCCGGACGATCCCGCCCTCGCCGTGGCCGAGCGCCTGCGGCGGGACTTCCCCGCGATTCCGATCACGATCGTCCGGGGCGCCGCTCCGCTCGGCTACAACCCGAAGGTGACCAACCTCGCCTCGCTGGCGCCGCACGCGCGCCACGAGCTGCTGCTGATCTCCGACTCCAACGTCCGCCCCCGGCCCGGCTACCTGCGCGCGCTCGCCGCCGAGCTGGCCGCCGGCCGGGTGGGCCTGGTGTCCAACGTCTTCGCCGGCACCGGCGAGCAGAGCCTCGGCGCCCTGTTCGACAACCTGCACCTCAATTCGTTCGTGGCCGCCTCGGTCGCCAGCGCCCAGCTCGTCCACCAGCCGTGCGTGGTCGGCAAGTCGATGCTCTTCCGCCGCGGCGACCTCGCCGCCCTGGGCGGTTGGGAGGCGGTCAAGGACGTCCTCGCCGAGGACTACATCCTGGGCCAGGCCTTCCATCGTGCCGGGCTGGGAGTGGCGCTGTCGCCCCACGTCCTGCCGGTGATCCAGGAGCGGCGGACCACGGCCAAGTTCTTCGAGCGCCACCTGCGCTGGTCGCAGATGCGGCGCCGCATCTCCCCGGCCTACTTCGGCGAGCCGCTGCTCAATCCCATCCCCTTCCTGCTCGCTCTGGCGCTGGCCGGCGGCGGCGGGACGGCCCTGGCGGCGCTCGCCGGCGTCCTGGCCAAGATCGCGGCCGACGCCCTCCTCTCCCGGCGGCTCCGCGGCGAGGCCCTGCCGCTCCGCTCGCTCCTCTGGATCCCCGTCAAGGATCTGTTGATCGTGGGCGTCTGGACGATCGGCCTCTTCCGGCGGACGATCTGCTGGCGCGGCCACCCCCTGCGGATCGGCCCGGGGAGCCTGCTCACTCCCGCTGGGGCGATCGAGCCGGCCACCGGCGAGCTGGCGGAGGAGGTCGCTTGATCCCGCTGCGCAGCGAATCGGTCTGGCGGCGGGTGCTCTCGATCGACGAGCGGCTGCTCCTCATCGTTCGGCGCTGGGAGTCCCGCCTGATGACCCGCCTGATGCGGGGGCTCACCCATCTGGGGGACCCGGCGAGCTGGGTGCTCGCGGGGCTGGTGCTCGGCTTCTCCGGCGGCGTGGGGCGCCGCGACTGCGCGCTGCTCGGCACGGCGGCGGGGCTCGCCTTGTTGATCGCGCATCCGCTCAAGCGGCTCTGCCGGCGCGAGCGGCCCAGCCGCGGCATCGGCGGCTTCGCCGCCCTGGCTGAGAACCCTGACGTCTTCTCCTTCCCCTCCGGCCATACGGCCGTGGCCTTCGCCGTGGCGGCGGCCTTCGCCGGCCAGGGGGTGCCGCTCGCCGGATTCCTCCTGGCGCTCGCCCTGGGCATCGCCGTCTCGCGGGTCTATCTCGGGGCCCACTACCCCCTGGACGTCGCCGCGGGCGTGTTGGTGGGCACTCTCGCGGGCACCGGCGCCAGGCTGGTCGTCTTCGAGTATCCGCTGCTGAAGCTCGTGGGCTATGCCACGATCGCCGCGCTCGGATGAAGGCGCCGCTTCGCGTGATCGAGCCCCGTCTGGAGCCCAGCCCCAAGCCCATCGTCACCTCGGTCGAGATGGGCTACGGCCATCTGCGGGCGGCGCACGCTCTGGCCACGGAGCTGGGCACGGAGATCCTGCACGTCGACCGGCCGCCGCTCGTGGCTCCCGAGGAGCTCCGCCTCTGGCGCGCCTCCCGGCGGGTCTACGAGATCACCTCGCGCGCCTCGCAGCTCCCGGTGATCGGCGCGCCGCTCAAGTCCTTCCTCGAATCGCTGACCGACATCCCCCACCTCCACCCGCAGCGCGACCTCTCGGCGCCCAACTTCCAGGTGCGCTCGCTCCAGAGGCTGATCGAGAAGGGGCTGGGCCGGGGCCTGGCGGAGCTCGCGAAGCGGACGGACGCGCCGGTGATCACCACCTTCTTCGCGCCGGCGATCTGCGCGGATCATTGCGGCTGCGAGCGGGTCTACTGCGTGGTGACGGACGTGGACATCAACCGCACCTGGGTCCCCTTGAGCCCACGGACGACGAAGGTCGTCTACCTCACGCCGAGCTACCGCGCCGTCCACCGCCTGCGCGCCTATGGCGTGCCTCGGGACCAGATCGAATTCACGGGCTTCCCCCTGCCCGGCGAGCTGGTGGGCGGACCGGGCCTCGACGTGCTGCGCCGCAATCTCGCCGGGCGTCTGGTGCGGCTCGACCGCAAGCGGGTCTTCCGCGGCCAGACCAAGTGGGAGATCGATCACTTCCTGGGCGGGCTCCCCGAGGACCAGGAGCGCCGGCCGCCGCTGCTCACCTACACCGTGGGTGGGGCGGGAGCGCAGGCCGACCTCGCGCGCTTTCTCCTCAAGGGGTTGCGCCGGCTGATCGAGGAGGACCGGCTCCGCGTCTGCCTCGCCGCGGGCGTGCGGGAGGAGGTGGCCGCGAAATTCCTGGGGTGGGTGCGCGAGGCCGGGCTGGAGGACCGGCTGGGGAACGGGGTGGAGGTCTTCCTCGCCGCCGGCCTGGAGGAGTACTTCCCCCGTTTCAACGCGATCCTGGCGGCCACCGACATCCTGTGGACCAAGCCGAGCGAGATGACCTTCTTCTCCGCGCTGGGCCTTCCCCTGGTCCTCTCTCCCCCGGTGGGCGTCCACGAGCGCTACAACCGCCGCTGGGCGATCGAGAACGGTCCGGGCCTTAAAGCACGAGATCCCCTCCACGCCGAATACTGGATGCGCGAGTGGCTCAACGAGGGGACCCTCGCCGCCGCCGCCTGGTACGGGTTCCTGCGGATGCCCAAGCTGGGGCTGTACCAGATTCTGGAGCGGGTGGGGGGGCGGGGAGCCAGCTAGGCGACGAGGGGATCGGCGAGATCTTCAGGGATGCGGTTGCTCTCGATGTAGTCGTTGATCTCGGCCTGGTGGTCGCTGTAGTAGCTCAGGGCGTCGAAGACCTGGGCCAGCGTGAGATGGGGGAGCCGGCTCGGGATCGTCTCCGGCGGAGCTCCCTGCCGCCAGATTTCGACCACGGCCCGGACCGGCGTACGGGTCCCCGCAACGATCGGCTCGCCTCCGAGGATCTCGGGATCGGAGACGATGTATCGATGCTGCGTTACCTGCATGGAGAGGCCCCGCGCCATGGCATGGATTGTAGCACCTTCTCCTGGACGCCGGAGAAAGCCCGCGCGCCCTCGCGGTGCACGCATCGCGGGACGAGGGGGCGCCGTGGGCCCATTCCTCCCGGCAAAGAGCCCTCGCGGTGCGCGGACGGGCCCTCGAAGTGCACGGACGCGCCCTCGCGGTGCACGCTCGGGCCCTCGCAGTGCGCGGATGGGCCCTCGAGGTGCGGCTTTGGGCCCACGACTTTTTCGCTCGCGCCCTCTTATTTTTTGCTCGCGCCCTCTTTTGGGCGCGCTGCATCCCCTTTGGGGAAGGTACCGTCCCTCTCGGGGATGCAACCGTCCCTCTCGAGGGCGCGACCATCCGAAAAGAGGGCGCGACGGGCCCCAAAGAGGGACGCTACCTTCCCCCTCGTGGGCGCGAGCATCCCTTTTGAGGGCGGAACCGTACCCTTCGAGGGCGCGACGAAAAAATTCGGGGATGCTTCGCGCCCAAAAGAGGGCGCGCCGCGCCCTTTTTGGGGACGGTATGATCCCCGCGAGGGCCGGTACGTTCCCCGATGGGGATGGTCGCGCCCATGCGAGGGCCGGTACGTTCCCCGCGAGGGCCGGTGC
>Ga0209265_1000621_pt1 | contig 10086 bp, 6 predicted proteins | sample GraSoiAngelo_103_FD_185872 | JGI IMG/M metagenome (GOLD analysis project Ga0209265, IMG submission 185872) | Grasslands soil microbial communities from the Angelo Coastal Reserve, California, USA - 14_0903_05_20cm (SPAdes) (version 2) | ecosystem: Environmental > Terrestrial > Soil > Grasslands ...
AGGCTGTGTAGAAGCGGATCTCTCAGGAACCAGTATCTTGAAACAGACAGGTATACGGGCAGAGCATATACAAGATCCACAGTTTTGGACGAACTATGGCCGTATGGTAGGCCAATTTTTACTAGTCCTTACCACGCTCCTCTCGCTCAAACAGATTTTGCTCTTCGGAGGTGTCAGCAATAGTGCTTCACGATTTCTTCCTCAGACAAGAGAGTATATCGTCAGTCGCCTAAAGAATATACCCGTACCCAAAATACTCCTCTCCCAGTTTGGCGAATATACTGGTGTAAAAGGTGCCTATTACTTTGCTGGTGCAGAGACGAAGAAAACCACTCATCATCTTAGTAGCACAAAAGTTGATCAGTCCTATAACCCTACACACAGCCCTTTCTCCTAAATAGTATTCAGAACAAGCGCATAATGAGTTCATACTCTCTCCTGAACATACGAGCGAAGAGCTACGGATGATATCCTCGATTGCGAACGGTCTCCCAAGTGAGCAGGTGTGGCATAATGAGGTTAGCCCTATATGGGTGATAGTGCGCCAAGCTTTGATTATTGAGTATATGCTCAAGTAGATCGACTACTTTTTTCCCTTGAAGATCGGTTTCAACCTCAACAGAGGCATATATATCTCCATCAAAGAGCGCCCGGTATATCTCTTTGAGACCATCAAAGCCAATAATGATTGGACGGTCAACGCTCCTTTTACCCATACTTTGTTCATGCTGGCGATAGGCTTCAACAACTCCTAAGGCAAGCTTGTCATTACAACAAAACACTCCCTGGACGCTCTGCCCCAATTGTAAAAGGTTTCGTATCTGGTTGGCAGCTTCGTAGCTGTTCCAAGCAGTCTCATAACAATGGGTAATAACGATATCACGAGGCTCTTTGAAGATTTCATCGATAAAGGCTAGCTTTCGCTCCTGTGAAGGGCGCGAGTTCAAAGGGCCAGAGATGATGACGATATTCCCTTTTCCCTCCAAGGCTCTCATCATCGCCTTGGCCGCTAGTCTGCCGCCGAAATCAAAATCTACTCCGACATGCTGAGGGCAAGGTAAGTTTAGATAGGCAAACTCGTTGCTTTCAAATATATCATCGATCGTAATCAATTTGATACCTTTGCGCTGAGCTTCTATGGCAGTAGAAATCAGATCCGTATTATTGGGTGGAGGTATAAGAATGATCACATCGGGTACCTGCCTCACAGCATTTGCGAAGACAGTGAGTTGCTCGTTGTGATTCTCCTCTCTTGAATTGGTGATAATGTCTAATTTTATTTTCGGCAAGCGTGCTCTAACCTCAGAGGTAACAGAATCTGCCACCTCTTTACAATACCCACTACCAGCCTTCAGGATAAACGCAACTCTCTTTTCTACTGGCCTCTGTGTGAAGAATCCATCAACAAATTGCCATACCGCAGGGAGTACTACACCAACAATAGTCAGCACTAACTGGACGGAATTAAAAAAGAAGGAGATAAGAACAAACGCAAGCGTAAATGTGAGTAAAATCGTAATGCGCATAAAGGTTGCCTGCTTCAATAGCTTTCGTTTGAGGACATGATAGACAACAAGTCCTAACCAGATGACTCCAGTGAAGATGAGTATTCCTGTGGAGAGATAGTATGGCATACGTTTTCCCTCGCAATTCAATATAATGAAGAGGCTACTAGCCAATAAAAAACCGTTGAGACGTGAAGCATATTCCAGTTAGTTTAAACCAGAATATGCGAAAAATCGCAGAAGTCCTTTTCTAAAGAATTCATTATAAACTATTTTATCCGCTCTGAGTATGTCCTTTGACTCGATTAGCGTCTTTTTTCGTTACGATTAAGGCTCATGGCCGCATTTAGCGATGGAAACGGTTTTCCAAGTATAGGTACCGAAGTTTTATAGATCGATCAATAACCATTATTTATGAACTAGGCTATCCATAATTATTATGATATAATGTCATTATAAAAGTATACGGTGATATATTTACCTATCTTCAGTCTACTGTTGACGAAAGGAGCGTTCATGACCATCCAAGTAGGCGTAATTGGTTTGGGCATAGGGCAAAAACATCTTGCATCCCTTGCTCAGATTCCTGATGTCCGCATTGTTGCAGTTGCTGATCTTGTAGAATCTCACTTATTGTCAATTGCTAGCCTCTACAATACTCATCATTATATGCATTGGCAATGCTTGCTAGATCAAGAACTAGCTCTGGATGCGGTCGTCCTAGCAACCCCTTCACATGTGCGTATAGAGCCAATCAAAGCCATTTGCGAACGTAAGCTGGCACTATTTTGTGAGAAACCCCCTGCGGTTTGCCTCGATACAGCACACCAGATTGCTAAGTTGCTTACACAAGCAGGGATTATTAATGCGGTAGGCTTTCAGTATCGTTACTCGCTCTTCGCTGAACGATTAAGCCAATTGCTTCGAGAGCGTGGGGCACATTTTGCACGCATCCTCGTGGCAACTGGCTGGCCAACCTTTAACTGGATGCCTACGCCTCCCCAGCATCTATATAAAAAGGCCGCATCGGGAGGTCCACTGATAGAGCATGGTATTCATTTCCAGGATGTTCTGCGCTATATCACCAACGCTGAGCCAGTCTCAGTCCAAGCTATGGCCGAACTAGGTACACTTCAGCCTGTTGAGGGTCGTGATACAGAGGAGACAACACTTCTTCTTGCTCGTTATAGTTCAGGTCTACTAGCGACGCAGGTACATTGCTGGTCTCATGTGGGCGACGTGTCGCAACTTCAGGTCGTTGGCTATGATTTTGATCTCACTTGGCATTTTGCAGATATACATCATCTGGTAGGTATGATTGATCAACAGACTATCAATGAATGCGATAGAACCAATCCCTACCTTGAGGAAATGAAAACCTTCATCGCTGCTGTCCAACAACACAACCAGCGCCTAATTCGCTCAAGTTATATTGATGCTTGTCAGAGCATGGCAGTGTGTCAGGCAGCAACCGAGGCCATCGATAACAGTATTGCACATACAGTAGTTCCCTCGTTTCTGCTCTAGACTATACCAGTTTTCTTGGAGGGTATATGCAACGCGTAGAATTTGGCTGGTGGCTACCAGTTGGACCGCAGGAGTGGCTTTCTCGTCAAGAGTTTCTTGCTGGGATCTCTCATGGCTTAGCACTGATCGAGAGTTCGTTCAGTTCTTTCTGGTGTATCGATCATCTTCTCGATCCAACGCCCTTACTTGAAGGTTGGACTACGTTGATCTATCTAGCTTCAACCGCTCCTCATCTCTTCTTTGGCCACGCAGTGCTCTCCCAGTCTTTCCGCAATCCTGCACTGCTCGCTTTTATGGCTGCAACTGCTCAATATATGAGCGAGGGTCGCTTTATTCTAGGCCTAGGTGCTGGCTGGAAAGAGGAAGAGTATAGAGCGTTTAACTATCCCTTTCCCGGAGCAGGACAGCGCGTAGATGAGCTTGGAGAGGCACTCGCGATTATTCGCGCTCTCTGGTCCTACAAGTCTGCCTCTTTTTCTGGCCGTTTTCACCAGATTCAGGAAGCACATTGCGATCCTCATCCAGAACCGCTTCCGCCACTTATGCTAGGTGGCACAGGTCCGCGTATGCTGGATTTGGCAGCTAGATATGCAGACTGGTGGAACGCTTCCTGGTTTGACTTGGCACGCTATCGTCAGCAGATTCAAATCTGCGAACATGCCTGCGCTACGGTTCAGCGAAATCCGGCAACGCTACGTCGTACGCTGTTTAGCGAGTGCGTTTGTGGTCCAACCAACGAAGCTGTGCGGATCTTAAACGTTAAGGCGCTTCCGGCTCAGGGTAATTTTATTGGTACTCCCGATCAGATCATAGAGCAGATGAAGCCACTAGTGGAGCTTGGCGTTGATCTCTTCATTCTCAGTTGTGGTGGCTTTCCCAAGCTAACCACCCTTGAACTGCTCAGTACAGAGGTATTACCCAAGCTGAATCGTATACAGTAGTCTATGTTTAGCGTCGTAGATTGATAGTCGCTTTGGCAAAGCCTAAGGGTTTTCGTAGGCGTCCTGAAAAGCTCGTCCTATGTCCTCTAAGGGATAGTAATGGGTTAGGCATGGGCTCACCATAACAACTCTTGTCCCTGACCGGGCGAGCGCCTAGCCCAGCATCCGCCTCATCACATCCCCCATACGCCGAATCCCCTCCTCAATCTGCTGCTCTTCAGGATAGGCAAAGCTCAGACGGATATGGCGCTGCCCGCCACCATCGACATGGAACGGCTCACCAATAACAAAGGCAATACGCTCCTGCACCGCCTCCCGCAAGAGTGCACGCCCACGCAACTCGCCCGGCAGACGGCACCACAGATGGAACCCACCCATAGGATGATTGATCCGCATACCAGTAGGCCAGTGCTTATCAATAGCCTTGAGCATCACATCACGCTTATGATGATAGCGCTGACGCAACATCAGCAGATGCTCATCGAGCAGATCCCGCCGCAAGATCTCGGACACCGCCCACTGTCCCAACGGATTCGTGTTGAGGTCGAAGATCTGTTTGTGCAGCGAGAGCCGCTCAATAATAGGCTCAGGAGCCGCCAACCATGCCACACGTATACCTGGCGCAAGAATCTTTGAATAAGTTCCCAGGTAGAGCACATTGCCACGAGTGTCCATCGCCTTGAGCGGCGGGACCTCCTCGCCTTCAAAGTATAGCTCGCTATAGGGATCGTCTTCCAGAATAGGGATCTGATAGCGCTTGGAGAGCAAGAGCAGGCGACGACGGCGCTCAGGTGAGATAATAACACCTGTGGGATTCTGGAAGGTCGGCAAGGTGTAAATAAAACGTGGGCTACGCCGCGCTAGAATCGCTTCTAGCAAGTCCACACGAATCCCTTCACTGTCGATAGGCACACCGATGATATTTGCACCAAGCGCGCGGAAGGTCTGTATCGCCCCCACATAGGTAGGTATCTCAACCACCACTTCATCCCCAGGCGAGAGCAACAGGCGCGCAATCAGGCCAATACCTTGAGTAGAACCGGAGAGAATAAGCAACTGCTGTACATTAACGGCAATACCACGTTTTCTCATACGCTCAGCAATGGCGCGCCTTAAGCTCTGTAAGCCCTCTACAGGACAGTAACTTAGCGCATTCTGACGGCCAGGAATCAGTCCCTCATGCATGACGGTACGCAGTATGTCCACCGGCAGTAAGTCCTGGGCGGGCGTTCCTGCGGCAAAAGAGATAATCTCTTTGCGTTCTCCTAACGATGCCAGCTCGCTTAACACACGCGCATCGGCACCCAACGCCAGTTCCTCGCCGCTAGAGAGTCCAAGCAGCCAGGAAGGAGTATCCTGCTCAAAGGGTTCGTCTTCATAGGAGGCGAGGTGGTTGCGCTTTACTAATGTCCCGCGCCCAATATGCCCTTCGATCAACCCTTGACTGGCTAGCTCGTGATAGGCATTCATCACCGTTGTCCTGTTAATACCTAACTCTTGCGCCAGAGCACGTTCAGTAGGCAGGCGTGTCCCCTCTTTCAGTTCGCCAGCAAGAATTGCCTCGCGTAACCCCTGACAGATCTGCTGATAGAGTGGGATCTCATTGGAGCGGTCAAGCTGGACAAATGAACGAATGGATGTAGTGAAAAATGGGAATGGCTGGTTCTCCTGTTGGCTCTTCTCGCTGTAACTCATAGTCTCCTCCCGCTATTGGCTTATACCAATCTAAGTATATATGCCAGACAATGAGGAGTCAATGTATATCCAAAATCTGTGTTTTATCCCTACTTTCCTATTGATTTGGTAAAAAGACAGAATGGCTGTATCCTAATAGATAGAGGGCTGTTGTTCTGCTAAATGTGATCATCGGGCATGTGTAGAGGAAGGAGAACATTATGAAAGAAAAACAAGAGCAGCACCATCAGCCAGAGAGTGGCAAACTTGCAGCAACCCATCAGCCAAAAGAGACTGAGGGTACGAGAGAGACAAAAGACGCACAGAAGCTCGCACCGGGTATCCCTATTGTGCGGAGTAATACTCCACGACCATTCTCTGTAGCAACGCAGTCATCCCTCAGTGAACAAACACAACAAGAAAAGTTATGTGACAGCTCCGCAATTGTGTCTGCTTTTCCTGCCAAAGCACCACCCGCACCGCCAGTTCCTGAAGCAATGAAAGAGCTTGCGGTACACGAGGCAACCGTACACGGGACACCAGTTACACCAGCTCCGCAGAGTGGTGGAGGATCAGAGTTTGTCTGGCTGTTTGAGTATGGCTCGCAGATGGATACCAAGCTCCTCAATAGTCCCGAACATTTGAATGGAGCCGCTTTGCAGTACGGCCCGGTAGTGTTGAAGGGGTATAGCATCACGCTAGGCACCATCAGTAGGCCAGACGATGGTAGATATATCATTGCGACGATCGTATCAGACTGCGCACCAACTGCGGAGGTATGGGGGGTCCTCTATCGTATTCCTCAGCGGGTCACAGAGCGCTCAGGTGATGAGCCTTCGCTACTGAATATCGTCCATGGAGCAACGGCACCACTCCATCTGTTCAGACCAGTGCAGGCCATTGTTCACGATACATACCGTGACCGTGAGATCGAGTGTATCACATATGTCGTCACCAATGATATACAGCAACAGCTACAACCACTGCACGACCAGAGCACCGATGAGCTGCTCTTTATGCAGCGCTTGGCTGGTATCGCTAGAAAGCAGAGGCTACCAGAAATGTATGTACACAAAGCTTTTCCATCACCTGTTACGAATGAGGCTCCCACTGAAAACAGGAGTAATGAGCAGGTGGTACTTACACCTAGACAGCAGAACACAGAACCACTGCCCGTGCTCAGTGAGAAGGAGCTTTCTCCTCCAACGACTCAGCGCCAACAGATACCGGAGAGCTGGTTAATGATCTTTGCTATCTATCTCGTTTTTATGCTATTGATTGTATTGACATGCGCCATCTTGCAGGGAATGGGCATTGGTAGCGCTGTACTCAGCAACAACCTGACATTTTTGGGCGTCCCCTGGCTGGTCTTAATGTATGGTTTATTAGGAGGCTGCATCAGCAGTATTGTCACATTAGGGCGCTCTAGCATGATGAAGCAACCTGTCTTTATTATCATTACATGGTTTGCCCGTCCGTATATAGGAGCTATCCTTGCACTGCTGACGTATGTGTTACTGACGAGTGGTATCTTTGCGCCCATAGGAAACATGAATGAGCACCGAGGTCTATTTTTGTTCATTGGGGCGCTAGCGGGTTATTGTGAAGGTTGGATTTTTGTACGTAGGGAGTGAGCAGAGAGCAGGATGGGTCAGATGGTTAGAGAGGATGCGCCCGCAGGGTACCCACAAGGGATGCCCATAGGCATGCGCGTTAAGCGGGGGTCCAGGGGGCTTCGCCCCTGGCGGGGTTTGGGGTGTCCCCAAATACTTCCATTCTTCTCTTTTGCCGCAGGAGGCGGCAGGAGAAAGGGAGTGCAGAGGGCTTCCCTCTGCTTAACGCGCATGCCTATGGGCATCCCTTGTGGGTGCCCTGTGAACCCCTTATTTGTATGGTCTTGTCCCTTGTGGGTGCCCTGGGGGAGGCTGGTTCTCTGCTCACTCCCTTACGTTAGATTTCATAAGGGAAAATGGCACGCAGTAGCCGTTCTGGATCGTGGCGGGCAAGCGAATCATCCTCCAGATTGAGGTGTTCAATAACAACGTTTGGTACTAACTGGCTCAGACGCGTTTGATCAATTGCAACCGGTTCGCTACCTTCTTCTGCGTATTTCTTGAGGACATCAGGTGGCAAAGGACCATCGTTGATCACCACACGGTCAACCCGCGCCCCCAGATAGCGGTGAATCTCGTTCACAAAGTCCGATGCCTTGTAACCGTCTGTTTCTCCATGTTTGGTCATTATGTTACAGACATAGACCTTTTCGGCTTCGGCTTCACGTACGGCCCGCGCAATATCTCCCACCAGTAGATTGGGCACCAGACTGGTGTACAGATCGCCAGGACCGATGACGATCGTCTTCGCGCGGCGGATAGCACGTATGGCCTGCGGGCAGGCAGGCACATTCTCCGGCATCATACGCAGGCGTGTAATCGCCGGGACTGGCCCCGGATTTTTTTCGCCTCTAGTATCGATCTCAGTCTCGCTACAGACGATACTGCCATCTTCCATATCAGCGCAAATAGTGGTCTGGGCAAGCGTAACTGGTAAGACATTACCTGCCGTATCAAGTAACTCCTGTGCGTCTTCTAGAGCGAGGAGCAGATCACCATTGTTAATATCCTGTAGCCCCTTCAGGATAAGATTCCCCAAGCTGTGTCCTGCAACACCGCCAGGTTGCTCTGCCTGACTTTCTTCAGTCCTTTCAAAGCGATGCATGAAGATTTCGCGCCAGAGTGCACCGTTGCGAGCCAGCGCCACCAACGACATTCGTAAATCTCCCAATGGCAACTGACGCCGGAACTCGTCCATCAGTCGCCTGGAACTGCCACCGCTATCCGACATGGCTACTACAGCAGTAATGTGGAACGGGTACTTCTTTAAGTGGGACAGCATCGAAAAGGTTCCTGATCCACCACCAATAGTCACCACACGACGACCTACAAAGTGATCTCCACTATAGAGGTGTCCTTGCACGATCTGTCTCTTACGGTGGGCTCCAGGTACTTCTTCCACGATATATTTCCTCTTCTTTCTTAGGGTATTTTATGTACCGGCTCTTTCTTTTTTTACCAAGAATAGTCTACCACGGCCTCGTGTAGTGCGCAAGAAAGAAAGGTCCTATCTTCTTGTGTAAAATCGTCATTTACGCTATACTCTGTGTAACGGAAATCTCCCAGCCACTTTGTGGGCGCGGTGGCTGGGGCGTAAGATTTCCGTTATGTTTTTTTTGAACTCATTTTTAGCAGATGTATATGCAAAGAGCACGTAAGAAAATTGTCGGGACAATCTTCTTACGTGCTCTTTGCTTCCCCACCCTGCAAGGCAACCACAAGGGATTGCCTCTACAATGGAACGAACGCACATCGCGGGCTAATCCGTCCATTGTAGGGGCAATCCCTTGTAGTTACCTTGCAGGGTAGACTTATTTTCCATGGCATCACCGTTTCTTGACCCAAGACTATGCATGTAGGATACAGTGTGTTATAATTGTAGACATCTTTTATAATTGCACATATCTTTATATGGAGGAACGCACTCGTGATACATGATACGGATACCCAGAAGTTGCTCTATCGGGCACGGTTACAATTGGAAGAAGGCCAGCATGAAGTGGCTCTGTCTGTGCTTCAGGACATCCGTACTGAAGATGAGGAGCAACAGCGGGAAGTAGCCTATCTGCGTGGATGGTGCTACATTCAATTTAAACGATGGGACGACGCCATACAAGTGCTCTCGGCCCTACTACCACCCGACACTGAGATTGGTACACAGGAAAGACAGGCGGAGCGTGAGAAATTAGTACTTTGTTTGCTCCACCTTGGTATTGCCGCTGTAAACCTTTCTCACTATGAAGACGCTTCTCTCCATTTTACTGCGTGTCTCAAAGTACTGCATGATCGTCGTGTTCATTTTCCTAGCGTACGCATTAAAGCACGTTATTCTCTGGGTATGACGTGCCTGATGCGCGGACTGTATAGCATCGCTATTCAACACTACGAAGAAGCTCTACGGTTGTGCCGACATTATCACGATGAGAGTGAACTGGCGAACATTTATCATGGTTTATGTAATGCCTATCGTTGTATAAGCGAGTACCCTAAGGCTTCTCTCGCTGGTCAGCAAGCGCTGCTGATCTATCGCAAGCGAGGTGAGCATGTCATGGAGGCGCGGGTACATAATCATCTGGGCCATGTCAGTTACCTGCTGAACGATTTTCGTGAGGCCGCAGATCATTATACTGAGTCTCTGGCGCTAGCAACGAGCTTCAACAGCAGTACGATGGTGATGTTGAATTGCGCAGACCTGGCTGACTTACGGCTGGCTGAAGGGCGACTGGAGGAGGCAAAACGTTATAGTAATCTTGCATTAAATAATATGGAGCGCGTGGATAATTTACATATGCGTGGTACTACGTATTATATCATAGGGAAAGTTAC
>Ga0209265_1000622_pt1 | contig 10084 bp, 7 predicted proteins | sample GraSoiAngelo_103_FD_185872 | JGI IMG/M metagenome (GOLD analysis project Ga0209265, IMG submission 185872) | Grasslands soil microbial communities from the Angelo Coastal Reserve, California, USA - 14_0903_05_20cm (SPAdes) (version 2) | ecosystem: Environmental > Terrestrial > Soil > Grasslands ...
ATCCACCTGCTGCCTGCTGTCAAGGGGGTGGTTGGGCTCGGTAGGAGCAGGTCCGCACCGCGGGGGGAGCGCCGATCCCGTTGACCTTCGGGCGTGGACGGGCCTAGAACCCGGGCTGCCTCGACGACCCGCTCGCGCCATCCCCGGCGCAGAAGGAGACAGCCATGCCGGAGTACCAGCTCTACATCGACGGGCAGCTCTGCGACGCCGAAGGCGGCAGGACCGCCGACTCGATCAACCCCGCCACCGAAGAGCCGTGGGCCCGGGTGGCACGCGCCAGCCGCAAGGACACCCAGCGCGCGATCGCCGCGGCGCGCCGGGCATTCGACGAGGGGCCCTGGCCGCGCATGAGCCAGGCGGACCGCGCGAAGATCCTGAACCAGGTCGCCGACGGTCTCGAGGCTCGCAGCCAGGAGCTGGCGGCCGTCGAGACGCATGACTCGGGCGGCACCATTCGCAAGACCTCGGGCGACATGATGATGGGCGCCGCGCAGCTCCGCTACTTCGCCGAGATGGCGCCGAAGCTGCCGCTGTGGGAGGAGATCCAGGTCCCGCAGTTCCCCGCCCAGTCGAAGAACTACCTCCAGCGGGAGCCGATCGGCGTCTGCGGCCAGATCATCCCGTGGAACTTCCCGCTCATGATGGCGGTGTGGAAGATCGGGCCGGCGCTCTGTGCGGGGAACACGCTTGTGCTGAAGCCCGCGAGCGACACGCCGTGCTCGGCCCTCGAGCTCGCCAAGATCATCGACCAGACCGACCTCCCGAAGGGCGTCCTCAACGTGATCCACGGCAGCGGCGCCGAGTGCGGCGAGGAGCTCTGCACGAGCCCGCTGGTCGACAAGGTGGCGCTCACCGGCTCGACGGAGGTCGGTCGCCGCGTCCAGCAGCTTGCCTCGGGGACCATCAAGAAGGTCACGCTCGAGCTCGGCGGCAAGTCGGCCAACATCATCCTCGACGACGCCGACCTCGAGATGGCGGTCGACGGCTCGCTCTTCGGCTGCTTCTTTCACCAGGGCCAGGCGTGCGAGTCGGGCACCCGCCTCTTCGTCTCCGAGAAGCTCCACGACGAGGTGGTGGGGCGGCTCGTCGAGCGGACGAAGCCGCTCACCGTCGGCGACCCGATGGACTTCGCCACCTGCCAGGGCCCGCTCATCTCCGCACGCCAGCGCGAGACGGTGCTCGGCTACATCAAGAAGGGCGTCGACGAGGGGGCGAAGGTCGCCGTCGGCGGCAAGCGGCCGGAGCACCTCGCGAAGGGCTACTACGTCGAGCCGACCATCTTCGTCGACGTGAAGAACAACATGACGATCGCGCAGGAGGAGATCTTCGGTCCCGTCCTCTGCGTCATCCGCTACAAGACGATCGACGACGCCATCCGGATGGCCAACGACTCGATCTACGGCCTCGGCGGTGCGGTCTGGTCACGGGACAAGGAGAAGGCCCTCGTCGTCGCGAAGCAGATGCGGACGGGCACGGTGTGGGTCAACGAGTACCACCTGCTTTCGGTTGCGGCCCCGTTCGGAGGCTACAAGCAGAGCGGGATCGGGCGAGTTCGGTCTCGAGGGCATCCTCGAGTACACCGAGGTGAAGCACGTGCACGTCGACCAGGTCGACAACCGCGGCGGGAAGTTCTGGTACGGCGCGCTCTTCGGCGCCTAGCGGACAACCCGTATGCGGGTGGGGGCAACCCCGCTGGCCGAGACGGTCGTCGCCCGGGTGCGCGCGGCGCACCTGGGCGACGAGCTCGTCTTCGTCTTCGGATCCGGGTGCTGCGAGGGGACGGCGCCCCACCTCTTTGCCCGCTACACGCTCACGCCGGAGCAGGAGCCGGTGGGCGCGGTCGCCGGCGTCGGGGTGTTCGCCGATGCCCACGTCCGCCGGCTGTACCGCGACCGCACGATCGTCATCGACGCGGAGGCGGATCCGCTCGCCGACGGGTTCTCGGCCGAGATCCCCCTCGGCTGGCGATTCGTCCTCCGGCTTGCATGATTCCGCGCCGAGGCAGAGAGTAGGGCCATGGCGAGCTCAACCCTGACCGTCATCGACAACCGGACGGGCAAGCGCTACGAGCTCCCGATCGAGCACGGCACGATCCGCGCGGCCGACCTCGCGCAGATCCGGGTCGCCGGCGAGCCGGGCCTCGTCAGCTACGACCCCGCTCTCATCAACACGGCCACGTGCAAGAGCAAGGTGAGCTACATCGACGGCGAGCGCGGCATCCTGCGCTACCGCGGCTACCCGATCGAGGAGCTGGCCGAGAAGAGCAGCTTCCTCGAGACCGCCTACCTGATCGTCAAGGGCGAGCTGCCGACCACGTCGCACTTCCGGATGTGGCAGCACAACATCAAGATGCACACGCTCGTCCACGAGAACGTGAAGCACTTCATCGAGGGCTTCCGCTACGACGCGCACCCCATGGGCATCCTCATCGCCACGGCCGGCGCGCTCTCCACCTTCTACCCCGAGGCCAAGAACATCATGGACCTCGAGACGCGGCGGATGCAGACCCGGCGGCTGATCGGCAAGATGCCGACGATCGCCGCGTTCGCGTATCGCCACAGCCGCGGGCTGCCCTACGTGTATCCGGACAACGATCTCACCTACACGGGCAACTTTCTCTCGATGATGTTCAAGATGACGGAGCTCAAGTACCGGCCGGATCCGGTGCTCGAGCACGCGCTCGACGTCCTCTTCATCCTGCACGCCGATCACGAGCAGAACTGCTCGTCCACGACCATGCGCGCGATCGGCAGCGCGCACTCCGACCCCTACGCCGCGGTGGCCGGCGCGGCGGCGGCCCTCGGCGGGCCGCGCCACGGCTCGGCGAACGAGGAAGTGGTCCACATGCTGCACGAGATCGGCTCGGTGGACCGCGTCCCGGATCTCATCAAGCGCGTGAAGGCGGGCGAGCTGCGGCTCATGGGCTTCGGCCACCGCGTCTACAAGAACTACGATCCGCGCGCGCGGCTCATCAAGAAGATCGCCTACGACGTCTTCGAGGTGACGGGGAAGAACCCGCTCATCGAGATCGCGCTCGAGCTCGAGCGGATCGCGCTCCAGGACGACTACTTCGTGTCGCGCCGGCTCTACCCGAACGTCGACTTCTACTCGGGCATCATCTACGAGGCGATGGGGCTGCCCGTCGCCATGTTCCCGGTGATGTTCGCGATCGCCCGCACCGCGGGCTGGATGGCGCAGTGGGCCGAGATGGTCCTCGACGAGGAACAGAAGATCGTGCGCCCGAAGCAGATCTACATCGGCTACGACGAGCGACACTACGTGCCGCTCGACCAGCGGCGCGAGGGCGGGGCGCCCGAGACCGAGGTGCCCGGGCCGCTCTGAGGCCCGCTCGTCGCGTGCCGAATCGCGGGCATCGACCGACGGCGGCATGGCGATGGGGCGTCGGGGCCGTCGTCGCCCTGTGGATGGGTTCCACCGCGCGACTGGAGGCGGCGGACTACCTCGTCTGGAAGACGGACCAGAAACGGGTCGACGCGGGCGTCGAGTCCTGGCGGCTTCCCAAGGTGCTCGAGGCGATCAGCGCGGCCACCGGCTGGCAGATCTACGTCGAGCCCGACACGGAGTACGCCGTCACCGCGCGGTTCGAGGGACTCGCGCCGCCCGACGCCCTCCGGCGGCTCCTCGGCGATCTCAATTTCGCTCTCCTGCCCCAGACCAACGGCCCGGCGAAGCTGTTCGTCTACCGGAAGTCACTCGATCACGCCACGCAGCTGGTCCAGGTGGGCAAGGGGTCGGCGAAGCGCTCGCGCCCGAGCAAGATCATCGGGAAAGAGCTCATCCTGACGCTGAAGCGCGGATCGAAAACGGACGTCGCCGCGTTGTCGACGCGCCTGCACGGAAGAGTCGTCGGTCGGCTCGATGCCTTCAATGCCTTTCGGCTGGAGTTCGACGACGACACCGCCGCACGGGAGGCTCGTGCCGCGCTCGAGCGCGAGGGCGACGTCGCGTCGATCGAGAACAACTCCACGATCGCCGCGCCCGGCGTCCTGGAGCCCCTGGAGATGAGCTCGCCCGGCGGCCTCCCGATCGCGCCGAACGTCTCGCCCTCCACGGATCAGGTCGTCGTCGGCCTCATCGACACCGCGGTGCAGATGCAGGGGACGATGTTCAAGGACTTCCTCCAGCCGGGGGTGTCGCTGTTCGGGGACTACCAGCCTCCGGCCGATCAGATGACTCATGGCACCGCCATGGCGGAGACCATCCTGGACGGCGTCGCGCGCGCCCTCCAGGACGACGGCGCGGGCAGTGGAAAGGTCTCCGTGTCCATTCTGCCGATCGACGTCTACGGCGCGAACGCGGACACGACGGCCTTCGACGTCGCTCGCGGCCTGTACGAGGCGCTCAGCCGGCATGCGAACATCATCAATCTGAGCCTCGCGGGCAGCAGCGACAGCTCGCTCGTGAAAGGCCTGATCGAGGATGCCCGAAGTCATGGCGTCCTGTTCGTCGCCGCAGCCGGCAATGAGCCGGTGACCACGCCGACCTATCCGGCGGCCGACCCGGGAGTCCTCGCGGCCACGGCCGGTGATGCTCGAGGCGGTATCGCGTCCTACGCCAATCGCGGCCCGTTCGTCGATGTCATCGCACCGGGGGTCAACGTGGTTCACTATCAGGATGCGGCGTGGTTCGGCACCGGCACCTCGTTTGCCACCACCTGGGTCAGCGGCTGGGCGGCAGGCTTCATGGCCTCCGCGGGTCATCACTCGTCGCCCGCGACGCAGGCCGCGACCCTGGAACGCTGGCGCCTGGTTCGGTGACCGTCCCGCTGCCCGAGCGCTTCGAGCCGCAGCTCGCGACCTTGGCCAGCACCGCGCCGGACGGCGACGAGTGGCTGCACGAGTTCAAGTTCGACGGCTACCGGATCGGCTGCCGCGTCGACGGGCGGAACGTCGCCCTCATCAGCCGCAACGGCAACGACTGGACCGACAGGTTCCCCGAGGTACGCGCGGCGGCAACCGAATTGCCCGTGAGGCGCGCCTTTCTCGACGGCGAGGTGGCCGTCGTGCTGCCCGATGGCCGCACGAGCTTTCAGGCGCTGCAGAAGGTCTTCAGCGGTGGCGATCGCGCCGATCTGGCCTACTTCGTCTTCGACCTGCTGCACCTCGACGGCGAAGACGTCGGGCGCCTGCCGCTGGAGCGGCGCAAGGCTCGTCTCGCAGAGCTGCTCCGCTCGCAGAAGAAAGCGCGGGTCCGGTACTCCGAGCACGTCGTCGGCCACGGTCCCGAGGTCTTCGCCCGGGCCTGCCGCATGGGGCTCGAGGGCATTGTCTCGAAACGCCGGGACCTGCCGTACGTGCCCGGTCGCCGATCCGCCTGGGTGAAGGTCAAGTGTATCAAGCGACAGGAGTTCGTCGTCGGCGGCTTCACCGATCCGGAAGGCTCGCGGGTCGGGATCGGCGCCTTGCTCGTCGGCGTGCGCGATGCCACGGGTGCGCTGGCGTTCGCCGGGAAGGTCGGTACGGGCTTCACCAACCAGACCGCCGAGGCCCTGCGTCGCCGGTTGGAACGCATCGAGCAGACCGAATGCCCATTCACGCCACGTCCTCCCGGATCGCTCGGCCGCAACGCCCACTGGGTGAAGCCCACGCTGGTTGCTGAAGTAGCGTTCTCGGAATGGACGAACGACGGGAAGATCCGGCATCCGTCCTATCAGGGTCTTCGTGAGGACAAGCCGGCGAATGAGATTCGCCGCGAGGAGCCCGCTTCCCCACCGGGGACCCGGGCTGTCGCCGGCGTCCGGTTGACGCACCCGGACCGCGTGCTCTGGCCGGAGCTCGGCTTCACCAAGCTCGACCTCGCCCGCTTCTATGAGGCCATCGCAGAGTCGATCGTACCGCATGTGGCGGGGAGGCCGCTCACGCTGGTCCGCTGTCCGACCGGTGTCGGCGCATCGTGCTTCTACATGAAGCACTCCGCCGTGTGGGCGCCCGAAGCTCTGCGGCGACGAATAGTCGATCGGCCTCGTGCAAATGGACGTCCTCGAGATCCACACCTGGAACTCGACGATCGACCACGTCGAGCAACCGAACCGCATCGTGCTCGATCTGGATCCGGGCCCGGAAGTCCGCTGGCCGCGGGTCATCGAGGCGGCGCGCCTCCTGCGCTCGGCATTCGATGCGCTGAAGCTGGAGAGTTTCGTGAAGACCACGGGCGGCGTCGGCTTGCACGTGGTGGTGCCGCTCGTTCCGCAGGCCGGCTGGAACGAGTGCCTGGCGTTTGCGCGGGGCGTTGCCGAGGCCATCGAGCGGCAGAGCCCCCGCCTCTATACGACGGCCTTTCCGAAAGCCGGGCGCGAGCGGAAGATCCTGCTGGATTACCTGCGCAACAACCGCACCAATACTTCCGTCGCGGCGTTTTCCACGCGTGCCAAGCCGCGTGCCTCGGTTTCCGTTCCTCTCGCGTGGGACGAGCTGAGCCCGAGGTTGCGGTCGGATCACTTCACGGTCAACAACCTCGGCGAGCGACTGGCCAAGTTGAAAGAGGATCCGTGGCGCCCGTACTGGCGCTGCAAGCAGCACCTTGCGCCGAAGCTGCTGCAGGCGATCGCCGCGCTGTGACGCATCCGCGGGCGGCGGCATCGTCGCGTGATCGCGCGCTCGCGGCGATCGGCTGCGTGCGTCGTTCAGGGTTGCATACGGCCGATCACTCTCGTACGCCCGGTCCGCGCTGACTGCAGCATCTGGTGCGCCGGACGCTGCCGTGTCGCGCACCGCAGCCGCGGCGCTCTGCGACCTGACCCCACGTGGCGCCGGTGTCGTCGCCGTCTCGTTCACTCGCCGAGCGTGGTGGCATGGCCGTTGCCTCTTCCCGCGGGCGGAGGTCGACGACATGACCGCACGACGACGGATGCGACGGAGATGCGCGGCGGCAGCGATGGTCCTGCTCGCGGGGACCGCGTGGGCCGACTTCGGCGATCCGCTGGGCGGCCTCACCGCCGCCGAGCGCGCGCGCTTCACGGCTGGACGCCAGACGTTCAAGGAGGTCGAAGGCGTGGCGGACGGGCTCGGGCCCGTGTTCAACGCCGACTCGTGCGCGGCCTGTCACAACGTCGGCGCCACGGGGGGCGGCAGCGAACGCGTGGAGACTCGCTTCGGCAGGACCGTCTCCGGGGCGTTCGATCCGATGACCTCGCAGGGTGGTTCGCTCATTCAGGCTCAGGGCATCGGCGCGCAAGGCGTCTGCACGTTCGTCGGCGAGCAGGTGCCGGCGGAAGCGACCATCCGGGCGCGACGGCGGACGACGCCGCTGTTCGGCCTCGGCCTGGTCGACTCCGTACCGGGCGTGGCCCTCGTCGCGCTGGCGGCCCACGAGGCGCGGTCGCAGCCCGCAACCGCGGGCCGCCCGAACCTCGTCACCGACGTGGTGACGGGACGGCAGGCGGTCGGCAAGTTCGGATGGAAGAGCCAGGTCCCGAACCTCCTCCACTTCTCCGCCGACGCGTACGTGAACGAGATGGGCATCACGAGCCCGTTCTTCCGGAACGAGAACTGTCCACAGGGGGACTGCAGCCTGCTCGCGTGTGACCCCGTCGCCGACCCCGAAGACGACGGCACGGACGTCAGGCGCTTCAACGATTTCATGCGGCTCCTTGCCCCACCACCTCGCCCGCGTCTCGACTGCGCCGGGTTCGGGGGGAGCTTGGTCTTCGAGCGCATCGGATGCGCGAGCTGTCACGTCCGGACGCTCGTGACCGGCCCGAGCCCGGTGGAGGCCCTCCGCTTCCGCGCGTTCCAACGAGATGCGCACCGCGCCCCTGTGGGGCCTGCGGCTCGTCACCAAGTTCCTGCACGACGGACGCGCCGCCACGATCGCCGACGCGATCCTCGCGCACGACGGGCAGGCCCGGGCGGCGCGCGATCGCTTCGCCGCGCTGCCGGTGGAGGCGCGGGCGCGGCTGCTGAGGTTCCTCGGATCGCTGTGACCCGGGTGCCTCAGTCACCGATGCGCGGCCGCTCGAACCAGGAGCGACCGCCCTTCGTCCACCCCGGTCCGTTCCCCCAGTCGAGTCGCGTGCGCTTCTTCGGATGGTCGGGATCGTGGCGCTGGCAGGCCGCCTCGTAGTCGCGCATCGCCGCCTCGCGCGCCTTCACCGCCCAGTAGTCCTCCTCGCGCTTCCACTTGCAGCCGCCCGCGTACTCGAGAACGCTGACGCCCGGAAAGTCGCACGTGCCCCTGCCGGAGGGATGGTCCCGGCGGTTCTGGACGTAGAGCACCACGCGGCCTCGCTCGGGATCGACCACGTGCCATTCGTACGCGGTGTAGATATCGCCGTACTTCTCCATGAGCGGCACGATCCACGCGCGCACCGTCTCGCGCCCGTGCATGAGGCCGTACCAGTGCTCGAAGTAGGTGCAGTCCTCGGTGAAGAGGTCGGCCCACGCGTTCCAGTCCTCGCCCACCGCTCCCGTGCGCCAGTAGGTCCGGAACGCCTCCTCGAGCTCCTCGCGGCTGAATGCTTCCATACGAGCGTCCCATAGCCCGCTCGCGGCGCCGCCGTAAAGCGAAGCGAGGTCAGTCCGCCAGCCGGGCCAGAGGGACCTCCCGCCAGCCCGCCGACTCCCGCATCGCGGCCTCGGGCGGGGCCCCGTTCCACGACATCCAGCGCGAGCGATGAAACGCCGTCGCGGCGAGCTGCATGCGCAGCGGCTTCCGCGGCGCCCCGTCGACCCCGAGCGTGCGCCACGGCAGCACCGCCTCCACGGTGATGCGGGGCTGGTCGCTGCCGAAGTAGGTGGCAACGGCGGCGGGGATCGGATCGCAGCGGCCGCGCTCGTGGCGGCAGAGCTCGGCCCGCATGAGCGGCGCGCTCTGCTTCGGAAAGACCTTGGGTGGGATGATGGAGAGGCTGAAGCGACGGGGGCCGGCGCCCGCGTCGACGCCCCAGTCGACACGCAGGGCTTCCTCGCGGGGAAACGTCTCGCCGTAGGCGAGGAGATTCGGGTCGTAGTAGTCCATGGCGATCAACGCCAAGGAGAGTCCCGCGCGGCTCCACGCCAGGAAGAACTCGCCGAACGGCACCTCGGCGCCGGGCGTGGCCAGCCCTGGGACGAGCGCCGCCTCCTTCGGCCATTCGCCGAGGGACCGATCGCCGGGATCGATGTCGGCGCGGGGGATCGCCCACGCGCCACCGGGCGGCGTCCGGTCGGCGTCCGCGGACTCTCGATGGATCGCGGCGAGGCGGACATTCGTCCGCGCGAGCGCCTCGACGAGCTGCTCGTAGGGCCGATCATCGATGTCCACGAGGCCGAAGTCGTAGTCCTCGCCGTCCTCCCGGCCGCCCTTCGGATCGTCGTAGTACTGGAACCAGTGGGTCCCGACGACCGTCGGCTGGCGCGCGAAGCGCTCGGCCGCGGCGGCGGCGCCGCGCGCTCGCTCGGCCTGGGTCCCGACCGTCATGAGGTGGCCGTTGTTGCGGTTGCCGCTGCGGTTCTCATCGGCCGCGAAGAACCACTCGGAGACCAGCACCGGCTTGCCGCCGGTGAGCTGCCGGAGCCCGTCGAAGTAGTACCGGGCGACCCAGCCGTCGGGGCTCTCGACGTTGTAGTTGGTCGCGATCGCGTCGACCCAGGGCGCCATCGCCCGGACCGCCACGGGATCGTAGTAGATGGGCAGGCGATCGCCGAAGATGAGTGCGTCGGGGTCCGCCGCGCGCAGCGCCTCGTGGATCAGCCGGTAGTAGCGCTCGGCCACGAGGGCGGTCCAGGCGCGGATCACCTGGATGCCCGCGCCCCCCGGGCGGAGACGCGGACGGTCGCGCCCCTTCAGCAGACCGTCGAACGACCCGACCCCGTCGGGCGGGACGAAGTCGCGGCTGAAGCGGTCCCAGTCGTCCGCGTAGTGCTCGCGCAGCAGGGCGACGAGCCGCTGCTTGGTCCGATTCGTCGCGCGCTGCCTGGCGTAGTAGTCGAAGAGCGCGCCGCTCCACCAGCCCACCTCGTTGTCCGTGAAGTAGCCGATGCGATAGGGATCGCCTCGGTACGGTGCGACGAGGCGGCGCGCCCACGCGCGCAGCCGGCGCTCCGCCGCCGGGTCGAATGGATCGACCCAGTGGAAGCGGGCCGTC
>Ga0209265_1000628_pt1 | contig 10039 bp, 6 predicted proteins | sample GraSoiAngelo_103_FD_185872 | JGI IMG/M metagenome (GOLD analysis project Ga0209265, IMG submission 185872) | Grasslands soil microbial communities from the Angelo Coastal Reserve, California, USA - 14_0903_05_20cm (SPAdes) (version 2) | ecosystem: Environmental > Terrestrial > Soil > Grasslands ...
CATTCACCTTGGCGGGAGTGCACCAGTCGTCCTGGTTCGCGAAGTGGCAGATGAGGGGAATCTTGATCTTCTTGAACTCCGCGGGATCGACCGGCGGAAGACCGTAGAAACACGCGCCGGCATCCATCTCCGGCACCCGCAGGGCGGCCAAAAGCGTCAGCGCTCCGCCCATGCAGAAGCCGCCCACGGCAACCTTTTTTTTCGAACGTTGCTTCAGGTGCTGCAACGCGCCGCGGATGTCCTGTTCCGCGGCATCAGGGAAATTCAGGTTCGACATCATGTGCGCGGCCTCGTCGGCAGCTTTGGCGACCTTGCCGCGGTACAAGTCCGGGACAAGTGCTCGATACCCCGCTTCGGCGAAACGGTCGGCGGTCTTCTTGATCTGGTCGTTGAGCCCCCAATATTCCTGAATGCAGACAAAGCCAGGCGCGTTTGCCGTTTTGGGGTCTACGAGATAAGCAGGACAGGTCTTCCCGTCCGGCCGCCTGACCTGAATCATTTCACCCATGCGGTTCCTCCCGTCGAGCTGGGTACGATTCCTATCTTTGCGCGACGACGCCATGCCCGCAAGCCTGCTGGCCGCGTTTTGGCCTTCTTCCGCTGCGGTCCGGAACACGAGGTCAAAAAACGACTTGGCGGTAATGCCTAGCTCCCGAGGCCCGATCATCCGCCCTTTCCAATCCATTGTTGCGCGGCGAGCAAATGAGGCGAGCGCGTGTTGCGAGTCAGGCCAGGGCTTTCCCATGCGAGCCGGGTCTATGACGGAGAATCCGAAGAAAAGGAAGGGGGATCGGGAGAGAACCCCAACGCCAGCCTCGTTGAAAACCGACGAGGGCCGCCGGGTTGCGCCCCTAGAATTGCTGAGCGTTAGATGGTCTGCCATAATTCATGAGTCTGTTCGCACCAAAGAACGAGGAACAAGTGAGGGGAAGAGAGAAAGCGCGGGCGCCGGCGGTAGGCGGGGAGGAAAACAAAGTCTTGAGCGGGAATGAGATCCGCGAAATGTTCCTGCGCTTCTTTGAGGGCAAGGGGCACAAGCGCTTGCGGAGCTCGTCGCTCGTGCCGCATGGCGATCCGACGCTGCTCTTCACCAATGCCGGGATGAACCAGTTCAAGGATGTGTTCCTCGGCCTCGAAAAGCGCTCCTATTCGCGCGCCACCACCGCGCAGAAATGCGTGCGTGCCGGCGGCAAGCATAACGACCTTGAAAACGTCGGCTTTACCAAGCGCCACCACACGTTCTTCGAGATGCTTGGCAATTTCTCCTTCGGCGATTATTTCAAGAAGGAAACCATCGCCTATGCCTGGGAATTGGTGACGTCACCGGAATGGTTTGGCATCGACAAAAACAAGCTGTATGTCACCGTCTTCGGAGGCGCGCAAGTCTCGGGCAACCATCTCGGTGTCGATGAAGAAGCCAAGGGTTTCTGGCTCGAGCAGAGGGTTCCAGCAGACCGAATCGTCGCCATCCCCGGCCTGAAAGAAAATTTCTGGGCCATGGGCGATACCGGTCCTTGCGGCCCATGCAGCGAAATTCATTACGACATGGGCCCCGCCGCGTCGGATCTCGGCCACGGCCTTACCGCACCGGAATGCAAATTCCCTTGCGACTGCGGCCGCTTCGTCGAAATCTGGAACCTCGTCTTCATGCAATACAACCGCGATGAGAGCGGCAAACTGGCGCCCTTGCCCAAGCCCTGCGTTGACACCGGCATGGGCCTTGAACGCACCGCCGCGGTCCTTCAAGGAGTCATCTCCAACTACGATACCGATTTGTTTGTGCCGCTGATGGAGCGCGCCGCTGAACTCTGCGGCGTCGACTTCCAGCAAGAAGAAAAGCTCGAAGAAGGCAAGGGCGGCGCGGCCTCTCTACGCGTTATCGCCGACCACGCCCGCGCCACGACCTTCCTAATGACGGACGGAGTGCTCCCCTCAAACGAGGGCCGGGGCTATGTGCTCCGGAAAATCATCCGCCGCGCCATTCGTCACGGTCGTCTCCTGGGCGTATCCGAACCGTTCCTGTTCAAGATGGCGAGCGACGTTCGAGGGCTCATGGGTGATGCATATCCGGAACTTCGCGAAGCGGCCTTCGAACACATTCTCGTGTTGCTGGCGGCTGAAGAGACCCGCTTTGGACGCACCCTTGACGCTGGTCTCAAAATGCTCGATCCCCTGCTTCGCCATCCTCGGCTTGACGGAGACGTCGTGTTTCGAATTTACGACACCTACGGCTTGCCTCGAGATTTCATCGAAGATGCTGCCCGTGATGCTCAAGTGGCGGTCGATTGGGAGGGCTTCGACCGCGCCATGCACGAGCAGCGCGCACGGGCAAGAGCGTCCTGGAAAGGCGGCGCAAAAGAGGCAGCGAATCCTGCGTATGCGAAGCTGGCAGAAACGCTCAGGACCGGCGGCAAAGGATTGCCGGATCGAGGCCATCATCTCGAAAAGTGGCCCCGTCAAGGAACTGAAGGCGGGCGAGAGCGGCGAAGTAGTGCTCGACCGCACCGTCATTTACGCCGAATCGGGCGGCCAAGTCGCGGACACCGGGGCCTTCTACGACAATTCCGGCGCACAAGAACTCGCGGCTGTTACTGGTGCGTTCTACCCCGTTGCGGGACTGATCGCGCACCGGGTAGTGGCGACGGAAACGCTGCGGGTGGGCGACCGCGTTGCGGTCGTCGCCGACGCCGAGCGGCGCGCGCGCATCATCCGCAATCACACGGGCACGCATCTCGTGCACGCCGCCTTGCGAAACATCTTAGGCATCCACGTGAAACAGTCGGGCTCGCTGAACGCGCCCGACCGCCTGCGCTTCGACTTTTCGCACTTCGCACACGTAGGTGCCGAAGAGCTGGGCGACATCGAGCAGCAAGTGAACGACGAAATCCGCCTGAATACGCAAGTCGAAACCAGCGTGACCTCGCTCGAGGAGGCGCTGAACTCCGGCGCGCTGGCCTTCTTTGGCGACAAATATCCCGAATCGAACGTCCGCGTGGTGACCATTCCCGATCCCCGCTCGCCCCGCGGCTTCTACTCGAAGGAACTGTGCGGCGGTACGCACGTCGAGCGCGTGGGCGATATCGGCGTGCTGAAAATCGTAGGCGAGGAGTCCGTGGCCGCCGGAGTGCGCAGGATCGAAGCCGTCACCGGCATCGGCGCCCTCGAACACTACCAGCGGCGAGCGCAAACTCTTCGACAACTGGCCAGCCAGCTCAACGTCGGCGAAGACGCCGTCCTCGCCCAAGTCGAAAAGCTCTCTGAGACCGTGAAGCAGCTCGAAAAGGACCTGGAAGCACAGAAGCGCAAAGGAGCTCTGGGACAGCTTGACGAACTGGCCGCCCGCGTGCAACTCATTAAAGGCATTAAGGTTATTGCCGAAGAAGTGCAAAATGTTGACCGCGACGGACTTAGGCAGCTCGTCGACAGCCTTCGCCAAAAGCTCGGCTCAGGCGTTGTCGCTCTCGGCACGCCCGAGAATGGCAAAGTGGCTCTCATCGCAGGAGTTACCAAGGACCTGACCGTTAAAATCCATGCTGGCAAGCTGATAGGGGCCTTGGCGGAGAAACTAGGAGGCAAGGGCGGCGGAAGGCCCGATCTGGCTGAGGCTGGCGGTAAAGATACTGCTGGGCTGAAAAGGGCCTTGCAGACAGTTCCCTCCCTGATCGAAACGTGGTTATAATGCCCAGTAGCACGGTGATTTTGCTCCCTCGGCGTGTCAGCGGCTCGCTTGAATGAAACAGGCATTTTGTGCCGAAGCAAACCGTTGGGCAGCGGCGCATAGTACTCGGGGTTTATTGACGCCTGAACCTTCGTAGCGATAATGAAGGAGGGCATGGGACTGGGGTTAAGTCCCAATAGGACAGGGGTTAAATCCAAGAAGGACATGAGCTTTCCCCAAGCATGAAGATCGAACGCGCGACAGCGGTGGCATGCCTGATTCTAGGTTCGCTGGCGTTGTCGGCTCGGCCGGCCGACGCTCAGATCGCTAAGATCGTGGACAATAGCGGCCGTAGCTTTTTTGTCAACTCGAACACGGCTTCGGTCAAGCTCGCCCCCGCGTCGAAAGCGCACACCAACATTTATCTGCCGGGAGAGATTTCGTTTACAGGACTCGCGCACCCGGCTGTGGATATGGACCGGGATGGCGTCGAGAAGCTGGTCCGCGAAGCGGCGGGCCGTCACCGCCTGGATCCCGCGCTGGTCCGCGCGGTGATCGAAACGGAATCCAATTGGAACCCTAAGGCCTATTCTCATAAGGGCGCCGGGGGATTAATGCAATTGATCCCCACCACCGCCCAGCGCTATGGCGCGTATGACGTTTTTGACCCGCAACAGAACATCGACGCCGGGGTTAGATATCTGAGGACACTGCTGGAACGCTATCATGGCAACCTCGATCTGGTGCTGGCGGCGTATAACGCCGGAGAAGGCGCGGTGGACCGCGCCCACGGAGTTCCTTCATTCCGCGAAACACGCGATTACGTGCAGAAGGTTCAGAACGCCTATTTCCGGCCGGGGTCCGGCCGCCTGCCTGACGCGTTTGTCAACACGCACGCGATCCACCGGGACGTCACACCCGAAGGACGCATCATATTTAGGAACGACTGAAAACAGTAACCGGTTCTGGAGTCATCGGTTTTCAAGTTTCGGACTCCGGAGGGTGCGGGGTCCCAAAGCGCGTCGCCGCTCCGCTTCTGGATCGCGAGCCCTGGTTACAGTACCGTATGTTTAATATTAGGACTAAGTCTCTGCAAAATGACCGAGTAACAGAGAGACGAAATGCATTACTATTCCCAGAAACGGCAGCGAGAGCCGTAAAAGCGGCTAGAATGTTTAAGGAGATACAGCGATCGGTTTGCGGGAGCAGCCGGATGTCTCCGGAGAAAAATCGTTTGTTTCGGATCTTCGCCCCCTTTTCGCTGGGCTTTTTCCTGACAACCGGAGTTGTCGCCGCGCCGCCATGGAACGCCGCCGAACCCACCTCTTCGGTAAAACGCCAGTCCGCCTCCGCACAATTTGCGCGAGCGGAAGAGCAGCGCGCCGCTCTCAACGCGAAACCCAGCGATAAGCGATCGCTCGCCGATTACAAACAAGTGGTGATGAGTTACCGGCGCGTGAAAATGATCACGCCGCGCGCGCCGGAAGTGCCGGATTCCCTGCTGGCGGTTGCGGAACTTTACACCGAAATGGGCGATCGCTTCGGGCGCGCCTATTACCAACTGGCTGCCGATGCCTACGAATTCCTGGTGCGCGAATATCCCGCGCACAAACATTGCCAGGAGGCACTGCTGCGGATTGCGAAGCTCGAGCGCGATCATCTTGCGCAAGCCGCGCAGGCACAGAAAACCTACGAGGAATTTTTGAAACGCTATCCGCGCTCGCCGTGGAGGCGAGATGTGGAAGAGGCGCTGGCGGAATTGGCGCTGCTGCAAAACAGCGAGGACGCCTTGGCGCAGTCCAACTCGCGTGAAAATCGAGAAAGCTCCGCGCTCGGAAGGACCCTGGCCGTGGATGAGCCGCGGCCCGGCCCACCCGTGCATTCCGGCGGAAAGGCGGTTACGAATTCCGGAGAGACTCCGCGCGTGCGGCGCGTTCGCACTTCATTGAACGGGGACGCTACGCGCGTAACGATAGATCTCGACAACACCGTGCAATTCTCCTCCGCACGGATTTCTAATCCGGACCGGATCTTTTTTGATTTGCACGCGGCGCGGCTGACGCCGGAGGTCGCGCGAAGTAGCATCCACGTCGAGGGCGATCTGCTGACAGCGGTGCGCGTGGCGCAAAACCATGCGGGAGTCGTGCGCGTGGCCCTCGATGTAAACGGCGTCAAAGAGTACACCGCCCTGCTGACAAAAGATCCGACGCAACTGGTGATCGATCTCTACGGTAATTCCTTTGCCGCGGAATCGGTGCGGACGGCCAGCGCCAAGCGCGCAGAGAAGGCAGGGGCGGAGGATTCTCGCCCAACCGAAGCAGCCGCAGCTAGCCCGACGCGAGACACGCAAACGGTTGCGGCAAAGCCCCCCGGTGGAGAAACAGGTCCGGCCTCCGAACAATGGCCGGGCGCTAATTCGAAAAGCGTCAGCATCGGCACCTTAGGCCGGCCCAACGCAGCCGCCAACTCGACGCCGAGCCCGCGGGACACGCTGCCGAGCGCGAAGAGCCGGAAGTCGACATCCTTTAAGACGTCAGCGCCGGACGCCAAGCCGGATTTGATCCGCCCGGCGAGCGCGCCGCAACCTCTGCGCGACGGACAGTCCACCTTGACGCGCACGCTCGGGCTAAAGATCGGCCGTATCGTCATTGATCCGGGCCACGGCGGCCACGACACGGGAACGATCGGGCCGACGGGCTTGATGGAAAAGGATCTGTGCCTCGATGTAGCGCTGCGGCTGGGAAAAATCATCGAACAGCGGCTGCCTGGCGCAGACGTGGTTTACACGCGCTCGGACGACACCTTCGTTCCGCTGGAAGAGCGAACGAGTATCGCCAACCAGGCGAAGGCGGATTTGTTCATTTCCATTCACGCAAATTCGAGCCGCGATACGGATGCACGCGGAATCGAAACGTATTACCTGAACCTGAAAGGCACGTCGGAGGCCATGGAAGTGGCTGCGCGCGAAAACGCCACAGCGCAGGAAGGCGTGCACGAGCTGGAAAGCCTGGTGAAGAGAATCGCGCAGACGGAAAAGATCGACGAGTCCAAGGAATTCGCCGAAGACATCCAGGAATCGCTCTCCGATCGAATTCAAAAAACCAGCAAAAGCGTGAGAAACCGGGGCGTGCGCAAGGCGCCATTTGTAGTGTTGATCGGCGCGGATATGCCTTCCATCCTCACGGAGATTTCATTCCTCAGCAATCCTGCCGACGAAAAGCTCTTAAAGCAGCCCGAGCAGCGGCAAAGAGTAGCAGAGGGACTTTATCAGGGTATCTCCAGCTACTTGCAGAACATGAACAGCGTGACCGTGAACCTTTCGGGAAGAAAGGGCTCCGAGCGCAGCCGCTCCACCGCGACGGTTGAACAATCGCGCAACCAAAGGTAGCCTGTTGGTGTCCAATAAGTGGTAGGGATGCGACGCCACACTCTTTTTTTCTTTGTCTTAGCGCTTGCACTTGCGAGTGCTCCGTATTGCCGCGCGCAAAACACCCCTCAAAGCATATTGCCCGATCGCTTTGCGGACTGGATCTCCACCGCTCCTCCAGACAAGGTGAAACCGGCAGAGCAGGACGCGGCACTTCTAACCGAGGCAGGATTGGAAGAATGGCTTATTAGGCGGTACTCCAACGGGTCTCAGATCTTGAAGGTAAGCCTGGAGCGATTCCACGACCCCTCAGGGGCGTATGAGGCTTACACGGCGCTCCTGGATACAGACCTAGAGCCTTCCACGGTTGGGCAGTTAACGGCGGTCGGTCACGGCCGGCTCATCATGCTCATTGGAAATTTGCTGGTGATGGTGGAGCAGCCGCAGCTTGCTTCCAAGGCCGCCCTGCGGGAGCTTGCGGGCATTCTACGAAAGTCTGCCGATACTACGCCGCTGCCGCCGATTCGTGCGTATTTGCCCCAGGGGTTTGCGAACGGGACGCAACGGTACGCTCTGGGACCGGCCGCTTTCCGGGCGGCCCTCAGCGGGCTGGGCGAGGCCGCACTCGCGCCGCTCACCAAGGAAGTTGGGTTTGATTTTGGCGCAGAAGTAATGTTTGCGAGCTACCAAAAGGCAAAAGAAAGCGGAGTGCTCCTGCTGATTGACTACCCCACGCCGCAGTTGGCCGAGCAGCACTTGCGGCATTTGGAGGCAGCGCTTTCCTCTGCGGCAAAGCAGGCCGGAACGACGGTTGAACGGAAAGGTTCGCTGCTTTCGCTGGTATTACGACCGTCTTCCGCCGCCTTCGGTGAGGTGCTGCGAAACGGAGTCCACTATCAGACGGAAGTTACCTGGAATGAGCCAACCCACCAGCTCTCCGACCCGCCCTGGGTGGTGATCCTCGGCAGGATCCTCATCACGACGCTTCTGTTCATGGGGCTGGCGGTCGCCGTGGGAGCGGCGTTTGGGGGCGTGCGGGTCTTATTGAAGATCGTCTTTCCCGGAAAAGTTTTCGACCGGCCGGGTCAGATGGAGGTCCTCCAACTCGGACTCTCCGGCAAGCGCATCGACTCCCGCGATTTCTACTGAGCGGCGAAATCCGCAAGCCTGTTAAGCAAACGTCGGGCGTGGCATCCTAGTTTAGCGCCGGACCCTGCAGGACTATATCCCGGCGCACGAGTGTCGTAGAATCCCAAGTAACGTGAACTGGTATGAATCTGCATGCCGAATCTCGTAGCCGGAGGAGTGCTTTGGGCACCGAGCAGCGAATAGCAATCTGCACGCTTGTTCTCGCACTGAGCTCGTTTTTGGCTGGCTGCGGGAAGAGCTCTGCGAATGCGCCAGGTGCTGGTCCGGGCGCCATGCCGGTTCAAGTGCGCATTGCGACGGCAGCAAAAATTCCGGAAACCACGGAGTACTTGTCCATCCTGAAGTCGCGCCATTCGGCGGCCATTAATCCTCAGGTGGAAGGGCAAATCACCAAGATTCTTGTGAAGTCGGGCGACCACGTAACGGCGGGGACGCCGCTGTTGCAAATCGATCCGCTCAAACAGGAAGCCACGGTCAGCAGCCAGGAAGCTTCGCGGATGGCGCAGGAAGCCAATGTGCGCTACACCAGGATTTCCCTTGAGCGCTCACAAAAATTGCACGATGCCGGAGTCATCAGCAAGCAAGAGCTGGACAACGCGCAGACGGCCTACGATGCAGCCGTCGCGCAGCTCAAGGCGCTTGACGAGCAGGTAAACCAGCAAAAAGTGGAGCTGCACTACTACAGCGTCAGTGCTCCGATGGACGGCAGTGTCGGCGACATTCCCGTTCATGTAGGGGATCGCGTGACAGTCGGGACATTGTTGACCACGGTGGACGAACCGGGTGCGCTCGAAGCTTATATTTACGTCCCCGCCGAAAAAGCGCGCAATCTCAAAATCGGATTGCGCGTGCGTTTGTTCGACGGTGCGGGAAGTAGGGTGAGCGATACGGAAGTCACTTTCGTCTCGCCCCAGGTGGACACCGACACGCAGACGGTGCTGGCCAAGGCGGCGGTCCAGAATCCGAAGTCGAAAGTGCGGATCGCCGAGCAGCTGCGCGCGCAGATTACCTGGGGAATCCACGAAGGACCGGTCGTTCCCGTGCTTGCCGTCCAGCGCATCAACGGCGAGTTCTTCGCGTTTGTCGCGGTCAACGAAGGTAAAGGAGCGGTCGCCCGCCAGCGGGTGGTAAAACTCGGTGACACGGTGGGAAACGATTTCGCCGTGCTGGACGGTTTGAAGCCCGGGGACCACATCATCGTTTCCGGCACGCAATTCCTGCAAGACGGGATGCCCGTGAGCGAGCAGATGCAGAACGACGACAAGAGTTCCACGGGCAAATAATCTCTTCCGACAAGATGAGCGGCAACACTCCAACTCCAGCGAGGACGGAACCCGGCCTTGTTCGTTGATTTCTTCATCCAGCGCCCGGTATTCGCCACGGTCTGTTCCCTTTTCATCATTTTGGGCGGGGCCATTTCCATTCCGTTGTTGCCGGTCGCGTACTTTCCCGACCTCGCTCCGCCGCAAGTCATTGTCAGCAGCGTCTATATCGGTGCGAACGCGCAAACGGTGGAATCCGCGGTCACCATTCCGCTGGAACAGGCGATCAACGGCGTCCAAGGCATGAAGTACATCACTTCGACGAGCGGAAACGACGGGACCAGCCAGATCACCGTAGTTTTTGACGTGACCCGCAATGTCGACCTGGCCGCGGTGGACGTACAGAACCGCGTGAGCCAGTCGCTCGGCCGTCTCCCCAACGAAGTCAAAAATACCGGGGTCATCATCACCAAGCAGATTGGCGGGTTTGTCTTCGGGGCGGGCGTCTATGCCGGCGAAGGGCAGTACGACAGCCTGTTCCTGAGCAACTACCTGGACGTTTACGTAAAAGATTCGGTGAAGCGCGTCAAAGGCGTGGGTGAT
>Ga0209265_1000629_pt1 | contig 10039 bp, 12 predicted proteins | sample GraSoiAngelo_103_FD_185872 | JGI IMG/M metagenome (GOLD analysis project Ga0209265, IMG submission 185872) | Grasslands soil microbial communities from the Angelo Coastal Reserve, California, USA - 14_0903_05_20cm (SPAdes) (version 2) | ecosystem: Environmental > Terrestrial > Soil > Grasslands ...
CAGCGCGATCGCGTGCCCTATGCCACGCGAGGCGCCCGTGACGAGTGCGACTTCTTTCTCAAGCATGGGAATCCCCCCGGGTTGCGCTCAGCGCCGCTTCGATCGAGGCGGGATCGTCGAGCGCCAGAAAGCTCAAGTTCGGGCGCCGCTCGATGCGGCGGTTGAGGCCGGTGAGCACCTTCCCCGGGCCGCATTCGATGATCTGCGCGAGGTCTCTTGCCGCGAGCGCGCGCAGCGTGTCCGTCCAGCGCACCGGGCTCGAGAGCTGCAGCACGAGGAGCTCCCGGATCTCCTCGGGCCGCTCGTGGGGGCGTGCATCCACCGCGCTCACGTAGCCGATGCGGGGAGCGCGAAGATCGATCGCGGCGAGCTTCTCTCGGAGCCGCGCTCACCGGGAGCCTTACCGCGCGCTTGGCGCCGCGTGTCCGGGCCGCTTCGATCGCGCGCTCGACGGCGGCTTGCTCGCCGGCGATCACCACCTGGCCCGGCGAGTTGAAGTTGGCCGCCTCGACGACGGCCCCCCGCGCGGCCTCGCGGCAGGCGGCCTCGACCGCCTCGTCCTCGAGACCGAGAATCGCCGCCATCGCGCCGGTGCCGGCCGGCACCGCGGCCTGCATCGCCTGGCCCCGGAAGCGCACGAGATCGAGCGCCGCGGGAAACGGCAGCGCTTCCGCGCACACGAGCGCCGTGAACTCGCCCAGGCTGTGACCGGCGACGAGCGCGGGCAGCGCACCGCCCCGCGCGCGCCACACCCGCCAGGTCGCAACTCCCGCCGCGAGCATCGCCGGCTGGGTCTGCTCGGTCGCGTTCAGCGTCTCCTCGGGGCCTTCGCTCACGAGCTTCCAGAGGTCATACCCGAGCACCTGCGAGGCCTCATCGCAGGTCGTGCGAACCGAGCTGTCCGTGGCCGCGAGCGCCTGGAGCATCCCGACCGACTGCGAGCCCTGACCGGGGAACACGAAGGCAAACGACATGCGCGCTCCTCAAAGGCGGTGGAGTCGAGTCGGGATCGATTATAGCGAGGGGCCGACGGCGCTCCGGGCGCGGGGCCTCACGAACACGGCCACCGCCGAGCCGCCGATGACCCCGTAGAGGTGAGCGCTCACCACCACCGGAAGGCTCGCGGAGAACGGCAGCGCACCCGCCCAATGCTCGTAACCGAGCTTGGCCACGAGGGCGACCGATAGGAGCGCTCCAGCGCGCTCGCCGCGGCGCAGATGGGCCAGGGCGCCGGCCGCCATCACCCCATGCAGCGCCCCGGAGGAACCCACGTACCACTCGAGGGTCGAATCGAAGAGCCACAGTCCCGCGTCGATGGCCACCACCGCCCCCAGCACGACGGCCGCCCACTGACGCAGAGAGTAGTCGCGGACAAAGAGCGCCCACACGAGAGCGAGCCCGAGGTCGTTCAGCAGGGCATGCCGCACATCGAGGTGCACCACGTGCGCAGTCACGAGCCGCCACCACTGCCCCGCGGCGAGCGCCGCGCGGTCATAGCGCAGCAGCAATCTGCCGGGCTCGCCGGTGAGGCTCGCGAGCAGCAGCAGCATGCAGCTGCCGGCGAGGATCAGCCCGAGGCGCCCGTCGTAGTTGAGAGACCGGAGCAGCCCACGCACACGCATCACGGGCTCGGATCCACTATTTGTTATGATGAAGAGCTCTTTCAGGTCGCATCGGCGGCTTCGCCGCCCGGACATCCCGCGCATGAGCTACATCACTCACGAGGGTAGCAGACCGACGAGCCGCACGCGCTCGCGCGGCTTCACCCTCATCGAAATCATGGTGGTCATGGTCATCATCGGCCTCCTGGCCGCTTTCATCGTCCCGACGGTGCTCGGAAAGGTGGACGAGGCGCGCGTCACCAAGGCGAAGGGGGACATCCAGGCGCTCGAAGCGGCGCTGTCGCTGTTCTACCTCGACAACTCCAAGTATCCGACCACGGAGCAGGGCATCAGGGCGCTCGTGCAGCAGCCGACCGATCCGAGCATCAAGCACTGGAAGCCCGGCGGCTATCTCGACCGCGTGAGCAAGGATCCTTGGGGGAACGAATATCAATATGTCTACCCCGGCACGCACGGCAAGACGTATGACCTGTACACGCTCGGCGCCGACGGCCAGCCGGGCGGCGAGGGCATCAACGCCGACATCGGCAACTGGAATCTCACCGACTAGCTTCCGCCCCACGATGAGGCGGGAGTGCGCGCGGGCCGGCGCGGACAGCGCCGGCTTCACGCTGATCGAGATCATGGTCGTCGTCGTCATCATCGGCGTGGTGGCGGCGCTGATGGTGCTGTCGTTCACCCTCACCGGGCGCGATCGCGAGCTCGAGAAGGAAAGCGACAGGCTGTTCGCCCTCTTCACCTACGCCCGCGAGCAGGCGGAGCTGCAGACCCGCGAGTACGGCGTGCTGTTCCAGGACGACGGCTACGAGTTCCTGACCTACGACGTGCGCCGCGCCATCTGGCGCGGCGTGCCCGACGACGAGGCGCTCGTGGCGCGCCGCCTCCCCGAGGGACTCGGCGTGAAGCTCACGGTGGAAGCGCGTCCCGTCGTGCTGACCCGTCCCAAGGATGCCAGGGACAAGACCCCGCAGGTGATGATCTTCTCGAATGGCGACCTCACGAGCTTCGCCGCGACGCTCGAGCGTGAGGGGGGCCTGCGCAGCGTCACCGTCACCCAGGACGACCAGGGCCAGGTCATCGAGCAGCCCATGGTGGAGTCGAAGCCGTGAGAAGCGCGCGCGCCGTGGACAGCCTGACCGATGCACGCGCCGCGCGCGCGCGCGCCGGCCACGGCTTCACGCTCATCGAGGTGCTCGTGGCGCTGGCGATCGTCGCGATCGGCGTGGCTGCGGTCATGGGGGCGCTCACCTCCTCGGCGGGCACCACCGCGTATCTGCGCGACAAGACCTTCGCCCAGTGGGTGGCGCTCAACAGGATCGCGAACCTGCGCCTCTCCGGCCGGCAGCCCCAGACGGGCAACAGCGACGGCGACACCGATTTCGCCGGGCGCAGCTGGCATTGGCACCAGGAGGTGGTCACGACCGAGGTGCCCGGAGTCGAGCGCATCGACGTCAGCGTGCGCCCCGCGGACCTTGAGGTGAGTGCGGACGACAGGAGCTGGCTCACCACGGTGAGTGGCATCTGGGGCGATGCGGTCGGTACGCCTAACGGATTCCAACCCGACTGGGGCAGCCAGTTCCCGGCCGGTCCTGCGGCCGCCGGTGGAAACACCCCGGGAAACAATCCGCCCGGAGCGCCTCCCGGAAACGTGCCAGCCCCGCCGCCTCCGCAGGCTCCCACGAATCGACGGGGAACCACGTGAGCGCTCACGCCCGGTCGAGTCGCAGCGTGCGGCGCAGCCCCGCTGAGGCCGGCTTCACGCTGATCGAGGTCCTCGTGGCCGTGTTCATCACTGTCGTCATGTTCGCGCTCGGCTACAAGACCATCACCCAGGCGTCGCAGAGCCGCGAGTCGCTCAAGGCGCAGCAGGCGCGGCTCCTCGCGCTTCAGACGACCGTGCGCGTGTTGGAACAGGACTTCGTGCAGCTCGCTCCGCGACCGGTGCGCCAGGCCATCGGCGACGATCCGGCGCAGCCGGCGTTGCAGGGAGCGGCTCCCGAGGGGCCGCCGCCCATCGTCGCACTGACGCGCGGCGGCTGGGCGAATCCCGCCGGGTTGCAACGTCCGGCGTTGCAGCGGGTCGCCTACCTCCTGGAGAACGGTACGCTCCGGCGCGAGTACTGGAACGTGCTCGACCCGACGCTCGCCAGCACCACCTACCGGCGCGATCTCATGACGCACGTCAAGGCGCTGACGGTTCGCTACCTGGACCAGGCGCACCAGTGGCAGACGCTGTGGCCAGCGACCGCGCTGCGGCAGGAGCAGGTGCTGCGCCAGCGACCGCTCGCGGTCGAGATCACCCTCGACACCGAGGACTGGGGCAAGATCGTGCGGGTCATCGAGATCCCCGGATGAGGAGGCACACGGCGCGTGCGCGGCGCCAGCGACCGCGACACCGGCGCGACGCGCAGCGCGGCATCGCGCTCCTGGTCGCGATCCTGCTGGTCGCGCTCTGTACCGTCATCGCCGCCGCGATCGCATACGAGAACGCGATGAGCGCGCGGCGCGGCACGGCAACCTATGCCTTCGACGAGGCGCTCCTCGTCGCGCAGGGCGCCGAGGCGCTGGCCGCCTACGGGCTGCGCACGGTCTACCAGAACGACAAGAAGTACATCTACGCCGCTCAGGGCTGGGCCAAGCCCGTCGGGCCGATCGAAGTCGTGCCGGGCGTGATGCTCGAGGCCTCCCTCGAGGACCTCCAGGGCCGCTTCAACCTCAACAGCCTCGCCGACCGGGAGGGCAATCCCGATCCGGTGCAGGTCGCCGCCTTCAGCAACCTGCTCCAGAGCGTCGGGCTCGAGACCAAGTGGGTGGGCTACCTCATCGACTGGATCGACTGGAATGGCGCGCCGTCGATTCCCGACGGCGCCGAGGACACCGTCTATATGGGCCTGACACCGGCTTACCGGACAGCCAACCGTTACATCACGAGCACGAGCGAGCTCCTCGCGCTGCCGGGCTTTGGCCGCGACCGTTATCTCGCGCTCGCGCCCTACGTCACGGCGCTCCCCGCTGACGGGAGCGTGAGGGTCAACATCTGCACCGCCCCGGGCAAAGTGCTCGATGCCTACCTCGGACATCCCGACTTCGGCTCGGATCCCGACTCGCTCGCGAAGAATCGCGCCGCCGCTCCGGGGTGCTTCCCCACCCAGGCGGATTACGACGCGGCGTTCGCCGACCCGCAGCTGAAAACCAAGGTCGACACGAAGATCGCCCAGGCCTCGAGCTACTTTCGCCTCACGAGCATCATCACCATTGGCGGTACGGAATTCACTTTGTACAGTCTTCTCTATCAGGAGAGGGGAGGCGATGCCAAAGTGCGTCCGATCCTGCGCAGCTTCACGCCGGATTGATTCGCCAACACCGATGGGCACCCTGCCCTCAACCATGACAGTATCCGCCGATGGCTGACTGGCTGTTGCTGCGCCTGCCGCGCGTCCCGGACGAGCCGGCGTCCTGGCTGGTGGTGGACGCGCGCGGTACGCCCGTGGGGCCGCCCCAGAGCGGCCCGCTGACGGCGGCGGTAACGCGCGCCGCGGGAAGGCGGGTGTGGGTGATCGTCCCCGGAACGGACGTGCTGCTCGCCGAGCCGGAGGTTCCGGTCAAGGCGGGCCTGAAGCTCCAGCAGCTCGTGCCCTACGCGCTCGAGGAGCAGCTGGCGGACAACATCGAGGATCTGCACTTCGCCATCGGTAAGCGCGCGAGCGACTCCATCCGCGCGCCGGTGGCCGTGGTGGCGCGGGCGCTTCTCGATGAGTGGCTCGCGACGCTGCGCTCGAGCGGTATCGAGCCCGAGGCGATCCACGCCGACGCGGTGGTGCTCCTCGAGGAGGACGCGGTGTTCGTGCGAGCGCCGGGAGCCGCGCCGGTGACGCTGCCCGCGGATGCACTCGCCGAGGCGCTCGAGATCGCGCAGTCGCGGGGCGCCGACTCACCCGGCGGCGGACGCGGACTGATTCTCTATGCCGGAGCGGCGGAGTGGGAGCGGCATTCCGCGCAGGTGGAGGCCGCGCGCCCGCGCTTCGAAGGCATCAGGATCCAGCTCCTCACCGAGGGGCCCCTCCCCGTTTTCGCGCAGCAGCTTCCGGTAGCGACGCCGATCAATCTCCTGCAGGGCGCCTACGCCCCGGCCGCGGCGGGCGCGGCGGGGCTGCGCGCCTGGCGCGTCGCGGCGATCCTGCTCCTCTCGCTCCTCGGTCTGCACGTCGCCGGCAAGGTGGGCGAGTTGCAATGGCTCAAGAGCCGCGAGCGCCTGGTCGACGTCTCGATCCGCGACGCTTTTCACGCCGCCATGCCCGGGGAGCCGAGCACGCTCGATGCGCGCCGCCGCATGGAGCAGCGCCTCGCGGCCGCGCGCGGCGCCGGCGGAGGACTGCTGCCCGCGCTGCAGGCGTTGGCGCAGGCGCGCGATACGGTGCCGGGCCTCACCGTGCTGGCGCTCCAGTATCACGACGGGGCGCTCGACCTCAGGCTCTCCGCGCCGGATGCGGCCAGCCTCGACCAGCTCGGCCAGGCGCTGCGCCGCAACGGCTGGCAGGCCGATCTCACGAGCGGCGGCATGACCGGCTCGGCCTACGAGGGACGCATGCAGGTGCGCGCCGGGGATGCGCCGGGGGCGCGCTCATGACGCTCTCGCGCGAGACTCTCTCGCTCGAATCCCTGGCCGCGCTCTCGGCGCGCGAGCGGCGCCTGGTCCTCGGGGCTCTCGCGCTCGCCGCGCTGATCCTCGTCTTCGGCGTGCTCATTCCTCTCGATCGCAGCGTCGCGCACGCTCACGACCGCCTCGCCAGCAAGCGCGCCGACCTCAGCTGGATGCAGGGCGTGGCGCCGGAGCTCGCCTCGTCCCCGGCACAGCCCGCGGCCACGGGCGAGTCGCTGCTCGTGATCGTCGACCGCTCGGCGCGCGAGGCGGGGCTGGCCAGCTCCCTCACGAGTGAGCCGGCGGGCCCCGGGGCCCTCTCGGTGCGCCTGCAAAGGGCGCCGTTCGATAGTCTCGTCGCCTGGCTCGGCCGCCTCGCCCAGCAGAACGGTGCCAGCGTCGAATCCGCCACCATCGAGAGAGCCGACGCGACCGGCCTGGTGAATGCCGCGCTCGTTCTGAAGAAGTGAAGCGGGGAGCCTGGATCGCGCTCTTTGCTGTGGTCGCTTTCGCGGCCATCCTCCTCGCCCGCATGCCGGCGGCCTGGGTGATCCCCGCGGGGGGGAGCGCGCGCGGAGCCTGCGCGAGCGTCGAGGGCACGCTCTGGAGCGGAGTCTGCAGCGGACTTCGCGTGCAGGGCACGCCGGTCGGCGATTTCAGCTGGGAGCTGTATCCCATGCGGCTGCTCTACGGCAGGCTTGCGGGGCACGTCGCCGCCACGCGCGCCGCGAACACGGTAAGCGCGGACGTCGAGCTCGGTTTGGGTCAGCGGGCGACGCTCCGTCGCGTCAAGGCCGATCTGGCGCTCGATCCGGCGTTGATCCCGGGACTCCCGGCCACACTGCACGGTCGCGCGACGCTCGATCTCGAGCTGGTCCGGATTGAGCATGGGGTCATCACGCAGCTCAAAGGGCGTATCGAGGCGCACGACCTGGAGGATCGCGCCGGCCTGGCGACGCCGCTCGGCAGCTATGTATTGACTTTCCCGGAGGCCAAGGGCGAGCCGACGGGAAAGCTGCGCGACCTCGACGGCCCGCTCGCGGTCGAGGGGACGCTCCGCCTGACGCCGCAGCCGGGCTACGAGCTCGAGGGGCTGGTTGCCCCGCGCCGGGGCGCGCCGCCCGAGATCGTGAGCTCTCTCCCCTTCCTCGGCGCGCCCGACGCAACCGGGAGACGACCCTTCTCGGTCGTCGGGACGTTCTGATGGTCTGCGTCGGCGCGAGACCACGCTCAGAAAGAGATTTCACCTTCCAGGATGGTCTCGTGAAACGTGAGCCCGGAAATCGTGAGCACGAACGTCGTGCCCGGGCCTCCCCGCTCGGCGGTCGCCGTGAAGGGTACGTTCGAGCCGGCACCCAGGCCCGTGACAGTGGCCGAGCCCGTCAAGACCGCGACGGATCCGTTGATCTGGACCGCGGTGATCGTTCCGGTCACGTACATGACGTTGGTATCGAAGTTCCCACTCCCCGGACTGCCGGGCAGTGCGCTGGGCGCAAGCGCCAGGCACTCGAAGCGGCCTTGGCCGTCCCGCCAGTGGAAGGTGAGCTTGGTGATGACCGGCACGTATGAAGGCGCGCCGGTGCCACCGGCCACGGTCGTCGTGGCGCCTCCCTTCACGGTTCCTTCTCCGTCCTCCCCCCACGCCAGTGCGCTGGCAGTCAAGACCAGGAGGGTAATCGCAAGAATCGGTCCTGCGCGGTTCATGATGTTCTCCCTTCAGGTGCTGCGAAACCTATCCCCTGCTGCGAGGAACGAAGCCTGCTCAGACGCAAGGGCGTGGTGGGCGTCTGGCCCGCCACGCCGTGCCGAGTGCCGGGCGTTGGCAGGAGCGCGACGAAGTCCGGGCTAATCCCCTGAAAGAATGTGGAAGAGCGTGCGATTCGCGTTTGCAGTACCGGGGGACCCCACCGGTGCCACGCGGTTCCAGTAGCCCGCAAAACCCTTGGATGCAGTGATCCCCTCGAATATGGACGCGGGCGCCGCATCGGGCCCCTGCGGCGGCGGATTGCCACTCAGATGACAGCTGATCGCAAGGATTCCTTTGCTGCCATCGTCGTAGTCGATGCGCAGATACGCCAACCCGGCTCGATTGTCGGCCAACGTGCCGTCACCGATATTGTCGTGCAAGATACTCGTTTGGTGGCCCGGCGCCAGTTCGAAGCGAATCAGCCGCGTCACCAGGTAGTTGCCCATTCCGGTCACCGTGGTGCCGTCGGGGGCGATGGTCTTCCAGGTACCCCCTCCGCTCACATCGTCATCCCCTACGGTGAAGGTCCCGGAACCCGTAATCGTGATCATGGAGTCGTCTTGCGCCCGCGCCGATGCCATTCCGCCGGCGTTGATATTGGGCGTCGTGCCAACCAGGGTGAGATTGACGATGTCCCACCGGTACTTGGTTTCTCCGTAGGCGTTTGCTACGACCAACAAAGGCAGGAACAGGATGGCCATCACCACAAACCATCGTCTATCGATGCGCATAGCGTTAACCTCCTCGCTGCTAGTGACCGCCTCTGCTTGTATCAGACGTGTTGTATCAGACGTGCGTTACGCGAGCGTGTGGCTCGCGATTCTGTCTGGGAGTCTGCGATGCGCGAGCGCGCTGGCACGGCGCCGGTTAGATGCCACCAGCACTCACCCCCGCCGAGTCGCAACATGGGTATCTCCCTGTCGCTTGTAGTTAGAATGTCCTGAGGCGCGCGCCGCGACCGGCGGCGGAGCGTAACACCGAGCGCTGAGGCGAACAACGGGGTGAAAAGCCTGCCTTCTGTCGGTCAGCAGTGCTGCGCGGTAGCGACTACTTCAAGGTGAAGCTTCAGCTGAGCTCGCGAAAAGCCCGCAGCAACGGAAAGTAGAGCGCCGCCCGCACCGGCTCGGGCCCGAGCTGCTGCGCGAGCGCCGCGTAGGTCGAGAGTTGCCCGCGGTAGCGCTCGAGCTCCTCGGCGAGAAAGCTCTCGAGCCCGCCGCCCTCGTGACGGCTGGTCTTGTAGTCGACCACCCAGCGCGTGCCGCTCTCGTCCACGAAGCAGCGATCGATCACGACGCTCCGGAGTCGCCCGGCCGCGAGCCCGGTGAGGGCCAGCTCGCTCGACGCCTCACGATGTCCGGCGCCGAGCAGCCACCGTCCGCGCTCGTCGGCGACCGTGCGAGCGAGCGCCGCCAGGACCTGCCGGGTCGCATCTTCCTGCTCCCGCTCGGGCACGCCCGCGCGCTCGAGCTGCCGCGCGACCGCCTCGCGGGCGCCCTCGAGAGCCTCGGGAGTGGGGAGCGGGGCGGAGTCCGCGAGGCGCGCGAGGAAGGCGTGCACGACGGTTCCCACGTGGCGCTGGGTCTCGCCCACCCAGCTGAACTCGCGCGGATCGAGCGAGGCGCGCCCGAGCGGAAGATGCGGCAGCGGGGTCGCCGGCGGCAGCTCGGGCGGCCGCCATCCCTCCCGCAGGCGCCGCAGCGTCACTGCGCGCGGCGGCGGGATCGGCGGGGAGGCGCCCGCAGGCGACGCTCGGGGCTCTGCCGACTCGAAGCGCTCGCCGAGCACCGGCCAGAGGCACCCGAGAAGCGTGCGCGCCTCCGGCGCCACGCTTCCGTCGGCCCGCGATCGGGGCGCACCCGAGAGGTACAGCGTGCGGCGGGCGCGGGTGGCCGCCACGTACATGAGCCGCGTGCGTTCGTGAGCATTGCGCCTCGCGTGCAGCCTCCCGATGTAGGCGGCGAGCTCGCCCCCCTCTTCCTCTCCGATGCCGGGAGCGGGCGCCACCAGCAGATCGGTCGGGCCGCTCTCGCT
>Ga0209265_1000630_pt1 | contig 10031 bp, 8 predicted proteins | sample GraSoiAngelo_103_FD_185872 | JGI IMG/M metagenome (GOLD analysis project Ga0209265, IMG submission 185872) | Grasslands soil microbial communities from the Angelo Coastal Reserve, California, USA - 14_0903_05_20cm (SPAdes) (version 2) | ecosystem: Environmental > Terrestrial > Soil > Grasslands ...
AGATCGCTTGCTGGCACCCATGGACATTTCCTGGCTGGCGGTCGAGAAGGTCGTTGCGGGGACGCTGCAATCGCTGGCCGCCGGCCTGATGGTGATTCCGGCGGCTTGGCTTTTGCTGCGACCTGGTGTCGACCTGCGCGTACCTCACCCCCTTCTGTTTGCGGCCGTAGCTCTGCTTGTGGCTCTTTTCTCCGCGACGGGCGGCCTGGCGCTCGCCTGCAGTATGCAGCAAACCCATATCGGCTTGATGTTCAGTTTGATTGTGGCGCCGATGATTTTCTTCGGTTGCACTTACTATCCATGGAGCGCGCTCGAGAAGTTCCCCATCATGCAGAAAGCGGTGCTCGTCAATCCGCTGGTGTACGCGAGCGAAGGCTTGCGCGCTACGCTGGTGCCGCAGTTCCCGCATCTTCCTTTGCTGGTTGTCCTCGCTGTGTTGGTTATCTTCAATCTGCTGCTGTTCACCGCAGGCCTGCGCTGGTTCTACGGCAAAGCGGTGAGCTAGTGTTGCCCTAACGCAGGGCGGTTCACCACAAGCCAAGGCAATAAGCGTCGGGGAGCAACTCCTGACGACCTGCGCTCTCTGCGGTATGGCAAAGGATTGCTTGCGTAAAGAAAGGGAGGGTAAGGAATACGACATCCGTTTCAGGCGGGTCCGGCATCGAGTTTTGCGCTTATTCGGGTGTGTGTTAACGTTTTGCGCTTATGAAGAAGCGCATTGGCGTGCTCTTGAGCGGGCGCGGCTCGAATTTCGAAGCGTTGGCGGAATCGGCGGCCGCCGGCCGCATCCCCAACGCGGAAATGGCCATAGTCATCAGCAATCGCGAGGGCGCGCCGGGTATTGCACGCGCCAAGACGCGCGGAATTGCGACGCGGGTGATTCCTTCGAAGGGTCTCGAGCGCGAAGTCTATGATCGCCTGGTGGCCGCGGTCCTCGACGAACACCAAGTGGATTTGATTTGTCTCGCCGGCTACATGCGGTTGCTCTCGCCCTACTTCGTCGCGAAATTCCCGAACCGCATTCTGAATATTCATCCGTCGCTGCTGCCGTCGTTCCCGGGACTCGAATCGCAACGGCAAGCGCTCGAATACGGCGTGAAACTTGCCGGATGCACGGTGCATTTCGTGGACGAAAACCTCGACGCCGGCCCGATCATCGTGCAGGCGGTTGTGCCGGTGAAAGACGATGACACGGAAGCGTCTCTGTCCGAGAGAATCCTGACGGAAGAGCATCGCATTTATTCCGAAGCCGTGCGCATCGTTCTTGAGGGAAAATATAAGATCGCCGGCCGGCGTGTGCTGAGGTTCTAGGCGCCGCCTTCGGCCTGCCCCGGGAGGCCGGCGTCTTAGAGCGTGCGAGTCAGAATCGTCATCGCAAAATCAGCACGAACATGACGCAAGGCGCGAAGCCAAAAGTGGAAATGAGCGAACACAAATTCAAACCGGTGGAAGACCAGCTCGCCGATATAAAAAAGGGCGTCGCGGAAATCATCCCGGAACCCGAGTTGGTTGAGAAACTCGAAGCGTCGCGCAAAGCCGGGAAGCCGCTCCGCATTTACCTCGGCGTGGACCCCACGGCGCCCGACCTCCATCTGGGGCACACCGTGGTGCTGCGCAAGCTAAAGCATTTTCAGGATTTGGGCCACACCGCGGTCTTTCTGATTGGCGATTTTTCCGCGATGATTGGCGATCCTACCGGCGTTTCGGAGACACGACCACCGCTGACCCGCGACGAGGTGGACGCCAACGCGAGGACTTACCTCGACCAGGTATTCAAGATTCTCGATCGCAACAAAACCGAGGTTCGCTACAACAGCGAATGGCTCAGCAAAATGAACGCCGAAGACGTCGTTCGGCTTTGCTCCCATTACCGGCTGGCGCGCATGCTGGAGCGCGAGGATTTTCGCTCGCGCCTGCAAAACAACCAGCCGATTTCCGTGCACGAACTGCTCTATCCCTTGCTGACCGCGCGCGACGCCGTGGAACTCAAGTCCGATGTTGAACTTGGTGCCTCGGAACAAAAGTTCAACTTGCTGATACACCGCGACATTCAGCGGGAATACGGCCTGGCCGGGCAGGTGGCCCTCACCATGCCTATTCTCGTAGGCCTAGACGGCCAGCGCAAAATGTCCAAGAGCCTCCGCAACTACGTCGGCATTACCGAGCCGCCGCCGGAGATGTTCGGCAAGATGATGTCCATTCCCGACGACCTCATGTGGTCTTACTACGAACTGCTGACCGATCGGACGCCAAAAGAAATTGCGTCACTAGAAAAGGAAGTTTCTGGCGGCACGCTGCATCCGATGGATGCAAAAATGAGGCTTGCGGAAGAAGTCATTTCCGATTTCCATGGCAAGGAAGCTGGTCGCAAGGCCGCGGAACATTTCCAGCGCGTTTTTCGCGACCGTCAAGCTCCGGAAGAAGCGCCGACAGTGAAATTGCCGACAGGATCTGCGAAAAAGCTAACCGCGCTACTTGTCGAATTGAAACTGGCCGAATCGAAAGCAGAGGCAGAACGATTGGTCAAGCAAAAGGCTGTTGAGATTGCCGGCTTAGCGGTGGACGATCCAAGAAAGGAGCTGGACCTTAGCAAGCCATGTGAGTTTATTCTTCGCGCCGGAAAAAAGCGATTCGTCCGCATCATCGTCGAATAGTTTTTCCAAACCTTTCGAATTTGCTGAATGGGCGCAGCATGCCGCCGACAGGAGCCCATGTTCCCGACTCTCCAGGCCGCGCACTTAGGCGACAAGGGACACGGATAGCTGCACGCCGATCCCGAGCCACTACGCCAGCACGTCTTGCAACATCTGCGCAATGTAGTTTGCGACGGCGGGCGCGGCGGTGAGGCCGGGGGACTCCATGCCGACCAGATGAATGGCTTGCGGGACGTTGGGGTCGCGGGTGATTACAAAATCGACGATCCCGCCTTGGTGACTTGGCGGAACGAGTTTCGGACGGAGACCGGCGTAGCCGAGCTGCAAATCGCTCTCTTTGACTTCCGGCAAAAGAGTTTTCGCGCTTTGGGCGAAGGCGGAGACGGGCAAGCGGTTCTTCTCGTAGTTATCTTTGCCTTCCACGTAGGTGGCCGTCGGGCCAAGCAGAAAGGTTCCCCACAGAGTTTTCGTAAAGTGCACGCCCAGGCTCAGCCCGTCGCTATGCGGAAGCGGATAGACGAGATTGTTGATGAGCGAGGAGCGCGGGCCGCGCACCTCGCAATATTCACCGCGCACGGGATAGATTTTCCAGGAATGATTTCCCAGCATGGCGGCGACCTCGTCGGCATAGAGACCAGCCGCATTGATGACGCACCGCGCGTCGATTCGAGCGAAACCACTTTCGCGTGCGTGACCATATTCGCACCTTGGTTGGTCGCTACGCGGGCGTAGGCATGGACAAGCTCTTCGGCGGAGACGATGCCGCTCGAAGGGACGTGGAGGGCGGCCACGCCTCGAATGTGCGGCTCACGCTTGCGGATTTCCGCTTGGTCGACAAGCTCGAGGCCCTCAACGCCGTTGTCTTCACCGCGCTTCTTGAGCGCGAGGAGCTCGGGCTGTTCGTGACCATCGGCGGCGACCACCAGCTTGCCGCAATGACGGAATGGAACCTTGTGTTTCTCGCAGAATTCGTAGGTGAGGCGATTGCCTTCCACGCACAGGCGAGCCTTCAACGAGCCCTTCGGATAGTAAATCCCCGAATGGTTGACACCGCTGTTGCGCGTGCTGGTGGCCATGCCGAGCTTGGGAAACTGCTCGACGAGGAAAACGTCTTGCCAGCGCTCGGAGACGGCCCGAGCAATGGCGCAGCCGATCACGCCCCCTCCGATGATTAGGATGTTTGCCTGATCCATGTGAGCGGAGATGGGAAAATCGAAAACGGAAAATCGCACCTAGCCCTTCGGTAATGCGCTATCAACGCTATCTATTTTCACTTTTCCACTTTCCGATTTCCAGCTATTGGTCGCCGCCGGCTTCCTCAAAAAAGGGTTTGCAAGGGACCAGCCGGGCTTCGGTGCCGTCATGGACGGCGTAGGAGGCCTGCTTGCTTGCCTCATAGCCGTTGCGCCAAAGCGAAACCGCGCCGTGCGCGCCGTCTTTGTTGATGGCGTAAAAGTAGAGGTGGAAGGTGTTGAGTTTTGTCTTGTTGTTCTTGTAATTGTGTGCGACACGCGCCATGGCTTCCATGCAGGCGTCGGTCGGTGATTTTCCCTGACGCATCATTTCGATGATGGTATGCCCACCGCAAATTTTGATGTTTTCCTCACCCTTGCCGGTGGAACCCGCAGCGCCCACTTCATTGTCAACGTAGCAGCCCGCGCCGATGATGGGAGAGTCACCTACGCGGCCGGGAATTTTCCAGGAGAGTCCCGAGGTCGTAGTGGTTGCCGAGATGTCGCCTTTGGCGTCGACGGCCATGCAAGGAATCGTGCCCGTTGGCGGATGGGCGATGACGCGCTCGGCGTAGGCGATTCGCTTTTCGTCGCCGTCAAACAAAGAGCTCATGTATTCCTTCCATTCCGGAGAATCGATTCCGGGCCGCCAATTGAAGGAAGTTTTTGCTTTCCAGGCGAGCCAGATTTTCCGCGAATGCTCGGTGAGCAGGTTCATCTCCTCGAATCCCTCGGCCACGGCGAAGCGGCGCGCGCCCTCACCCACGATCATGAGGTGATTCGTGTTTTCCATCACGGTTTTGGCGAGGCGCGAGACGTTCTTGATGCGGCGCACCGCAGCCACGGATCCCGCCCGGTGGGTGGGGCCATGCATAACGCTGGCGTCGAGCTCGACTTCACCTTCCTCGTTGGGCAAGCCGCCGTAGCCGACGGAATCGTCGTTGGGATCGTCCTCGACGACGGTGACCGCGGCGACGACCGCGTCGAGCGTGTCTCCTCCTTTCTTGAGGATGTCCATGCCCTTATCAAGGGCGCGGAGGCCGTTGGCGCTCGAGATGATGAGCGGGCGCTGGCCCGGGGCGGGAGCGGCGAGGGTCGCGAGAGCAAGCTCGGTGTCCTCGTTTGACGGCGGGCGGCCGAAGAGTTTATTTGTGCCAGCAAGCGCGCTCCCGGCAAGCGAAGTGAGAAAGAATTTACGGCGAGACCACAATTCCATTTTCAAAGCCTCCTAGAAGTCCCGGAGGGCAATATAACACCAGAGGTTGGGAGTCGGAGGTTGCACGTGAAAAACTGCGCGAAATGCGCTGGACACTTACGGCTCCTTTTGTTACTTCCTATTGACACTCTATAGGTAGGCGGATTACCATTCCTATCGACTTTCGATAGGAGATTGCGATTGCACTCTGAACCGACGACTCTGCTGCAAGGGACATTGGACCTGCTGATCTTGAAATCGCTGGCCACCGGTGAGATGCATGGCTTGGGCATTTCCCGCAGAATCCAGCAGATCACCGGGGGCACTTTTGTCGTTAAGCCGGGGTCGCTGTTTCCCGCCCTGCACCGGATGGAAGAGGAAGGTTGGACATCCTCTTTTTGGGGAGACTCGGAAAACCATCGCCGCGCGAAATACTATCGTCTGACCAAGGCGGGAAGGAAACAACTCGAGGCGGAATCCAGGCGATGGGGACGCATTTCCTGGGCCATTGCGCAGGCTTTGGAAGCGCCGTGATGTTCCTGAGGTGGAGCATGCCGCTGCTTGCAAAGGCCAAAAGTCTTCTCCGAAATCTCCTTTTCACCCGGCGTGTAGAGGAAGACCTTGACAGGGAGGTTCGCTCGCACTTCCAGATGCTGGTTGACGAAAGGATTCGAGCGGGCATGGGACGCAAGGAAGCCGAGCGAGCGGCGCGAATGGAACTCGGCGGCGCGGAACAGGTCAAGGAGCAAGTACGCGAGGAACAGCTTGGCCATTGGCTCCATTCGGTCGTGTCCGATTGCCGCTTCGGCCTCCGCCAACTCGCCAAGAATCGTGGCTTCACTCTCACGGTGGTGCTTACGCTGGCTCTCTCGGTTGGCGCGAACACGGCGATTTTCTCGTTGGTAAACGCGCTGCTCCTGAAGAGTCTGCCGTACGCGCATCCGGAACGCATGGGCACAATTTACACACGGATCGCCGGCTCGTCCGAAGCCTCCGATAAGCGGCACAACGTAAATGGCGAGCAATGGGAGCTGCTTCGCGACAACGTTCCGGCCTTAATCTCGGCCGTATCAGGGGGAGGCACATCGGGAGTGAACCTAAAAGCGGGTTCGCATGTGGAATATGTGCATGCCGGGCGGGTCTCGGCGCATTACTTCGACGTGCTTGCCCTCGAGCCCGTCCTGGGACGAAACTTTTTGGAGGACGAGGACCGACCTCACGGGCCTAAGACCGTCATTCTCAGTTACAACCTCTGGCGGAATGTTTTTGGTGCGGACCCCGGCATCCTTGGGCAAGCCATCCTGCTCAAAAGCGAGCCCCACACGGTGGTGGGCGTGCTGCCGCAGGGCGCGACAACTCCGTTGAACGCCGATGTGTACACGCCTCTCGAACCCGACCGCGAGGGCGAAGGCCGTGGAACGAACTTCAGTTGCATCATCCGGCTGCGCGATGGCGCGACCTGGCGGGAAGCGGATGCGCAGGTCAACCGCACCTGGTCAAGCCGCGTCGGGCGCTACGAATTAGCCGACAACCCCGGCGCAAAAGTGAGCTACCACGCGGTGCCGCTCCAGAAAGCCGAGGCCGCTTCGCTGCGCCCGCAGGTGTTGGCACTGATGGTGGCCGCCGGTTTCATCCTCGTGATCGCCTGCGCCAACCTGGCGGGGCTGACGCTCGTGCGTATGATGCGCCGCACGCCGGAAGTCGCCACGCGGCTGGCGCTCGGCGCGTCGGGCTGGCAGATTCAGCGGCAGTTCTGGATCGAGAACCTGTTGCTGGCCCTTGTAGGTGGAGCGCTTAGCGTGGTCGTCGGTTTTCTGGCTCTGCGTGAACTCTTCCTGCTACTACCCGAACACTTCCTCCCTGTTGCGAGCGTGCCGCTCGACAGCCGCGTAATGATCTTCACGCTGGCCGTATCCGTTCTGACCAGCGTGCTCTTTGGCATGCTCCCCGCCTTAGCCACGCGGCGAGTGGATCTGCGGTCATCGATGGCGAACCGTACGGTAGCCGGGGTTGGCAGCCTGCGCCTGCGCCAAGCGCTCGTTGCCGGTGAAGTGGCCCTTACGGTTGTGCTGCTGGCCGGTACCGGCTTGCTCATCCGCACCCTGATCCATTTGGAGACGTTGCCACCACGATGCAATCCCCACGGCGTGATGGTTGCGAAAGCCTCGCTCGACGATGTTCGATACCACGACCCCGCAACATTTCGAAAGCTGTTGGACGAGAGCACGGCCGGCATGCGGCAGATTCCAGGAGTCGAGAATGCTGCCGTCGGATTGAATCTCCCCTACGAGTTCACCGGAAACGACTGGGTCACTCTCAGCGATGGCAAAGAGGCTGGCCACCAGGGTGGGGCAGATTGGGTCTACGTTACCCCGGGATATTTCGAGACGTTGCAGATGCCATTGCTTGCCGGTCGCGTCTTTACTGATGCGGACGGCCCCAATGCGCAGAAGGTAGCTGTGGTGAACCAGGCTTTCGCGCGAAAGTTCTATGGCGGAACGAATCCCGTAGGGCGATACATCGACAAAGACACGCTGATTGTGGGCGAAGTAGCCGACGTCCCTCTTTCCTCAGGTTTGGATCCCGTTGCGCCGCTCCAGACCGAGGAGACGATGTACATTCCCGCCGCACAAGTAGACGGCCCGCTTCTCGCCCTGCTACATGTTTGGCTTCAGCCAAACTGGATGGTCCGCACGACAGGTGCTGTGGCGGGACTGACGGGCGAGATGCAGCGCGCGCTCGAAAAGGCTGATCCAAATTTGCCCGCTTCCGGCTTCTACACCATGGGGGACCTGTTGGCCCGGACGCTGACGACCGAGCGAATGGAAGTAGCGCTGCTGGGCGCCATGGCGGCCCTCGCTCTACTGCTAAGCGCGGTGGGCATCTTTGCGCTGGTGGCCAATATGGTGGCAGAGAGGACTCGGGAAATCGGTATCCGCATGGCTCTGGGTTCGAGCGTCGGTCGGGTCATGGTGCAGATCGGGCGCTCCGGGGTTGCCGCTTCCCTGCTGGGATTGGTTCTGGGGCTGTTTTTTTCCGCGGGAGCGCTGCGGGTCATGCGCAGCGTGATTTATGGCGTAGGCGTTTACGATATAACGACCAGCCTGTTTGTGGTGTTGACCCTTTTTGTTATCACGCTTCTCGCAACCCTGCTGCCGACCTTAAGAATTGCCAGGATCGACCCGGCCAGGACGCTGCGCGAGGAATAGAAGGCCCACCGCGCGCCGTCAGGGATGGCTCGCTCTCGGGCGTGAGGGATCAAATTCTCCGAAGTTTCGCTGTTCCTTCTTAGCCTATCGTCTCAAGCCTGTTATCAACCACCCTTCCATCCAGCAACGGGCAGGCCGATCTTACCTAGCGTCCTTGAGTCGCATGGCATGGGGCTACCTGGGGCCTTACCATCCCGGGGAAAAAATGGAGATCCCATGAAATCCGGAGAGGGCTGCCTGCGTAGCATATATGGGAGGCCCATATATGGGGATGAAAATGGAGGAGGCCTGGAAAAAAGGGAGCGCAGAGCTCCTGATTTTGTCCCTGTTGGAGAGCCAGCCTCGGCATGGGTACGAAATCGGCAAGCTCATCGACGTGCGCTCGGGAGGCACGCTCCATTTTCATGTGGCCTCGCTCTACCCGCTGCTGTACCGGCTGGAAAAGCGAGGTTGGATCCAAGGGCGGTGGGTCGAGAAAGCGAATCAAAGACGACGGAGGTATTACCGGCTGACGGCGGAAGGACAGCGTGTCCTCGGGCTGCAACGCAGGAAGTGGCAAGAGTTTGCCGGTGCCGTGGGCCGAATCGCGGGAGTGCAACATGCCTGAATGGATGCGTGAAATCAGGAAACATCTGGCAGGACTGAATCTCGGGCCGGAACGGGAAGCGGAAATCATCGAGGAGCTTTCCGATCATCTTCAACAAAGGTACGACGAGCTCGCTCGGCAGGGAGCGGGGCAAAAAGAGGTCTTGCGAGAAGTGCTCGGGGAAATCGACTGGGGAGATTTCGTCCCGGAACTCGAGGCCTCTGAGAGGACCCCGGAGCGCGGTTCCGTCGTCGAGGGGGCGACTCCGGGCGGACACCTGTTTTCGGATTTTGCGAAAGACCTGCACTTTGCCCTACGCATGCTGCGCAAAAGCCCTGGCTTCAGTGCCGTTGCGGTGCTAACGCTGGCTCTCGGCATCGGGGCGAACACCGCGGTCTTTACGGTGGTGGACTCGCTGATCCTGAACCCCCTTCCCGTTGAGAAAATCTCTACGCTTGCGGCGGTCAACACGACGCAAGTCAACAAGACGGCCCAGTCAGGCGACTTGCAGGCCATTTCTTACTTGAATCTCAAAGAGATCCGGGAGCGGACGCGCGCGTTCCGGAGCCTTGCCGGGCATTCCTATCCCCTGGCGGTCACCATGACCGACAAGGGCGAGCCGCACCGGATTTTCGCGGAAATCGTGACCGCGAATTACTTCGATACCCTTGGCATTCATCCGTTCCTAGGACGGTTCTTTCTTCCCGGCGAGGATCGCTCGCCAGGCGCTGCTCCCGTGGTCGTGCTCGGCTATACGGCGTGGCAAAACCGCTTCGCTGGAGTTTCCGATATTCTCGGGCAAAGGATCATGCTCGACGAAACGCCGTTCACGATTATTGGTGTCGGGCCCAAAGGTTTCAAGGGCGTTTACGCCGTTTTTGGACCTGATCTTTGGATTCCATCCATGATGGCCGAGCAAGTCTTGCCGGCTGAGCAGCGAAGTGCCCTGAATGATCGCGGACTCCCTCTGTTTACTGGAATCGGCCGACTTCAGCCAGGAGTTACCCGTGCGCAGGCGCAAGCGGAGATGAGCATTGTGGGGGCGGCCCTAGGCAAGGAGGATCCCGGCGCGAATGAGGGGAAGATCCTTACGGTGACGCCTTTGCTTGAGGCCGCCTATGGGCCGGAGCGGCAGCCGGTGGTGTTTGGGGGAAT
>Ga0209265_1000631_pt1 | contig 10020 bp, 6 predicted proteins | sample GraSoiAngelo_103_FD_185872 | JGI IMG/M metagenome (GOLD analysis project Ga0209265, IMG submission 185872) | Grasslands soil microbial communities from the Angelo Coastal Reserve, California, USA - 14_0903_05_20cm (SPAdes) (version 2) | ecosystem: Environmental > Terrestrial > Soil > Grasslands ...
AAGAGCTACAAGAAGCTACTGGCAAATGGCTCCAACGTGGCAAGTATGAGAAACTGTTGGAGTGGTGGGTCAAGGGACTCAAGATCGACTGGAAGCAGCTGTATAGGGAGGGTCTCCCACGACGTATCAGTCTACCTACCTATCCATTTGCCCAGCAGCGCTACTGGCTCCCTGTCCCTAAACCTCTTTTTGAGGATCAGCAGGTACAACGAGTAATTTCAATCCCAAACGGGTTGTCGGGAAAGGACATTGACTCCCACTGGCTCCCCGGAGGGCAAGTATACACACCAAATTCGAATAAGTCAAGTGGAAATGCACTAATCCTTGATATCGGGTGTGCAGGCCAGAAGCCGGATCTTACTCCTGACCACGAACTTGAGCAACGGCTAGCCAATATCTGGCAGCGTGTGCTTGGCCTTGAAACGGTTAATACCCACGACAGTTTCTTTGATCTTGGGGGGCACTCGCTGTTAGCCAGTCGCCTGCTGCTCCAGATCCGTCAAGAACTTGGGATTGAACTAGAACTCAGTGCTTTGCTTGAGGCTGCAAATGTCGCAGAGCTGGCTCACACCATTGAGCGAGTACATCAGCAGGAAAGTACTTCATTGACAAAGAACGATCTGTGGGGGGAAACGAAACTCGATCCTGCAATTGTTCCCACAGGTGCCTCTCCCGCTCGCGTTGGTGCACCAAGCTCACTACTACTCACTGGTGCTACAGGCTTTTTGGGTGCATTTCTCCTTTACGAACTCCTACAGCAAACGTCGGCCAATATCATTTGCCTGGTTCGGTTGAATAGGCCGGGACAAACCACAGCCTCTGAGGTAGAGGCATTCCAAAAACTGGAAACGCATCTGCGCGGATATGGGCTATGGGATGAGAGCAAATGTGCTCGTATCTCTGCGCTTGTAGGTGATCTGGCGCTCCCGCAATTTGGTCTCTGCGGGGAGGATTTTCTCCAGTTAGCCCAACAGATCGATGCGATTTATCATGCTGGATCTTGGGTCAACTTTACCTATCCCTACTCCGTCTTAAAAGCGGCCAATGTCCTTGGGACACAAGAAATTCTGAGATTAGCCAGCCTGGTGAGAGTGAAGCCAGTCCATTTTATCTCGACAACAGCAGCGCTCACCTCTCCTCGCTACCATCCAGACCAGACGATTCTGGAAGATGATCCCCTTAACTTTTGTGAAAATCTGCATACAGGGTATGCCGAGAGCAAATGGGTGGCAGAAAAACTGGTCATGGAGGCAAGAAGCAGAGGTATCCCGGTCAATATCTATAGGCCCGCAACAGTCACCGGGCAGAGTCAGACGGGAGCATTTAATCCCAGCGATTTTGTGCTGCGTATGCTCAAGATTTGTATTGAATTGCAACAAGCGCCGGAGCTTCAATATGGATTCTATATGGCTCCCGTTGATTACGTAAGCAAGGCGATTGTCCTACTCGCTCTACAACCACAGTTGCTGGGAAAAGTTTTTCATCTTATTCCATCCCAACCGACAGATGTGCAGAGCTTGTGGGATATTGCTCGCTCTTTTGGTTATCCTCTACAAGAGATTGCCTATGCAGACTGGTATACAAGCATACAAAAGATGGCCGAGGCGAGCCAGGAAACAAACGTCACCCCTTTTCTCCCTCTCTTACAACAGCAGAGAAAAGTACCTACGCCAAGGCTGGATTGTCGCAATACACTGATGGGTTTACAGGGCACATCACTGGCGTTTCCGCCCATTGATCGCCGACTCTTCGAGATCTATTTCGACTGCTTTCGCCGCAGTGGTTTTTTATTAACGCCAGAGCAATGCTTATAGAGGCTGAAAGTGCTTTATAGTCTATAATAGTAAATAGATGCAACAGAAAGGATTATAGAATATGTGTGGCATAACTGGATGGATTGACTGGCAACAGGATGTGAGTGAGCAAAACGCGATCATCTCTTTAATGATCGGACGGTTAAGCTCATGATAGCTGGTTTTCAAAAAGAGCCGCGCTAGCGCATCACCGCCTGAAGGTAATTGACCCGCTTGGCGGAGGACAACCCATGGTTTACCAGATGCATGAACAGACCTATGTGATCAATTACAATGGCGAGTTGTACAACTTTCGAGAACTTTATGAAGAATTGAAGACTCGTGGTCATACCTTCAGAACGCAATCCGATACAGAGGTGCTGCTGCACACCTATCTTGAATGGGGTGAGAACTGCACGCAGCATTTGAATGGTATCTTTGCCTTTGGTCTCTGGGATGAGGGCAAGCAGCAGTTGTTGCTCGCACGCGATCATCTGGGCGTCAAACCTCTCTTCTACACGCAACGTGGGAGTGCTGTACTCTTTGCATCAGAGATTAAGGCTCTTCTGGTGCACCCACTGGTCGAAGCTGAGGTAGATGCCGAAGGGCTGGCCGAGCTATTTATGCCCATCATTTATCCGCTGCGTACACCAGGTTTTGTCATTTACGCCAACATGTATCAGGTTCGTCCTGGCGAACAGATCATTTTCACCCCTGAGGGCAAGCGCATCAGCCGCTACTGGTCCCTACGTAGTATGCCGCATACTGATGACCTAGAGACAACCACAGAGCGCATTCGCGTCTTGCTAGACGATAGCGTCAGGCGACAGCTTATCGCCGATGTCCCTGTGGTAGCGATGCTTTCTGGCGGCATAGACTCCAGCGGTATAGTAGCCCTGATAGCGAGCGAGTTTCAACGTGAACAAAGGCCGGTACATACCTATTCAATTGATTTTGTCGGACACGAGCAATATGCAAGCAATAGTTCTGTACAGGTAAGTCTGGATGAACCCTGGGCCAGGCGTGTTGCTGAGTATATAGGAACTCAGCACCATACGATCCTGGTCGATAGCTCCGAGTTGGTAGAGAGCCTGCTGCAGCCTGTATATGCACATGATATGCCGAGTGTGGGACAAATGGAAGCTTCACTCTATCTGTTCTGCAAAGCCATGAAGCAGGATGCTACAGTCGCACTCTCTGGTGAAGGTGCCGATGAAGTCTTTGGAGGCTATAGCTGGTTTTTCAACGAAGAGGCACGTAGCACAAATAACTTCCCCTGGCTGGTGGTGGGAGGGAATCAAGCCAGTCCCTGGTGGTCGTCTGATATAAATGAGAAATTTCGACCACAGGAAGCTCTTGCGAGACGCTATCAGGAAGCTCTAGAAGAGGTGCCTGTTCTGGAGGGTGAGGATGCATTCCATAGCAAGATGCGTGAGATATCTTACCTGGCCCTGACCAGATTTTTGCAGTTTATGCTGGATCGTAAAGATCGCATGAGCATGGCCAGTGGCTTTGAAGTGCGGGTACCCTTCTGTGATTACCGTCTGGTAGAGTACGTCTGGAATATTCCCTGGGAAATGAAAACATTTGGCACGCTTGAAAAAGGCATCCTCCGTCGCGCATTGGCCGATGTACTTCCCGAAGATGTACGCAAGCGTAAGAAAAGCCCGTATCCTTATTCATTGCATCCCCAGTATCAGCAAGAGATTAGCAAGTGGTTCTCGCAAATTTTACACGATGCAGGTGCCCCTATTCGCCCATTCTTGAATATGCCTATCGCATGGATGCTGGCTGAAGGCAGTTTAGCTGGGCAGTCGGCGGCATTGAGGTTTGCTTCCATAGAACGCATCATCCAGGTGAATGCCTGGATGCAGGAATACCATATCCGCATTCGCTAAGAAAGGATATTACCAATGACGAACGCCCAAAAGTGGAGGGTAGCGGCTGTAGTGCTCATCGGCCCGATTATGGCACTAATGGACGCCATCATTGTCAGCGTCATACTGCCTCAGTTACAACAGACCTTTCACACAAACTTTGAGACCATTAACTGGGTTGCCGGTGCGTATTTTTTAGCAGAGGCAGCAGTAATCCCGATTGTCGGCTACCTGAGCGATCTCCTTGGATCAAAGCGGGTTTTTATAGCAGCGCTGGCTCTGTTTACTGCTAGTTCACTGTTGTGTGCAATAGCTCCTACAAAGGAGGCACTGATCGCATTTCGTACCTTACAGGGTATTGGCGGTGGCGCACTTATTCCACTCTACTATGCTATCTGTTTCCGCATCTTTGCACCCAATGAGCGGAGCACACTCACAGCAGTCACGAGCATACCTCTCCTGTTGGCCCCTGCCTTTGCTCCTACCCTCGGTGGCTATCTGGCCGCCAATTTTAGTTGGGATATGGTCTTCTGGATCAACGTGCCCATAGGTACCGTCGCTGTGCTCTTGTGTTTGTGGATCTTGCCAGGAAGCGCGTCTGATCAGAGCGGGCAGACAAAGGGAGACGGGAAAAACTTTGATATTCCAGGCTTGCTGTCTTCAGTAGCTAGTGTTGCTATGCTAGTTTATGGTGTCAGTGGGGCTGGTACAAAAGGGTGGGGCGACGCGACAGTGCTAACTGCTCTTCTGGTTGGTACAGCCATTCTGGCCATCTTCGTTATGCTAGAACTGCGGAGAAGTGATCCAGTATTGGATCTACGGCTGTTCATGAACTCGACATTTACCATTTCCAATATCCTGATATGGTTGACCACAGGGGTATTCGTTGGGGGACTCTTCCTGCTCCCGCTCTTCTTTGAAAATGTGCAGGGTAGTACAGCGCTGGTTGCTGGTCAGTCCCTGATTGGCCAGGGTGTAGGGGCCGCTGTGGGGATGTCAGCCGCAGGAATGCTCTATAACCGCTTGGGACCCCGGACCCTGACGGTATTCGGCTTGCTTTTGCTGGTTGGTGGCACTTATCCATTGACGCAGATCAATGCTGATACGACAGCTCAATCGCTGCAAGTCTGGCTTCTCCTACGAGGCATCGGTGTGGGCTTTGCCAACCAGCCTGTACAGACATTGGTGCTCTCGGTAGTTAGTAATAGGGATATGGCCAAAGCTTCGTCATTGGTCGGTACAACGCGTCAGATGGCTTCTGCTGCTGCCGTGGCGGCATTGACTACCTATCTGGTAGTGGAGACTGCTACATATGGTGGGGGACGGCAAGCTATAGCGTACGGTATAGCTGATACCTTCTGGGTTATTCTCATCATCAATGCTGCCTGTATTCTGTTAGCATTGACTATGGGGAACGATCCGGCGCTTGCAGTCCTTAAACAACGGGCCGGTGTACCCAATGCTGTCGCTACTGAAGAGGAACTGAGCACTGTCCTCACGACCCCGATTGCCCAAATTAGGAATAGACCCAATGTGATCTCGACCGTGGCTGCCAATGGGGTCAGGGTCATGGGGCCAGATATCCTCCTGTGGCGCTATCCCGAAAACAATGTGGTGAGTGGTTCCCTGCTAGTAGTGGAAAGCAATCACTTTTGTATTTTGAAGTTCTATGGCGAGATCCTCAAGGTCTACGAGACTGGCCAGTATACGATACCAACTCCTGCTCACTATCCTCCCAACTCAACGCAGCTGTCATTCGATGGTGAACCAATACCGCTATACGAGGCTCTTTACGTCAATCGTGCGCAGTTACCCGCTACAGCCAGTGGTGTCGCTTTCTCTCGTGACATGGCCGAGATGGATTATCGCGTGGATTACTTCATCCATATCGTCAACCTCGAAGATGCAGCCAGGCTCGTTGAGCATATGCCTTACCACGGTCATACTCTCAACATTCAGGAGGTTGGTGCTTATGTGGGACCATGCATAGGGCAAGTCATAAACCAACTGGTACGGGCTATATCCCTGAAACAAGCCCAAGAACTCCAAGCGCAAAATCTCTCACAGCGGGTGCATCAACACCTTCAGCAATTCCTATCCAGTTATGGAATCACGGTGGCAGTGGGGAACGTACTCATTGGACCTCGTGATGAGCGCACGAAAGCACTATTCTCACTGGAAGCTTTTGGCCTGAGCAAATTAGATGCTGTGCGCTACTATACAGACATGCAAAAGAATGAAAAAAGCAAACAGTCACCAGGAGCACGATGAGTCAGTTCAGCGAGAAATGCACATAGCTTGGCAGAGGACCCTGGAGCGCTATGCGAGCGAGATTGCAGCAATTCAGGCCGAGTCGGAGAGCATCTTTGTCAACCTTGGTTCGCACATAGATACCCAGCACGTGCATCTCAATGCACGCATGCAGGAGTTATTGAACGCTATAAATTCCCAGTTACAAGCCAGCACTCCAGTTCAGGAGATTACTTCTCTCTCTGATTCCTGGACGGCTAGTAGGACGCAACAATTCATGGCAATAGATCGAAATAGACAGACGGATTTGGCGCAACCAGCGATTCCCCTTGCCGGTCTTGCTGCTGAGCCGTTTGCCCGCACTGATTTTGGCGTCCGGACACAGACCCACCCAGGAGACGAGATGGGCGACGCCTAGGAAATTGATCCACCTTAGTTCCCAGTTCAGCTACGATGATCTCGCCAAGACGCACATTGATGCCTGTCACTCGCATCAATGATACGCATAACTTGAGCAGCGCTTAGAGCCGTCTGTGGCGTCTTACAGTTGTTTTTGGGAATATTTCCCTTAACATCCTTTCAAGACCGTCTAAAGTCATATTCGCGAGTACGGGTGAGATGACCCCTGTGCTTTCCATGGCTACTGCCTGACACTCTTTCGCTTTGAGCCAATCGCGCAATCGAGAGAGATCTTGCAGCATCGTGCTGAACGTCTGAATTTCTTTCTCAACGCCGTCAGGTGTGCTGAATCTCAATCACCAGGAGCGAGAAGCACTAAGCCTTGCCATGGCCTTTTGTACCGGAAACAATGAGACCAAGCTTCCGCAGCAGTTGAACAGTGCCCTGGCCCGTCTTCTCCAGCCGTGTAAAGATATCCTGGTTGACCTGGGAGCTTCCCAGAAGTATTACTCAGCTCCATCCAGAAGTGACGAGTCCACAGCAATGGACAAGTCTGCTGGCTGCTGATATGACCCGGCCAGATCTGGCTTGAAGTATATCCCTTTTTCTCTTCTTGTGCTACTGGCCGTGATCACGGAGGTTGAGGACTTTTTCATCTTTGGTGGTGCGCCGCTGGCGGCGCATGGGGTTTGCTGTCAAAATCCTCCTTTTCTGACAGCCATTCCCATCCCAGAGCATATCTTTCAGCCACACAAACCACCTCATATACCCCATTGCTGTCAAAATTCTCTTCTTTTGACAGCAACGACCCACCCACAGCATATCTGCGAGCCACCAAAGCCCTTTTACACCCCCAATTGCTGTCAAACCTCTCTCTTTTTGACAGCAATTACCCAAAATCCCGACGATCCAAAACCATCTTTTAGACGTTGACAGCAATTTTGACAGCAACGCCGAACGTCTTCCATTGTACACCAACAGACTCAGTGAACATTCGCAGGCACGAATGAGAACAAGAATGACAACGGTTGACTCTGGTAAACAACTATAGCAGAGTCCCCCTTTCGGCATGAACCCTCTTCTAGAGTCCGCTGACGTTCATCTTACGCTCAATTTTCAAGACTTTGACCGTTGATGTTCGTTAGTTTTCGCAAAAAATCGTGGGTGTTGCTACATTGGTTGCTACATGTAGCAACACTCTTTTTTTTGTGTTCGTTCGTGGTTACGCTTACGTTCGTAGCCGTTCTCAAGTATGCTCATATTCTGCGATTCCTGGCACTTTGGGATAGCATACCTAACGGAGCAGCAGACACATCATCAGGAAGTCAGAGTATCCCTTCATGGACGCTTCAACAATGCAACACTACTCTTGTTCCTGAGCGCAATGACGACAGGGAACATTTCGCAAATTAGATGCGCTGCTTTTTTGCTTACCCTGAGATCTTGGTAATGGGGCTACCAAACTGTTGGAACGCAAGTCAACGAGAAACTGTCCGTGAGCCAATGGGTATTATCTCTTGCACAAAGAGGGTAGTGGCTGATTCGAGGATGGTGTGGTAAAATGAACCTCAAAAAGTTTGCGGAGGTTTTCGGATTTGATGATCACGATCACTTTGAAGTGCCCATATTGTAATAGCGAAGATATCGTGCGTAATGGTCATGCGCCTAATGGAAAGCAAAAATATTTCTGTAAATCATGTAAGAGACAAACAAGAGAAAATCCTGCCCCCCCTGTTTATTCAGAAAAAGAGAAAGAAAGAATATTGAAGGCATATCAAGAACGTAGCAGCTTACGTGGGTTACAACGAACGTTTGGAGTGGATCGGAATACTGTCGCTAAATGGATTAAAAAAAAGTAGAAGACTTGCCCCCTTTAAGTGAAACGCTTGTAAAACCTGATGAAAATAACCCAGAAGATACAATTCTTGAACTAGACGAATTATGGTCATTTGTCTTTAAAAAGGATAATAAGACGTGGATATGGATGGCACTCTGTCGAAAAACACGACAGCTTGTTGCATATGCAGTAGGTGATAGAAGTGCAAAAACATGTCTCATTCTGTGGAAAAATATTCCCGAAACATAGAGAGCAGGACATTGTTATACAGATTTTTGGAAAGCATATGAGGCTATTATCCCAGAAGAGCAACTAACACAAGTAGCTAAGGAAACAGGTGAAACAGCCCATGTGGAGCGCTGGAATAATACGCTTCGTCAAAGAATAGGTCGTTTTGTCCGCAAAACTCTTTCTTTCTCAAAATCTATGGCAATGCATATTGCCTGCTTGCAGCTCTTCCTCCATCGCTACAATCGAGATCGAGCTATCATTCTCAAGTAAGCCACTACCTTCTTTGTAACTGAGATGACTATTCCTCAATCTGATTGGTGGCGTGACATCTGCCAGGCATTGGCTATCCTTGATTCCTTTCTACAAACGTACAAAAGAATAGCAGCCTTAGATGGACTCATAGACTTGATTATGCGGCAAAAGTTACCGCTTCCCGTTCCTCTCACAGCGTATAGTCAGTTATTAATTGCTGCTATCTGGTGGCAACAGGGAGATTTGTTTAGAAATTTTGATCCTTATACTGCACTTAATCTGTACACAAAGGCTTTATTATATATAATTCCAGAAGAAAATGTATCCATATATACAGCACGACTGCATCGAAAAATGGCGACGATAGTGTCAGAGCCACAATTGCAAATTGATTTTCTAACTAAAGCAATAGAACTTCAACCAGACTTTGCTGTTGCCTATTATGATCTCGGAAATATCTACTTTGACCAAGGGCAATACCAATTAGCACGAGTCTGCTACCAGTATGCTATTGAATTAAAGCCGCACTATGTTGATGCCTGGATTAATTTGGGCGTTATATGCACCAAGATTAAGGATTATACGCGTGCTTTAGATGAGTTTGCCTATGCGCAAAGTCTAGATTCCGAAAATGTATGGCTCTATTATAATAGAGGCAATGTATACCGTAAACTGAAAATGTATACGGAAGCGCTCAAGGACTTTGACAAGGCCATAGCTCTCGATAACACCTTCGCATATGCCTATCTGAATCGCGGAAATATTTATGCGGCACTCAAAATGTTCGAGCAAGCCAATCTGGACTATGCACAGACTGCCAAGTTGCTCCCTGACGATATTCATCCTCTCTGGTTACAGGAGTGGCTACATTTTGGCAAAGAACGTGTAACACATCAAGTAGCGCTTCGATTACAGGAAATTGCTGCACTTGATCCACATCACTACCTTGCTGACGTGTGCATAGGAGTAGCTCGGGGTCTTGTGGAAAAAGATCTAAAAAGTGTTCTGCCCACAATAGAGCAGGCCTGCGATCAAGCCCCACATCAATGGGATGCCTATTTCTGGCTAGCAATGCTTAATGCCTATATTGGTCGTTCCCAGCAGGCAGCGATAGCTCTGAATACAGCAGTACAACTAGGGCTTCCTACGATCTTTATGCTACCCCTCTACTGGTTGGAAAAAGATCGACCTGACTTTTTTAAATACCATGCGAAAGCTGTTTTACAAGATGCCCATTTCTAAAGGCCGTTTTGTACGATTACTACCCATGTATAGAATATGATAAAATTGAAGAAGAAAGGAGGACAGGCCAAATTGCGGGCTGACTACATATGGGGATTACAAATGCTGAAAAAAATGCTCAAGGAAGTTGAAAAAAAGG
>Ga0209265_1000632_pt1 | contig 10014 bp, 5 predicted proteins | sample GraSoiAngelo_103_FD_185872 | JGI IMG/M metagenome (GOLD analysis project Ga0209265, IMG submission 185872) | Grasslands soil microbial communities from the Angelo Coastal Reserve, California, USA - 14_0903_05_20cm (SPAdes) (version 2) | ecosystem: Environmental > Terrestrial > Soil > Grasslands ...
CCCGGCGTTCACCGAGATGGTCGGGAAGTCCACCTGCGGGAGCGGCGCCACCGGCAGGTGCAGGAACGCCGCGACGCCGGCGAGCACCACGCCGAGGGTGAGGAGCGTCGTGGCGACCGGGCGCTCGATGAAGGGGCGCGAGAGGTTCATGCGGCCTCGGCCTCGGGCGCGGCCGAGCCGCGCCGCCGCGCGCGCCGGCTCTCGAGGCGCCGCGCGAGGGCGTCGAAGTACAGGTAGATGACCGGCGTCGTGAAGAGTGTCAGCACCTGGCTCACCGCGAGGCCCCCCACCATCGCAAGTCCCAGCGGGCGGCGCAGCTCCGCCCCCATGCCGGTGGCGAGCATCAGAGGCAGCGCGCCGAGCATCGCAGCGAACGTGGTCATGAGAATCGGCCGCAGGCGCAGCAGCGCCGCCTGGTAGATCGCCTCGCGCGGCGGCTTGCCCTCACCGCGCTCGGCCTGCAGCGCGAAGTCGATCATCATGATCGCGTTCTTCTTGACGATGCCGATGAGGAGAATGATGCCGATGATGGCCACCACCCCGAGGTCCTGACCGGCGATCATCAGGGCGAGCAACGCGCCCACGCCGGCCGAGGGAAGCGTCGAGAGGATGGTCACGGGGTGGATGTAGCTCTCGTAGAGCACGCCCAGCACGATGTACACGGTGACGATCGCCGCCAGGATCAGCCACAGCGTGCTCGCGAGCGTGCCCTGGAAGGCGAGCGCTGCGCCCTGGAAGGAGAGCTGCACGCTCGCTGGGATCCCGAGCTCGTCCTGCACGGCCTTGATGGCGCTCACGGCGCCCCCGAGCGAGGCCCCGGGAGCCACGTTGAAGGAGATGGTGGCGGCGGGGAATTGCCCGAGGTGATTGATCGCGAGCGGCGAGGTTCTCTGGGAGACCCGCGCGAGGCTCGCGAGCGGGATCTCGTTGCCATTCACCGCGGCGACGTACAGGCCCGCGAGCGGCCCCGGGCCCTGCGCCGCGCCGGGCTTGAGCTCGAGCACGACGCGATAGACGTTGGATTGCGTGAAGATCGTCGACACCAGGCGCTGTCCGAAGGCGTCGTAGAGCGCGTTGTCGATCGCCGCCGGAGTCACGCCGAGGCGGGCGGCGGCATCGCGGTCGATCTCGACGTAGGTCTCGAGCCCCTGATCCTGCAGGTCGCTCGCCACGTCCGCGAGCTGCGGGAGCGGCTGCATGCGCGCCACGAGCTTCTTGACCCACACCGACAGCTCGCTCATGTCCGGGTCCTCGGCCGACAAGGCATAGAGCGTGCGGCTGACGCGCGCATCGATGGTGAGGTCCTGCACCGGCTGCATGTACACCGTGATGCCGGGGACCTGGGCGAGCCCGGGCTGCAGGCGGCGGATGACGCCGGAGGCATCGAGGCTGCGCTCCCCCTTGGGCACGAGACTGATGAGCAGCCGGCCGCTGTTGAGCGTGGTGTTGACGCCGTCCACGCCGATGAACGAGGAGACGCTTTCGACGGAGGGGTCCTTGAGGAGCGCCTGTGCGAGAGCCTCCTGCCTCTCGGCCATGGCGGCGAAGGACACCGACTGCGGCGCCTCGGTGATCCCCTGGATGAGACCCGTGTCCTGGGGCGGGAAGAAGCCCTTGGGCGCGACCACGTAGAGGAGCACGGTGAGGACCAGGGTGCCGATGGCCACCCGCAGCGTCATGCGCTGGCGGTCGAGCACCCAGGCGAGGGCGCGCGCGTAGTGCGCCGCGAGGCTCTCGAACCAGGCGCCGGCGATCCGCAACGCGCGGCTCTCTCTCGCCGGATCCCGCGGCTCGAGAAGCCGCGCGCACATCATGGGCGTGAAGGTGAGCGACACGACTGCCGAGATCAGGATCGCCACGGCGAGCGTGATGGCGAACTCGCGGAACAGCCGCCCGATGACGTCCCCCATGAAAAGCAGCGGGATCAGCACGGCGATCAGCGACACCGTGAGGCTGATGATGGTGAAGCCGATCTGCCGCGAGCCCTCGAGCGCCGCCTTGAGACGCGGCGTACCCTCCTCGACGTGGCGGGAGACGTTCTCGATCATCACGATCGCATCGTCCACCACGAAGCCGGTCGAGATGGTGAGCGCCATCAGCGTCAGGTTGTTGATCGAGAAGCCCGCGAGGTACATGACGCCGAACGTGCCGACGAGCGAGAGCGGCACGGCGACGCTCGGGATCAACGTGGCCGAGGGGCTGCGCAGGAAGAAGAAAATTACCAGCACCACCAGCACCACCGCCAGCAGCAGCTCGAACTCGACGTCCGCGATCGAGGCGCGAATGCTCACGGTGCGATCCGTCAGCGGCGTCACCGTGATCGAGGCGGGAAGGCTCGCCTCGAGCCGCGGCAGCAGCGCGGCGATGCGGTCCACCGTCTGGATGACGTTCGCACCCGGCTGGCGCTGGATGTTGACGATGATGGCGGGGACCGGCTGCCTCTGGCGGCGGTCGGCCGCCCAGGCCGCGAGCTTCACGTTCTCGGCGTCGTCGAGCACCGTGGCGATGTCCGAGACGCGCAGCGGCGCCCCGTTCTTGTACATGAGCACGATGTTGCGGTACTCGTCCGGCGAGCGGAGCTGGTCGTTGGCGTCGATGGTCGAGGCGCGCAGCGGCCCGTCGAAGCTTCCCTTGGCCTGATTCACGTTGGCGTTGGCGATCGCCGTGCGCACATCCTCGAGCGCGAGGCCGTGCGCTGCGAGCGCCACCGGGTCCACCTGGATGCGGATCGCCGGGCGCTGGCCGCCGCCGAGGCTCACCAGGCCGACGCCCGGGACCTCGGAGAGCTTGGCGGCGAGGCGCGTGTCGACCAGGTCCTCGATCTTCGGCAACGGCAGCGTCGGGGAGCTGACCGCGAAGGTGAGGATGGGCGCATCCGCGGGGTTGACCTTGCTGTAGACCGGCGGCATCGGCAGATCGGTCGGGAGGAAGGAGCTCGCGGCGTTGATCGCGGCCTGTACTTCCTGCTCGGCGGTGTCGAGCGAGAGGGCAAGCGAGAACTGCAGCGTGATGACCGAGGCGCCGCCGGAGCTCGAGGAGGTCATCTGAGCGAGTCCCGGCATCTGGCCGAGCTGCCGCTCGAGCGGCGCGGTGATCGATGAAGTCGTCACGTCGGGGCTCGCACCGGGATAGAGCGTCGTCACCTGGATGGTTGGGTAGTCGACCTGGGGGAGCGCCGAGACCGAGAGCGCCCGGTAACCGACCATGCCCGCGAGCAGAATCGAGAGCATGAGCAGCCAGGTTGCGACCGGCCGCTCGATGAAGATCGCGGACGGGTTCACGAGGTCATCCGCACCGGCGCAGCAGGCGGCTGCGCCGATGGCGCGGCGCTCGATGCGGTATGGCGCCGGTGCGGGCGCTGTCCGGGAGGCGGCGCCGGGGTGGCCGGGGAGGCCGCACCCCGCGCGCTGTCGGCGATCAGCGCGACCTGCGCCCCGTCGCGCAGCTTGTCGAGTCCGTCGATCACGACCTTTTCCCCGGGCCGGACGCCGTCCTTCACGGAGACGAGGTCCCCGCTCGAGGGTCCCGGGCTCATCTTGCGCAGGCTCACCGTGTTATCGGCATTCACCACGTAGACAAAGGTGCCCGGCGCCCCCCGTTGCACCGCGGCGCTCGGCACGAGTGTGGCGCCCGAGAGGGTGTCGAGGCGCAGCCTCGCGGTCACGAACTGCTCCGGAAACAGCGAATCATCCGAGTTGTCGAACAGCGCCTTCAGCTTGATGGTCCCGGTGGTGGTGTCGATCTGGTTGTCGACGGCGGCGAGCTTGCCGGAGGCGACGACCTTGCCGTCGCGGTCGAGCGCCTCGACCGGCAGCGCATCGCCGCGGCTGAAGTGGCGGTTGATCTGCGGCACATACTCCGAGGGCACGGCGAAGACCACGTAGATGGGACGAGTCTGGGTGAGCACCACGATGCCGTTGGGGTCCGAGGCATGAACCATGTTGCCCGCGTCGACCTGGCGCAGCCCCACGCGCCCGGCGAAGGGCGCGGTGATACGCGTGAAGGAGAGCTGCAGCCGCACATTCTCGACCGCGGCCTTGTCGGCGCGCACCGCGCCCTCGAGCTGCTGCACGGTGAAGCGCTGCGCATCGACCGTCTGGCGGGCGATGGAATCCTTCGCGAGGAGCCCCCTGTAGCGCTCGAGGTCGACGCGCGCGCCCGCGCGCTGCGCCTCATCCTTCGAGAGCTGTCCCTCGGCCTGGTCGAGCGCCGCCTGGAACGTGCTGGGGTCGATCTGCGCGAGCAGATCGCCGCCCTTCACCAGCTGCCCCTCGCGGAAGGGCACTTTGAGGAGCGGTCCGTCGACCCGGCTGTGGATGGTCGCGGTGTTGAGCGCGGCCACGGTGCCGAGCGCATCGACCGTGACGTCCACCGTGCCGGTGGTCGCGGCGACGGCACGCACGGGCACCGGCCTCTCGCCGCCTGCGCCGCGCGCGAAGCCGCCGCGGCCGCCCCCCGTCTGACCAGCGGGCTTCATCGCCCACGCGAGCACCGCGATGAGCGCCGCTGCCCCGACCCCGGCGAGCATCAGCCGCCGGCGGCGCGTCTTGCGTCGGATTCCGCGGTAGTAGGTCTCGTTGAAAAGGATCGCCGTGCGTTGGGCTTGCCAGTCGGCGATCTGGGTATCAGGGGAGTAAGAATCCGGGCTCATCCGGCGCCTCTTGCGCTCAACACTGCCACCTTGGCGCAACTGCACCGCCCGCCGCAAGCGCAGCCGGCGAGCGCAAAAAAATGGTGGCACAGGTGTTGGCATCGCGCTGTATCCAGCCGGCAAAGAAATGCAAAGAATTCTGAGTTTGCGGCCGGCTCAGGACGCGCCAGGTGCGCGATGTGCCCGAGTGCTGCGCTGCAGGCCTGGTACCGGTGCATGTCCCGCGATGGTGCCGACGACTCTCAGGCCGCCCGTGACTTAATGAGCCGCGGCGCGCGCTTCGTGAACGGCATCACGCCGCGCCGTCCCTGGTTCTTGTCACTATCGCAGTGCTGGAAGCGCGTATATCTCGCACCGCGCCGGCGCGGCATCCTGCTTGGTGGATCCGGGTCGCGCGGTCCAAATAACATAACCAAGGCGCGTACCGCGTTTGATATCGCTCATGAGCTCGGATTTCGTCTCAATACTGGTTGCCGCCCGTTGGGGGTCGGTCGGCCTGATGGTCATCGTGCTGGTGATGATGACCTACATCCTCTGTCTGCGTGCGGTACTGCTCATGAGGGAGCGCCGCTACGCCAAGCTGTCCGCGCGGTGGACTCCGATACTGCTCGAGGGCGGTGCGAGGAATCCCAAGCCCCTGCCGGCCGTTGCGCCCGGCGAACGGTTGCTGAAAATCGACCGCCTGGCCCGCCGGCTCCTCAGCCGCCGGAGCGTGCGCAAGAAGCTCCTGGGGCTGGTGACGCTCGGCCAGCTGCGCGACAGGCTCGAGTGGCCCCGCTTGTGCCAGCTCGCCCAATCCGGGCACCCGTTGCTGTCGCTGGCCGCGACGCAGGCGATCGCGCGCATCGATCCGGCGGCAGCCACCGAGACGGTCGTGTCACTCGTCGTCAGACACCTCAACTGGCCGGCGGCCAAGGTCGCGGGCATCCTCGAGGACATCGGTCCGGAGCGGGTATCCGAGCCTCTCGCGCGCGCCCTGCTGCAGGCTCCCGAGTCGCACCGGCCCGGGCTCATTCCTTTCCTTGCGGTATGTAACTACTCCACCGCGCTGCCGACCGTGCGGCAGATGCTGCACGAGCCTCACGCCGATGAAGTCATCGCCTCCTGCCTGCACGTGATCGGCAAGTTCGGCGACCGTCAGGATCTGCCGCTGCTGTACCGCTACCTGACCCATCCGCGCTGGCACGTGCGCGCGGTCGCGGCCGGTTGTGTGGGGAAGATGGGCCGACGGGCGGATCAGGAGAAACTGGCGCCGTTGCTCGCCGACCGAGAGTGGTGGGTGCGCTACCGCGCTGCGCAGGCCATCGTCGGCCTCTCGCCGCGGGACGATCAGCGCCTGCGCGACATCCACGGCACCCTCAGGGATCGCTACGCGAGAGACATCCTGACCCAGGCCATCGCCGAAGGGGCGCGTCCCGGGCAGTCCGGCACGGACCTGTCGCCGACGGGCCGGATGCGGATCGGAGCCGGCCGATGATGTCGTTCTTTCTCGCTGCCCAGTGGTTCTTTCTGCTGTACTTCCTGGCGCTGAATGCCGTGTATGCGATGTTGATCTTCCGCGCGCTCGGCGGCGTCGCACGCTACGTGCAGAGCCGCGACGTGGCCGGGCTCCCGCACCTGCTCGGCGGCTTCGCACCGCCCGTCACCATCGTGGTCCCCGCGCGCAACGAGGAGGCCAACATCCTGCGAACGCTGCACTCGCTGCAGCAACATTACCCGGAGTACGAGATCGTCGTGGTCAACGACGGCTCGACCGATCGCACTCTGGAAGTGCTCACCGCCGCCTACTCCCTCAAGCCCTTTCCCGAGGCCTACCGCGCGCGCCTCAAGACCCGCCCGGTGCGCGCTGTCTATCAGTCCACCGTCGATTCACGCCTGCGGGTCATCGACAAGGAACAGGGCGGGCGGGGCGATGCCGTCAACGCCGGGGTCAACATCGCGCATTACCCCTGGGTCTGCCGGGTGGATGCCGATTCGGTCCTGCAGCGCGACAGCCTGATGCTGATCGTCGAGCCGCTCCTCGAGGACCCGACGGTGGTCGCCTGCGGCGGCACGATTCGCGTCGCCAACGGCTGCAAATCGCAGGACGGTCTTTTCGTCGAAGCCGATCTGCCCAAGGGGCCGCTGGTCCTTTTTCAGGTCGTCGAATACCTGCGCGCTTTCCTGTACGGAAGGATGGGCTGGTCGCCGATGAACGCCCACCTCATCATTTCGGGCGCTTTCGGCATCTATCACAAGGAGACGTTCGTTGCGGCGGGCGGCTACCGCTCAGACACCGTCGGCGAGGATATGGAGCTGGTCGTCAGACTCCACCGGACGCTATCGGCGCAGCGCAAGAGCTACCGCATCACCTTCGTGCCCGAGCCGATCTGCTGGTCGACGGTGCCGGACGACATCGGCACGCTCCGCAGGCAGCGCATGCGCTGGCAGGTCGGCCTGGCGGAATCACTGGCGATGAATCGCGGCCTGATGTTCCACCGGCAAGGATCCTTCGCGGGGTGGTTCGCTTACCCCTTCACGGTGTTCTTCGAGTGGCTCGGGCCGGTGGTCGAGACCTGCGGTTATCTCTTCGTCATCATAGGCTTCGCTCTCGGCATCGTTTCGCTCTCGGTCTTCATCACCTTCATGCTGCTGGCCGCGGGCTTCGGCATATTGCTCTCGACCTGCGCGCTGTTGCTCGAGGAGATCTCGTTTCGTCTTTACAAGCGGCCGCGCCACATCCTCGTGCTGTTCGCGATCGCGGTGCTGGAGAACTTCGGATACCGGCAGCTCAATACTCTCTGGAGGATGGCGGCGGTGTTCCAGCATCTGCACCGGGGCGCGCGCGCACGGCTCGCCAGGCGCAAGCGGGAGTGTCCCGCCTGATGAACCGCGCACTCGCCCCAGCCCTGGCCGCATGGCTGGCCCTCGCCGGCCTCACGGGTGTCACCGCGGCATGGGCCGAGGCTGCCGACGCCGAGCTGACCGCCGCCAAAGAGGCGCGGGATCGCGGCGATTACGCGGCGGCCATCGGCCACTATCGCCTCGCCCTCGGCTCCGACCCGCAATCCTACGAGGCGAAGTTCCAGCTGGCGCGGCTCCTGTCCTACACGCGGCAGCGCGAGGAGGCCATACGGCTCTACACCGAGCTCCTGTCGACGAGACCTGCCAACTCGGATGTGTTGCTGGCGCGCGGACGCACCCTTGCCTGGGAAGGACGCTGGTCGGAGTCCGAGGCCGATCTCAAGGCAGTGACCACACTCTTGCCGGAGTACGGTGACGCGTGGGCGGCGCTCGGCGATCTCTATCTGTGGAGCGGCCGCCCCGCGGATGCCATCCAGGCCTACACCCGCTGGGTATCTGTCCAGCCGAACGAGCCCGCCGCGTATCTCGCCCGATCCAAGGCTTACCGGTCATCGGCAGACCGAACGGCGGCGCGTGCCGATCTGGAAAAGGCGCGCGCGAGCGGCGCGACCGACGCGGAGGTGGACCGGCTGATCGCCTCGCTCGAGCAGCGCTCGCAGCCGCAGGCGACGCCGCCCGGAAGTCTTCGCTGGCTGGCACATGTCGGCGACACCTACAGCAATTTCTCCGCGGGCAGGTCTGCCTGGAGCGAATACGACGCCAGCGTTCGCGGGTATTTCCCCCGCGGCTCGCTCGCCGTGGAGAGTCTCGCGGCGCGGCGCTTCTCGCTGACCGACCACGCCTTCGCGCTCGATGGCTATACGGACGCCTGGTCCAGGGCGTATCTCAACCTGCGCTACCAGTACGCGCCGAATGCGACTCTCTATCCGCAGCGGGCCGTTCGTGCCGAGCTCTTTCAGGGTATCGGGCGAGGGTGGGAGCCGTCGCTCAGCTACGACCACCTGAGCTTCACCGGCACTAACGTCGACATGTACGGCGTGGGACTCGGCAAGTACGTCGGCAACTGGTATCTGCGCTGGCGCACCCTCTTCGTCCCGTCCACGACACTGGGAGTCTCCCACCGCGCCGTCGCGCGCTACTACTTCTCGGGAAACGCGGACGACTACGTCGAGCTGAACGGTGGCTTCAGCCGCGGCAGCGAGCTTCTGCCCCACAGCGTACTCCTCAACGTCACGAGCTCCTGGACCGGCGGCGCGCAGATTCAGAAATTCTTCACCCCCCGATGGGGCATCTGGCTCACCGGCAGCGTCAGCGACGAGCATACGGCCAACCCCTTCGTCGAGCGGGACGCCTCCGTGACACTGCTATTCCGGTGGTGAGTTGCTGACCGCGCCCCGATGGTCAAGCTGACCGCCCAGGCCGCAGGCACGCCGTGGCCCGTCCGGCTCGGCGAGCGCCTGACCGCTTTCGGCAATCTGTCCCTGGCACTGCTGCTCGCCCTGCTGACGGGGCGGCTGCTGGAGCTGTCGGGCGTCCTTGTGACGACCGAGGTTCCGCGCGATGTCGGCATGGTGATCGTCGCGGCGCTCCGGTCGGACCTGGTGCTGTTCCTCGAGCTGCTCGTCTTCCTGCTGCCGCTCTTCCTGGCGTGCCGGATGATCCTCCGCGGAAAGAACGCGGATGTCCGGGTCTACGGCGGCTTGGGCTCGCTCGTGCTGATCGGTGCCGTTGCGCTCTCGAGCTATTTCCTTTTCTCCCGGGTACCGCTCGGGAGCGACCTGTTCGGCTATTCGCTCGGCGATATTCTGACGACGGCTCGCGGGGGTTATCACTTCACCGAGCTGTCCGTCGCAACGCTGCTGCTCCCGCTCGCGGTGTTCTGGGTCGCGCTGCGCATCTTCGACCGGCACCCGGTCCTCGAGGCGCGCGCGGCGCTGCTGTTGCTCGGCATCGCCGTCACGCTCGCCGTCTCGGGCGTGAGACCGCTGCCGGCCCGCGGCGCGCTGCGGAGCGAGTTCGCCTACAACGTCGCAGCGAACAAGGCGGCTCTCTTCATCGCCGATGCCTTCGCCCACCTCGCGCCGTCGCTCCCGGTGATGCGCCGCGTTCCCGACACCGCTCAGCAGTTCCGTTATCTCGATCCCCAATACCCGTTCCTGCGAGGCGAGGACACCCACGACGTTCTGGGCGAGTACTTCAACTTCGAGCCGGGTGCGCCGCCGCCCAACATAGTCTTCCTGGGCGTCGAGGGACTGGGGCGGGCCTTCAGCGGCCCCAACGCCTACCTCGGCAGCTTCACACCCTTTCTGGATGAGCTGGCTGGCAAGAGTCTGTACTTCGAAAACTTCCTTGCGTCGCAGGGCCGCACGTTCGCATCACTCCCCTCGATCCTGGGATCGCTGCCCTTCGCAGAGCAGGGCTTCAACAGCTTCGGCAGCAGGATGCCGAAGTCTCTGACGCTGCTCAGCATTCTCAAGCGCAGCGGCTACCGCACCCGCTTCTTCTGCGGTACCCGCCTG